>Ga0209988_10003212_pt1 | contig 10839 bp, 7 predicted proteins | sample N075metaG_FD_183115 | JGI IMG/M metagenome (GOLD analysis project Ga0209988, IMG submission 183115) | Deep subsurface microbial communities from Kermadec Trench to uncover new lineages of life (NeLLi) - N075 metaG (SPAdes) (version 2) | ecosystem: Environmental > Aquatic > Marine > Ocean trench... | reverse complement strand
GCGTAAGGATCCCGGCCTTCCGAACGTCCCGGAGTGGCCGGAACAGGAACGGTTGAAGAGAGAGAAGGAAGCGCTGGGCTTTTTCATCTCCGGCCACCCGCTCGACCGGCATGCGGACGTCGTGCGGGCTTTCGATCATGTGAACACTGCGAACTTGAAGGACCATCTCGGAAGGCCGCTCGACCTGGCCTGCGTGGTGACCAAGGTGCAACGGCAGATCTCACGCCGTGACAGCTCCGAGTGGGGCAAGATTACCGTGGAGGACTTTCACGGCACGGCTACGGTCCTGGCCTTCAAAGACAACTGGCAGAAGTGCAAGGAGACGCTTCAACAGGACGCCGTGGTGCTCATCTCCGGCAAGGTGAGCGGGCGCGAGCGCGACGAGGAAGACCCGCCCATTTTTCTCGACGATGCGCTCTTGCTCGAGGGCGTCCCCAACAGCGGCCAGTTGGCCCTTCAGATCGAGTTGCCGATTGGCGTCGAGCTGGACGACGACGTGTTCGCCAGAGCCAAGGAGGTTCTGGTGGCTCACCCAGGAACGGCCCCCGTTGAGCTGCTTCTGGGTAGTGACAACGGGGTCGCGGCCCCGGTCCTGCGGTCGCGGACACTCAAGGCGGACCCCAGCCACGAAACCATCGAGGCACTACGGAAGGTGTTCGGTAAGGCCCGGGTTCGCTTGGTGAGGGTCAGAGGCGCGGCAGATCCGGAGGCTTATTAGAGGAGCCGCTCTGGCTCTTGTCGACATCTACCTTGCAGGATACGGTAGTCTTTGCTTAAACGCACCAACCGGCGGACTCCGCAGGAGATAGACGATGATAGGCCGACTCCGATTACGCTCTCAATCCACGGCCACGCAGGGCCGCATCTTTCTACGGGTCGCCACCTTGGGTCTCTTCGCCGCCCTCTTTGTCCACACCCCGGCGCAGGGGCAAGAGCGCCGCCCGCTCGACCTGGAGGACATGTTTGCCATCAAGAGCGTGGGCGCACCCGCAATCAGCCCCGACGGCGAGTGGATCGCCTATACGGTGAGCGAGACCAGCCTTGAGAATGAGAGCTCCAAAACGCGTGTCTGGATGGTGCCCACGACGGGGGGTGAGGCGATCCCCATGACGGTCGCCGACAGCTCATTGGGGAACCCACAGTGGAGCCCGGACGGAAAGTACCTGTCGTTCACCGCTGACCGGGGCGGAAGCAAGAATCAGGTCTGGGTGCTCGATCGGCGCGGCGGTGAGGCCCGCCAGCTCACCGAGGTCGAGGAGGGCGTGAGCAGCTACCGTTGGTCCCCCGATGGGAGCCACCTCCTCCTGTCCGTGCGAGACGCAAAGCCGGAGGAAACGTGGGCCGAGGGTAGGGAGAACGCTCCCCAGGCGCCCTGGGTGATCGACCGGCTCCAGTTCAAGCGGGACGGCACCGGATACCTCACGGGCAACCGGCATACGCATCTCTACACCTTCGACTTGGCATCCAAGGCCTTAATCCAAATTACGTCAGGGGATTACGACGATTCCCAAGCCACCTGGAGTCCGGACGGACGGCATGTAGCCTTTGTCAGCAACCGGACGGAAGAGCCGGACGGCAATCAGAACTCCGACATCTGGGTGGTCGCCTCCGACAACACGGACGGGGGCCGGACCCTGCGCCAGATTACGAGGAATCCGGGCTCGGATTCCTCTCCCGCGTGGAGCCCTGACGGCGAACGAATCACCTACGTCACCCGCGTGGAGCCCGATTTGATCTGGTACGCAACTCGACACTTGGCCGTAGTCTCCTCGAGCGGTGGCGAACCCAAAGTCTTGACCCGCGCGCTCGATCGCCACGTCAGGAGCCCGCGCTTTTCGGCCGATGGTGAGGCGATCCTATTCCGCTTGGAGGACTCCGGCGAGAACCATCTGGCACGGATCAGCCGCGAGGGTGACGACTTGGAACGGATTGTCCAAGGCCCCTTGAGTGCCGGCTCGTTCGACCTCGGCCCGGGCGGGACCATTGCCGTGCTGGTCGCGACGTTGGACCGACCCAACGAAATCCACGTCCTTTCGGGACGAGACCTCCGCCGGATAACACACACGAACGACCACTTTCTGTCAGGCATCCAGCTCGCCGAGGTGAAGAACGTCCAGTTTCCCTCCCGGGACGGAACGGAAATCGAGGGATTCGTTACGCTCCCGGTGGGTTATCAGGAGGGTGTCCGGTATCCGACGCTCCTGCGCATTCATGGGGGGCCGGTCAGCCAATTTCGGCATGCGTTCAACCTCGAGGCCCAGCTATTCGCCGCAAACGGATACGTGGTCGTGCAAACCAACCCGAGGGGTTCGTCGGGATACGGGCAAGCGTTCTCGTCGGATTTGTGGGCCGAGTGGGGGGTGCGGGACTACGAGGACGTCTTGGCGGGCGTTGATTACGCCATCGAGCAAGGCTGGGCGGATCCGGACCGCTTGGGCGTCGGCGGGTGGTCTTACGGCGGTATCCTCACCGACCACGTGATCACTCAGACGGATCGCTTCGCGGCCGCCATCACGGGCGCCAGCGAAGTGCTCTACATCGCCAACTACGGACACGACCATTACCAGCTCCAGTGGGAGAAGGAGTTGGGCCTGCCGTGGGAGGGGGACAACCGCCAGGCCTGGGAGAACATCAGCCCATTCAACAAGGTCGACCGTGTGACGACGCCTACGCTCATCATGGGCGGGGAGGTGGACTGGAACGTCCCGATCCAGAACAGCGAGCAGCTGTACCAGGCGTTGCGCCGGCTCGGCGTGCCGACGCAGCTCGTCGTCTATCCCGGTCAAGGGCACGGGCTCCGCCCCCCGTCCTATCAAAAGGACCGATTCGAGCGATACCTGGCATGGTACGACCAGTGGGTGAAACCGGGCGTGAAGCCGGTCGCGGACGGGGGTTAGCCGAGGTTCTGACGCACGGGCCGGGTTCACCGTTATCTTTGGCCTTTCCCCGCCGTAACGGGTCGCCCATCCCATGATCACGATCACGCCAGTGCGCCGCGCGCTCGTTCCCATCGATTCGGCCGCGGCCGCACGCATCAGCGCCCCTAACTACGACGAGTTCCAGAGCGACCGGGAAATTTGGGAGCTCCTTCAAGCCCATCCCATGAGTGTGCTGCGTGTAACGATGGCTCATTGCCACGCGGACTCGCCTGAAGCGATCGGCGTTCGGGATTCACCCGAGGCTCTGGCCAAGGCCGGCACTCATATGGAGGAGCTCGAGGCGAGTGACCTGACGGAGGAGGTGGCCGACGTCCTCTGGGTCTACGAGATCGAAGCCCCCAACCGCCCGGACGTGCGCCAGATCGGGCTCGGCGGCATGGCTCGGACCGACGAGATCCGGACGGAGGCGACCCCCACTGGGACCATCATCCGGAACGAAGGAGTCCGTGAGCCGAAGGCGCGTGGCCGGGCAGACCTGATCCAGGCCACCCATGCGATCATCGGCATGGTGAACAACGGCGTGGATGACGCGTCCGGCGATTTCCAGCGCTACCTCGAGGCACATGCGGACGGCACCTCACCGGACTTCGACGTGCGCGATCAACACGGAAACCGGCACCGCGTCTGGATCGTCAGCGACGGGCAGACCATCCAACGCCTCCAGGAGCTCCTCGCCGCGGAGCCGCACGCCTACGTGGCCGACGGGAATCACCGGAGCGCGGCCGCGGCCATGCTCGGATACGAGCATTTCCTGAGCGTCTTCTTCCCCGCTCGCACCATGGGCATCCGGCCGTACAACCGGCTGGTGCACACCCCAGCGCTTCCGACCGATCAGCTGACCGCTGCTATCGGGGAGAAATTCGGACTCGATACCCCCCCCGACGCCGAATTCTACCAGCCGACGGAGACCCATGACATCGGGCTCTACACCCCTGAGCGCGGCTGGCTGCGCCTGCGGCCGCTCCCGGGGACGTTCGATCCCGACGACGCGGCCGAGGCCATCGACTACGGCATCGTCCAGAAAAATCTCTTCGCGCACGTCTTCGGGGTTGCCGACGCGACCGACGAGCGGCTCACCTTTGTCGGCAGCAACAAGGACGCGGCATGGTTACAAGGAGAGGTGGACGAGGGGCGGGCCGGCTACGCGGTCACGCTGCCCGCGGTGACCATGGAAGAATTCATCGAGGTGTGCCGCCAGAACCGGCAAATGCCACCTAAATCGACCTGGTTCGAGCCGAAGGTCCGGAGCGGGCTGGTGATGGCGTTGCTCGACGGAGAAGGCCGCTGAAGACAGGGTTCCTAGGAGCCTTTCTAGGGGACCTCTACAAGAAGACGGGGCCGAGGGGGCTCAGCGTCACGGTGCACCGGCGCCTCGACCTGAGGGCCTGAACTCCGCGAGCGGATCAGGAAGGCACTGAGGTAGGCTACGATCGCGATCAGAGTGAGTGCCTTGAGGCCCAGTGACATCGAGAAGAACTCCAAGAGGCCCCCAGCCACCGCACCCAGCAGGTTCCACCCGAAAGCGATATCAGCGGCGGGACGGACTCGGAAGCGCAGCGCGAAGCATACGGAGGCGAAGAAGATCGGGCCTCCCACCATGAGAACAGACAGCATTAGGCGAACGGCCGTGGAGCGTCCCACCAGGGCCTCCGTCGGAACCAGGTAGGTGGCGAACAGTGCAAGAACGAGCCCGGTGGCTGCCCAAGCAAAGGGGACGGGGCGTAACTCCATGAGCACGGTGCCGATCAAGATCATCGCCAGGATGGCCCCGAAGACGACCGCGCTCGTGAGCCAAGTGGACCCCCACACGAGATTCATCGTGGTCACGAACTTGGTCTCGATCAGGAGGAACGCGACCCCGAAGAGAAACATCTCCCAGTCTACCTCGCGGCGCTTGAGAAGCCCTTCGCGCATCTCACGGGAGCTCACCAGAATCCCGACGACGGCGATGAGGAGGAAGGTGGCCATGAGCGACAGGTAGAATCCCCCGATCCCCCTTTCCCGAAGATACAGGTAAGGCCAATCGTCGGTGGGAAGGTCGAGGGCCGGGAGCGTGACGGTGAAATACGCCTCGACCTCCTCGGGCGTCGCCTGCGAAAGATGCGCAAAAGCGGGCCCCGCCGCATAGATGGTGTTGAAGAGGGCGTAGTTAGCGATCCGCACGGCTGGGAGGACCTCAAAAGTACTGGCGAGCAGGCCCATGAGCCGGGTGTGGATGTACTGCTCGCCGATCATGAAATACAGGAGGAGCCCCCCACCCGGCGTCAGGCGCGAAGCAGCGGCTTCGATCGCCTCGGTCGTGTATATGAAGTTGTCGAGACGCACGCTCGAGAGGGCGGACAAGCGGGTCATCGAATCCAGGGTGCCGAATACGATCAAGTCGTACTTGTACTCGGTGTCCCGCAAGAAGGCGCGCCCATCCTGATTGAACACTTTGACCCTGTCCGAGGCGTACGGACGGTTCGGGTGGTCGCGCCCCATTTCGAGAATAATCGGGTCGATCTCGACGGCGTGTACCTCCGCGAATCCCTCGTCGAGTAACATCGCCACGTCATTGCCCGTACCCGCACCCAGGACGAGCGCTCGATCCTTGGGGCCCCTCATCTGTCGGACCGGCAAGTGATATCCCACACGCGTGAGCGCGTAAGCACCGTCGTCCTCGGAAGAGGGTTGCACCAGGTTGAGCGCACGCTGATGAAGGGACCCGTTGGCGATCACCGCAAACCCGGGCTCATCAGGCGTGGCTATGGCTTCCAAGGCGTAATATGGGCTGTAAGCCGTCGCCCGCTCGGTTGCCTGTACCGCCACCACGATCGCGATCATGACGACACCGTAGTACGCCCAGAGCCGCTTTCTTTCTGCGATCACCACAACCCCGACAACGCCGATGAGGGCGAACCACGTCACCGGCCACGCGCCGATGAACGAGACCACGGCGAAAGCGATGACTCCGAGAAGGGACCCGAGCAGATCGAGGCTGTAGCCCCAAAGTGAGCTCGACTCGCGCCGGAAACGATCCAACCGCTCGCCGACGAACTGTCCCAGCGGGACGAAGGAACACGCCGAAAGTACGAAGAGCAGAATGATGGGCAGGCGAATGCCGTCGATGACCATGGCATCCGGCCCGAGGTCGTAGTAGAGCAGCCAGAGATGCTCGCTCACCGAATCGGCGGTGAACGCAATCTTGCTCAAACCCAGAGCCACGGCGACGACCACGGCCAGCGCGACGGGCCAGAGCCAGAGCATCGACTTCTTTCTCCCCCTCAGGGCTCCGATTCCCAACCCGAGAAATGAGCTGATCAGGATTAGATTCGGGAAGTACGCGATGACCCGGACCTGCACCGGGAGCCAACGAATCAGCGCCAATTCCTGAAACAAGACCACGAAAGAGACCGCCGCGATTTCCAGGCCGGCCCGACGCAGGGATGCGGTCGGATGCAGGGATATGGGGAAATTGTTCATGTCCTCCAATATTTCCCACCCCGAAGCCAGCCTACAAGCTAAATCTACCGTGGCCGGCAGTGTCTCCGGCCGTGTGGCGATTTAACTGAGCGTGTCCCCTGGCCGGCCACCGGCGTCTGCTGCCGGGCCACTGGCAGCTCCTGGGTGAGTCGAGCCGTCCAGCCCCGAGGGCTCCTCTCCGATCACGCTCGTGCTCTCGCTCTCGCCCGCTTCAGACCCGACGGCCGCATAGAGCCGCTTCCCCTCCGACGCATCACGGCCTCGACCTCGTTCACGGACCTTCACCAGGTGGACCGTGGACGAAAGAGCCACCAACACCGCCACAACGAAGCCGACCCGGGAGGCCGTCTCCAAGGATCCCGACATGGGGAGGGAGGCGCCCATCAACACCATCCCGGAGATTCCCTCCAGCACCGTGAGGACCACGCTCAGCGGCGCCGTCACTTTGGCGCGGCTCTTCAACAACGCGGAAAGAGCCGCGAATCCCCCAAAAAGGAAGAGGAGAACAAGCGGTATGAATTCCCTCACGGAAGCCCGACAACCATGGTCCTGCCCTCTTTTTCGGGGCGCGCCAGGACCTTGTAGGCCCTGAACAACGGCGCGCCCGACGAGATCCCACATGGAGCTTCGTCCAATATGGTCCCCTCGCTCGCCGCGGCAAACGCTTTATCCCCGCACCCACCCGGCTTGCCACACCGCGGTCAAGCCGCCAAAGTACCCCCGCCATGACACTCCCTCCTGACCGTCGCCCCGCCTCCAGTGAAGCTTACTGGCGCAAAAATCTCCAGTACCTGGCCATCCTGATGGCCGTATGGTTCGGGATCTCATATGGCGCGGGAATCCTGTTCGTCGAGCCCCTTAACCGTTTCCGCATACCGGGAACCGGCTTCCCACTCGGATTCTGGTTCGCTCAGCAGGGAGCCATCTACGTGTTCGTGGCCTTGATCTTCGCCTACGTGTACCTCATGAACCGCCTGGACCGCGAGTTCGGAGTCGACGAGGACGCCGAGTGAGGAGCGAATTGTGACCGTCCAAGCCTGGACCTTCACGCTGGTAGGGCTTTCCTTCGCCCTCTACATCGGCATCGCCGTCTGGTCCCGAGCTCACTCCACAAAAGAGTTCTACGTAGCAGGCGCTGGCGTCTCCCCGCTGGCGAACGGCATGGCGACCGCTGCGGACTGGATGTCCGCGGCGTCGTTCATATCCATGGCGGGGATCATCTCCTTCAGCGGCTATGACGGGTCCGTGTACCTCATGGGGTGGACCGGTGGGTACGTACTCCTGGCGCTTCTCCTCGCGCCCTACCTCAGAAAGTTCGGTGCCTACACGGTGCCCGACTTCGTGGGGGACCGATACTATTCTCAGACCGCCCGCATCGTGGCCGTGGTGTGCGCCATTTTCGTGTCGTTCACGTATGTGGCCGGCCAGATGCGCGGCGTGGGGATCGTCTTCAGCCGCTTCCTCGAGGTACCCATCGAGCTCGGTGTGCTCATCGGCATGGGGATCGTGTTCTTCTATGCCGTCCTCGGTGGTATGAAGGGCATCACCTATACGCAGGTAGCTCAGTACTGTGTGCTGATCTTCGCCTATCTGGTGCCCGCGATCTTCCTCTCGCTCCTGATCACCGGCAACGTCATTCCTCAGATCGGATTCGGGGGAATGGATCAAGCGAGCGGGACCTTCCTGCTCGACCGGCTCAACGACCTGCACCGGGACCTGGGTTTCGCTGCGTATACGTCCGGCGAAAAATCCACGAGGGACATCTTCTTTATTACGGCCGCTCTCATGGCGGGGACCGCCGGTCTCCCGCACGTGATCATCCGATTCTACACGGTGCCCAAGGTAAGGGACGCCCGCCTCAGCGTCGGGTATGCCCTGGTATTCATCGCCCTCCTCTATACGGCTGCCCCAGCCGTGGCGGTCTTCGCGCGGACCAACCTGCTGAACACGGTGTCGGAGCAGCCGTACTCGGAGATGCCCGAATGGTTCTCGACCTGGGAGGAAACGGGGCTCATCTCGTTCGATGACCTGAACGGCGATGGCATCATCCAATACGTCGGCCCGAGGGCGCGGGACGCCGCTGGAGCGCCTATCGAGAACGAGCTCACCATCGATCGGGACATCATTGTCCTGGCCAACCCGGAAATCTCGGGCCTTCCCAACTGGGTCATCGGTCTGGTGGCGGCCGGGGCATTGGCCGCCGCCCTGTCGACAGCGGCCGGCCTGCTCCTCGTGGTTTCGTCCGCCGTGAGCCACGACCTTCTCAAGCGCAGCTTCAAACCGGATATCACCGAACGCGGAGAGCTCATTGCAGCCCGCGTCAGTGCCGGGCTCGCCGTGGGGGTGGCGGGTTACCTCGGGATCAATCCGCCGGGGTTCGTAGCTGAGGTCGTCGCGTTCGCGTTCGGGCTCGCGGCGGCTTCCTTCTTTCCGGCCATCATCATGGGAATTTTCTCCAAGCGCATGAATCGCGAGGGTGCCGTCCTGGGGATGATCGCAGGGATTACGTTTACAGCCGCATACATCGTTTACTTCAAGTTCATCAACCCGAGCGCGAACACCGCCGAGTACTGGTGGTTCGGCATCTCCCCCGAAGGGATCGGCACCGTCGGCATGATGCTCAACTTCGCAGTGGCGCTCATCGTCTCCCGCTTCACGCCTCCACCGCCGGCCCACATCACGGATCTGGTGGAGCGCATCCGCGTGCCCCGGGGGTCCGGAGAGGGTCACGGGATCAGCGGGTAGGCAGCTCCCCGCGGATCTCGGAGGCCGGAGGGGCTCGGAAAGATGAAGCTCTAATGCCCCCCCATGCCCCCTCCATAACCTCGCATGCCCCCTCGCATACCTCCGCCGAACGGGTTCGACCCTCTCGCACGCATCCGCTCGAGGAACTCCTCCCGCTGGATCTGGAGCTGAGCCAATCCGATGAGAGCAACCCGATCACCCTCCTCCAAACCGCTCACGACCTCCGTGCGGTCCCAGTCGGTCAATCCGATCATCACCATGCGAGGCTCGATGCTTCCGCCCTCCCCGACCACGAACACGACAGCACGCTTCGTCGCCCGTGCCGGTCCACTCGCATGCTCACCCTGCCCGTGCTGACCGCTTCCAAATCCGCCCCCCCGCATTTCGCCTCGCCGCCCGGGACGACCAAACTGCATCCGGGATGAATTCTGCGAGACGTCTCCGCCGCCCTCACTAGCGAACATGCTCCCACCACCAGCGAACATACCCTCCATATCGACGGCATCGGCGTCGAGGCCCAGCGCCAACGCAGCGGGCTCGGCATCCTGAGGCAAGACCACGGAGCTGTTCGGAATCAATAGTACTCCCCTGGCCTCACCGGTCTGGATCTCAACGGTCGTGTTCATCCCGGGCCTGAGCAGCCGGGAGCTGTTATCCAGTCGAACGATGAGCGGAAACAGCGTCACGTTCTGCTGAACGACCGCCTGTGGCTCAATTTGATCCACCACTCCGACGAACGTTCGGTCCGGGTAGGCATCCACCCTCACGGAGGTCGTCATTCCCTCCATGATCTCGCCCAGGTCCCGCTCGGTTACGAAAGTCCGCACCTGAATCACGTCCAGGTCGGCCATGACCAGCAGCGTGGTTCCACTCGAGACGTTTTGAGAGGAGGATTGGATGACCTGGCCCTCTTCCACGTTCTTCTCGAGAATCGTGCCGGCCATCGGAGCGCGAATCGTCACATCCCGCAGGCGGAGCTGTGCCAGCTGTACGTTAGTTTGGGCCTTTATGAGCGCGGCCTGGGCGTTGGCGAACTCCAGAGTTCTGCTCTCGTGCTCCTGGGCCGAGATCACGCCTAAATCCAAGAGCTTCTTCGAGCGCTCCGCTTGTGCCTCGGCGATGTCGATGCGTGCCCGTGCCACCTCGATATCGGCGTTCGCTTGATCGGCGAAGTTCCGAACGTCCCGGGGATCGATCTCGGCCAGAAGGGCCCCCGTTTCTACCCGGTCGCCGGTATCGACGTAGAGACGGAGAATCTCGCCCGAGGCCTTGGACGTGACCTCCACCTTCAGAACCGGCTCCACCGTGCCATCAGCCTCAGCGGTGACGATGAGGTCACCGCGTAGCACGGATGTGCTCTGAACGCCCGAGGGGTCTCCGGCTTCGCCGGTTCCGCAAGCGGCGAGCACCGGCAGCAGAAAAGTCGTTAACCGGATCTTCATCATTCGAATGGTAGCCATGGGTTTTCCCCGCTCCTTGTCCAAGAAGACCGCTGCGATCATTGAATCCCGCTCATGACCGCGACTCGAAATTCTATCCGCGCGTTCGTCGATTCACAAGCCGCCAAGTGCGCTTGCCAGGCGGCCCAATGCCCACGATCGTTGAGCCCGTTCTTCTTATCGAAACACGTGCGGTTGAGGGCTCCTGGTAGGCACATGGATCCTCGCCGGCACCCACCGAACAGGTCTCCGGC
>Ga0209988_10003211_pt1 | contig 10839 bp, 9 predicted proteins | sample N075metaG_FD_183115 | JGI IMG/M metagenome (GOLD analysis project Ga0209988, IMG submission 183115) | Deep subsurface microbial communities from Kermadec Trench to uncover new lineages of life (NeLLi) - N075 metaG (SPAdes) (version 2) | ecosystem: Environmental > Aquatic > Marine > Ocean trench... | reverse complement strand
TCGGCATCCTATGAAAACATGTCTGGCGGGGGTGGCGGTAAGGCCATCGGTTTCCTGATCGAAAATGCGGAATCTAACTACGGCACGCTGATGGTTAATTCGACCCCGATCGTGATCCGGTCCCTGGTCAGGCGTTTCCCGCACAACTTTCGTGACCTGACCATGATCGCCGGAACCATCGGTGACTATGGTGCAATTATCACCGGGAAAAACAGCCCTTATAAAGATTTTAACGATCTCGTGGCTGCTTATAAGAAGAATCCCCGCGCCGTCTCTATTGGCGGTGGTTCGGTGCCTGGTGGCATGGATCACCTGGTAGTTGCGATGGCTTTCCAGGGGGCTGGTGCAGACCCGACCAAGGTTAAATATATCCCTTATGATGCGGGTGGAAAATTAAATGCAGCAATCCTGTCCGGTGAAGTTGATGCCGGTTCGACCGGGTTTTCCGAGGCAATCGCCCTCGCAAAATCAGGAGAGATGCGAATCCTCGCGGTGACTTCTGAAAAGCGGGTTCCCGCGTTCAAAGAGGCTCCAACGCTCATAGAACAGGGCATCGATGTAACTTTCGTCAACTGGCGGGGATTTTTTGCGGCTCCTGGTTTGCCGGAGAGCAAGGCCAATGCCTATCGGTCTGCAATTGCCAAGATGTACGACACCCCAGAATGGGAAGCTGTCCGTGCGCGCAATGGCTGGGTAAATATTCACAACCCCGGTGATAAATTCACTACCTTCCTGGTAGACCAGGAAGCCATTATCAAGGATTTGATGACAAAACTTGGTTTCTTGTAATAGACCACCTGGGCCGGGGCTCTATCATTGAGCTCCGGCCTTTCAACAGGGCATAATCTGATTTTATCAAAAAGAACCTGTCATGACCCTTGAGCGCGCAATTGCTGGAATATTTCTCCTCCTTTGCCTGATCTACGGCTACACTGCCTTCGTCTCGATGGAGGCCAATCTCCTTCCATTTGAGCTAAACATGACTTTTTTGCCAAATACGATGCCGAAATGGTTGAGCATTCTGGGTGCCATTGTTGGGTTGGTCGTGGTTATTCAATCGGGTCCAAAAGCCAATGCCGAGATAGATGCCGGTGAAATCGATTATCGGAATTTGCGCCAATACAAGCTAGGCCAGGCGTTACTTCTTTTAAGCCTGATGGTCGCCTATGCACTCCTCTTGCGCCCCATCGGTTTCCTTACCGCGACAACATTGTTTCTGGCAGGCGGCAGTGTGATCCTGGGGGAGCGAAAGTTTATCATGCTGATCCCGATAGCGGTTTCTACCGCCTTTCTGATCTGGTACCTGGTTCAAGAGATGTTGGGGATATTCCTCCGCCCCTGGCCCTGGTTTATATGAGCCTATATTTTGGGGCGAATGTCGGATGATTGAAGGGCTTCTGTTGGGGCTTCAGACAGCCTTATCACTGCAAAATCTATTAATGGTCGTCGCCGGGTGTTTGATCGGCACGATTATCGGTATGCTGCCCGGACTGGGGCCGATGTCAATCATCGCCATCATGATCCCGGTTGCGATCAAGATCGGCGATCCATCCGCCGCACTCATTCTTTTGGCCGGCGTCTATTATGGTGCTATTTTTGGTGGCTCGACTTCATCAATCCTGATCAACGCCCCAGGAATTGCCGGTACAGTGGCTACTGCCTTCGATGGCTATCCCCTGGCGCGCAAGGGGAAAGCCGGTAAGGCGCTAACTATTGCTGCCGTCTCCTCGTTTGCTGGTGGCACGGTTGGCGCGGTTTTATTAATGGCTTTCGCGCCCGCGTTGGCCTCGGTTGCACTGCTGTTTCATTCGGCCGAATATTTTGCATTGATGATCCTCGGCCTGTCGGCGATCTCGGCATTTACCGGAACGGGCCATGTCGCCAAGGCCTTGTTGATGACAGTTCTTGGAGTGATCTTAGCGACGGTAGGTGAAAGCGCGCAATTCAACGCGCCTCGCTTTACGATGGGAATTATGGATCTGCAAAGTGGCGTCAGTTTCATCACCCTGGCGATGGCGTTGTTTGCCCTGCCTGAAGCCATGTACCTGGTGCTCGACCCCAAACGTTCAAATACCGGCGGTGCCAGTAATGCGATCAAAGACCTGCGCATCACTAAAGCCGAAGCCTGGCAGATTGCGCCTGTCATTGGACGACAATCGATCCAGGGATTCTTGATCGGCGTGATGCCAGGCGCGGGTGCCACCCTCGCCTCATTCCTGGGATATGCTGTCGAGCGTAACCTGGCCAAAGGCAAAGATCGAGCCGAGTTTGGCAAGGGCTCAATCAAAGGGCTGGCGGCACCCGAAACCGCAAATAATGCTGCTTGTACCGGGTCGTTTGTGCCACTGTTGACGCTTGGTATTCCGGGATCCGGCACCACGGCTATTTTGCTAGGCGCGCTGATTGCCCTCAATGTCACCCCGGGGCCGCGGCTGATGGTCGATAACCCGGAGATTTTCTGGGCCGTTATCATTTCGATGTATATCGGCAATGTCGTTTTACTGGTCCTTAACCTGCCGCTTATTCCCTATATTGCCAAGTTATTGTTGGTGCCGCGTAATTACCTGATCCCTTTCATATTATTTTTCACGATGATGGGAAGCTATATCGGACAAAATAATTCTACCGAGCTCCTAATACTCACCGGCATGGGCATAGTGGCAACTATCATGCGTTTTGCCGGCTTTCCGCTGGCACCGATGCTGATCGGGTTTATACTCGGCCAGATGCTGGAGGATAATTTTGCCCGCGCGATGAACTTGTACGACGGCATTAGTTTCATGTGGGAACGTCCAATGACGACCGGGTTGCTGGTAATAGCGATTGGGTTGATATTTTTGCCCTCGATTAGAGAGCAGCTTGCAGCCTGGCGACGACGCGGTGTCGCCGAAGGGGACTAGCAGTCTATCGGACTTACGATTATCCACTCTTGATTTCGGTTAATTTGTTAATATTAGCCGATGAAAATAAAGTCGATCGACCATATTGTTCTGACCGTCAGAGATATCCAGGCAACGGCCGATTTCTATCAAACAACCCTCGGCATGGCAGTGGAGACATTTGGCGGGGATAGAATCGCGCTGAAATTTGGTTCACAAAAGATAAATCTGCATCAACACGGCAAAAAGTTCGAACCCAGAGCCGAATCACCCACACCCGGTTCGGGTGATTTGTGTTTTGTCACGGAAACCCCGCTAGATACGGCAATGGCGCATGTGCAAACCCTGGGTGTAGAAGTCATACAAGGTCCGGTCGAGCGATCGGGGGCAGGGGGTCCGATCCTGTCCTTCTATTTTCGAGATGCCGATTTAAATTTGATCGAAATCGCAAACTATGCGTAACCCTCCTACTTTTTAGATCGTGGATTTATAGCTTCACAGGTATGACTGGCTACTTCATCCAGGCCTTTATATACCTTGGCGCAGCGGTCGTTGCGGTGCCCCTGGCAAAACGTTTGGGTCTTGGCTCGGTGCTGGGATATCTGATCGCCGGGGTTATCATCGGTCCGGTGGTTGGCCTGGTCGGTGAAGAAACCGAAACCCTAAAACATTTTGCCGAATTTGGCGTGGTCATGATGTTGTTCCTGGTGGGGCTGGAACTGGAACCCCGACTGCTGTGGTCGATGCGTCACCGCCTACTTGGCCTTGGGGGTTTGCAGGTATCGCTAACCGCAGGCGCCTTCATGGCAATCGCACTGATGTTCAACGTCGAATGGCGAATCGCACTGACCATAGGCTTAATTCTGGCCCTGTCGTCCACCGCAATCGTATTGCAAACCCTGAAAGAGAAGGGTCTGACCAGGTCCGAAGGCGGCCGTGCTGCTTTTTCGGTACTGCTTTTCCAGGATATTGCGGTGATTCCGATGCTGGCATTGATTCCACTGCTGGAGCTTCCCGAACTGGTACAAGTTACCAGCAGTATTGCAAGCCAGGTGGCAGAATCTAACCCACAGCTCGATCTGGTTTCAGGATTGCCCAACTGGGTGTACACCATCGTTGTGCTCGGCGCAATTGCTACCGTCGTACTCGGTGGCGTTTACCTGAGTCGACCATTGTTTCGATTTGTCGCCCAGTCCGGGTTACGCGAGGTGTTTACTGCCACCGCATTGATGCTGGTGATTGGTATCTCGGCATTAATGAGCCTGGTTGGATTGTCCCCCGCGCTCGGCACTTTTCTTGCTGGCGTGGTATTAGCCAATAGTGAATTCCGCCACGAGTTGGAAGCCAATATAGAACCATTCAAGGGCTTGCTACTCGGATTATTCTTTATCACCGTTGGTGCCGGAATTAACTTCGATGTATTGTCGGCTGACTGGCTACTGATTGGCGCTATTACCGCGGCGGTAATCCTGGTGAAAGCGTCCATCGTCCATGCGCTGGCAAAAATGTTTGGTATTCATTTCAGTAATCGCTGGCTGGTCAGCCTGGGGCTGGCGCAGGCAGGAGAATTTGGATTCGTATTACTCGCCTTTAGCGTGCAAAACCAGGTATTGCCGAACGACATTGCCCAGCTACTGGGTATAGTCGTCGCTCTATCGATGTTCCTTACCCCGGTACTGTTTATCTTCTTTGAAAAGATTGTTGTACCCAGGTTCGAAAAACGCCAGGCGCAGCGCGACGAGGATGTAATCGATGAAAAAGGCACCGTGCTGATTGCAGGAATGGGGCGTTTCGGCCAAATTGTCAACCGCTTACTGGTAGCCAATGGAATTCATACCGTTGTACTCGACCATGATGCAAAGCTGGTTGAAAACCTCCGCAATCTTAATATTAAAGGTTATTTCGGGGATGCAACCCGTCCACAGCTGCTTGAAACGGCCGGTATCGATGAAGTCGATTTATTCGTGATTGCTATCGATGATCGCGAACGCGCTGTTGGATTGGTCGAGCACCTGAAACGCCGCCATCCGCACGTGGCGTTACTGGTTCGTGCCTTCGACCAGATTCACTACTATCAGTTAAAACAGGCCGGCGCAGAATTTATCGTCAAGGAAACTTATCATTCTGCCCTGAATCTTGCCAGCGAGGCGTTGACGCGCCTTGGTTTTAATTCTCGTCGTGCCGGGCAACTGAAAAATACGTTTATTAGGACTGAAGATGAAACCAGCGACGACATGTTCGACAGCTGGGTCTCGTCTGCCGATAGCGGCATTAGTCCCGGCTACCGGGAGCTGTTCATGCAACAGGAAATTGCCATTCGCGAAGCAATGCAACGCGACCACAGTGACCAGGACACTAAACCGGAAGACAGTTCCGCAACAGGCGAGGACGAAAGCTGATTTCGGCTCGCCGATACTCCGATACCCCAAAAATCATTGAAAAGGAGAACGCGGTCAAGGTATTCGCGGTTAAACAGTGTCATAAGGAACCTCTGATCAATTCATGAATGAACGCGTTGTGTCCAAAATGACCAATTCCCATGTTGTGAAACTTAGCAATAGCCGTGCTATTACGCCGAACAGGGAAGTTCCAGTGCCGCGGCGACAGGATGTCGATGAGCGGCCTTGCGTTCCACGCCTTGAACTGAACGGTCCGACGCTTCGGCATTTTGAATCACAACCCGATTCACCCAGAATTAATCAGAGGTTCCCTAATATCGAAGTTACTATTGAAGATAATAAATGTAATATATATCTACGGTGACCTCTATAACGAATGCAATTAGGGCGTTAAATAATGGATAGGTATATCAAACAGATACTCAAAGGGCTGATACCTGTATTGCTGATGGTTTCAAACTCCGTGGTCGCCAGCTCAGCTGAGCTGAATAATGCGATCCAGATTTATTATGCAGGGTTACCGCATCAGGCAATATCTTTGATTAAACCGCTGGCATTGTCCGGCGATTCAGACGCTCAATATTTACTCGGTAATATTTTATATAGCCTGTCGAAGACCAACAAATTGGACGACGCAGAAGATCCTGTCGAGTGGTATAAAATGGCAGCAGTTCAGGGCTCCCCCGATGCCAATTATGCACTCGGAGTCATCTTTCATAACAACTGGGTCAAATCACGGCGGCAACAGGATTTTGCGATAGCAATATATTATTATGAGAAAGCAGTTGAACTAGGGGTTGAAGTTGCACAAGCTCATTTGAGCAGTCTCAAGTCCCGACGCACTACCTCTAACCAGAGTCAAAAGAGCTCTAAATCCAGCTCGTCTACTGAGCGCACAAAACCGACTAACCAGATACCAGTTGAAATCGGCACCGCGGAATCAGGCGCTGTCAAATCAGCAACCATCGCTAAACAATCTCCTGTCAAGAATAGCGAGCAGGAATCAAGCGTTGCTAGTTTGACAGATACCCCCAGCCAATTTCCCCAGGGAGATCGTGCGCAAGCGTCAATCACGGTGAATTTAGCCGAGGTCGCCAGCCAATGTAAGAACTATACCCGGGTGGGATTCAATTATTACGCAGAGTCGATAATAGGGGCATTACTGGTAGGCAGCGCAAAAATAGATGCGATCGAATCCAGGCCCTCGAAACCAGATACGCGCCTGGTAAAATTATCTCATCAAATATCTGATACAGAGATATTGCTGGCCCTGGACGGAGTACCAGAAGAAGTTGCTGCAGGACTTAAGCCGGGGCGAGATTTTGGAATCAGCGGAATCGTTGGACGTTCGCAGAAGGAAGGTTCGGTCTGCGACCTGATGCTGACCTATCAATCAACCCGGTAGCGAACACTTAAACTGCGAATACCAGTGCTAACGAGAAACTTCGAAAGTTTTCACCAGGTAGGCGAAATCTTCTTCCAGGCGTTTGTTAAAACTCCGATTTACCGCTGCCGCGGGCCGCGGAGTCCATTGCGGGGAAAGTGCCGATAGCGCATCGGTAAGTTCCCAGGCGTATTGATATTGCTGTCCCTCCAGTAGCTGCAACGCGATGCGCTGAGCCTCGTTCAGGCGGCTGAAATTGGTGCTGGACAATTTAAACCGGGTGATCTCGAGAGGTTGTATTTTAGCCTGATCGATAGCTATGCGGACCTGTTTCCCGGTTAACAGCGTATGCCTGGTCAAGTCATCCAGCAGGGCACCGCTGGACTCGTAGGAGCGACCGATAAGGTCCGCGTAGGCCACCTGTGGCACACCTTGCGCGCTCATGCGTAAAACCACTTGTGGAGTCAGTTCAAAGCGCAGGGATTTGTAAACCTGCTGGTCGAACACGTTCTGCAGAAAAAATAGCCCGACAAAACACAGGGCCGCCGCCAGGAACGGCGTTACTACCCAACCGGTTCCGATTTGTACCAGTACGCTCCAGCGCACATTCCGCCCACCCTTCAGAAGACCAAGACCGATAACCGCGCCGATAACCGCCTGCGAACTCGATACTGGCACCAGCGGAATGGTTGGCAAACCGGCCTCTGCGAGAGTGTGTTCCAGTCCCTGCGAGGCAAACAGAAAGAGCACGATCGAATGGGCCACCACTACTACCCAGGCGGTAATCGGAGACATCGGCATCAATTCGCTGCCCACCGTCAGCATCACGCGCTTCGAGTAGGTAAAGACACCTATTGCGATCGCAATACTGCCGAGCAAAAACAATTGCTGCACTGAAGTGAGAGTATATTGCTCGGTGAGTGCAAAATCAGTGAATGGACTCACCGGTACAAACACTCCCATCACGTTGGCGATGTTGTTGGCGCCCAGGCTGTAAGCGCCGAACGCCCCGGCACCTATCAGCGCGAATCGCGTATAGGCATCCAGGCGCAGTAAATGCAAATGCGCCCTGTTCAATACCCATTCGGTTAACTTGAAAAGCAACACCGCGATGAGCCCCGCCAATATCGGCGAAACCATCCAGGTAAACAGAATTTTAGTCAGCGCCAGGGTATCGGTCACCGCATCGCTGAACAGGTTCCAGCCGATGATCGCGCCGACGATCGCCTGGCTTGTCGATACGGGTAAACCCGAACGTGTCATGCCGTACACTGTCACCGCCGCGGCTAACGCCGCCATGAATGATCCGGCGATAGCATCGATAGAGCCGAGCTTACCGAGCGTATTTGCTGCACCGGCACCGCTGATCACGGCTCCCAGTATCACGAAAACCCCGCATACTACTGCAGCAGTGCTAAAACTTACCATGCGAGTGCCTACCGCAGTGCCAAACACGTTGGCGGCGTCGTTGGCGCCAAGCGACCAGCCCAGGAACAGGCCACTGCCCAACAAGATTAATACGGTAAGATCCACGCCGTTTAACCCGCGCTGGCGAGGGTTGGTCGCTCGGTATGTCGACTACAATGGTACCCGCGGGTAATCGACACCACCAGCTATACGCGCCGTTTTATCGCGTAAATTGCCAGGGTGTCCGCCACGTCTTCGGCAGCATTCGCCAGGTCGTCAATGCGTTCGACAAAGTATCGCAAGTGCATCTTGCGCTCTAGCGAAAGATCGGATGTGAATATTGCACGCTGCAGTTTGGAACTTAACTTGTCCGCCTCGGTCTCGTGAAAGATGACCTTGGCATTGTGGTCGCGCACTGAATTTATGTCGCGGAAAAAACTACGTGCCGCCATCACTACCAATTCCACACAGGTCACCGTGGTGCCTGTGAGTTCAAGGTACCCGGCGTGAAATTGCTCCGGCACATCGGGCTGTTGAATGGAAATACGATGTAAATTGCCCTCATACATATTAATCAGTTTATCCATGTCCTCCAGCAGGCGCAGTACATCGCCGCGCAAGTCGGGAATCAGGGTCTGCGCATAAAGCTCCATTTCTATGTTCCGGCGTAGAGTATCAGCCTTGCCCTCGATGTCAGACTCCTGATTCAGAAGAGCATCGAACTCATCGCAAACCCCGACAGCCAGATACATTTTCAGGGCGCGGCTGAAAACCAGTCCCGCTTCCGCCACCTTGTCGAAAAATTCGTCGATCTGACGTTCCAGGATCCGGGTTTTATTGAACAGGGTTATTTTTTTGGGGGATAAGGAAATTCGCATGGGCAATTCGCTATAGCAAACAATTGCGACGTGACTTTAATATCGCAAGCTTAGTTATTGACATATATAAATGTTACTCAAATCACTCGATACGATACTGGGCGTACCGTAAAGGCTGGGATTAAAAAATACAGACCTGCCCCGATTGCCTGAGTCGAGGACAGCCCCTGTTAGGGGGTCCTCGCAATTCAAAATCAAGTTATTCTTCAGTCCTTGATAATATGGCCAGGGGCGGCTATCAGGGGCACTATAGTCCACGTCGGCACCGATGTCGATAACGCTGACGCCCGGCGCCATAAATCGGTGAAGAAAACCACCGGGAGCAAACTATAAATACCCGCCATGCCGGCTAGCGTCAGGCTAATTCCGACATCATCAGTAAAAGTCCCAGCACGACAAAGACACCGCCAATCACCGCCAGGCGAGCAGCCAGTCCGGAGTAGGCCATACGGGCGAGCAACGGATTTTGCAGATAGTCTTTCAGCCAGAACAGTCCGATGACCAACAACAACAGGCTGACGCCGGTCAGGACAAGGTACATCGGAAATTTCAAGATTAAGTTTACCCCGGCCAAAAGGAGCCACAACGTGGGTTGAAAATCTACGAGTATCTGGGACGCGCAATTTTACTGATTAAAATCAATTACGGTAAATATAAAGGTTTCAGCTACACTTAATATAACAAAAGGTAAATATTTCACTAAAATGATAACGAAGACATTCTCTCAAATCGAGCCAACGTCTACAGCACGCGTACTATCATGCATGGCTCTCGCGATAGACGAAACCAAACTGGTTAGATCGATAATAAAATCGAGGGACATGGCCAGCAATCTGAAGAAGGATAATCTGTTTACGCAACGCTCCAGTTACCTGAACAAAGAGATAACCCATCTTGAATCGAAGCTGGTTCTAGTTCGCAATAAGGCAGATAAAACCACAAAAAAATCCCCGCCAAAGTAAATCCTAGTCCTGATCAGGGACAGACAACAATTAACCTTAGGTACTATTTAGTACCCGAACATTGCCTTGAAGATTGCATTTTTGAAATGGTGCCCAGGGGCGGAATCGAACCACCGACACGAGGATTTTCAGTCGGGTAAATATTTTTTCAACTTAATAAAATCGGTTACTTACGCGCTTCCCATCCCCATTTGTGCCAGTAAATAGCAGTAATTGTCCGTCATTAGGGCACAATATTGGCACACTTATATAGTGTTATCTTTTTCCAGTTAACAGACTTCAAGAAACCAGTTTAATTAGCAAGTATTTTCTGTGAGTTCAGTGTCGACCTTCGACCGATTGAACCCGCCGCACATTGGAGCAATTTAATTCGAAGATTAACTTTTGTGGCAAAACAAAAGGGAAAGGATCACGTTTAAGATTTACGATAGCCCTTTCTATAATAAAACGTGGCCTACCCGCTAATACCCTGGCCATCCGGTTATTCAGTTTCGTCGGTTAGCATTTCGAGCAGTAGCTGCAAGTCGCCATGTCGGCTCCTGGAATGGGGATGGACGGCACTGTAAGCATGACTTAACGGTAACGATTGCTCAGATAACAATAACAGCCCGTTGTTCCGAAAATCGTTGGCGGCGAGTTGTCTTTGTCCGAGTATTACGCCCATCGCAAGCCGCGCATATTCCAGTGCGATGCTGGACATTCCAATTTGATGACCGAGCGAAATATTGGGTGAGCGCTGTATGCCGGCGTTGGCGAACCAGTCCTTCCAGTTGGGAGGTGACGCAAAGCTCGAGCCCCAGGAGGTATGTAAAAACTGTTCATCGGCTAATTGCGCCAGATTCGCTTCATTCAAATTATGCTCGTCGGCAAAATTCGGCGAACACATTGGCACCACCGCATCGTGAAATAGCGATATTGCCTTGAAGTCTG
>Ga0209988_10003210_pt1 | contig 10841 bp, 7 predicted proteins | sample N075metaG_FD_183115 | JGI IMG/M metagenome (GOLD analysis project Ga0209988, IMG submission 183115) | Deep subsurface microbial communities from Kermadec Trench to uncover new lineages of life (NeLLi) - N075 metaG (SPAdes) (version 2) | ecosystem: Environmental > Aquatic > Marine > Ocean trench... | reverse complement strand
GATTGCGGGTACATCGGGACAGCCGATTTTGGCGCCGAGGATAGACGGTAAGCCGTATCCGCAAGGACCGAAAAGCCCAGGAGCAAAGTACCTGCGTCCCTGTTCGAAGCTCGGATAGGCGTTACCAATCGCGCAGTTATTGCCAATGTCAGAAGAAATCATCGCGTTCTCCGGCATTGCCTGCATGATAGCCTGCCAGGCCTGGCGCGGGGACAATCGGTCCGGCTCGCGTTGACGCGAACGTTCGTTCCAGGTGATTCCTTCATCGTCATCAGCTTCGTGGATCATTTCAGCCAGTTCCTGCTGCCAGCTGGCTTTGGTGTCGGCAATCAACTTGCGTCTTGTCTCGCGACCGTCGTCGCCGGCATTATCAGCGAGCTGGCTCAGCACCTGTTCCGCTACCTGGCGTGCGTCACCCTGGATGGCGACATCCACCCGTTTGGTCAGCCCGATTCGGTTCGCGTTGATATCCACCTGAATGATTTTGGCGTCTTTCGGCCAGTAGTCGATGCCGTAACTCGGCAATGTGGAGAAGGGGTTCAGGCGGGTGCCGAGCGCCAACACCACGTCAGCCCTGGCGATGAGTTCCATCGCCGCCTTGGAGCCGTTGTAGCCTAGCGGACCCGCGGCGAGCGGGTGAGAACCGGGGAAAGCATCGTTATGCTGATAGTTACAGCAAACCGGGGAATCGAGGCGTTCGGCCAGGGCTTTCGATGCCTCGATCGCGCCGCCAAGCACTACACCGGCGCCGTTCAGGATAACCGGGAATTTAGCTTGCGATAACAGCTCAGCCGCTCTGGCAATTGCATCGGTGCCTCCGGGCGAGCGTTCCAGTTTGATAAGTTGCGGCAGTTCGATATCTATCACCTGGGTCCAGTAGTCACGCGGTACATTGATCTGCGCTGGAGCCGAACCGCGCCAGGCATTATCGATCACGCGATTCAGTACTTCGGCGATTCGGGTCGGGTCGCGCACTTCTTCCTGGTAGCAGACCAGGTCTTCGAACATTGCCATTTGTTGAACTTCCTGGAATCCGCCCTGGCCGATGGTTTTATTTGCCGCCTGCGGGGTAACCAGTAATAGCGGGCTGTGGTTCCAGTAGGCGGTCATGATCGGGGTAACAAAGTTGGTTATCCCCGGGCCGTTTTGACCAATCGCCATCGACATCTTGCCGCTGGCGCGGGTATAGCCGTCGGCGCTCATGCCGGCGTTGCATTCGTGCGCGCAATCCCAGAATTTAATCCCGGCTGCCGGGAACAAGTCAGAAATCGGCATCATTGCCGATCCGATAATGCCAAAAGCAGTATCAATACCATGCATTTGCAGCACCTTGATAAAGGCTTCCTCTGTGGTCATTTTCATCGATTTATCCTGTTGCTGAACGAATTTTGTGGCCGCATAACATAAGTCAACCAGTTATTACCGGTAGTACCAGATATAGGTATTTTTGATACCAGTTAAAGAATATCGTGGATCAGACTGGCGAGTTTCTTGATACCCGGCTCGATACGGGTGCCCGCTATCGAAGAATAACCCAGTCGGAAAAAGTTCAAGGGCGGATTGGATTGCATAAAACAAATATCACCCGCCTCGATTAAAATACCGACATCGCGGGCACGTTTTTGCAGCTCACGGGAATCGAGTTGCTCGGGCCCCCGCACCCAGTACGAGGTCCCACCAAATGAAGGGATTCGTGAAGACTCGGGTAGATATCGATTGAGCGCATCACCCATAATTTGCCATCGCTGCTGGTAAGTTTGGCTCAGTCGATGAATCAGCGAATCGTGGTGACCCATCGATAGAAAAAAGGCGACCAGGCGCTGGTTATTAGCGGGCGGATGGCGCACCATCAGTCGCCTTAGTGCCCGGGCTTCCTCAATCAGGGTGCGCGATCCAACCATGTAACCAATCCTTAGGCCGGGCGCCAGTGTTTTCGACAGGCTACCAACGTAAATCACCCGGTTATCAGTATCCAGGCTTTTGAGCGCAGGGGTTGGCTCGCCGACAAAATTAATTTCGCTTTCGTAATCATCCTCGATAATGAGAAAATCATGTGCCCGGGCATCTTTCAGTAATCGCTTGCGGCGTTCGATCGGCATGGTCACTGTGGTGGGTGACTGGTGGCTGGGTGTGAGATAAACGAATTCACAACTATTCACCTTTTTACCCGGGACGAGCCCGTTTTCATCGACACGCAGAGGCAGCACTTTGGGTGACTTGAGCGAAAAAATATTTCGTGCATCGGCGTAACCCGGGTTTTCGATACCGATACGGCTATCCTGGTTAATCAACAGGTCGGCCAGGATGTATAGCGCCTGTTGAGCACCCATCGTAATCAGAATTTCGTCCCGTGAGGCCCATACCCCCCGGCGGGGTAAAATACGCGCCTGAATTTGCTCGATCAACAATGGATCATCGGTATCGATTCTATCGGGTGTTACGTCCAGGATATCGCTGACACTGAGTGCCTGACGGCAGCAGTCACGCCAGTCCGCAATCGGGAATAGAGCCGGATCGAGCTGGCCATAGAGAAACGGGTATTGATATTTTTTCCAGTCTATCGGTTTGACTATATTGCGTTGCTGTGACGGCCGAAACTTAATATGATAATCCCAGTCAGGCTGGACCGCATCGTCCGGGTGAATAATTGGCGTGAGTTTGACGCGACCGCTGAGTATGCTTTTATCGATGTAATAACCGCTGCGTTCACGCGAAACCAGATAACCTTCGTCGATCAGTTGCTGGTAAGCCAGTACTACCGTATTACGCGAAATGCCTAGATGTTTAGCCAGTTCTCGAGATGATGGCAAGGGTATTTCCAGCGGCAACCTATCGTCGAGGATCGCTGACACGATCACTTCGCGTAATTGGCGCTGGTAGCTGACTTTACGTTCGCGCGATAGTTTGAACAGGCGGTTCCACATCATATGGTCTTGCCGGATGTGCGTTGTTTTTAGTTTATTACCGGTCATGGATAAGAATAATTAATTTCGATTTGGTATCATCGATAGTTGTATTCTGGCTCTATTGTATCGCGATAAAATGAATTTAGCTTTAAGGAACCTTTCGCTCAAGCTGGAGTGGGAATTGATAGTGCACGGCATTTAACCCGGGGTATACCCGGAAGTCAGGTAAAGCCGCGGAGAGAGTAATGAAACCGAATGATTTAAACGAGATAGCCAATAGCGACAAAAGTCACGTCTGGCACCATTTAGTCCAGCATAAGTCCTGGTTGTCGACCGGACCAATGGTGATAGTCGAAGGCAAGGGTATGCGGGTTAAAGACATCAACGGGCGTGAGTACCTGGACGCGGTTTCGGGCGGTGTGTGGACTGTGAACGTCGGTTATGGACGCGAGAGTATTGCCGATGCGGTACGCGATCAACTGGTTAAAATGTGTTATTTCTCCAATTCCGCCGGTAATATCCCTGGCGCACAATTTGCCAGTAAACTGATCGAAATAATGCCGGGAATGAGCCGGGTCTACTATTCGAACTCGGGTTCAGAGGCCAATGAAAAAGGTTATAAACTGGTACGCCAGCTTGCGGCACTAAAAAATGACGGTAAAAAACATAGGATTATTTATCGTGACCGTGACTATCACGGGACCACGATAACCGCCCTCTCATCCTGTGGCCAGTCGCAGCGCAAAGATCAGTATGGACCGTTTACGCCCGGATTTATCGAAATGCCACACTGCCTGGCTTACCGCTCTGCGAATGGCGACGACCCTGATTTCGGGGTTCAATCGGCGCGTGAACTCGAAAAAATTATACTGCGCGAGGACCCGGATACCATTGGTTCGGTTTGCCTGGAATCGATAACTGCCGGCGGTGGTGTGATTGTACCCCCCGAAGGTTACTTCGAAACCATCCAGGAAATTTGCCAAAAATACGGTGTGCTACTGCATATCGACGAAGTAGTCTGTGGTATGGGGCGGACCGGTAAATGGTTTGGTTATCAGCATTATGGCGTTAAGCCCGATATCGTCACGATGGCGAAAGGCGTTGCCAGTGGCTACGCGGCCATTTCCGTGACCGTGACCACCGAGGACCTGTTCGAAGAATTTCTTGCCGAACCGGGCGACACGATGCACTACTTCCGCGACATCAGTACCTTTGGCGGCTGCGCAGCCGGACCAGCGGCCGCACTGGAAAATATGCGTATTATCGAAGCGGAAAATATACTCGAAAATGTTAACAAGATGGGTGATTACCTGATGGATCAGTTACGTGAATTGCAGCAAAAACACCCGATTATTGGAGATGTTCGTGGTAAGGGGCTGTTTGTAGGCGCTGAACTGGTGAAAGATCAAAATACGCGTGAGCCGGTTGACGAATCGGTAGCAGCAGCGGTGGTTGCCGATTGCCTTAAACAGGGTGTAATGATCGGACGTACCAATCGTAGTTTACCCGAATTTAATAATACCCTTTGTTTGAGCCCTGCCCTGATTTGTAGCAAAGACGATCTCGATGAAATCGTCGCATCGATCGATGTCGCTCTGGGAAATTTAACTGCCCAGGTTGAGACAAGTAAATCCCGGTCGAAAGCCATAGCTTAAAATGGTCTGTTCTGCAGCATTTTGCGGTAAAGTGCAGACCTGAATCCTTGGGTAAATAATGTGAAAACTGCTGCCTTAATCGATAGCCATTTTGACCCTGCGCTAATCTTCACCGAGATCCAGGATACTCTCGGCGCAAAGGATTTTATCTACTTGAAGTCGACACGGGTTATCGACTTGTTGTCGAGCATTGCCGGCACCCGAATCGGCAACGACCAGTTGTTTCTCGACAGCTGGAACAGCCTCGAAGAAGATCAATACATGGCCGACGGCGGGCGTTATCGAAAACGCCGCCACGCAATTTTTGCCACCCATGATTCGGCCGGTGCACCGGTATTGATGCCCTATCAACCCCATTACCAGACCCTCGATTACAATTCGATGAATGGTGGTATAGCGCGTTACTTTGCACCGATACTGGTCGATTTGCTGAATAGCCGAACCTTGAGTGCCCTGCTCGGCTTCGGCAATCGTTTGTTCAGTCGGATTTCGGGTAATCACTCTTGGTATATCGAATTGCACCAGTTTCGGATCGAAGCGCGCGACGGTCAAAAAGGCAATCCGACGCCCGAAGGTGTTCATCGCGATGGCGTTGAATTTGTCATCGTGGTGATGATCAAGCGGGTTAATATCGAAAGTGGTGCCACTAGAATTTTTAACCAGGACAACCAGTTGCTCGGTGAATTTACCCTGTTGAATACATTTGACATGGCTATCGTCAACGATAAAAAGGTTTATCACGGCGTAACACCGATCACCCAGCTCGATCCAGATGAAGAGGCCTATCGAGACGTGTTAGTGATAACATTTCGGCGTAAGGACTAAAAAAGCATGATTAAACTGAAACTGACAAATCCGTAACAGGGTTATCGTTTTTATCATCGGGGAATTCTGTGGAAAGAGAGGCAATGAATTTTGATGTGGTCATCGTAGGTGCCGGTCCCTCTGGACTGAGCGCGGGTATCCGGCTTGCGCAACTCGCTCAGCAACAGGAACGCGAGCTGACGATTTGTATACTTGAAAAAGGCTCCGAGGTCGGGGCACATATACTATCTGGTGCGGTACTCGAACCCCGCAGTTTGGATGAACTGATACCGGACTGGAAGGATAAGGGTGCGCCGCTGACAGTCCCGGTCAAGTCCGACAAGTTTCAATACCTGACTAACACTAGGGCAATCTCGTTGCCAACACCGCCGCAGATGCACAACGAGGGCAACTACATTATCAGCCTGGGTAATTTTTGCCGTTGGCTCGCCGAACAGGCGGAAGAACTCGGTGTTGAAATATTCCCGGGATTTGCCGCCGCCGAAATCCTCTATGATGAAGCTGGCGCCGTGCGTGGTGTCGCTACCGGCGACATGGGCATAGGCAAAGATGGCCAGCCAACGGATAATTTCGAGCCGGGTGTAGAACTGATCGGGCGCCAAACCATTTTTGCCGAGGGTTGCCGTGGGTCACTGAGCAAGCAGTTGATGGAGACTTTTGGGCTGTGCGACGGTGTGGAACCCCAGACTTACGGCATCGGCATCAAGGAGTTGTGGGAAATCAGGCCTGAAAAGCATAATCAGGGGAGTACCCTGCACACGATAGGTTGGCCATTGATATCCGATACTTATGGGGGGTCGTTTTTGTACCATATTGCCGACAATCAGGTCGCGGTCGGATTTGTCATCGGCCTCGATTACAAAAATCCACACCTCAACCCGTTCGAGGAATTCCAGCGCTTCAAAAATCACCCGAGTATCAGACCGATCTTTGCAGGGGGCAAGCGCATTTCGTACGGGGCACGTGCTATATCCGAGGGTGGCATCCAGTCGATACCAAAACTAACCTTTCCCGGCGGTCTGCTGGTTGGGGATACTGCCGGATTCCTCAATGTTCCAAAGATCAAGGGAACGCATACGGCGATGAAATCTGCGATGGTGGCTGCCGAAGCTGTGCTCGGACTGCTAGCGGTCGAATATGATGAAGAAAATCCGGGTCCGGCACTGGAAGCGATCGCCTACCCCGAAGAGCTGAGAAAAACCTGGCTGTGGAGCGAGTTACACAGGGTTCGCAATATCCGTCCGGCTTTCCAGAAGGGCCTGTGGGCAGGCCTCGCCAATGGCGCACTTGAGTCGTATATTTTACGCGGCAAGTCACCCTGGACGCTTGGACATCACAAGGATCACGAGCAGACGGGCAAGATGAATGACTATGCCAGGATCGACTATCCAAAACCCGACAATGAAGTCTCGTTTGATCTTTTGTCATCGGTATTCCTGTCCGGAACCAATCACGAGGAGAACCAGCCTGCACACCTGAAGCTAAAAGATGAAAGCATTCCGATTGAACTGAACCTGGCACAATATGATGCACTGGAACAACGTTATTGCCCAGCAGGCGTCTACGAAATTATCGAACTCGATGGTAAGCCCGCACTGCAAATCAATGCACAAAACTGCGTGCACTGTAAAACCTGCGACATCAAGGACCCGAGTCAGAATATTAACTGGGTGGTTCCGGAGGGAGGGGGGGGACCCAATTACCCCAACATGTAAAAAAGTGCATCGTAAGTTTGCACTTTTCCCGCGATGGCGTTGTCTGCGTCGTGCTCAAGCAGTCATGTATCGGTAATACACTCCTGCTCTGCGCGCGGCGCATCCTAGCCCTCACAAAAAAATCACAATCTTACGACGCACTTTTTAGCTTCGATTAATTTTCGTCATTCCAGCCGCCAGAGCCGGAATCTTATAATGAATCGTCATTCCGACCTCAGAGCCGGAATCCAATACTACAGAGGTGCCTTATGCCACATTGTATTATTGAGTACTCATCCGACGTTGCTGATCAGGTCTCGATCCGGGAACTGATCGAAGCAACTTTTCAGGGCGCATTGAGTTCGGGTTTATTTCCCGAATACGATATCAAGACACGTGCTTACGCCTGTGAACATCACCAGACTGGTTCAACACGGGACTCATTTGTGCATGTTAGCGTGTGCCTGTTATCGGGCCGTGATGACGCGCAAAAGGCTGACCTGAGCGAAAAGGTACTCGCGCAGATTGAACCAATGCTACCCAGCGTGGCGAGTGTCGGTGTTGAGATATGCGATATGCATCGCGCTAGTTATCGCAAACGGGTGTTGAGTAAACAGGCGGGCACTTAACCGGGTTTGGACGGTCACAAGTATATAGGTGTCCTGATGGTAAAACTTCGTTTTTATTGCGGTTTGTTGTGGATCGGGTTATTGGCGGTATTTCCGGTCACCAGCCTGGCGGTCGAGCCAGTGCATCTGATCGGGTCTGTTGAAAATTTATGCCCAGATGAACCCTACTGTTTTAATCTACGCGTTGAAGCGGAATATCTAGCGCTTGCCGATGAGTTGATCAACGTGCGCTACAAACAGGTGACCACTATCTTTGATCCAGAGAATTACGAGCTAACCCTGGAACAAAGCAATATTATTCCGGGGTCTCATTTACGCCTGTTGCTTGTGCCAGATCCGAAAGGGGTAAAACACGGCTATCGGGCAAGTTATATCTGGGTTGGTGATTAAATGTGTCTCAACAGGGTGCATTCGCAAAAGCCAATTGAGCTTAAATAATCAGCTAAGGCTTCATTTGACAGGCCTCGAGAAATACCTGATGCACGGTCTCTGGTGAAATACCGCTCAGCTTATACAACAGGTCCCAGGCTGGCTTTTCGCTAATTTTCAAATACTCGTTGTCCGGTTCAATTGATTTCTGGTGGGCACAGATGCAGACGCTCATGCATAGTCGCATGCAAATAAAACTGAATAGGACTCTTATCTCATTTTTGCGTAGTGGCAGGGACTCGTGGTAACCCTGGATAATCGAGGCTGCAGCCTCGAGCGGTTTGCTTTTACCCATCATTGCATAGGCCGCTGCAACGGCGGGCTCGACCACTAACCAGGAGTACACCATGTCACCGAAATCGATAATACTGCTTATCGTCAGCTCGCCTGGTTTGTCGCCGGCAACCAGCAAGTTATTGTCGTTAGCATCGTTATGAATCACCGCCCGCCGCAGACTCTCACTCGAAGGTAATACGCTATTGCGAAAAAGACCCTCAAAATATTCGACCAGTTTGCGTTTATGATCCGATTCGAGCACCGATTTAAATCGTTCGAGAGTAGTCAGCGCTTCGAACATATTCCAGATAAAGCGTCGCTTTAAAACCGCATGGTCAAAATCCTGCAATGAGCTATCGAGTCGAGCCAATACCCTGCCCAGATCTTTCAACAGATCGGGCGTGTGCGGCACGACACTTGATAGCAGGCGGCCTTCGACGTAGTTCAACATCCGGCAATAATGGTCTATACCGCCTTCATCGGTAACCGTTTCTATTACCCTGGCGTTGAGCGACTCGACACTCGATGCCGATCGCGGCATCACTTTATCGGCAGCCAAGCGCTCCAGTACCAGATGCTGGCATTCGAGCAATCCGTAAGTTTCGTCGCGGTTGGCTATTTTGAACACGTATCGGCCACTATCGCTGGCTACCAGATAATTCAAATCGCGCTCGCCGTTCAGGCGGCGTAATCTGCCCTCGATGCCGAACAGATCGCCGACTATATGAGTTACCTGGTCGATGCTGAATGTGGGTAATACACAGGTCCTGGTCATGGAAAAGTTAATGGCCTAAAAATATCCCCATCTTACTAAAGACCCGCTTGACTGAGTACCATTGCGGACTGAATATTAATTCGGAGCCTGGCCTTTATAGTATAAAATCCAAATCGGGCATGTCGCTGAGCAGTACCTACGGGTCGTGTTTACCGAACTATCGAGTCCTATTAATCTATAATTTCGAATGTACTAATTGAGGTAGAGTCAATGTCCCTGCGCCTGGGTATAGATACCGGTGGAACCTTCACCGATGCGGTTCTAGTCGATGACGACAAGTGTATCGTTGCGGCCGAAAAAGCCCTGACCACGCGCTTCGATTTAACCACGGGTATAGGGGATGTAATCGCAATGCTGCCTGCACCAATGCTTGAGCAGATCACTATGGTATCTCTATCGACTACCCTGACTACCAATTCGGTGGTTGAAGGACTCGGGGCACCGGTTTGTGTATTGTTGCCAGGTTATAACGCGGCCCAGGTCAAGCAGAGCGGACTGCTTGATATTCTGCCACAACAACTGGTGGTGATACTCGAAGGTGGCTTCGATGCGGTAGGCCAGGAGCAAAACAAGCTCGATGAAGATAGCGCCCGCCGTGCAATTATCAAACTGCAGGACCAGGTATCGGCATTTGCCATTTCGAGCATGTTTGGCACTCGCAATTCCAGCCATGAAAATAAACTTAAGGCCCTGGTAACCGAAATCACCGGGATGCCGGTTATCTGTGGGCACGAACTCGCTTCGAGCCTCGGCGCACCGAGGCGGGCATTAACCGCTGCGTTGAACGCGCGCATGGTACCGCCAATCAGGGAACTCATTGCATCGGTAAGCGCGATACTTGATCGTCATCAGATCACCGCACCACTGATGATCGTAAAGGGTGATGGCTCGCTCGCGAGCGTTGCGAATGCGATCGAAAAGCCGATTGGTACGGTACTGTCCGGCCCGGCCGCTAGCGTCATTGGTGCCTGTGAACTGAGTGGTTTGAAAAACGCTATTGTCGTCGATATGGGTGGCACCACAACCGACGTTGCAATTATCAGTAATGGTCAGCCGGAACTCGCCAAGGACGGTGCAACCATCGGTGACTGGAAACCGATGATCCAAGCTGTGCGGGTTAATTCGATTGGTCTCGGCGGTGATAGCGAGGTGCGTTTCGGCGGGCATAAGGGATTAGTGATCGGGCCGCGACGAGTGGTGCCGACCAGCCTGCTCGCACATATGTATCCTGAAGTCATTCCAAAACTCGAAGCACAATTATCCGGGATGGTAAGCGCAAGCAGTAATCGTTTCGTGATGCGCCTCGAAAATAATCCTGCCCTGCTCAATCAGCTAAACAAGGTTGAACGCGAGGCCTGGGATTCGCTGGCCGATGCGCCGGTAGAACTCGACGCTATCCTGCTCGAAAATCGCGGTCATGCGCGTGCGATGGCTCGCCTGAAACGCCTCGGCCTTGCCATCTATAGCGGATTTACGCCTTCCGACGCGGTGCATGTACTCGGTATTAATTCGCACTGGAGCCGATCAGCGGCCGAATTATCGGCAAGGATCTGGATGCGCCAGATACGCTACCTCTATGGTTACGGAAACTGGGGTGTCGATGGTGTCGAGCAAGCCTGTGAAGAGGTATACGAGTTGGTGAAGTCGACAAT
>Ga0209988_10003209_pt1 | contig 10841 bp, 7 predicted proteins | sample N075metaG_FD_183115 | JGI IMG/M metagenome (GOLD analysis project Ga0209988, IMG submission 183115) | Deep subsurface microbial communities from Kermadec Trench to uncover new lineages of life (NeLLi) - N075 metaG (SPAdes) (version 2) | ecosystem: Environmental > Aquatic > Marine > Ocean trench... | reverse complement strand
CGTAGGAGCCGTTGTTCGAGACGATGATCTTCGGCTTTGCCCCCACCGCCATGGCGGTGGCAAGCTCGTTGCCCGTCATCATCGCCCCGCCATCGCCGGTAAAGCACAGCACGGTCCGCTCCGGCTCGCGGAGACAGGCCGCAACGGCGCCCGGCACCCCGAGCCCCATCGCTCCCCCCACGGCACCGACACAGGTCTGGGTGCCGTCCCAGGGCCAGAGGCAGTGGACCCAGGACGAGAAATTCCCGGCATCGGTGGTGATGATCGCATCCTTCGGCGCTTGCGCCGCCAGTTCGGCCACCACGACCCCGAAATCCACCCCGTCGGCGCGCGGTTCCGGCCGGTAACCCGCCCATCGCCTCGCCACTTCGTTGAGACCGGCGATCCATCCGTCCCGATCGCCCCGGACCGCCGAGTTCCGCGCCGCCAGGGCATCGAGAAATGCCGCCGGGTCGCAGGTCAGTCCGATGGTGCTGCGGTAGACACTCCCGACCACCAGCGGATCCGGATAGACATGGATCAATGGCTGGCCCGGTGTCGGTGCGAGCGGGAAGGTGTAGCCTTGGGTCGGGGTATCGCCGAGGCGGGTGCCTATCGCCAGCACCAGATCGGCCTCGGCCAGCGCGTCGACCTGGGCTTTCGGCACCTTGAACCCGAGGTATCCGGCATAGAGCGGCGAGGCGTTGTCGAAGATCTCCTGATGCTTGAAGGACAGCGCCACCGGCAGACGGTGTGCTTCCGCCGCCCGCGCCAGCGCCGCCCGGCCCGCCCCGCCGGTGAGCATCCCGCCGGCGATCAGCACCGGCCGCTCCGCCGCCTCCAGCCGGGCGATCACCGCGTCTACTTCAGTCGAGGCCGGCGCCGCCCTGACCACCGGATGCGGCTCGATCACCATCGCGTCCGTTTGGTCCCCCAGCATGTCCTCGGGCAGCACGATCAGCGCCGGGCCGGGTGTGCCGGCCTGCGCCGCGTGCCAGGCCCGGGCCACCACCTCGGGCAACCGGCCGGCGTCGGTGACCTCCCAGACCCCCTTGGCGATGGCGCCGAACATGGCTGTGTAGTCGACTTCCTGAAACGCCCCGCGGCCGCGCTCATGCCGGGCGACCTGGCCGATCAGCACCACCAGCGGCACCGCGTCCTGCTGGGCGAGGTGGATCGCGATCGAGACATTGGTCGCCCCCGGCCCCCGGCTCACCGCCACCACCCCGGGCCGCCCGGTGATCTTGGCGTCCGCCACCGCCATCAACCCGGCCCCGCCCTCGTGACGGCAGACCACGGTGTCGATGTCGGAGGCATCGGCCAGCGCGTCCAGCACCTCCAGATAGCTCTCGCCCGGAACGCAGAAGATCCGGTCGGCGCCCTGCGCCCTCAGACAGTCGATAAACAGGTCCGCCGCGCGGCGCATTCCCCGCCCTCCATCAAATATGGGATTCATTGGAAAACAACCTTGATTGCGAAACACAATTTCGCAACAGTAAATTCAGGTCATCCGGCAAAAAGCCGAAAAAACTGGCCATCCGGCGAAAAGCCGAAAATTCTGGGAGGAGATAATGCAGGTCACCCGATCCATCATCGCTGCGGCTGCCGTGGCCCTCATGTCCGGGGCCGCCCCGGCGGCCGAAGTCGAACTGCCGGGCCAGATCGCCTGGACCGCCTACGGCACCGGCTCGGCCGGTTACAACCAATCGGTCGCCATTGGTGCCGCGCTACAGAATGTGCTCGGGTTGAACCTGCGCGTGCTGCCCGGCAAGAACGACGTCGCCCGTACCGAGCCACTGCGCCAGGGCAAGGTCGCGTTCTCGGCCACCGGCGTCGGCGGCTCGTTCATGGCCCAGGAGGGTGTCTTCACCTTCGGCAAGCAGAACTGGGGGCCGCAGGAGGTGCGCGTCCTTATCGCCAATAATGGCGGTCGTGTCGGCTTGTCCATGGGAGTTGCGGCGGAGGCCTGCGAGAAGGTGGGCAAGCCGGATTGCGAGGGCTTCGAATATTCCGATCTCAAAGGCATGCGGGTGGCCTGGGTCAAGGGCGCCCCGGCCCTGAATGTCAACAACCAGGCCTACCTCGCCTATGGCGGCCTGACCTGGGACGATGTCGAGAAGGTCGTGTTCGGCGGCTTCGGCGCCTCGTGGAAGGGCATGGTCAACGGCCAGGTCGACGCCGCCTTCGCCTCGACCAACTCCGGCAAGGCCTACGAGGCGGCGGCCGGTCCGCGCGGCGTGTTCTGGCCGCCGATCGACCCGGACAACGCCGAGGGGATGGCCCGGATGCACGAGATCGCACCGTTCTTCAGCACCATGACCGCGGTGGTTGGCGCGAATATCGACGGCACCGACGGGGTCGCCACGGCGGGGTATGCCTATCCGGTGCTGGTCGCCATGGTCGGTCAGGACGAGAACCTTGTCTACAACATGACCAGGGCGATGGTGGAACTGTTTCCCGAGTATGACGGCAAGGCTCCGGGGATCGGCGGCTGGGCGCTCGACAATCAGAACTTCGAATGGGTCGCGCCTTACCATGACGGCGCCATCCGCTACTACAAGGAGGTCGGCGTCTGGACCGATGTGGCGCAGGCTCATAACGACAACCTGGTGGCGCGTCAGGCGGCGCTGAAAGCGGCGTGGAACGCGCTCAAGGCCGAAGCCCCCGCCGACTGGGAGGCCGCCTGGGACGCCAAGCGCCGCGAGGCGCTGACCGCCGGCGGCTTCGAGATCGTGTTCTGATCCGAGCGGCGAAGGTGCCTTCCGCCCCTCTCTCTCCCTCCCCCGTCAAGGGGGAGGGGACCGTCCCCGCTCCGGCTGCGGAGAGGGCGGCGCGTGCCGAGGATCATGGCCTCGCCCGGGTCGTGATGATCATCGGCACACTGGCCGCCGTGCTGCTGTCCGTCCACCAGCTCTTCAACCTGCAATTTTTCGGCATCGTGCTGATCGAGGGGCTCTACCTCTACATTCTGGCCGGGATATTCCTCTCGCTCGCATTTATCTGTTTCCGGATCGGGCAGGGGCGGCCGACAACCGTGCCGTGGTATGACTGGGCGCTCGCCGCCACGGCTTTGGCCTGCGCCGGTTATTTTGCCGTCACCGCCGATGAAAGCCTTGAATCCGGCTGGGAATACGCCCCGCCCGAGACCGCCCGCTGGGTCTCGCTGGTGTTCTATCTGCTGATCCTGGAAGGCACCCGCCGGGCCGGCGGGCTGACGCTGTTGATTATCGTCTTCCTGTTCTCGGTCTACCCGACGTTTGCCGACAAGATGCCCGACCCCCTCTCGGGATTCGCCTCGCCGTTCATGGACGTGGTGCCCTACCACATGATCTCGTCGGAAAGCTCGTTCGGCATCCCGATGCGGGCCTTCGGCAGCCTTGTGATCGGCTTCATCCTGTTCGGCGCGGTGCTGCAACGCACCGGGGGGGGCAAGTTCTTCAACGACCTCGCCCTGGCGCTGGTCGGGCGCTACCGCGGCGGGGCGGCCAAGGTGGCGATCTTCGCCTCGGGCTTCATGGGTTCGATGTCGGGCTCGGTGATCTCGAATGTCATGACCACCGGAGCGGTCTCGATCCCGGCGATGAAGCGCACCGGATTCTCCTCACACTATGCCGCCGCGACCGAGGCTTGCGCCTCGACCGGCGGCGTCTTGATGCCGCCGATCATGGGCGCCACCGCCTTCGTGATGGCCTCGTTTCTGTCGCGGCCCTATGTCGATATCGCGCTCGCCGCGGCGATCCCGTCGGTGCTGTTCTATTTCGGCCTGTTCGCGCAGATCGACGCCTATTCCGCGCGGCGCGGCCTGAAGGGGATGGCGCGCCACGAATTGCCGTCGCTGATCGCCGCGATGCGCGAGGGCTGGGTCTATCTGTTCGTCTTCGGGCTGCTGATCTTCATGATGGTGGTGCTGAGGCAGGAGACGCTGGCGCCGTTCTACGCCACCGGCCTGTTGCTGGTGATCAACCAGTTCATGCGCTCGCACCGGTTCTCGTGGCGCAGCTTCGGCTCGATGATCGCGGGTACCGGGCGGGCGCTGGCCGAGCTGACCGCGATCCTGCTCGGGGTCGGGCTGATCGTCGGCTCGTTCTCCGCCACCGGCCTGGCCGGGACGCTGGTCAACGAGCTGATCTTCCTCGCCGGCGACTCTGTCATCATGCTTTTGTTCATGGGGGCTCTGACGGCATTTGTCTTCGGCATGGGGATGACGGTGACCGCCTGCTACATTTTCCTGGCGGTGGTGCTGGCCCCGGCGCTGGAGCAAACCGGGCTGAACCAGCTCGCGGTGCATCTGTTCATCCTCTACTGGGGCATGGTCAGCTACATCACGCCGCCCGTCGCGCTGGGCGCTTTCGCCGCCGCCACCATGGCCGGGGCCGGACCGATGCGCACCGGCTACGAGGCGATGCGGCTGGGCGGTGTGATCTACCTGGCGCCGTTCCTGTTCGTCCTGAACCCGGCGCTAGTTGGGCAGGCGCCCGCCTGGGAGGTTTTCGGCTCGCTCACCGCCGCGTTGACCGGCATCTGGTTCATCGCCGCCGCGATGCAGGGTTATGTCAGTTTTCTCGGCGGGTTTCCTCCCGGCCCGGCGGGCGTAGCGTTGCGCCTTATGCTGGCGGCGGGCGGGCTGGTGATAGCCTTGCCGGGCGGCGCGCTGACCGGCTTCTCCCATTGGACGCTGGCAGCAATTGGAGCGGCGCTGGCGTTGTTGCCGCTGGTGACCGCATGGCAGCGAGGCCGCGCCCATGCCTGAGCCCCGAAACGGCGCCGGCAAGGACCGGCAATTCGTCACCGCGCTTGCCCGCGGGCTGGAAATCCTGCGCTGCTTCCAGGCCGGCGACCCGGCGCTCGGCAATCAGGATATCGCCGAGCGCACCGGCCTGCCGAAGCCCACGGTCTCGCGCCTGACCCATACCCTGCGCGAACTCGGCTACCTGACCTATTCCAGCCGCACCGGCACCTATCAGCTTGGCCCCGGGGTGCTGGCGCTCGGCTACGCCATGATCGCCTCGCTGGAGGTCCGCGAGCATGTCCGCCCCTATCTGGAGGAGCTGGCGGGGATGGCGAACGTCACCGTCGCCCTCGGCACGCGCGACCGGTTGAGTGTCGTCTATCTCGACGTCTGCCGGGGCTCGCAGATCATCACGCTCAGCCGCAATGCCGGCTCGCGCCTGCCGATCGCGACGTCGGCGATAGGCCGCGCGATCATGGCCGCCCTGCCCGAGGGCGAGCGCGACTACCTGCTGCGGGCCCTGCGCGAGCGTGATCCGGAAAACCACCGCAAGGTGGAGAAGGGCGTGCGCGACGCTTGCGACGAGATTGCCGAGCATGGCTTCTGCACTTCGTTCGGCGACTGGCTGCCGGACGTGAACGCGGTCGCGGCACCCCTGGTGTCGCTGGACGGCGAGCACCTCTACGGCATCAATGCGGGCGGCCCTTCCTTCATCGTCTCGCGCGAGGTGCTGATGAACGAGCTGGGCCCGCGCCTCGCCCGGATCGCCCGCGACCTCAGCGGCCCGAGCCTCACGCACCGGTCGAGCGGCGGCAAATAATCGGCGTCACCGCCCCGACGCCGCCTCCAGTCCCATCCGCGCATAGATCGGCACGAAGCGTCCCATCCGCGCTGCGCGTTCCGGGTTCGAGGCGTTGCCGTCGAGCCCGCGCTTCTTCACCCCCTGCACGATGGCGGCCATGCGGAAGAAGCTGAAAGCCAGGCAGAAGTCGAAGCCGGGGATGTCCGCCAGCCCCATCCTCCGGCAATAGGCGTCGACATATTCCTCCTCGGCCGGGATGCCCTGCGCCTTGCGGTCGACACCGGCCAGGCCCCTGCCCTCCTCGCCCACCGGCATCCGCCACTGCATGCACTGATAGGCGAGATCGGAGAACGGGTGGCCCAGCGTCGACAGCTCCCAGTCCAGCACGGCGGCGATCTTCGGCTTGCCGGCATCGAAAATCAGGTTGTCGATGCGATAGTCGCCATGGACCAGGCTGACCCGCCCGTCATCCTCGGGCAGGTTGGCGTCGAGCCAGTCGATCAGCGCATCCATATCCGCCAGCGTCCCGGTCTCCGAGGCCCGGTACTGCTTGGTCCAGCGCCCGATCTGGCGGGCAAAATAGCTGCCGGGCCGGCCGAATTCACCCAATCCCACCGCCGCATAATCGACGCTGTGGAGCGCCGCCAGCACCCGGTTCATCTCGTCGAACACGGCGCCGCGCTGGTCCGGCGAAAGCGCCGCCAGCGTCGGCTCCATGAAATGCCGCCCGGGCTGGAAATCCATCACGTAGAACATCGAGCCGATCACGCTCTCGTCCTCGCACAGCACATGCATGCGCGCCACCGGCACCTCCGTCCCCGCCAGCGCCTTCTGAACCCGGAACTCGCGGTCGACCGCGTGGGCGGATTTCAGCAACTGCCCCGGTGGCTTGCGGCGCAACACCAGCGTCCCCGAGGGACTGTCCAGCCGGAAGGTCGGGTTCGACTGCCCGATGCTGAACTTCTCCGCCGCCAGCGGGCCGCGGAAACCCGGAACGTGAGCGGCCAGATACCGCTCGACCACCGCCAGATCGAGATGGGCTGCGGCGTGTTCCATATGAGCCCCCTCGCTCGTCAAACCGGCTGGTTGCCGTACTGGCGCAACTCCTTGCGCGCCACCTGGCGGCGATGCACCGCGTCCGGGCCGTCGGCCAGGCGCAAGGTCCGCAGATGGGTCCACATCGCCGCCAGCGGCACGTCCTGGCTGACCCCCATGGCGCCGTGCATCTGGATCGCCTCGTCGACCACCTTCAGCGCCACCCTTGGGGCCACCACCTTGATCTTGCTGATCCAGGGCTGGGCCGCGCGCACGCCTTGCGTGTCCATGATCCAGGCGGTCTTGAGGCACAGCAGGCGGGCCTGCTCGATCTCGATGCGGCACTCGGCGATGATGTCGTAGTTGGCGCCCAGTTTTGCCAGCGGCTGGCCGAAGGCGGTGCGCGACAGCGAGCGGCGGCACATCATCTCCAGCGCCCGCTCGGCCTGGCCGATGGCGCGCATGCAGTGGTGGATCCGCCCCGGCCCGAGCCGCCCCTGGCTGACCTCGAAGCCGCGGCCCTCGCCGAGAATCAGATCGCTGGCGGGCACGCGGACATCGGTGAAGCGCACATGCATGTGGCCGTGCGGCGCGTGATCATGGCCGAAGACCTGCATCGGCCGCAGGATCTCGACCCCGGCCGTGCCCGCCGGAACGACAAACTGGCTATGCTGGGAATGGCGATGCGCGTCCGGGCTGGTCTTCGTCATCACGATATAGACCTTGCAGCGCGGGTTGCCCGCCCCGCTGGCCCACCATTTCTCGCCGTTCAGCACCCACTCATCGCCGTCGCGACACGCCTCCATCGCGATGTTGGTGGCGTCCGACGAGGCGACGCCGGGCTCGGTCATCATGAAAGCGGAGCGAATCTCGCCCGCGAGCAACGGCTTCAGCCAGCGCTCCTTGTGCTCAGGCGTCCCGTAACGCTCGAACACCTCCATGTTGCCGGTGTCCGGCGCCGAGCAGTTGAACACCTCCGACGCGATGCGGATCTTGCCCATCTCCTCGGCCAGATAGGCGTATTCCACAGCACTCAGGCCGAAGCCCTTCGTGCTGTCGGTCAGCCAGAAGTTCCACAGCCCGCGCTCGCGCGCCGTGGCCTTCAGCCCGTCGATGATCTCGATCTGGCGCGGGGTCAGCACGAATCGGTCGCCGGCCTTGCCGATCTCGCCATGGTATTCCTCGTCGAGCGGTGCGATCTCGTCCTGCATCATCGTGCGCACCTGCGCGACCAGCGGCTTGACCCGATCGGTCATTCCCAGATTCATGCTCTCTTCCTCTCCATTGTCCGGCCCCTACTTGGGCAGGTTCACCATCCAGTCGAAGCCCTCGGCTCACTCCACCCCTCCGAACAGCTTGTGTCCGTGGTCCACGTTGATCCCGCCGCTGACCGGGATGATGCCGCCGGTGGTATAGGCCCCGCCGCGGCCGCAAAGGAACAGCACGCAGCCCGCGATATCGTCCTCCCGGCCGATCCGGCCCATCGGCACATCCGCCGCCACCCGGGCGCGTTTCCCCTCGTCCTCGGTGAAATGCCGGGTCATGCGGCTGAGGAACGGCCCCGGCGCCAGCGCGTTGACGGTGATCTGCCGCCCGGCCAGTTCACGGGCCAGGATATGGGTCAGGTGATGCACCGCCGCTTTCGAGGCGGCATAGGAATAGACCAGCCCCCCCACCGGCGCATCCCCCGCGACCGAGCCGATATTGATCACCCGGGCCGGATCGTCCGGGGACGCTGCGGCCGCCAGCAGGGGGGTCATGTCGCGGGTCAGCGAGAACAGCCCGGCGCAGTTGACCGACATCACGGTGTCCCAGGCGTGAAACGGAAACTCCTCGTAGGACGCGCCCCAGCTCTTGCCCGCATTGTTGATCAGGATGTGCAGCTTGTCCGTCCGCGCCCTGATCTCGGCCGACAGCACGGCGACGCCCTCGCCGGTGCCGACGTCGCCTGCGAACCCCTCGGCGCTGCCCGGCCCGATGGCGGTCAACTCGCCAGCCACGCGCGCGCAGTCCGCCCCCTTGCGCGAGGCGATCAGCACCCGGGCGCCGGCCCGCACCAGCGCCTCGGCCATCATCCGGCCGATGCCGGTGGCAGCCCCGGTGACGACGGCGGTCTTGCCCGCGACGCCGAACAGATTGCCCAGATAGCTCATCACTCTCCCTCGGCCATTCATCGACCCTAGTGTCCCGGATCAGAAATACCCCGGACTATATTTTTCCCGCACTTCCCCGGCCTTGAGCCGGGGTCTCGCGCCGTTGCGCCTTGCGGGTCGAGGCCCGGCTCAAGGCCGGGGAAGCGCGGCGGGAATTCACGATATCCGGTGATGGCGACAACTTGCGATTCAGAGCACCAGTCTTAGCAGCCCAGTTTCGGCTTGCGAAACAGCTTTTCGCGAGCGCATGGTCAGGGCAGCGCATTTTACCATCAGCAGGCCAGGAGAATCGGAATGAGCGAGACGATGCGGCGGGTCGTTCTGGCGAAACGGCCGGACGGCCACCCCACCCTGGAGGATTTCCGGCTGGAGCAAGCGCCCATGCCGGAGCCCGGCGATGGCGAAATGCTGATCCGCGTGATCTGGCTGTCGCTCGACCCCTACATGCGCGGCCGGATGGACGACGCCAAGTCCTACGCCGCCCCGGTTCCCATCGGCGGCGCCATGGAGGGCGGCACGGTCGCGCAGGTGGTCTCATCCGATAACCCGAAATTCGCCCCCGGCGACCATGTCCTGACCCATTCCGGCTGGTGCAGCCACGCGGTCAGCGACGGCAAGGGCGTGCGCAAGCTCGACGCATCAGCAGCACCCCTGTCCACCGCGCTGGGCGTCCTCGGCATGCCGGGGCTGACCGCCTACGTCGGGCTGAACGAACATGGCCGCCCGAAGGCGGGCGAGACGCTGGTGGTGGGCGCCGCCACCGGGGCGGTCGGCTCGGTGGTCGGCCAACTTGCCAGGATCCATGGCCTGCGCGTTGTCGGCATCGCCGGCGGGGCTTCGAAATGCGCGTACGCTGTCGAGGAACTGGGCTTCGACGCCTGCCTCGACCACCGCGCCGCACCCGACGCGAAGGCGCTGCGCGAACAACTGGCCGAAGCCTGCCCCGACGGGATCGACATCTACTACGAGAACGTCGGCGGCAAGACGCTGGAGGCGGTGATACCCCTGATGAACCCGTTCGGGCGCATCCCGGTCTGCGGCATGATCTCGTGGTACGACCTCGGCGGGCTGGGCCTCGGCGAGGTGCCGGGGCCGAACCTGTTGCCCCGGGTCTGGCGCACCATCCTGGTCAACCGCCTGGCGGTGCGCGGCTTCATCGTCACCGACCACGCCGACCGGTTCCGCGAGTTCATCTCGGAGGTGGGGCAATACATCCGCGACGGCCGGGTGAAATACCGCGAGAGCGTGACAGATGGGCTATCGAGCGCACCCGACGCGTTCCTTGCAATGCTCAAGGGCGGCAATTTCGGCAAGACGCTGGTGAAGGTGGCGCAGGAGTAATCATACCGTTTACCGACGCCCCGGTCTTGAGCCGGGGCCTCGCGCCGTTATGCAGAAGCGGGCCGAGGCCCCGGCTCGATGCCGGGGCAGCAAGCGTAGGGCGGCGCGGACCGCCAGCCTTCATAACCCGTTTTTACCCACCCGTCTGAAAGTGCGTTTTTAGATTATGTAATATTATCAATGAATTGACCCGGTGCACACGCGTGTGCATCGGCTAACAGCGGCAATCACCGCTCCAGCCTCTCGTAGCCGAACCGGAAGGCATCCCCCTCCGCCGTGATCCGCCCGACCGAGGGTGCCGGGAAATGCGCGGGCAACACCAGGTGGTCATGCTCGCAGCAACTCTCCAGCACCCGGCGGCGCGAGGCCACCGATTGCGCCGGGTCGGTGTCGATCATGAAATACCAGTCCGGCCGCAGGCATTGCAGCGGCGAGTGCAGCAGGTCGCCCCACATCACCGCATGGGCGCTACCCGATTCCAGATGCACCGCCACATGGCCCGGCGTGTGCCCCGGCGTCGGCTCGAGCCAGACCTGATCGTCCAGCGCATAGTCGCTGTCCACCAGCACCGCCTGCCCGGCCCGGATCACCGGCAGCACGTTCTCGTCGTATTGCGGCGAACCCGTCCGTTCCGCGTGTTCGACCTCGGTCCGGGCGAAGATGTATCTGGCATTCGGGAAGGTCGGCACCCAGCGGCCATCCAGCATCCGGGTATTCCACCCGCAGTGATCGGCGTGGAGATGGGTGCAGAAGACATAATCAATCTGCTCCGGCCCCACCCCGGTCCCGGCCAGCCGGTCCA
>Ga0209988_10003208_pt1 | contig 10841 bp, 15 predicted proteins | sample N075metaG_FD_183115 | JGI IMG/M metagenome (GOLD analysis project Ga0209988, IMG submission 183115) | Deep subsurface microbial communities from Kermadec Trench to uncover new lineages of life (NeLLi) - N075 metaG (SPAdes) (version 2) | ecosystem: Environmental > Aquatic > Marine > Ocean trench... | reverse complement strand
TACGGTGGTCTTGATTTTGGCATTGTGGACTCCTCCTTCTCAAAGGATCAGGTGTCCACCAAACCGGGTCAACTCCAGATGCGGCTATTTTATCTCGAAACAGCAATGGCCCACCAAGCCCAAGTGGCCCAAAAATCACTGATCTCACCTTGGTTCCAAACCTCCTATACCTGGTCAGCCAGCTCCTCATCAACCAATAGGGCTTCGATGTAGATTTCGGTGAGCATGGCCTTACGGTGGCCTGCTCATAGGATTATTGCCTGATAAGAAAGTGGGCTATTTGTGCAGAAAATAGCAATTCACTAGATCAATGGCTGGCTCGGATTCCTTTTACCGCGCCGCTACCTTACATAAAATACGATGCAGTTCAACGTTGTCGGCGTGATGCAGACCGACGACATTAGCGTGTCGCGGATCGGCGACATCAGCGGCGATATCTGTCAGATTGTGATAATGAATAGAAATATCGGTTTGCCTAATATCACCCAGTAGCCGTCCTCACCGACCGGGTGCAGGCGGAAACCACCAATTCTGAAAGAACAAATTTGCATCAGTTTCAGGGACGAAAGATGAAGAAGGAACAGCAGGGATTCACACTGGTCGAACTCATGATCGTTGTCGCTATTATCGGCATCCTGGCTGCAATCGCGATTCCGATGTACCTGGACTACGCTGTGCGCGCACAGGTTGGCCACGGTGTCAATCTTGCTGCGGGAGCGAAGGTCGCTGTCGCGGAGTACTATCAGGACCGAGGCGCCTATCCAGGCGATAACGCGACAGCCGGTCTCGAAGGCGCCGCCAGTATTGTCGGAAAATATGTTACTCAGGTTGAGGTAACTGGCGCCGGACTTATCCAGGTGACTTTTGGCAACGATGTCAACAACAAGATATTCAATGCGGTACTTACATTTACGCCCACCGATAATCTTGGCAGCGTATCCTGGTCATGTATCGGCGATGCGACGCTGGTAAACAAATGGCTGCCTCCTGCTTGCCGTTCTTGATATAAGCCGCTGCGTAATTCAGTGAGGGCACAGCACCCTTATTGCAAAATGATCGTGTACGTTCCAACCCATGCGTCATCGAAGTCAATTACCTTGTACTGCGGATAATCTTCATCGGGCATACGTTGTTCATCTACTCTATAGCCTTGTGATTTGAATCTCTCTACCATCGCGACAAGAGCTTGCTCCGCATCTTCTACGGTTGAGCACAAAGTTTCGCGTTCATCTGGATCGGCCAAATTGACTATTTTTGCAGCCATTGGTTTCTCCTACGTTCGGTCGGTTTAGTATATCTACTGAGGACTGACTACTAAATATTCCAAAATCCCGAGTTCGCCTTGCGGGTTTTCTTCTTCAGCACCAGGTGGACGCGGCTGGGTTTGGTCGAATGCCCCAAGTGTCGTTCGTTCAAGTCGGCGACGATCTTCTCCACCGCCCTCGTCACGGCCTTGAGACCCCCTTGTCGGCAGCCGTGAATGTTGTTGGTGCCTTCAAACGCGATCACATAGCGATACCAGTTGGAGCCTTTCCCATCGGGCGGCAATACCCAAGCATGGGTCCGGTCGAGATCATGGCTTACCTGGCAGCTCATGAGGTCGGTTTTCTTCGTTGATGGTCAAATTGGCAGCGCGCCGCCGTAGGCGAGGACACGATCGGTCAATCAGGCAAGCCAAACAATCAAGCCTATCAGTGACGCTGCGTAAGCGACTCCCAAGACGACAACGCTGGTCTCAATGTACAGCTCTTTCATTTTTTCCTCTCTTAATTGACACCAGAATTTACTAACTTAAGTCTGTGAGCAATCGACTCACCAGAACAGTGACCCAGAAACATCAAAGAATATTACTAGGCGGTCATTGATATAGTTGCCGTGGCGGGGAAAAGGTTACCAATACCAGCGCGAGCCACTCGCGGCTGTGCGCTGGCGAGTTTGAGTCAATTGATTCTTGAATGAGAGCCGGGCCATCCCTGGCCCTGAGTGATTCTTACAAATTTGTCGCAAATTTGTCGCACAGCGCAGGCAAAATCACGCAAACATAGGCAAGGGCGAACAAATCACTGGCTGAATTACATTGCGTGTTGTGGCGCAGAGTTGCGCAGATTTGTGTCAAAAGCGGACTCATAACCCGCAGGTCGGTGGTTCAATTCCACCCATCACCACCACAATCTTAGAAAACGCCCCCAACAGGGCGTTTTTTTTGGCAAAAAATATTACAGGAACCCGCCGCAGCAGGCGATTGTCACGCTGATTGCGTGTCAAACAACGCATCGATTATCGGGCACTCAGGAACCAGCCCGCCGTCACACTTCGAGACCATGGATTTGAGCGTGTGTTGCATGTTTTGAAGATCGCGAAGTTTTTGCTCAACATCGCGCAAATGGATGACCGTCCGGTCGCGAACTTCGGCGCAGGTGTATTGCTCGCTGTCCACGAGATCCAGCAAATCGCGAACCTCTCTTATTGTGAAGCCCAGTTCACGGGTTCGTCGGATGAAAGACAGTCTTTTCAGGTGTGATTGAGCATAGATCCGGTGGCCTCCGGCGCTTCGTGGCGGGTCCGGCATCAGGCCCTTTTTTTCGTAATATCGGATGGTTTCGCTGTTGACACCGCTGTGCCTGGCCAATGTGCCTCGGGAAAAGGACGTTTTGCCGGAGTTCATGACTTCTATCCTTGAACCTGTAGTAACTACAGGCCTTATAGTATGAACTTGAAATCGTATGTCAATTGGAGTCAATCCCGGTTTGCAGGATATTGCTAAAATTCAGGATCGAAAGCGCAGCGTTGCGGCAGCAGGAGGCGCACTGGGTGCCGTGCTTGCATCATCGTGCTGTCTCGGCCCACTGGTGCTCATCACGCTGGGTGCCAGTGGTGCCTGGATAGGCAACCTGACTGCTTTGAAGGCCTATCAACCTGTGTTTGTGCCAGTCACGTTGGCGTTTCTTGGCTTCGGTTTCTGGCAAGTCTATGGAAAGTCGAAGCGGAGTTGTGATGACGATGCCTACTGCGCAAGCCCGGTGTCCGATCGATTGATCAAGACCGTGTTATGGGTTGCAACCGTATTAATAGGACTCGCCCTCAGTGTCGATCTGTGGGCGCCATTCTTTTATTAAAGGAGGAAATCATGCGGAAATGTTCAATGGTTCCAGTGTTGTCAGCGATAGCCGTGCTTGCTGCCGGCAGCCTGAATGCAGCACCCAAGAGTGAGGAAACAGTCAGTTTCACAGTCGAGAAAATGACCTGTGCCACATGTCCCATCGCTGTCCGGAAAGCGATGGAACGTGTAGCAGGCGTCAAAGAAGTGACCGTTGACTTTGAATCCAAAACGGCAGTTGTTACCTATGATGCGAGCATGACAGACGCGATCGACATAGGTGCCGCATCCACGAATGTCGGATTTCCCGCCACCGTCCGGGACGGTCACGACGAATGAGCGTCGTGGAACAGGCATTCGAGGAATACTCGACAATTACGTGCCCGGAATGCGGGCATCAGTCAAAAGACAAGATGCCAACCAATGCCTGTCAGTATTATTACGATTGCAAGCATTGTGATGTGCTGCTCAAACCAAAAGCCGGTGATTGCTGCGTGTATTGTTCGTATGGCGATGTGAAGTGTCCGCCGATCCAGCTGGGTGATTCATGTTGTGCATAGTCGATAAATCGCCTGAAACGTCTACTACAAAAGCATGGCAACCACAGATCTGAAACTCGATGAACCGGGTTCGCTGCCACGGCCTGGTCCAATAGGTCGACTCGTTCGCCTGGCGTTTGGCTTGACATGTGCCTGGTATGTTCAGGGTCTTCTGGTTGTTTCCAACCAGCTCATGGACTCAAGTGGCCATCTCAGACCTGTGGTCTGGAATGGAATTGTCGTCGGTTTATTTCTGATCAGCTACGTAATCAACATTGGCTATTCGCGTTCCTGGAAAAAATGGCCCGCTATTGTTAGTGCAGCATTATTTCTCATCGTTGCAGGAATCGGCTATATCGCGTCAGCATCTTTCCAGACAGAACTTTTGGCACGCACGATATGGGTATGGGAAGTCTATCTGTACACGCATTTGGGTGTGGCTTTCCTGATATCAGGAGTTATCGCAACGCCTGGGTGCGAAATGCGTGCGTTTCATGATCTGTATTCGCGGATCACTGGCATAGCCACCAGGGAACATTACTGCCCGGTCGGGCCATTACACCCCATTGATCAGTGGGAGGCGGGCACGAAATAGGGGAAATAGGGGTCAGACCTCGGATTTCGTTCAGCTGATCATCGTTCGTTTCGGTTTGACAACTTTCAATACGATTGAAGAAGACGCGTCCTTGACGGCCGGCATGCTCAGCAGTTCACCGTCGATGAATTTTCCGAATGCATCGAGGTCAGATGCGACGACCTCGAGCATGAAATCGATCGAACCCGAGATCATGTGACAGGCCTGCACCTGCGGATGCTCGCGAACACGGCGCCGGAAGTCTTCAGCGAGCTCGGTGTTCTGGCGTTCGATATTCACGGTAACGAATGCTTTGACGGTGTGCCCGAGCGCGGTTTCGTTAAGGTTGACCGTGAAATTCTCGATAACGCCGCGCTCCATCAGTGCCTCGACGCGCCGCTGGACGGCGCTCGCTGAGAGGCTGACCCGGGTGGCCAGTTGCGACCAGGTGATGCGGCCGTCTGCCTGCAACGTCGACAGGATTTCTGTGTCGTATCTATCCACAAGTCACAATTCCTGCATAAAATTCAACGAATGGTAATAAATCCTGCACATTATAGGCCCTGGATTACCGAAAACGCCAGCACCCTGCTGCAACTCTTCTCTAGACTAACGCTCTGCAATTAACTCGCGCCATGCGGAGGCCGCCATGTCATATCTCAAGAAAATCGACCATGTTTCCTATGCCGTTGAAAAGGGCAACATTGAAAAGTGGGCGTGGTTCCACATCGAAGTGGAAGGCGGCACGCTGATCAAGCGCATCGACGACGCCCGCCCTGGCGACCCGAACAGCAGCATGAAGATCTGGTGTATCGATTTCGGTGATTTCGGCATCGCATTGATCGAGGGCATCGACCGTGACGAAAAATCCCAGGTGACCAGTTTCGTCGAGAAGCATGGCGATCACTCCTGCCAGCACGTGGCCTATGATTGCTACAAGCTTGAGAATTTCATCGCTCACATGAAATCACTCGGCGGACATCCGCGCGGCAATGTACTCGTACAGGACGACGGCTTCGGCATTCTGAAGCAGATGTTCGCCAAGGGTTATGCATCAGGTCATGCCGGTGAAGCAACATTCCCCGAATATTGCGAGCGGCCGCAGACAGCCGACGAGGCGAAGGCAGTGGAAATCACTTTCTCAAACAAAGCCGGTGGCGAATTCTACAAGCAGGTGCAAAACGCCATCGACGAAGATGACCAGCAGCCCTTCTTCGATTTCAGCCACATGGCGGAAGACTGGGAAGCGCCCGCCGAGCAGCCTAAAGGATCCGCCGACCCGGCAGCGAAACTCGTTGCAGCCTGATTAGCGCCAAACCTCGCGCGCAGTATCGACGACGAGTTGCAATTTCGCCCACTGATCGTCCTCAGTGATTTCGTTGCCGTGTGACGTGCTTGAAAACCCGCATTGCGGGCTGACACACATGTTTTCGATGGGCATGAAATTTGCGGCCTCATCGATACGCTTGGCGAGGTCGGCAACGGATTCCAGTTCGGGAAATTTTGAGGAAATAATTCCGAGAACAACGATCTTATTATCAGGGACGAATCGCAATGGCGCGAAATCTCCGGAACGCTCGTCGTCATACTCGAGAAAGTATGCATCGACATTGAGGTCGTTGAAAAGCACCTCGGCAACCGGCTCGTACCCGCCTTCTGCAAACCACTGGCTGCGAAAATTCCCCCTGCACAGGTGCACGGCGATCACGAGGTCGTCCGGACGATTGTCGATGACTGCATTGATCAGCGCAGCATAGGTGCGCGGCAACTCGTCCGGGTCATCGCCGCGCTCGGCGGCGGCCGCGCGCATTTTCACGTCGCATAAGTAAGCAAGATTGGTGTCGTCCATCTGGATGTAGCGGGCACCGACTTTGTAAAGTGCATCGATTTCCTCCCGGTAACATTGCGCCAGGTCTTCAAAAAATTCATCGAGGTCCGGATAGGCGTCCATGTTTATTCCGGCGCGTCCCCCGCGGAAGTGGACCATGGTTGGCGAGGGAATCGATACTTTCGGCGTGTTGGCTACCTGGGCCTGCAGGAACTCGAAGTCGTCGACCTGTATGTCCTGCGTGTGTCGCAGCTTCCCCGTTACGCTCAGAGTGGGCGGTGTGAAGCCAACCTTTTCCTGAGCATCGGAGCTTGCTGCAATATTGCCGGTGACACTGACGCCTTCGAGTTTTTCCAGGAAATCCAGGTGGAAGAACTCGCGGCGAAATTCACCGTCGGTTATCGCTTGCATACCGATGGATTCCACTTTCTTCACCGCCTCGGAAATCGCTGCGTCCTCGATCCTGCGCAAATTAGAGGCAGACAGCTCGCCCCGCCGATAACGGACGCGTGCGTCCAGGAGTTCGGGCGGCCGCAGCAGGCTGCCAACATGGTCGGCGCGAAACGGCGGGTTCAGCTTGGTCATTTTCTTTTCTTTGATCGTGGTTGTTGCAGTGGGCGATTTCGAGGGCGACATTGCCGGAACGTGGCATTACTATTGCAATTCTGGCACGTAGGGATACAAAAGTATTGCAAGCGATACTCATGTACAAGCTGACATACCTGTTGATTATCAGCGCTTCAATATCCTGGATTTGTAGCGCCGCCAGAGCCGAGCCGGACCTGTCTGGAATATGGGTGCTCGCTGGACGTGCTACTGAGCGCGATCTTGTGATGACAGAAGGGGCCCGGGCGATCCAGGCGGCATACGATTTGCTGATTGATGATCCGAGCCTGCAGTGCGAGCCGGCGAGCCTGTCACGTGTATGGGCGAATCCGAACTCGAGATTCAAGATCGAGCAGACGGAACGACAGGTGCTGATTCTATTTGAGCTGTTCGACTTGCGGCGGACGATTCCGCTTGGCGACGCAACCGCACTGAGCGGTACACCAAGCACGAAGAATCTCGATGGCCTTTATTTCCGGAAAATGGGCTCGTCATTTGCGTGGTTTGAGGACGACCGGCTATTCATCGAAACTCGTAATCATGCACCCGGCTACATCCGCACATCACGCGGCATACCGCAGTCGGAGAAAAGCGTAGCGACCGAGGAGTTCTGGCTCGAAGGTGACACACTAAATATGAAACTAACCTACGAAGACGACACTCTCTTCGAAATCCCTTTCATCATCGACCATTCATTTGCAAGGATCGACGGCTCGGAAATTCTTCCTTACAACTGTGAGGGAGCAGACTACGACTGGTTCGAAAAGCTGAACGCGCCGGTGGAGAGTGAAGCACAGTGACGCGAGTCATAGTGTTTGGCCTGACGGCATTCGTTGCCTGTGTCGCCAACGCGCACCATGCGACCGTCGCGAATTTTACTCAGGAAATCATTTCCGTCGACGGCATTGTCGAACAGGTGCGTTACCAGAATCCTCACACCTCCTTTCTGATCAGTCAGATCTCGGACGATGGCAAAAAGTCCTACTGGTTACTCGAGACCGTGGGCAGTACCACGCTTGAACGGCGAGGTGTTTCCCGAGATCGCCTGCTGGTTGGAAAGAAGATTCACGCGACCGGTCAGAACGGTCGCCGGCAAAACACCATGTATTTGCACAATCTCGAGTACGAGGACGGGCGCAGGATCAATTTCTTTAGCGTGGCGAGACCCGTATCCGGCGAACAAATCAGGGCGGAGCTTACGCAGATGGCCGATGACTTCATGAGTTACCGGGAGATGAAAGGCTTTCTGCACGAGATGAATCTCGCCGACGCCTACCGCTGGCAGGACGAGATGGTCAAGATCATGGAACCGGCGATGGGTGGTGTCGTCGGCTACAAGACTGGTGGTCACGATCCCGGACCCGGATTCGCGACGTTTCCGCCCGAGGGCATCAGGGCTTACCTGCTCGAGGGCATGATGCGACCAAGCGGTACGGCCGTCAGGGTGGAAGAATTCCGCAGAGGATTTCTTGAGGCAGATTTTGCGTTTCGCGTTGGCGACAGCTCGATCAACGACGCACAAACCGATCTTGAGATCCTGGCCGGCCTGGACGCCATCATTCCGTTTGCGGAGATACCGGACCCGTATTATGAGCCGGATACGCGCAGCATCAACGGAACGATCGTTGCCAATATGGGCACACGCATGTCGTTTACCGGTGAACCGGTGCTACTGAAACCGACCGAAGAATGGCTTGATAAGATCAACAACTTCACATTCGCGGTTTATGACGAAAACGATGTCGAGATTCAGTCCGGACAAATGAACGGCTGGTATGAACCAATCACCGTGGTTCGCTGGATTCGAGACCAGATAAGTGAGTCCGGCAAGGAACTTGAGCCAGGGCAACTGCTTTCACTAGGAAACATCGGCATCATTCGGCAGCTTCATGAAGGCTCTCCAAGGGGGCCGGCGTACACGAGCAAGCAGTTCAGGCTGGAATATCATGGCCTGACCGATGAGCCGGCGATCGTGATCATCAACATCGAAAGGTAGTGGGGTCAGACCCCGTTTTTGAGAGACGGAGCACAACTTATGCGAGAGTTCGATGAAAAACGGGGTCTGACTCCAATTATGCTGACGGGCGCATTACTTGCGATTGCGTCATCTGCCGTATTCGCGCATCACGGCTGGAGCGGATACAAGGAAGTCATCGAGATGTCGGCGACGGTGATCGAACTGAAGCTCGGCAATCCACATGATCGCCTGATCGCGATAGATGAATCGGGCCAGGAATGGAATCTCCTGCTGGCGCCACCGGCGCGCAATCGCCGCTTCGGGTTCAGCGAGGAAACCGTCAGTGTTGGCGACGAGATCAGATTGTACGGGCAAAAGCACCCGAAGCGCTTCGAAGTCAAAGTGCACTGTCTCTATCGCGATGGCGAAATGCTTTATACCTATCGCTACGATAATGGCCGAAGCAGTCTTTCGAGAAGCCGCCGCACCAGCAAAGAATCCTGTTAAAATTTCGCGGCTAAAGTCTGTCGACGACCGTTTTGCCACCCACCACTGACAGCAATACCTGCGTCTCCCCGACATCGCTTATTGGCACGTCGAAAACATTTCTGTCCAGAACGATGAAGTCTGCATCCTTGCCAATCTCCAGTGAGCCGGATGAGTTTCCGACCTTGTTGGCGATCGCACCATTCATCGTGAAAATCCGCAATACCGTGCCAAGATCCACCGCCTGCTCCGGCCATAGCGTTTCGTCGCTGGTGCCGGCAGGGTCGCTGCGTGTCACCATCGATTCGATGCCTGGCCACGGATTCGGGGTTGGCACCACCGGCCAGTCCGAGCCGTAGATGACGAGGGCCCCGGCTTCGGTCAGTGATTTCACGGGCCAGTTTCTCGAGCCGCCCGGGCCAAGTAAAGATTCCCAGTCGAGGCCCGGGATCGGATACCAGAGAATCGGGCACATCTCCGCCGCGACATTCAGTTCCGCGAATCTCGGGATGTCGTCTGCATGAATCCGTGCGGCGTGCGACACCTCGTGAATCAGGCCGCTGTCGCCATTCGCTTTCCTGGCCGACGCAAACGCATCCAGTGCGACACGAACGGAACGGTCACCGGTTGCATGAATCTTGACCGTCAACCCCTTCGCATCCAGCGTGGTGACGTCGGCGGCCAGATCTTCGGGTGTGTGCATCAATTTGCCGCGCCAATCGTCACCGAAAGCCTCACTTGGCGGATAAGGTTCAAGCACGGCCGCCGTATAGGTTGGCGGAATTCCATCCAGCATGATCTTGGCGAAATCGGTATCAATGTTATCGGTGGAGTATTCGGCCCGTGAGTCGATCAACGCAACCTCCTCATCGTGCGAATTTGCCCACGCGCTTTTCCACGTCAGGCTCGTCTTGACGTTCAGCGGCAGCTCGCCTTTTTTGTCGAGATCGGAATAAGCCTCCATGTTGGCAGTGGTTACAAGTGCCTCCTTGAACGTTGTGATGCCATAGCCTGCAATCTGTCCGATGCTCCACGCCAGCGCGTCCGATCGCTGCTGCAGCGTGTATTCGGGCAACAATCTGCGATAGCCGTATGCGGCGTTGTCCAGCAAAATGCCAGTTGCTTCGCCGCTATCGAGATCCCTGACGATGACACCACCACTCGGGTCCAGTGTGGCGTCATCAATCCCAAACAATTCCAGCGCATTTGAATTTACCCAGGCATTGTGTACCGTCCAGTCCATCAGGAACACAGGATGATTCGGCGCGATCTCATCAAGAATAGTCTTTGGCGTTTTGTCCGTTCCGGCGAAGAGACTGTCATTCCACTGACCACCCCGCAGCCAATCCCCCTCGGGTATGTCGGCAAGACACTCTTGCAGCGCGGCTAGCGCATCAACGAGATCGTAGGTCAGGAAACTGCATTCAATCGTCTTGCCGATACCGGCTTCGGAGGGATGGTTATGGGTGTCATGGATACCCGGCATTACCATGCGACCGTGCAGATCATTAACTATTGTGGCGGCGCTGGTGTGTGTCGCGATGTATTCGTCGCTTCCAATCGCGACAATCTTGCCATCGGTGACAGCCATCGCACTGGCCCAGGTTCCAGCGGCGTCCACCGTGTAAATCTTTGCATTCAAGTAAACCGCATCGGCCTGCGGATTTTGTTCCGGTGCGCCGCAGGCAGTAAGAACTGCCGCTGCAACCGCTAGCAGAAATCCGGTTTTCATGTGCCCCCTTCCTGGCAGTCTG
>Ga0209988_10003207_pt1 | contig 10842 bp, 10 predicted proteins | sample N075metaG_FD_183115 | JGI IMG/M metagenome (GOLD analysis project Ga0209988, IMG submission 183115) | Deep subsurface microbial communities from Kermadec Trench to uncover new lineages of life (NeLLi) - N075 metaG (SPAdes) (version 2) | ecosystem: Environmental > Aquatic > Marine > Ocean trench... | reverse complement strand
GCTCGCCGGCTACTTCGACCACATTCAGGTCGAGGGCGAATTTGGTCTGGGCAAGCCCGAGCGCGCCGTCTATCTCCATGTGGCGACGAGCCTGGGAGCCGCGCCAGAGCGTTGCCTGATGGTGGGTGACAGCTTCCGGTCCGATGTGCTGGGCGCGCTCGATGCCGGAATGCACGCGGCATGGATCGACGTGGCCGGTCGCGGTGAGCGTCTGCCCGCGACCCGATCCTACGCCACCGTCGCAACACTCGTGGAGCTGGCCGAGCGGTTGCTCTAGCTCGCACAGGCGCGGTACAGGTAGCCGACGAGCAAGAGCGCGACCCACACCATCGTGAGCGGAGAGAACCCGCTCCGCTTGGGCTTCTCGTCTTCAACGGCGAAGTCCGCGGGCTCCTCCATGAGTTCTTCCACGGGATGAAGCTGCATCGAAGGCCCGTCCTGCAAGGTACCCAGCGGTGCTTCCTGGGAGAGCCGGCCGCTGCAGTGGACGCAACGGCGCGTGCCGGGCGCGAAGGTCACCCGGCAGTGATGGCAGTAGACTTCGTACGGGGTCGGCTGGCCGTGGTGTCGCATGACCTGCGAGAGTATCGAATCCCGCTGGGCGTAGGAGCCTGTGTTGGTGGGGTGAGCTATATGCAGCGCATGACGAGGGAGCGGGGATATCGCGCCCTGTGCGGCGTTCTGGGCGGCTTGTTGATCGTGACGGGGTTCGCCATGTTCGGCGGTTTCTTTGGTTACCACGTGCCCGGCAGCGACTCTCCCATCCCCACCGGTCCGGTCGGCCACTACATGATGGGATTCGCCGGTGCGGCCCTGGTCGCATGGGGCGGCTGTCTGATCGGCGTCGTACGACGACCACGCTGGGGGCGCAGTGTCGGAACGGCTTCGGCCGTCGGCCTCTTCATGGCTGGCCTGATGCGGATCGTCGCGTGGATCGTCGGCGACTACCACGTGATGGCGGGTGAAGCGCTCCGCATTGAAGCGGTCCTGTTCCTGTCGGCCGCCTTGGCCCTGATCTGGCTCCGACCGGCTCTTCCGGACGACATCATTGAGCCGGACGACGTCGGGCAGGCGCCGGCCCCATGATGCGCTGGACGGGAAGCGTCATGATCGGATTGCTGCTCTTGTTCACCCTCGTGCTGCCGTGGACGGGCGTCGGTCGGCGCGGCACCGATGGCGAAGTTCGCTCGGACATCGACGGAGCCGTCGGTAGGCTGGGCGAAACCCTGCCCCCCATCGAGCTGCTCGATCTCGACGGCGAGCCGCTGCGCCTCGAAGATCTGCGGGGCCAGCGGGTCCTGCTCACTTTCGAACGCAGCGTCGACTGGTGACCCTACACCAAGGCGCGGCTCGTGGAGCTGCGTGAGGCCCTGGAAGATCAGGAAGATCTTCTGATCGTCTACGTGATGGCGGACAACCAGGTCAATGCCAAGAGCCTGCGCTTCCTCGACGAGATGGGACTGCGCCAGCGCATCCGGTTTGCCGTCGACCCGGGCAGCAAGGCCATCGATCGCCTGGGCCTGCGCAAGCGGGACAGCGAGCCGATCGAGGCCGGTGTTCCCCATCCGACCACCTACCTGATCGATCGCGACGGTCGCATTCGTCTGGTCGACGTCCGCCGCGATTACCACATCTGGATCGACCCCGGCGTGATTCTCTCAGCCCTCTCCGACTGAGGATCCCCGGCTTCAGATGAGGCGCCTCAGTTGAGAGGCGCGCCTCAATCAGAAGCGGCCTTGCTACCATTTGGGCCCCATGGGTGGACAGGTTCGGACGGAGGTCGAGGGCGGGCTCGGGTGGTTGATCTTCGACCACCCCGAGCGGCGCAATGCGATCAGCGTCGACATGTGGGCGGCGATCCCCGAGGCGGCGCGCACGCTGGACCGAGATCCCGCGGTCCACGTCGTGTTGCTGCGCGGCGCGGGTGATGTGGCCTTCGTTTCGGGCGCCGACATCTCGGAGTTCGAGAGCACGCGCACCGGCAAGGCCGCAGAGGAGTACGAGCGGCTCAACGGCGCGGCCTACGCCGCCGTGGCCGAGATCTCCAAGCCTGTGATCGCCATGATCCACGGTTTCTGCGTCGGCGGCGGGACCGGGATCGCACTGCATGCGGATCTCCGATATGCGTCGGACGACGCCCAGTTCGGCGTCCCCGCGGCCAGTCTGGGACTCGGCTATTCGGTTTCCGGAGTCGAAACCCTGGTCCAACTCGTGGGCACGTCCGCGGCCAAGGAGATCCTGTTTACGGCCCGGCGCTTCAGCGCCGATGAGGCGCTTCGCATGGGCCTCGTGAATGGCGTCTTCCCCAAGGACCGCCTCGAGCAACAGGTGCGCGACAGCGCCGAACGTATCGCGAGCAACGCGCCGCTCACCCTACGCAGCGTGAAGACCATCTGCCGCGAGCTCGCGCGCCCCCACGCCGAACGTGACGAGCAGGTTGCCTGGTCTTCTGTTCAGGCGTGTCTCGACAGCGAGGACTATCGCGAGGGCATTCGGGCCTTCCTGGAGAAGCGGCGTCCCGACTTCCGGGGGCGCTAGCCGGCCGCCGTGGGAGCCGAGCTGGGACATTGGAGTCGCGGCCTCTACGTGGCGCTCTTGCTGCTCGGCGCCTGCGTGAGCTGGCACCCCTTTGCGTCGGAGCTCGAGCGCGGCAACGCCGCTCTTCGTCTCGGGGACTTCTACGCTGCCACCCACTGCTACCAGCGGGCACTCGGCTATCGCCGGGATGATCCCGCTGCGCTGCTGGGACTGGTCCGTTCCTACATCGGACGCGGCGACGGCGAGAATGCCTTGGAGGTATTCTTGATCCTGCGCCGGGTCGATCCCGCCTACTTCGAGCAGCGGGCCCCGACCGATTACCACGTCGCCCTCTACCAGGCCGCAAAGACGCGCCTGTCCAGGGGGAACGCTGGGACGGCGCTCGAGCTGCTCCGCCGGCTCCGGCAGCGTGATCCGGACCACAGGGGTCTCGACGATCTGATGACCCAGGCCTTGATCGAGGCGGCGGCCCCACTGCGACAGCCGGACGACCCGCAGCTTCAGGGGCGGATGGATCGGGAACGCCAGATTCGCTATCCAGGCGGGCTCGCTGACTTGGCTCCGGCCGAGAACCTGGCCGGGGCGCCGGAGATCGCGGCGGAAGCGCCTCCCGCATGGGAAGCAGCTGCGGCAGCCGATGCGGTGCCAGAATGGCAGCCGATTCCCGAAGAGGAGCACAAAGAGGTACCGATCGAACCGGGCAGCTGGCCCCTTACAGGCTGGGACGCCTGGCCGGACCCAGGACCCGAGCCCGCCGACGATCCGGCGAATCCAAGCTGAACCGAAGGATCGCGGCAGCCGATCAACAAGGATGGAGTCATGAGTCAGAATCCTCGCCGACGCGTTGCGGTAGTCGGTGCCACCGGCGTCGCCGGTCAACAGTTTCTCGTCTCTCTTGAGAACCACCCGTGGTTCGAGGTGACGGTCCTGGCTGCCAGCGCGCGCAGCGCCGGCAAGACGTATCGCGAGGCCATCACGGCCGAGAACGGCCAAGAGAAGTGGGGTTGTGAGGAGGCGCTGCCCGACGGGTTCGCCGACCAGCGGGTCGTCGACGCAGCCGAGCTCGACCTCGATGCCGTCGAGCTGGTGTTCTCGGCCGTGGAGAGCGATGCCGCTCGCGGGCTCGAGGAAGGCTTCGCATCTCACGTGCCCGTCGTCTCCACGGCTTCGGCATTTCGTTACGAGGACGACGTGCCGATCATCGTCCCGGGTGTGAACCACGAGCACGCGATCCTGGTGAAGCGTCAGCAGCGCGAGCGCGGCTGGAAGGGCTTCGTGGTTCCGATTCCGAACTGCACCACCACCGGGCTCGTCATTGCGCTGGCGCCCCTGGTGCGCCAGTTCGGTGTGAACTCGGTGATCATGACCTCGCTCCAGGCCTTGTCCGGTGCGGGTCGCAGTCCGGGCGTCGGATCCATGGAGATTCTCGACAACGTGATCCCGTACATCCCCAAGGAAGAGGAGAAGGTCCAGACCGAGACCTCGAAGATTCTCGGTCGACTGGCGGGTGAGCGGATCGAGGCCCTCGACCTGCCGGTCTCGGCGACCTGCACCCGTGTGAACGTGCGCGACGGTCACACCGAGAGCGTGAATCTGAGTCTGGGAAGGCCGGCTTCGCTGGAGGAGGTTGCCGGCGTGCTGCGTGCCCACGGGACCGAATTCACGGACCTGGGACTTCCGTCCTCACCTCCCGAATTGATCCGGGTGATGGACGACCCCTACCGTCCGCAGCCGCGGTTGGATCGAAGCCTGCACGATGGCATGACCACGGTCGTCGGCCGTCTGCGCGAGGACAGGGTTCTGCCCAACGGCATCAAGCTGGTGCTGCTCTCCCACAATACGAAGATGGGTGCGGCCAAGGGAGCCATCCTGGTCGCCGAGTATCTGGTCCACAAGGGCCTGGCCTGATCCGATCGCGCACAAGGGGCGCGCAGGCAGGCGGGGAGCTTCCGGGCGGCTCGAGAAACTTGCCGCGCCTTGGGGGAAATTCACCCGCCGGGGGGTGGAATCCGCCAAATCCTTGGCGAAACGCCAGCGTCACCACTACTATCGTTGCCCCGAGGGATTGGGCAACGGGAAACGTTTTCTTTTTGGAGGTCTGACGCATGGCACGTAGTGCGATGGCGTATGGCGTGGTTCTGGCAGCTGGTTTGATGGCGTTTGGGCTCGCGGGCTGCGCCAGCGACGGCACGTCGGGTTCAGAGGGTGGAAGCGATTCCACCGGCAGTGAGTTCAGTGAAGGCGGTGGTGGTGGAGGTGGGGCCGGTAGCGGAACGTCGATTCTCGAGGCCGTCTACTTCGACTACGACCGCGCCGAGCTGCGATCCGACGCTCGAACAACGCTGCAGGCGAATGCGAGTTCCGTCAAGAACGGCGGAGGCCACATCACCATCGAGGGCTACTGCGACGAGCGCGGGAGCGAGGAGTACAACCTTGCGCTGGGCGAACGACGCGCCAACGGCGTGAGGCAGTACATGGTCGACTTGGGTGTCCCCGCGTCGAGGTTGAGCACTGTGAGCTTCGGTGAGGCACGTCCCGCGGTTGCAGGTCATACCGAGAGCGCCTGGCGCTACAACCGGCGAGCGGAGTTCAAGGCGCGCTAACGGCTGCTGATTGCCCGCCTTCGGCTGGCAATATCAGCAGCTCGCGCAAGTCCAAGGGACTTGCGCTTGGGCCTGTGGCGCTGTTTGTGTTTGGATCGATTTGACGCCGTAGGTGCGTCTGCAGCTCGTCCTCGAGGCGGAGCGTCATTTGACCCACCCGACGAGAGGGTGATAACGTCGGTGCGCCCCGGTTTCCATCACATCGAGGAATCGCCATGCTCCTCCACGGCGGAAAGCTTGCGGCCAAGGCGCTGAAGAACGCCGGCGTCGAATGCATCTTCACTCTTTCGGGCGGCCACATCATGCCGCTGTACGATGGCTGTATCGACGAAGGCATCAGGATCGTAGACGTGCGCCACGAACAGGCGGCCGTTCATGCCGCGGATGCCTGGGCCCGTTGCAACAAGAACAGCATCGGCGTCGCCGCCATCACGGCCGGCCCGGGAGTGACCGACGGCGTGACAGGCGTCGCCAATGCCTGGCGCGCCAATTCCCCCATCCTCGTAATTGGCGGACAGGGCCCCTTCGACAACATGCGCCGCGGTTCTCTCCAGGAGATGGACCACATCGGTGTGATGCGGCCCATCACCAAGTATGCGGATGCCGTCTACCAGACCCACCGGATTCCGGAATACATCGAGTTGGCGATCCGTCACGCCGTCTCGGGCATTCCCGGTCCCGCCTTCCTCGAGATCCCGATGGACATCTTCATGGGGCAGGCCGAGGAAGCGCAGGCGCCGATCCCCCGAATCCGGACGGCGCCGCCGCGTCTGTCGCCCGATCGCAACGAGGTGCGAAACGCCATCGAGATCCTGAAGAACGCCCAGCGCCCGATGCTGATGGCGGGAACCTCGGTCAAGTGGTCCTACGCCTATGAAGAAATGAACCGCTTCATCGCCGAAACCCACATTCCGACCTTCACCAACGGAATGGGTCGCGGCTCGGTGCCGTGGGACTGCCCCGAGTTTCTGAACCGGTCGCGCCGCGATGCGCTCAAGCAGATCGATTGCATCATCCTGGCGGGCACCCTGCTCGACTTTCGCATGCGCTTCGGCCAGACGATTCCGGCCGACGCCAAGATCATCCAGCTCGACATGGACGCGACCCTGATCGGCCAGAACCGCCAGACCGACGTGCCCCTCGTCGGCAACCTGGCTTGCAGCTTCGAGCTGCTGCTCGAAGAGATGAAGAACCAGGGCGCGCAGCTCGACTTCTCGCCCTTCCGGGACTCGCTACGCGAGATCGAGAACGAGGCGGCAGCCAAGGTCGAGGCTGCGCTCAACAGCGACGAGACGCCGATCGATCCCCAGCGCATGTGTCGCGAGCTGCGCGACTGGCTCGAGACCCTCGAGAACCCGATCGTGATCGGAGATGGTGGAGACATCGTCGCGACGGCGGCCAAGATCCTGCCGGTCAAGGGCGAGGGTGCCTGGATGGACCCGGGCCCGCTCGGCACCCTCGGTGTCGGGATGCCCTTCGCGCTGGCGGCCCAGCTCTCACATCCGGACCGGCGCGTGGTGATCGTCTACGGTGATGGTTCGTTTGGTCTGAACGGCTTCGAGTTCGACACGGCCGTGCGTCACAACCTCCCCATCATCGGCGTCATAGGCAACGACGGAGCCTGGGGACAGATGATGCGGCCTCAAGGTGCCATCTATGGTTGGGATCGTCTCCAGGCGACACTCCTCAACGTCACCCGCTATGACAAGGTCGTCGAAGCCCTCGGCGGTCACGGCGAACTGGTCGAGCGCCCCGAAGAGCTGCGGCCTGCCCTCGAGCGCGCCGCGGCGTCGGGGAAACCGGCCCTGGTGAACGTCTTGATTCGCCAGGACCGCGAGTACAAGGGCGGGATCTACGTCTAGCTCCCTCGCTCCGCTCCGACTGGAACGCAGAAGGCCCGAGGACCTGGGCGTCGACCTCGAGGTGCTGTCGGAATTCGTGCGCGCGATCGGCCCCTTGGCGGTCGTCGACTTGGAGACCACCGGACTCTCCCAGGACCCGGACGCCGAGATGCTCGAGTTCGGAGCCGTCCTGCTCGACCCCGAGGCCGAGGAGCTCACGACGCTCGAGAGCCTGATCTGTCCCAAGGGCATGTTGCCGCGCGCCGTGCAGCAACTGACCGGGTTGACGCTCTCCGACGTGGCCGGTGCGCCCGAGATCGAGGCACTGGCCAAGCCCATCGCGACGGCGCTGGCCGGGCGCACCCTGATCGCCCACAACGCCGACTTCGAACGCCACTTCCTGTCGCGCTTCGTGGCCGCCGAGCTGGCCAAGTCGCCCTACCTCGACACCCAGGATCTGCTGGCGCTCTCCCATCCGGATGCTCCGGACCTGCGTCTCGAGACGTTCACGCGCGAACTGCTCGAGACCGAAGAGCGGCACCGGGCCCTGTCGGATGCGTTGGACACCCTGCGGGTCCTTTCCCGGGCGGCACGGGGCGCGCGGCAGGGCAAGCGCCGCTACGTCACGGCGCGCAACGCGCTCGATCGGTTTGCACCGGACTCTCCGTGGCGTCTGCTGCTTGACGGTGGCGGACTCGCGGCTGAACTCGATCCGCTTCCGCAGTTCGTGTCGATCCCGGAGAGTGCCGAGAAGCCGGTCCCGTTCGACGCGGACTCGATCGCCGCCGCGCTGTCCGACGAGCAGCGGGGCCGCCGCTATTTTCCCGGCTATCGCGTGAGAGAAGAGCAGATCCGCATGGCGCGCGAGTTCGTGCAGGTGCTCTCCGAGGGAGGTCGGCTGTTGCTCGAGGGCGGAACCGGCGTCGGAAAGTCGCTGGCCTATCTGTCCGCGGCGATTCCTTTCGCGATGGAGCGTGCGGCCGGCGGAATCCGTGATCCGATCGTGGTCTCGACGCGAACCAAGCTCCTCCAGGATCAGCTGCTCGGCAAGGACATTCCGGCCGCCGCCGCCATGTTCGGCCATCGGGATCTGCGCGCGCTGTCGATCAAGGGCCGTGCAAACTACGTCTGCAAGCGCCGCTTTGACGTGGTGCAGGCCGAGGGCAGTGAGCCCAGAATCTTCGAAGCGGACCGACTGGCCTACGCCGTCCTGGCTGCTTGCGCGCGAACCCGGCGGCACGGCGAGGTGGGGGCATTGCCCGGCGCGTTGCTGTTCCGCTTTCCGCCCCTGCGCGACCTGCTGCGCCGCTCCGTGGCCGCGCGGGCGGAGCAATGCACGCGCGAGCAATGCGCGCACGAGCGCGGCTGCCCGTTCGGCATGCGTCGTTCCGCCCTCTCGGAGGCCCATCTGGTCGTCGCCAATCACGACCTCCTGCTGCGTTGGCCCCCGGACTATCCGAACGTGACTCACGTGATCGTCGATGAGGCGCACGAGCTGTTGGGTGTCGTCGACGAAGTCTTCGCCCTCGACGTGCGGCCGATCGAAGTCATGGAGCGCTTCGACGAGCTCTTCGGTCGGCCCGGCGACCGCACGGCTGACGACCCGCTGCTGCCCAAGGGCAGGCTTCGGACGCTTCACCGGGATGTAAAGGCCTGGCGACGTGGGTTGCATCAGGACCTGATGGCCCTGGGTCGTTCACTGGCCGACCGCGCCAGCGAGTATGGCGAGGTGCAGCTTCCGGCCCATGCCGATCGCATCTTCGTGGAAGCCGCCCAGCTTGCCGAGCGTACGGCGGAGAGACTCGAAGCGGTCGTCACCCAGGCCGAGCGGCTGGGCGAGGGTCGAGAGCGCGAGGATGAGGAGGAAGCCGACGGTGTCGAGCGCGCGATTGCCGATCTCCTCGATTCCGCGAAAGCGTTGCGCAATGCCTTCTTTGGCGGCGACGAGGACGCAGTCGCGGCATTCGAACGACTTGAAGCGCCGTTCGATCGCTGGCGACTGGCTGTCCGGGCGGTTGCGCCGGGCGAGATGTTCCACGAGCGCTTCGCCGACAAACTGGAAGCATTGGCCTGTGTGTCGGCGAGCTTGTTCGTCCGAGGCGACGCCATGGCGGCGCTGGGTGAGCTGGAGCTTGAATCGCGACACGGTGTTACTGCCAAGAGAGTCACGGTCGAGAGCCCGTTCGACTATCTCTCGCACATGCGCGTCGTCGCCATGGATGTACGCCACGATCTCGTCGACGAGACCAGTGAGGTGATCGCCGAGCTCGCGCGGCTACTCGGTGGGCAAGTCCTCGGGCTCTTCACCAGCTTGCGCCGCATGCGAGAAGTAAGCGAACTCCTGAACGAGAAGCTCCGAGGCGAAGGATTCGACATTCTCATGCCGCGACGTGCGAGCGACGATCCGGCGGCGTTGGTCGAGCGCTTCAGCCGTGTCGGTGCCGGCTGCATTCTGCTGGGCGCACGCACCTTCTGGCAGGGGGTCGACATCCGGGGTCCGGCGCTACAGGCCGTCGTGATCGAGAAGCTTCCTTTCGAGGTTCCTACCGAGCTTCGCAAGCGCCGGGAGAATCGCCTCAAGCAGGCAGGCGAGAACGCCTTCGAACGCCATGTGCTGGGCAAGATGTTGCTCAACCTGAAGCAGATGACGGGTCGCTTGATCCGATCCGAAGAGGATCGGGGCATCGCGGTGATCGTCGAGGGTCGAACCGACAAGCGTTACTTCCGCCGTCTCGAGGATGCGCTTCCCAGCGGCTGTCGGGTCGAGGTGGTCAGCCGGGACGAGCTGGCGCGGCTGCTTTCAGAAGTGGGCATCACTTCCGAAGAACCGGCGCGGCGCCTTGGCGACGAACCGGCGTGATGCCTCGGCGACGAATGGGCGACGCATAGGCTACCGTTGCCGCCGACGGAGGGCCGGATCACGTGAGCACCTTCAAATCGGACCAGTGGGCGCTGGTGCTGGGGGGATCGAGTGGCTTTGGCCTCGCGACCGCCCAGAAGCTTGCCAGCCACGGGATGAACTTGTGCATCGTTCACCGCGATCGCCGCGGTGCGTTGAAGAGGATCGATCCGGAGTTCGACAAGATTCGCGCAGCCGGAGTGAAGCTCGTGACGTTCAACCTCGATGCGCTCGACCCTGAGAAGCGCCGTGAGGTCATCGATGCACTGGCCGAAGCAATGGGGAGCGACGGCCATGTGCGCGTTCTGCTCCACTCGATCGCGTTCGGAAATCTCAAGCTCCTGGTGCACGAGGTGCCCCGGACCGATCGCGCGCTCGAGGCGCTTGCGTCGAAGCTCGGCATCGACGCCGGAAAGCTTCGAGAGGCCGCCGACGCGCTCTTCTCCAGCGACAGCGATGCGCTGCATACCCTCGCGTCACCGCCCGAATACTCGAACGAGAATTTCCTCGAGGACGAGGACTTCGAGCGCACCATCTTCAGCATGGGGACGAGCTTGCTGGGCTGGGTACAGATGCTGTTCGATCGCAAGCTCTTCGACGAGGACGCGAGGGTCTTCGGTCTCACAAGCGAAGGCAACAGCGTCGCCTGGAAGGGCTATGCCGCAGTGGCGGCTGCCAAGGTGGCATTGGAATCGCTGGCCCGTTCGATCGCCGTGGAGTACGCGCCCCACGGCATCCGTTGCAACGTGATCCAGGCCGGCATTACCGAAACAGCGGCACTGGCCGCGATTCCGGGCAACGCCCAGCTCAAAGCCCAGGCCCGGCTGAGAAATCCCTTCGGTCGGTTGACGACGCCGGCCGACGTAGCCGGAATGATCTACCTGCTCTCCACCGAGGAGGCGGCCTGGGTGAACGGCACCGTCATCCGTGTCGACGGAGGCGAGCACATCTCGGGAGCGAG
>Ga0209988_10003206_pt1 | contig 10842 bp, 8 predicted proteins | sample N075metaG_FD_183115 | JGI IMG/M metagenome (GOLD analysis project Ga0209988, IMG submission 183115) | Deep subsurface microbial communities from Kermadec Trench to uncover new lineages of life (NeLLi) - N075 metaG (SPAdes) (version 2) | ecosystem: Environmental > Aquatic > Marine > Ocean trench... | reverse complement strand
CGGGGTCGTTGGCCTCGGTCGGGCCTGGCGGAGCCGCGCCCCCGGCGGACATTCCGACCGGAGACTCGGACTCCGGCGAGGATACGACGTGACCCGATTCGAGGAACCTTTCCGGCGAATGGCCGGTAACGGGGCACACATACGAGGGCTGTAGAATGGCCATATTGGACAAGAAAAAGTCGAAGGTCAGCGACGAGGTGCCGTCCGCATCGATGGCCGACATCGCGTTCCTGCTTTTGATCTTCTTCCTGGTGACTACGACGTTCCCGAAGGACAAGGGACTCGCGATCGTCCTTCCCGAGGAGGGAGGAGAGGTCCAGATCAGTGCCCAGAACATCCTTCACATCATCATTCAGCCCAATGGGCTAGTGGTGGTGAAGCGTGGTGAAAGCCAGCAGGAGCAGGTGGTCCAGCCCGAGGCGATCGAAGGGATTTGGCGCCAGGACGTGAGTGACAATCCGAATCTCATCGCCGCGGTGAAGACGCATCCAGAGGCAGCCTACCGGTATATGATAGACGTCTTGGATGCGCTTCAAACGGCCGGTGCCGAGCGTATTTCCCTGCAACTTTTCGAGGGTTAGGGGCCATGCCGATAAAAGGGGGAGGATTTACGCGGAAGTCCCAGGCGTCTTCGGAGGTGCCGAACTCCTCGATGGCCGATATCGCATTTTTGCTACTCGTCTTCTTCATGGTGACCACAGTCTTCCAGAAGGACCGGAACCAGGAGATCGTTTGGCCGCAGGCGGAGGCCACGCAGAAAATCGATGAGAAGCTGAAAAACATTCTCAACGTCTGGGTGCAGCGAGACGGTAGCATCTTCATCAACGACCGGCCCTACACGCTGGGAGAGGTCACCAATGTGATTGCCCCGCTCTACGCGGCTTCGGATCGGGCGTTGGTGATCTCGATCCGCGGAGATCGGGAAGTACAATACACGACGATCGACTTGCTTCAAAAACAATTGGTGGCGGCCGGAGTTGTCCGGGTCGTGTTCGCAACTGAGTTGGAGGAACGCATGACACGGGAGAGACGATGAACGCTGAAGCGAAACCCGCCGCGGGGGGGACCGAGAAGTTCGAGACCGAGAACGATCGATTCAAGAAGTCCTTTGGGTCATGGTTTTGGGGCTCGATGATTGCAGCGACGGTCCTCCACTTCATGCTGTTTCAGTTCTGGCCAACTCAAACGGCAGTGGACGTGTCGTTCACGGCTGAAGAGTTGGAGATGATCGAGCTTCCGCCGGAAATTGAAATTCCGCCGCCGCCCGAAGCGATTTCCCGGCCCGCGACTCCCGTGATGGCTACCGCGGATATCGATGACGATATCACGATTGCTCCGACTACGTTCGCGGATAATCCCATCGAGGATCTTCCGCCGCCGCCCACCGACGATGGGGCAGGCGATATCGCGGCGGCCCCGGTATTTACGCCGATGACCGTCCGGCCGGAAATCAGAAACCGGTCCGAGGTCCAGGCAGCCCTGATGAGGGAGTATCCATCGATCCTTCGTGATGCCGGAATCGAGGGCACGGTGGTCGTATGGTTTTTCATTTCGGAGGAAGGCATAGTCCAGTCCAGCAGAGTTTCTGAGAGTTCAGGTCAATTGCAGTTCGACGAAGCGGCTCTCAAGGTCGCGGACGTGCTCAGATTTACGCCGGCTCTGAACCGTGACCAAAGGGTTGCGGTTTGGATTGAGCTGCCGATTACTTTTCAGGTCCGATAGCGGCCAGGTCCGACGGTTCTTCGGAGACGACCCCGCCGGCTATGCCGGCGGGGTCGTTTTTTTCGATCAGTACCCCCTGCTCCCGCGATGCTATAGAATGACCACCTCCACGTACGACGAGCGGGTCGCGGTGTCGCTGCCGGAGATCCGGGACCGGATCTCCAACGCGGCGGGGCGAAGTGGGCGTGGCTCGGCCGATGTCACGTTGGTGGCCGTGACCAAAGCGCATCCTATCGAGGCAGTCCAGGCGGCACTTTCGCATGGTCTATTCGATTTGGGGGAGAACAGGACAGAGGAGCTGGAATGGAAGCGTGCGGCGGTGGAAGAGGGGAGGGCTCAGTGGCATATGATCGGCCACGTTCAGCGGAGGAAGGCGCCGCGCCTTGTTGGGGTGGCCGATCTGGTCCACTCGATCGATTCAGTGCGGCTGGCAGAGCGACTCTCGAACGCAGCCGTGGAGGTGGGAAAGGTCGTTTCCGTTTTGGTGCAGGTGAACACATCCGGAGAGGAAAGCAAAGCTGGCTTTCGGGGCGGTGGCCTCAAGGACGAAGTTCGAAGGGTTCTCGATTTACCGGGCCTGGAAATTCGGGGCCTCATGACGATGGCTCCGCTCACGGACGACGAGGCACTACTCCGGCGCACCTTTGAGGGGGTGCGGATGCTGCATGAGGAGCTTCGGGCGTTCGGGGGGTATTGTGGAGAGCATCTTTCAATGGGTATGACGAATGATTTCGAGATCGCTATCGAGGAGGGCAGCACAATGATTCGGATCGGCACCGCTCTTTTCGGGAAACGGATGGCCCATGATTGACCTCACGCCGTTGGATGTCCGGAAGAAGCGGGGAGATTTCGGCAAGAGTCTTCGGGGTTACGATCCACCGGAGGTCGACGGCTTCCTCGAGTTGGTCGCCGAGCGCATGGAGGAGTTGGTAAAAGAAAATCTCGCCTTTCGTGCACAAGTCGAACGGTTGGGAGAAAAGGTCACCCTTCAGGAGGGACGTGAACAAGCGGTTCAGGACGCCTTGGTGACCGCGCAGGAGCTCCGACAGGATGTAAAAGAACAGGCCCGCCGAGAAGCGGACCTACTGGAACGGGAAGCACACGGACGCATTGAGGGAATGGTCCTCGATTCCGAAAAGCTCCTCACGGACCACCACACTGCGCTGCAGGAGTTGGAGCGCCAACGCGAACGTTTCTTGAAGGCGTTTCGGACGCTCCTGGAGCGTCAACTGGACACGGTCGAGGTTGAGCTCGGCCGAGCTCCACTCGAAGATGTCACGTCGGACCTGGAGCTCGGAAAAGTGAGGTTTTCGATCGTGGAGGACGAATACGAAGAAGAAGGGGAAGGGGAAGGGGAGGGGGAAGACGACGCGGCTCGGGTTGAGCACGTGTCCGGATCCGAATCGGCCGAGACTACGGACGCTGCTGTCGGCCCTCACGAGCCTCCGGTGGCGGAATCGGCTTCCCCAGAAGAGGAGGGTGGAGCGACGGAGCCTGACGAGCAGCGGCGCCCCGAAGGGCAGGAACGTGGCGACTCGCTGTGGCTCTCTTCCATAATGAGCGAACGGAAGGAGAAGGACGCCGAGTGACGGCAACGTCTTGATGCCATATCCGGAAATCCCCGACAAACTGATTACTCTCGAAGAGGAGACGCTGGCGCGCTGGCGGGACGAAGACCTCTTTCGCCAGACGCTGGAGGCCACGAAGTCCGGCGAGCCATTCGTCTTTTTCGAAGGTCCTCCCACCGCCAACGGTCGCCCGGGACTTCACCATATCATCAGCCGGACGATCAAGGATCTGGTGTGCCGGTTTCGCACGATGGAGGGCCGAAGCATTACGCGGATCGCCGGGTGGGACACCCATGGGTTACCCGTCGAGATCGAGGCCGAAAAAAGACTCGGAATTTCAGGCAAGCCGGAAATCGAGGCTCTCGGCATTGCCGAGTTCAACGCGGCCTGCCGCGACTCGGTTTTTACGTACAAGAAAGAGTGGGAAGCTCTCTCCGAACGTATCGGTTATTGGTTGGATTACACGCGACCCTACGCCACGCTCGACCTCGACTACGTGGAAAGCGTCTGGTGGATTCTCAAGGAACTAGCCGATCGGGGTCTGTTGTACCGAGGGCACAAGACCGTCCCCTACTGTCCGCGGTGCGGGACTGGGCTCAGCTCCCATGAAGTCGCGTTGGGGTACCGGGACATCGAGGACTCGTCCCTGCACTTCCTGTGCCCCTGGCTGACAAACGAGGGCGGCTCGGACCCCGAAGGACGAGCGTTCCTGGTCTGGACGACGACGCCGTGGACCGTGCCCTCCAACACGGCTTTGGCCGTAAACCCCGAGCTGACCTACGTGGAGGTCCAGTACGAAGGCCGGCGTCTGGTATTGGCCGAGGAGCGCCTCGAGGCCGTCCTGGGTGAGGGAATCGAGGTCCTCCAACGTTTCAAGGGGGCCGACCTGGTGGGAACCCGATACGCCCGGCCGCTCGAGGTGGTCCCCCTGCCTGACGATCCCGGCAACGGCTGGACCGTGATCGCCGAAGACTTCGTCAGCTCCGAAGACGGTACCGGCATCGTTCATATTGCACCGGCCTTCGGCTCGGACGACTACGCTGCGGGGCAGCGGCACGATCTTCCCTTGCTTCGGCCCGTCGACGAAGCAGGGCTGTTCGTCGAAGGGATTGCCTTGGTGGCGGGCGTGTTCGTTAAGGATGCCGATCCGGTACTGGTGGAGGAGCTCGAGTCGCGGGGAAATCTCTTCCGGTTCGGAACGGTTATGCACTCCTATCCGCACTGCTGGCGTTGCGAGTCGCCGCTGATCTACATCGCCCGCGATTCGTGGTTCGCAGCCACATCCACCCTGAAGGACCAGATGTTGGCCAACAATCAGGCTGCAAACTGGTTTCCGCCGGACGTGGGCGCGGGCCGCATGGGCGAGTGGCTCAAGGGAAACGTGGATTGGGCCCTTTCACGCGATCGGTATTGGGGTACGCCGCTCCCGGTGTGGGTGTGCGATCAAGAATCGGAACACCTGGAGTGGATCGGAAGCTACGACCAGCTAGCGGAGCGTGCCGGACCCCTGGGGGACGACTTCGACCCCCACCGCCCCTACATCGACGAGCACACCTGGAGTTGCGGAAAGTGTGCCGGGACCATGAGGAGGACCCCGGAGGTACTCGACGCCTGGTTCGATTCGGGTGCCATGCCGTACGCACAGTGGCACTACCCCTTCGAGGGCCGGGACGAATTCGAGCGCCACTTTCCGGCGGATTTCATCTGTGAGGGACTCGATCAAACGAGGGGATGGTTCTACTCCCTCATCGCCATCTCCACGATGCTGGGCAAGGGCCCACCGTTTCGCAACGTGGTGGTGAACAATCTGATCCTCGATGCCGAGGGCCAGAAAATGTCGAAATCGCAAGGGAACACGGTGGATCCGTGGGATGCGATCGCGGACCATGGGAGCGACGCGATTCGCTGGTATCTGATCACGTCGAGCAACCCGTGGGTCGCAAAGCGGTATGATCCCAAAGCCGTTCAGGAAGCCTCACGAAAATTCCTGGATACGCTGTTCAACACGTACCGTTTCTTCACGCTCTACGCCAACGCCGAGGACTGGTCGCCCTCGGAGGACGATCCGGCGCCCAAGGACCGCAAGCTGCTCGACCGTTGGCTGATTTCCAGGCTGAGTGCGGTGGTGACGGAGGTCCGCTCGGAGTTGAACGCCTATCAGCTCACCCGAGCCTACCGGATTCTGGGCGAGTTCCTCAATGAGGAGTTGTCCAATTGGTATGTGCGGCGGTCCAGGCCGAGGTTTTGGGGAAACACGGACGGGGACGACGCTCGTGCGGCGTTTCGGACACTCTGGGAGGCCCTGCGCACCGTTTGCCTCCTCTCGGCTCCCGTGACGCCTTTCGTGTCCGACTGGATTCACCGCGGACTCACCGGGAAAAGCGTGCATCTCGCGGCCTTTCCGGGGTCCGGCTCCGCGCAGGAGCTGGGAATTCGTGATGAGGCGCTCGAAAAGGAGATGGAAGCCGTGAGGGCGCTGGTAACCCTTGGCCGGGCGACCCGGGAGGAGGTCAAGATTCGGGTCCGCCAGCCACTCAGGCGCCTATTCGCCGTCGTTCCCGAGGGTTTGCAGATGCGGAGCTCGGTGCTCGAGCTTCTCCAGGACGAACTCAACGTCAAGTCCGTGGAATTCTTGGCTTCGGCCGATGGCCTGGTTACGCTAGCGGCGAAGCCGAATTACAAGGCTTTAGGCCCGAAATTCGGGAAGAAAACGGAACTTGCCGCCACTGTGATTCGGGGGCTTTCCGAAGCGCAGCTACAGGCCCACACCGCGGGGGATTCGGTGTCGATCGAGGTTGGGGGTCTCACCGCCGTGCTCGATCCCGAAGATCTGACGGTCGAGGAGGAGTCCAAGGGGGAGTTGGTGGTACGTTCCGAGAGCGGGTACACTGCGGCGCTCGACCCCACCCTGGATGAGGAATTGAAGGCAGAGGGGGTCGCGCGAGAGTTGGTCAACCGCATTCAGCGGCTGCGGAAGGAATCCGGCTTTGCCATTACCGACCGGATTCGGCTCGGGGTGTACGGTCCGGCCCATATCAGGGCGGCGGCGGGGGACCATCATGATTTTATCTGTGGCGAGACTCTGGCGGTTCAATTCGAGATGGACGACAGCCAGGACGCCGTCGCTGGCTACGAAGCCGTCCAGAGCGTCACAATCGACGACGTGAGCGTCGTGATTGCACTCGACCGCGAGTTGAAAAGCGATCGGTCCGGGGGTCCGGCCGGGGCGGGAGCTCAGGTTTGACGGTGACCGCGGACAGGGTGGAAGTCCTCACCGTCGGTCATGCCGGAGATCGGCTCGACAGATATGTGGCGGGGCATTCGGACCTGTCCCGTACCCGGGTACAGGCGCTGGTTGCGGAGGGCAGGGTATTGGTCGACGGTCGCGTTGCACGAAAGGCCGATCGGCTCGAGGCTGGGCAGGAGATCGTGGTGCGGATTCCGCCGCCGGAGGCGTTGGAGGCCGAGCCCGAGGATATCGCGTTGAATGTGCTTTTCGAGGATCCCTCGCTCCTTGTCGTGAACAAACCCTCCGGCATGGTGACTCACCCGGCGCCTGGGCATCCCACGGGAACCTTGGTCAATGCCCTCCTTGCCCATACCGACGACCTGTCGGGGATCGGTGGCAAGCTGCGGCCGGGTATCGTGCACCGACTCGACCGCTTCACTTCGGGGCTCATGGTGGTAGCCAAGAGCGATAGGGCGCACCACGCCCTTTCCGAAGCACTTCAACGGCGTGAAATTAAGCGTCTGTATATCGCCGCATCGTGGGGGCACCTTTCCGAATCACCTCTCGAGGTTAATGCGCCGATCGGGCGTGATCCGATGGAGCGGCGGCGGATGGCGGTAGTAGAGAAGGGGCGCCGCGCGGTCACACACTTTCGCGTCACCGAAAGTTGGCTCGGTGCCGAGCTGTTGCGGGTGGCGCTGCGCACGGGTCGGACCCATCAGATTCGGGTTCATCTGGCGCATATTGGACACCCCGTGGTCGGGGATACCTTGTACGGTCTGGGATGGGAGCGCGGGATGGGTGGCAAAGGTCGGAAATGGGCGAAAACACTGAGCCAGCGGGTGGAGCGGCAGTTCCTCCACTCCTGGCGGCTTTCCTTCGAGCATCCCGTGAGTGGAGAGGCGATGCGGTTCGAGGCGCCTCTCCCAACAGATTTACAAGCGTGTGTTGAATGGGCACGAAGGGACGGCGGCACGTGACGGAGGTCGATGTAGAGCTGTGGTAGCGACGGATCTGGATCCGAAATTTACCTTCGAAAGCTTCATCGTGGGCCCGGCGAACCGGCTCGCGGCGGCGGCGGCGCGGCGCGTGGCCGACGCGCCCGGGGCGACCTATAACCCACTCTTCATCTATTCCGCATCGGGTCTGGGAAAGTCTCACATCCTCAATGGTATCGCACACCACGCCGCCCGGGTGCATCCCGGTTTCGGGGTCAATTACGTGACCTCCGAGAGCTTCCTTAACGAACTCACTCAGGCCTTCCAGGATGGAGCGGATCAAGAATTACGGGAGCGCTACGAGGAACTCCACATCCTTCTTCTCGACGATGTCCAGTTCTTTACCGGGCAAAAAGAAGCTCAGGAGATCCTGCTCACGATTCTGGACGGAATGAACAAATCAGGGGGCCAGGTCGTCCTCGCCAGTGATCGCCCGCCCTCCGAAATCAACGGGCTCGACGAGCGCCTGCTCACCCGGTTCTCCGGAGGGTTGATCGTCGACATCGCCGTGCCGGAGTACGAGACCAAGGTCGCCATCCTCCGCAAGAAGGCTGAGGAGCGGGACCAGACGTTCCAGGAGGGTGTGGCTGAGGCGCTCGCGAAACACGCCTTCACCAGCATTCGCGAACTAGCGGGAGCGCTGAACAGAATTCTCGCCATCCAGGAGCTGGAAGGCCGCCAGGTGGAGGCGAGGGAAATCGACGCTCTGGTGGGGCTCCAGGAAGAGGAGTCGAGCGAGGGACCGATTGCTGGCCAGCAGCTCCTCGATGAGTTCGGGTCGTTCATGGGTGGGGACCTTTCCCAGACGGCGGCCCAAAAAGGGGAGAGGGTGGAGGAGCCTTGGAGAAGGCTGCTCCGGGAAACGGCGCAGATCTTCGAGAAGGACGGATACTCAGGCACGCGCCTACACCGACTCCTCGAATCCGATAAACCCCCCCCGGACCCCCAAGCGGTGGCTGACCAATTTCGCAGAGATATTGCCCAACTCCGGCAGGTGGAGAAGTCCCTCGCAAGTGTCGGCAATCCGTGGCCGGAGGCCGCGGTCGGTCTGCTCAAGGATCCCGAGCGGTTGGATGAGGCGGCCTCGCTCCTCGCCTCGGCCATGGAGCGGGTCAGGCCGTTCGCTCGCGTGGGAGAGGGTCCGTCCTTGACGGACCTCACGTCCAACTACCAAGCGGTCGTGATCAAGGCGGCCGCAAAGCTCGTCTCCGAAGAGCGCCCGGAGTACAACCCACTCTACGTTTGGAGTACGAATCGTGCGGGTCCGTTGGCGTTGCTCGCCGCGACCGCACGTTCGTTCCGGGAAACGTATAAAATTTCGAACATTGCCGTCGTTTCCTCCGCGGAGTTCGCGGAGGACTACATTCGGGCCCTCTCGGAGGGTGTGGCCGGGGCATGGCGAGAACGCTGGCGGGACGTGGATCTCTTGCTCATGTACGACGTGGAGCTGATTTCCGGGACCGAGCGCGCCAAGGACGAGTTCTTCCATCTTTTCGAGGCCTCAAAGCGCACGGGCACCAAGATGCTGATCACCGCGGATCGGGCGCCCGCAGGGATCAACGACATAGACGAGAGGTTGCGGACCCGCTTCGAAATGGGCCTCGTGGTGGAGGCGCCCGGCAAGAATCTGCCCCAGGGTGCCGCGGAGCTGAATCTGAAAGAGGCGCCACCCGAGTATATGGAAGGTGAGGACCTCTGGGGTGGATTCATGCGGCCGAAGGTGGCCGACACCGTTATCCCCCCGGTCGAGGATTTGGAGGGCGCCGAGGACGGTGTCCTCACTGACCTAGCGGCAGCCGAGCCCGCCTCCGCGGAACCACTGGCCGGGAAGGCAGGGCCTGCACCGGCGGTGGCGGATGAGACGGAAGCAGCGGGGGTGGGTGGGTCGGGCTCGGTTTGGAAGCCGTCCAGGGAAAACGTAGTGTGGGACTGCCAGACGGTCGAAGAACGTATTGTCGAATTGACGGAGTAGGCATAGCACCGTATGGGAATCAAAGGCGCCCTCACCGACGTAAGTCTGGCGGATATCTCCCAGCTGCTCGGCATGGGCGGAAAGACCGGTTGTCTCGCCCTCTCGCACAAGGGGAACCAGGGGTACGTCTTCTTCGAGGGAGGGAGCGTGATCTACGCTTCCGTCGTGAACAGGCCAGACCGTATCGGAGAGGTACTCGTCGCTCGCGAAGTCATCGACCGGGATCAACTCTCAGCGGCGATAGCCCACCAGGCCCGGGGCTCTGGGCAGAGATTGGGTGAAGTGCTTGTCGAGCTGGGCAGCCTGAACCAGGAGAAGCTGGAGGAACACATCGCCGTGCAGATCGAAGAGGCGGTCTACCTCATTTTTCAGTGGAGTGAAGGAACCTTTGAGTTCGAGCCGGACGTCATGCCGGAGGAGGGCTTGTACCGGGTATCGATCAGCATCGATGCCCTGCTCATGGAGGGAGCGCGCCGAGTGGACGAGTGGAGCGTGGTCGAGAAGAAGATCACGTCCATGGATCTCATTTTCGCCTTGGAGCGAAACCCCCTGGAGGACGAGGGTCTGGATGTCACGGACGATCAAAAGGGAATCATCCCACTCATTGACGGAACACGCACGGTCACGGAGCTGGTAGCTGATTCCGGGCTCGCCGAGTTCGACACCGGAAAGGCGCTGTACGCCTTGATCCAAGCCGGGTTCGCCGTCCAGGTCGGTAAGCGAGTGGCGGAGGACGAGGCCACCGGAGCACTGGACGGGCACTTGGCGGCCGGTGTTACGGCCTATAAGTCGGGTTTGATGGACGACGCGACCCGTGAGTTCCGAAAGATTCTCGAGGCCAATCCGACGCACGCCGAGGCCCGGGCTCACCTGGCGCTCATCAGCCTGAGACAGGGCAAAGCGCAGGAGGCGATCGTTCACTTCGACGGGATGAGTGAGGGCACGAAGCCCAGCTACGCGCTCCTCCGGAACCGTTCCTTGGCGTATGAACGGCTGGGCAGGTATGCCGAGGCGCTCGAAACGCTCGACAGCGCCGAGAATCTCGAGGCGGACGATGAGGGTCTCGCTCTCGCGCGAGGCATTGTCGAGATGAAATCGGGGGATGGCGCCGCCGCGATGGGCTCCTTCAAGGTGTACCAGGACAAGCTTGGGACCGAGAAGCCGCCGCCGATGTTCTACGCGTTTTCGATTTTGGCTGCGGGACTCGCGGGGGACATGGGCCGCGCCCTGGAGATAGGGGAGGAAGGCCTCAAACAATATCCCGATGACGGGGCGATTCTCGTGAACGCCGGCGCCGTTCTGGAGCATCGGGGGGACAGCGAGGCCGCGACTGCTTACTACCTGAAAGCCGTC
>Ga0209988_10003205_pt1 | contig 10843 bp, 9 predicted proteins | sample N075metaG_FD_183115 | JGI IMG/M metagenome (GOLD analysis project Ga0209988, IMG submission 183115) | Deep subsurface microbial communities from Kermadec Trench to uncover new lineages of life (NeLLi) - N075 metaG (SPAdes) (version 2) | ecosystem: Environmental > Aquatic > Marine > Ocean trench... | reverse complement strand
ACAGTGACCCTAACTAGAGGCACGGTAGGGGGACAGTGACCCTAACTGTCTAAAGACTGGTTGGACAGAGCCGTATCTCGAGGAGTTAGGGTCACTGTCCCCCTAGTTAGGGTCACTGTCCCCCCTTAGATAGGCAGCACCGTGGAGTGCTTGATATCCGACAAGACGATGCTCGACGTCACTTCCTGGATACCCGGCAGCTGCGACAGCGTTTCAAAGAAAAACTGCTCGTAAGCTTTGATATCGGCAGCGACGATGCGCAGCAGGAAGTCGACATTGCCAAGTAACACGTAACACTCCATTACTTCCGGGCAATTACTGACCTCCTCGGCAAACAACTTCAAATTACTCCGGCCATGCGAGGTCAGTTTCACGTGCGCGAATACCATGGTCGTCAGACCGACCTTCTCGCGATCGAGTATTACCGCCTGGTCGCGAATGACGCCCTCCTCACGCATGCGCTGCATGCGCCGCCAGCAAGCCGACTGCGACAAGCCTATGCGTTCACCGATCGCTGTGGCATTAATGCCGGGTATGTTCTGCAGCAGGTCGAGGATTTTTCGGTCGGTATGATCAAGGGAAACGTTCTGCATTGATTATTCACTTTAGTTATTCTTCACGCAATGATTATGCACTGTTTTGGCAAAATCTAAAAGGTTTTGCAAGCTTTACCGGCATGAATCGCGATATATTAGTCTATCTATGCGACGCATGAAGGGGTGCAGCATGGGCGTCTTCAATCACGCCGAATTCCAGGATCACGAAGCCCTGCATTTCTTTACGGATGAGCCGACCGGGCTGCAGGCAATTATTGCCATTCACTCCACAGCCCTCGGCCCCGCTGCCGGCGGATGTCGCCGTTGGACCTATGCCAGCGAGGCCGACGCGCTTACTGACGTTCTGCGACTTTCACGCGGCATGACCTACAAAAACGCCGTGGCCAGCCTGCCCTTTGGTGGCGGCAAGGCCGTTATTCTGGCCGCTGACTCGGCACCAAAATCTGCGCAACTGTTTGCCGCATTCGGACGCGCAGTCGATTCACTGGCTGGCCGCTATATCACTGCCGAAGACGTCGGTATGTCCGTCACTGACATGCGCCATATCGGCGAGCACACTCAATACGTCTCCGGCCTACCGCAAAGCGACGGCAGTGCGGGCGGCGATCCATCTCCCTGGACTGCCCTTGGAGTATTTTTAGGCATTGAAGCGGCCGTCAAGGAACGTCTGGGAAAAGACTCGGTCAACGGCCTGACCGTCGCCGTGCAAGGGGTTGGCCATGTCGGTTCCCACCTGTGCCACTTGCTACACGAAGCCGGCGCCAGTCTTCTGGTCGCCGATGTAAATCGCGACAGTCTGGCAAAGATCAGCGCAGAACTGCCCGTCGACATCGTCGCATCCACCAAAATTCTTTACGCCGACGCCGATGTTCTGGCACCGTGTGCGCTTGGCAACATCTTGACGTCGGCAACGATACCCAAAATAAAAGCGCAAGTGATTGCAGGTGCTGCAAACAACCAGCTATCAACACAGGACGATGGCGCGCGCCTCAGCAAGCGCAATATTCTCTATGCACCGGACTATGTCATCAACGCGGGCGGCATCATCAACGTCTCCCACGAATATCACGGCAACAGCTCAGAAGACCGGGTTCGCAGCGATATTGACCAGATTCCCGGGAGATTGGAGGCGATTTTCGCAGCCGCCAACGAGACTGGCAGGTCAACCGACGAACTGGCAGATAAACTGGCACGGCGCCTTATCGCTGCGGGCGGGAAACAACAGGAAGCCTCTGCATGACTACGAAATCACGATTGCATATCCCGCAACCCAATGCCCGACCGGGTGACAAGCCTGACTTCAGCTACCTCAATCTTGCACCGGCCGGTAGTGCGGATAAACCAGGGACCGACGCGCGCACGCGCGACATTGAGTTCCTGAGCAGTGGGCTGGTCCGCGTTCTCGACGACGACCATGTGGCCAAAGGGCCGTGGAATCCGGATTTTGATGCCACACAATTGCAGGTCGGTCTTCGCTGGATGCTTTTGAATCGCGTTTTCGATGAACGCATGTGGCAGATTCAACGCCAGGGCCGTATCTCCTTCTACATGCAGGCCACCGGCGAAGAAGCCGTTTCAATCGCGCAGGGCATGGCTTTGCGCCCGGGGGACATGTGTTTCCCGTCTTACCGCAATCAGGGATTGTTCATGTATCGCGGCGTGAAGCTCGTGGACATGATGTGCCAGTGCCTCTCCAATACGCGCGACATGTGTCAGGGTCGCCAGCTACCCATCATGTATCACAGCAAGAGCGGCAACGTATTCTCGATCTCAGGAAACCTGGGAACCCAATACCCGCATGCTGTTGGATGGGCCATGGCCTCGGCGATCAAGGGAGAGGATCATATTGCCGCCACCTGGGTTGGCGACGGCAGCACCGCCGAAGCTGACTTTCACCACGCACTGACGTTTGCCGCCGTCTACCAGGCACCCGTTATTCTCAACATTGTGAACAACCAATGGGCCATTTCGACCTTCCAGGGAACTGCCGGTGGAGAGCGCAGGCCTTTCGCGGCTCGTGGGCTCGGCCTCGGAATTCCCGGAATTCGTGTCGACGGCAACGACCTGCTGGCCGTGTACGCCGTAACCACTTGGGCGGCAGAACGAGCCCGGCACGGCCGTGGTCCGACACTTATTGAACTGGTGACTTATCGGGGTGGCGCCCACTCGACCAGCGATGATCCCAGCAAGTACCGACCGAAAGACGAGTGGGCCGCGTTTCCGCTCGGCGATCCTATCGAACGCCTCAAACAACACATGATTTCACAAGGAAGCTGGTCGGAGAAAAAACACGAGCAACTGACTGCAGAGCTAAAGAAGGAAGTGAAAGCCGCCTGGAAGGAAGCTCAGCAATACGGAACGATGACGGAAGGTCCCTGGCTGAATCCCGCAACAATGTTCGACGACGTGTTCGCCGATCAACCACGCAACCTCGAGACTCAGTGTCATCGTATGCTCGAAATAGAGAGCGGAGACTAGCTTATGGCGCGAATGAACATGATCGAGGCGATTCGCTCCGCGCACGAAGTCATGATGGAGAAGGATCCGACCGTCGTTGTGCTCGGCCAGGACGTCGGTTATTTCGGCGGCGTGTTCCGATGCACCGACGGTTTGCAGCGTAAGTTCGGCGAGCACCGGGTTATCGACGCGCCCATTTCCGAAGGTGGAATAATTGGCACCGCCATCGGTATGGGCGTAAACGGCCTGCGGCCCGTCGCCGAGATTCAGTTCGCGGATTATATCTATCCGGGCTTTGATCAAATCGTCAGCGAACTCGCGCGACTGCGTTATCGCTCCGGCGGCGATTTTTTCTCGCCCGTGACCATTCGCACGCCCTGCGGCGGTGGCATTCACGGTGGCCAGACGCACTCGCAGTCACCCGAAGCCATATTCACGCATGTCAGCGGCATTAAGACAGTCATGCCATCCAACCCCTATGACGCCAAAGGACTGCTGATCAGCGCTATCGAATCGGATGACCCGGTGGTGTTCTTCGAACCCAAGCGTATCTATAACGGCCCGTTCGATGGCGACCCCGAAAAACCCGCGATTTCCTGGAACACGCATCCCAAGGGAGAAGTTCCAGAGGGCTATTACACCGTGCCATTGGGCCAGGCGGTTATTACACGCCCGGGCAACGACATCACGATCATTACCTATGGCACACTGGTACACATAGCAATCGCGGCGGCCGCTGCAACCGGCGTCGACTGCGAGATCATCGACGTACGCACGATGGCACCGCTTGATGTCGTAACATTGACCGATTCCGTGAAGAAAACCGGCCGCTGCCTGATTGCCCATGAGGCCACGCAATTCGGGGGTTACGGTGCCGAGCTTACAGCCACGATACAAAGCGAGTGTTTCTATGACCTTGAAGCGCCCATCGGAAGAGTTGCCGGCTGGGACACGCCGTATCCGCACGCGTTTGAATGGCAGTATTTCCCCGGACTGAAACGCATGTCGGCCGGAATTATCAACGTCATGGAGCAGGAATGAGCGAGCATATTTTCAAGCTGCCAGACCTCGGCGAAGGAACGGTTGAATCTGAAATCGGCGAATGGTTTATCAAAGTCGGCGACCATGTGGAGGAAGAAGCGTTGGTCGGCACCATGATGACCGACAAAGCCGCTATCGAGCTTGCGTCACCAGTGAGCGGCACCGTTGTTAAGCTGGCCGGCGAGCCAGGCGACATTGTTGCGGTTGGCGCAGCGCTGGTCATTTTCGAAACCGGCGGCGAGGCAACAACGAGCAAAGCGGCATCAAAAACAAAACTACAGGCAGTGGCGCAGCCAAAGCCAACACCCGCAACATCCGGCACCGCAACTAATGGCCGATCGCGTGTCAAGACTTCACCGGTCGTTCGGCGCCTCGCAAAAGAGGCCGGCATTGATCTGGCCGATGTCACGGGCACAGGTGTCAATGGCCGTATCTCGCGCAATGATTTCGATCTATATCTCAAAAAGCATGCCCGTGACGTTCCTGCCGGGAAAACAGCAACACCCGCAAGCGGCGTCAAGGAAATCAAAATCATTGGCCTGCGACGCATTATTGCGGAACGCATGGCTGCCTCGAAACGCGAGATTCCGCATTTCGCCTACATTGAAGAAGTGGATATCACCGAACTCGAAGCACTGCGCAAGCATCTCAACAGCCGCAAGGACGATCCTGCAGACCGACTCACGCTGTTACCCTTTCTCGGCCTGGCTTTGATCCGAGCGCTTAAAGAGTTTCCGCAATGCAATTCGACATACGACAAAGATCGCAACATCTTATTGCAGCACGAAGCCGTGCACCTGGGCCTGGCCACCCAGACGCCGGATGGCCTCAAGGTGCCGGTCGTGAAGCATGCGGAGGGTTTCGATATCGACGGTCTCGCGCATGAATTTCGACGCGTTGCCGTTGCTGCACGCGACAACAGCGCCAGGAAAGACGACCTCACAGGATCGACAATCACAATTACGAGTCTCGGCAAATTGGGTGGTATCGCGTCAACGCCGGTCATCAACATGCCCGAGGTCAGCATCATCGGTGTCAATCGCGCCGTCGAACGTCCTATGGTTTTCAATGGCCAGGTGGCGGTGCGGCTAATGATGAACCTGTCGTCGTCGTTTGATCACCGCTTCGTGGATGGCTACGATGCCGCTGCCATGATTCAACGCATCAAGGAAATGCTCGAGCACCCGGCAACAATATTTCTGCCGGAATAAGCTTCGACAATGCCGCTTACAACAATCAGTCTCGACGCGCCTTACCTGCTATATCTTGGCGATGCCCCTGACGTAGATCATGCCAAGACGGGTTATGGCATCGCCTATTGGTGCGCTGATCGCTGCGCCGCTCAAATGCGCTTGCCGGCCTGCCCTGTGGACCTCGGGCTGCCGGAAATGTCTGTCGCCGACGCGGTCGAGGCCGGCATCCGGACTGCAATCGTCGCCGTCGCACCTTTGGGCGGGCAAATCCCCGATCATTGGCTGCCACAGCTGATCGAACTCGCTGCAGCCGGCATCGACGTCGCGGCAGGCATGCACAGCAGGCTAAACGACATGCCGGGCCTGGTTGCCGCTGCGGCGCAGGGCGGTGCGCAACTCATAGACGTACGTGTCCCGCCAGACGACCTGCCAGTCGGACAAGGTCGGCCGCGCACGGGCAAGCGCGTGTTGATGGTCGGTACCGATTGCGCTGTCGGCAAGAAATACAGTGCATTGGCATTGCATCGCGAACTCGAACGCCGGAACATCAAGGCGACATTTCGCGCGACGGGTCAGACCGGCATTATGATTGCCGGTGAAGGTATACCGATCGACGCGGTTGTCGCAGATTTCATTTCCGGCGCCGCCGAGACGTTGTCCCCTGACAACGATGATGATCATTGGGATGTCATTGAAGGACAGGGTTCGTTGCTTAACCCCAGCTACTCCGGTGTCAGCCTCGGCTTGCTGCACGGCTCACAACCGGACGCGATCGTCCTTTGTCATGATATTGAGAGAACCGAGGTCCATGACGTTCACGGTGATTACCCTATCCCGCCGCTCGACGAGGTAATAGATGGCGTCTTGCGGCTTGCCAGAACAACTCGCGCACGATGTTTTTGCGCCGGTGTTAGCATTAACACATCGAAGTTGGATGACTTCACGCGTGACGGGTACCTTGGCAAGCTACAGAACGAGCTTGGCTTGCCGTGTGTCGATCCGATCGCGACCGGCATGACACCCATCGCCAACTTTTTGCTAAAAAACGCATGATGCCGCGAAAGATTTCGATAGTCACGGAATCCTGGCCCAGTTTGATTCCGTTTAGAATCGCGAATCACGTGTCGTACGATTTTCCGTGTGTCATTTGTGAAATAGCACAGGGCGATATCGTCGGTCGCGGCGAAGCACTAGGTGTGTATTACCGCGATGAAACGCCTGAGTCCATGGCCGTACAGCTCGAGGAAATTTCGCACCGTCTGTCGGCCGGCGCAGACCGACAGCAGCTACTTGCTCTGTTAGCGCCGGGCGGTGCGCGTTGTGCCGCCGACTCGGCACTCTGGGACCTTGAAGCGCAGCTTAATGATCGCAGCGCATGGGAAACGGCCGGCGTCGACTGTACCCCGGTTGAAACGGTCTTCACAATCGGACTCGAACCCACGGCGCGCGAGATGGCCGCCAGAGCCAGCGCCGCTTCCGACCTGTCGTTATTCAAGGTCAAGCTTGACCACGAAATACCGCTTGAGCGCATTGCCGCAATAGTCGCAGCGCGACCGGATGCGCGGCTTGTTGTCGACATCAATCAAGGCTGGAACTTTGAGGAGCTGCAACTCTATGCGCCTGCATTACACGATCTTGGTGTCAAGATGATTGAGCAACCGCTGCCGCGTGGCGAAGATGCGGAACTCGAGGGATATGAATCGCCGGTGCCTTTGTGCGCCGATGAGTCATGTCTGCATCTTGGCGATCTCGATGTCGCGGCGAAGCGTTATCAGATGATCAATATCAAACTCGACAAAACCGGTGGCCTGACGCACGGACTTGTGCTTGCGCTGGCGGCAAAAGAAAAAAACCTCGGAATCATGGTTGGTTGCATGGGCGGTACATCGCTGTCGATGGCGCCATCGCATGTCTTGGCTCAGCTTAGTGATTTCGTCGACATCGATGGTCCGTTGCTGATCAAGGAAGATCGCCCCGGCGGACTCGTTTACGATCAGGGAATGGTATCGCTGCCAGCCGCACCTTTCTGGGGAATGAATTCGTAGACCGTCTGCTGCCGGTATGTCTGGCTCGGCAATATCTCGCCCGCGATTGCCACGAGGTCCGGATAGGAACGCTAGCCTAGAAGCGCAACTTCAATGTCAGCTGGACCTGCCGCTCCGTCGCAGTCGTGGGAATATCGTAGTATTCCCAGCTACAGCGGTGAGTTTTGATGCTTAGCCACTCCGCGGCAATGCCGATTCTGTCCGAGAAACTGTACTGATAGTTCAACGTCCAGGCGTGACCTTTTTCCGGATTATTGTCATCCTCCGTACTGTCATTCTGGGTAATCTCGAAGTGATCGTACCGCGCTGAGACGCGATGCCCTTTAAAAGCCCGCGTTAGCAGGACGAACTGTGCGTCGTACTCTGTGTCTACGACATGCGCACCATTCATTACCGGGCCCATGACGGTCGAACCGATCATCCACTGTGCGATCAGGCCGATGTCTCCAGGCAGGGTGGTCTGCATGCCAAGGTGTTCGAATTTCGTGGTCCAGGCGTACTGCCCGTTTTCCTCTGCACGCGGATCGGCGCGATTGTCATAGTGCATCGCACGCAACAAGAATTTCTTGCCGAATCGCCACTCACCATTGACGTAATAGCCGACCCGACCGTCGATCTCCTTGAACGGTTCGACATAGGGGTTCTGGTCATCAAACATCATGCCGGGTTGTATCTGTGGCAGCGGCGGCAGTGGCAGTTTGTCGCTAAAGCGGCTCTGGCGGTCATGCACGGACCAGCCCTTCCACGCAAGCAAAGAACCCGCCGGATCGTTGGCGACGAATGCCGCGACACTCGCAGAGAACGCATGGGCGCCACCGAGGCTTTCCGGCCTGCGGCTAACCGTCAATTCCGCACCGATGGTTCGCAGCTCTTCTGCAACCCAGGTATTAATCGCCGACGAATTCTGCGTGTAACGATTACTCCAGCCGGGGTCAACGTTCTCCAGCGAGATGCGCGGGTAAAACGCACCAACCTTCACGCGATAGCGTGTTGCAGACTTCGGCATGGGGCGCCATTCGACGTATGCCTCGGTGAAGTCGATGGTGTTACCGAGGTCATCGTCATATCCCTCGAGCACCATGTGTACATTGATTGTGTCGCCAAATCTTCCCCGGTAATCGACAAATGCCCGGTTAAAGACTGCGCCGTCGTTGTCATATCTGAGCTTGCCCACGAATCCGGTCGTCCACGACGGGTAACCAGACGTTTTCAAGAATCCAAACTCGACTCCATACCTTATTTCGTAGCCGCTGGTGTTATCGGCTGCCATTGCACTCCATGGCAACCCGGCCAGGGCCAGCACCGCTATTAGTATTCGTCCCATGCCACGGACTCCAATCGATCGATATGCGCCGGACGTAATTTCTTCTCTAACGCAAAGGTCATTTCGCCCGGCGCGTCGCCGGACAGCGTTTGCACAAGATGCCCTTTCGCGTCGCGAATTCTTGGGCTCCAGATGCTGACCTCATAGCTGGACGCCGAGTCATCCACAGCGAGTTCCACCCTGCCGTCGTCATTTGTTTTCGCAAACACATCGGTATCCACAACAACGATATAAGCGAGCATGCCATCATGAATATTGCATCCGAGCGTCACAATACCGTCGTGCTCGAAAACAACCGCATCAGGCAGTGTGCCTTTGTAAAGTGGCAAAATGAATCTGTTCAGTTTCGAAAACGAATACACGTGATGGGCTATGACATCGCTGTTCGGAAAAGAGACAGCAGCGCCTTTCTGGACAACAAGGATGTGCGGCGCAAACTGCTTGTCTCGCTGATCCATAATTGCTGCCGCAGGCTTGCCGGCATTGATATTTGCTGATCCGTTTTGTTGGACGAAAACAACAACGTTGGGAACGGGCTGCGCATCCGAACCAACCACTCGCACGTGCAGCATACCGGCAAGGACTGGCCCAACCCAAAGTTGGGTCACCAATAGCAACAACACACGTTTGTTCCTGCAAATCTTGAACATTTTGAGCATCAGTCTCGCGAATACATTGGGTCGCCACCACGAAGTCTAAGCCCGTGCAGCCCCTCGCAACCGTGACCCAACGCACACTCCATTTGACAGAATCCACCTAAGATTCATAAGACCTTGATTTATGTAGGCTATGCGCCGCTTTTGAGACCCGGCTGATGAAGTTTCGAACCAGTTTTCGCAGCAAGCTAATGCTGTTGACCGTCGTGCCCCTGGCGGTCGCGCAGATTGTCACACTGTTTGCGACCATGCGGACAGTCGAACAGGACATCAACTCCCGCGCGCAGGAGTCGCTTATCACTGGCAAGAATGTCGTTACCGAGTTCCTCGACGTTCGCGCCGAGCAGCTGCGCACCAGCGTTGAGGTTCTGGCTGCCGACTTTGGGCTCAAGGAGGCAACAGCGACCAGTGACGAAACGACTATTCGTTCCGTTCTGGAGAATCACAGCAAGCGAGTTTATGCCGATATGGCGATGCTGGTTGACCTTGATGGCACAACCATCGCCAGTACTCTCAGTGTTGCTGCCAGCCAATCAGGCGGCATCGCGCAACTGCTTGCCGAGGTCAGCAAACGTAGCTTTGAGTCGGCTGTCATCATTGCCGACTCGGCCTACCATGTATTCGTCGTACCATTACGGGCCCCGATCACTATCGGATGGGTCATCCTGGGTTTTAGAATCGATGACGCGTTGGTAACGCGGCTGGAAAATCTAACAGGTCTGGACGTGTCCATTGTGTTTTCGACCGATGATGCGCCGGCCACGAAAGTGGTCTCTGATGAACAGACGTTGAAGTTGCAGATGCCATTCATCACAGGAGGCTCAACGGTTTCGGTCGTTTTGCAACGTTCTCTGCGGGAAGCGATGTTGCCGTATGTTGAGGCCCGTCGAGGCTTGATGGTATTCGCAACTTCGCTGCTGATTTTTGTCGCAGTGGCTGCCGCCTTGTTCTCGACCAGTATCGCAAAACCCCTGCGCACGCTCGCCGCGGCTTCACGGAAAATGATCTCCGGTAATTATGAGGGGGACGTTTGCATCGCATCCGACGACGAATTCGGTGAGCTGGCCTCCAGCTTCAACGCAATGCGGCTTGCCATTGCAGAACGCGAGCAACGTATTTCCCATCAGGCGTTGCACGACTCACTGACCGACCTGCCTAACCGCACGAAGACCCTGCAAATGCTCAAAGTCGCGATAGAGAATGCCACCAACGAAAATCGCCGAATGGCGGTACTGTGCATCCGACTCGCGCGTATGGGCGAAATATCGTCAACGCTCGGACACAAAGCGACCGACGAACTGATCACCCAGGCCGCCAGGTATTTGCGAGCCAATCTTGAGTCCGGGGACTTGCTTGGCCATACGGGTACGAATGAATTTGTACTCCTGTTACCCGGCCTGGAAGCGCAGGATGCCCTCGCGCGCGTCGAGCGTATTGAGCAAGTCCTGGGATCCGGTGTAACACTGAACAATATTGATGTTGCGTTGCAAACGGAGGTCGGAATCGCGGAATTTCCAAGGCACGCGATCACCGCTGCTGATCTTCTTCGCTACGCATCCATCGCCTGTAC
>Ga0209988_10003204_pt1 | contig 10843 bp, 12 predicted proteins | sample N075metaG_FD_183115 | JGI IMG/M metagenome (GOLD analysis project Ga0209988, IMG submission 183115) | Deep subsurface microbial communities from Kermadec Trench to uncover new lineages of life (NeLLi) - N075 metaG (SPAdes) (version 2) | ecosystem: Environmental > Aquatic > Marine > Ocean trench... | reverse complement strand
CCAGCGCATGGGCAAAAGTGTGTCCAAAGTTGAGCAGGGCGCGCACACCGGCTTCACGTTCATCTTCTGCGACCACATCGGCTTTGTTGGCGATGCTGCGTTTGATCATGCTGGAAATCACTAGTGGCTCGCGGGCCATGATGGCTGTGTTGTTTGCTTCGAGCCAATCAAGAAACCCTGCATCACGTATCGCTGCGATCTTGACCACTTCGGCGAGTCCGGCTGAAAATTCCCGCGCCGGCAACGTTTCCAGCGTGTCAGTATCAACCAGCACCGCAGTGGGTTGATGAAAGGCACCGATCAGATTTTTCCCGGCTGGATGATTAAAGCCGGTCTTACCGCCTACTGACGCATCCACCTGTGCCAACAGGCTGGTTGGAATCTGTACAAAATCAATTCCACGCATATAGCTTGCCGCGGCAAACCCACCCATATCACCGATCACACCGCCGCCCAGGGTGAATATCGTCGCATCGCGGGTGGCACGGATGTCGATCAGCTTATCGATGATTTGTGTCCAGCGGCCGACGGTCTTGAAGGATTCTCCATCCGGAAGTATCAGGCTATGGACATTGACGCCTGCCAGTGATCTGGTCAGCAAATCCAGATACAGGGGAGCGACAGTTTCATTGCTTACGATGAGAACGGTGCTGCCATCGGCAACATCAAACGCAGAATGTTCTTTACCGAGCAGGCCAGAGCCGATATAAACGGTGTAACTTCGCTCTGCCAGATCGACATTAACGGTCTGCATGTGGTTTCTCCGGGTTGAGTGGGTCCACCTGCTCCAATATGGCGGAAGAAAGTGTCTTGGCGCTGGCGTAGACACTTGAGCTTTTTGTGTTGTATACCAGGTCAGCAGTGGCATCATAGAGTGGATTACGTATCCGGGCGAGGTCCAATAAGCGTTGTGTCCTGTCCTCCGCCGGCAACAATGGCCTGCTCTTGTCCTGGCTCAATCGCTTGAGCTGTTTTTCTATGCTGGTTTTGAGGTAGACCACAAAGCCCCGCGAGCGCAACAGTCCACGGTTCTCTTCGCTACAAATTACTCCACCGCCGGTTGAAATCAAGGCGCCGCTTTTTTCGCTCAATTGTTTAAGCAACTGGCTCTCCCGCAAACGAAACCCCGCTTCACCTTCGATATCAAAAATCAGGCTGACACTGGCGCCGGTCAAACGCTCAAGCTCATGATCACAATCATAAAAATCCATCATCAGAATTCTTGCCAGGTGTTTTCCTATGGTCGTCTTGCCCGACCCCATCGGCCCAATCAGGAAAATATTCTGGCTGATTTTACTCATCTGTTCAGGAATATGTTGCCCGAAGCCTGCATTTACGGCGTGCAAGCCCGATTGGCTTTGGGTAACATTGCCACGATCCGAACAACAGGAATGGCGGCTGGTTTAATGCTTAGATTTTTTATCATATTTTCAGTACTGCTGATTGGACTGTTTACCCTGGAGATTTTACAGCCAGCGGAAAAGTACTTCATCCTTCCTTTCACTTCAATGATCGCTGATATCAGTGTCTGGATCGTGCAGGTGTTTGACGATAACGTGGTTGCCACCGGTAATGTAATCCGTGACAGGGTATCCGGTTTCGGTGTGCGTATTGAACGCGGTTGTAACGGGCTTGAAGCCGTTATTATATTATTTTCGGCCATATTCGCCTTTCCGGCACCTTTCAAGAATAAAGTCATTGGTTTTGTTATCGGATTTTTTGCCATCCAATTGCTCAACCTGGTCAGAATCATAAGCCTTTATTACCTTGGTCAGTGGAATTACACGGCATTTGAGTGGTTTCATTTGTATTTGTGGCAGGCGCTGATCATTCTCGATGCGCTGGTGGTCTGGCTGATTTGGTTGAGAACATTGCCTGGCTCCCGCGCCCGCCCGGATGAACCGCAGCCGGAACCGGGCTGACCCGGACATTTCACCAAGGCGGACCACGATATTAAGTATTTGATATTAAATCTGGATTTTTGGAGCGTTGTAGCTTATTTCTGGCGGTTACAGCTTGTCCTATCCGGTTTTGCACTGAATCTGGCTTCACATTTCGGCCGATCCTTCTCAAACCATAGCTATCGCTATGCTTCTTCGAACGATCAACCAAACTGTTTCGCCAGCTACAGTGCAAATCCCGGATCCTTGATAAAATGTCCGGGCCTATGCGGGTATTGATCGCCGGTTGTGGTGATGTCGGCAGCGTTCTGGCGGGATCACTGCTGCAGGACGGTCATGTTGTATATGGCTTGAAGCGTGATACTTCAACTTTGCCTGCAGGCGTGATACCGGTGCGGGCCGATCTGACCAAGCCGGGTACGCTCACAAACCTGCCGCAGAATATTGATCGTATGGTGTTTATGCCGACACCTGCCAGCCGTGACGAAAGCGCTTATGAGGCCATTTACATTCAAGGTTGGAACAATCTATGGGCTGGTTTGCAACAACCGCCTGCGCGGACGCTGGTGGTGTCCAGCACAGCTGTATACGGCGAGTGTGATGGCGGTATTGTGGATGAAGATACCGATCCCAGGCCAACCGGATTTAATGGCAAAGCACTGTTGAAAATGGAGCAACTCGCGACTGCCTGCACGGGCAATGTTGTGATCGTAAGAATTTCCGGCATTTACGGGCCGGGCCGCGAAAGGCTGATCAGATTGGCGGCATCAGCAGGGCTTGAGATTCAACAATCCCCACCTTATTTTACCAACAGGATACATCGCGATGACGCAGCAGCGGTGTTAAAACACCTGTTGTTCATAGATGAGCCGCAAGCCCTGTATATCGCGTCAGATAACCTGTCGGCGCCCCGTTACGAGGTCGTTGAATGGCTGGCTAAGGTGCAGGGGGCGGAGTCGCCTTTAGCCCTGGTTAAAGAGCAGGCGAGTAGAGGCAAGCGTGTCAGTAACCAAAGATTACGGGACAGTGGTTTCAAACTGTCCTACCCGGATTACCGCAGCGGATATGGTGCGGTCCTTGAAGCAAGTGCACTAGAGCAATGAAATGAGTTTTCCAACTGAAGTGATTGAACGATTTGAACAGTGCTTACAGACCGCACGCGATGCGTCTGAGCCGGAGCCTGGCGCAATGTCACTGGCGACATCCACGGCAGCAGGCAAGGTATCTGTGCGCACCATGTTGTTGAAAGATTTTGATGACAGGGGTTTTGTGTTTTATACCAATACCCTCAGTAACAAGGGACAACAACTCGGGCAACACCCGCAGGTCGCGCTGTGTATGGTCTGGAAATCAATTTTCCGGCAGGTATTGGTGGAAGGCAGGGTTGAATCTGTGACCGAGGCCGAAGCGGACGCATATTTCGCCAGCCGGCCACGTGGTAGCCAGATAGGTGCATGGGCTTCATTACAATCGGAGGAACTCGACAGTCGCGCTACCCTGGAGCAGCGGGTGGCCGAGTTCGAGCAGAAATTTGACGGTATCGACATTCCAAGGCCATCGCATTGGTCGGGTTATCGGGTTCTGCCGGATATGATCGAGTTCTGGTACGGCAAGGAGAACCGCTTGCATGACCGGTTTAGATTTACATTGAAAGATGGCGATTGGTTGCGACAGCGCCTCTATCCGTAGGGTGGGCACGTTTGCCCACCACGTCTACCATCCCAGCAACAGCAAAAGAAAACGGAGTGTGATCAGCGCAAACAATGGCGATAGATCGACCCCGCCGATCGGTGGCAGTAGTTTGCTGAATGGTTTCAGTACCGGGTTAGTCAGTTGATAGATCAAGGGAATTAACGGATGCCGAGACTGGCTGGCCACCCAGCTAACGATGACCCTGGCAATGATCAGCACAAAATACGTCATCAACAACGCAAAAATGAGTTTCTTGACAGCGAACACCAGCAAAAAGGGAAGTCCAAAATCTGATGGGACTATTTGACTGATGATGGCGAGTTGAATCAGTTCCAGCAACAGCATCACCACCACCGACGCGGTATCCAGTGGACCGATGGACGGAATGACGCGTCTCGCCGGGACCAGCACCGGGTTGGTGACTTTGACCAGGAACTGGCTCAGGGGGTTGTAGAAGTCTGCCTTGACCCATTGTAGTAACAGACGCAGTAAAATGGCCGTTACATAAAGGTCTGTAATGGTGCTGATCAAGTAAATGAGTGCGCCGGATGGGTTCATACCTGTGTCCCCTCGTTGGCGAGTTCATGACAGCGCCTGGTCGCTGCAGCAACAGCTGAATCGACCAATTGAACAAAATCACCTGCCTTAAACTGGTTCAGAGCAGCCTCTGTGGTGCCGCCTTTGGTGGTAACCCGGCGTCGGAGTTCGGCCACGTCCAAATCGCTTTGCACGGCCATTGCACCGGCCCCTTGAGCGGTATGCAATGCCAGTTTGGATGCAACTTCGTTCGACAAGCCAAGCCGGGTTCCTGCATCGCGTAAGGCTTCAATCATGTAATAAAAATAAGCAGGTCCGCTACCTGATATGCCGGTTACAACGTCCAGCATGCTTTCTTCTTGCAACCATACGACAGCACCGGCGGACTCCATTATTCGTTGTGCAAAAGCACGCTGTGAGTCACTACAGTTATTTCGCGCGTACATACCGGTGATACCCAGGCCAATCAATGCAGGTGTGTTTGGCATGGTGCGGACAACCGCTGCTCCGGAACTGAGTTCAGCAGCAATCTGGCTGCTGTGGATTCCGGCAACGATTGATATGATCATCTGTTGACCGCTGACGAGCTTTCCAATTTCTTCAAGTACCAGTGGTAAAACCGCTGGTTTGATTGCCAGCACTATCGCGTCCATGTCTTTAATGGCATCTGCAGCACGTTCAAAGCATTTTATCGGCCACTGTTTTTCGAGCCGCTCCCTGGCTTCGACGCTTGGTTCTGCAACCTGTATCTGGTCGATGTTGTGGCCGGACGCCAACAGGCTCCCAATCAGGGCCGTGGCCATATTGCCGCCACCAATAAATGCGATTTTCATGTTTCTGTTGTTACCCCTGTCCGTGTATTCGTTTTTCATGTTTCTCGTTTTCCAAGTAAATCTGTGCCGATTCGAACCATGTTACTGCCTTCGCTGATTGCAACATCCAGGTCTGCTGACATGCCCATCGAAAGCGTGTCTATGTCATGGCCTGTGTTTTTCAGATCCTCAAACAGGTTCCTGACCTGGCGGAAACTGTCGTGTTGCTCACGTGGATCAGTGGTCATTCTGGGTATGGCCATCAGGCCCCGCAATTTTATATTATTGAGACCGCCAGCAAGCGCCGCCAATTGTAAAATTTCTTCAGGTCTGGCCCCGGCTTTTTGTGCTTCGTGGTTGATGTTGACCTGCAGGCAAATATTTAATGGCCCCATGGAGTCCGGTCGCTGGGCGGACAGGCGTTTTAGTATCCTTTCCCTGTCGACACTTTGCACCCACTGGAAATGCTCCGCAATCGCACGGGTTTTATTGGATTGAATGCTACCGATAAAGTGCCAGTCCAGTTTCAATTCACCCAGTTCTTTCTGTTTGGCCAAGGCTTCCTGTAGCTGATTCTCTCCAAATGAAATAACGCCCAAGCGGTGTAAAGCGGCAACTTCGGCTGCCGGATGTCTCTTGCTGACAGCCAGTAAAGAGACCTCATCGGGTTGTCTGCCGGCCGCGAAACATGCGTTTTCGATTCTTTGCCTGACAGATTTTAGTCTTTTAATTGCGTCATTCATGTTGCAGCGAGTGTATGCATTGTCTATGGTTACGGGTGTCGCACTGAAAACCAGGGAAGGGTTTTTAAGCAATTTCCTGATTTTGAGTCATAATGTATTGTAACGCGACCAGTAATCCTGCAAGGAGGGTTTAATGGATATTGCTGAGCTTTTGGCCTTTGCGGTAAAAAACAAGGCTTCAGATCTTCATTTATCATCTGAATTGCCACCCATGATTCGTGTGGATGGAGACTTACGCCGTCTGAACCTGCCTGCACTTGATAATCAACAGCTGACTGAATTGCTCTACAGCACCATGAGTGATCAACAGCGACGTGATTTCGAGGCAAACCTGGAGGTTGATTTCTCCTATGCAATACCGGGTCTGGCCCGCTTTCGTGTCAATTGCTTTCATCATGACCGGGGCGTTGGTGGCGCTTTTCGTACCATTCCGGCAGCAGTGTGGACGCTGGAAGATATTGGTGCCCCGCCTTCTTTTAAAGATATCATCAATGTTCCACGCGGTCTGATACTGGTTACCGGACCGACAGGTTCCGGTAAGACAACAACCCTGGCGGCGATGATCAACCATATCAATACGACCATAGCCGGACATATCCTGACCATCGAGGATCCGATAGAATTTGTCCACACATCAAAGAAGTGCCTGATCAATCAGCGTGAAGTCCACCGTGATACCCACGGCTTCAACCAGGCGCTGCGAGCCGCCTTGCGTGAAGATCCGGATATTATCCTGGTCGGCGAAATGCGTGATATAGAAACCATCCGCCTGGCATTGACCGCAGCTGAAACGGGCCATCTGGTTTTTGCGACCTTGCACACCAGTTCAGCGGCCAAGACGATTGACCGTATTATCGATGTCTTTCCGGCGGGTGAGAAATCCATGGTTCGATCGATGCTGTCTGAATCATTGCGTGCGGTTATTGCGCAAACCCTGATGAAGCGCATCGGCGGCGGTCGTATCGCGGCGCATGAAATTATGCTGGCCACACCAGCGATCAGGAACCTGATCCGTGAGGACAAGGTGGCGCAGATGTATTCCGCCATTCAGACAGGCCAGAATGTCGGTATGCATACACTTGATCAATATCTTGAGGGTCTGGTTTCCAGGGGCATTGTTGCCCGGCATGAAGCGGCCAGGAAGGCCGTGGATCGCAAACTGTTTATGTAAGTGCTCCCTGAGCCGTTTTTAGATATCGGATCAGAGGATTCAATTTGGAGAAGCAGAGATGAGCGCAGTAGAAGGCTGGTTAAGGGAACTTCACGAAGAAAAAGGCTCTGATCTTTTTATCACCGCCGATGCACCCCCGTGCATCAAGGTCAATGGCAAGATTCGCGCAATTTCAACCGAAGTATTGCTACCCGATGAGGTCCGGGAAATCGTTCACAGTATCATGACCGAGCGCCAATCAAGGGAATTTGATGAGACCTTTGAATGTCAGTTCGCGATCGCGCTCGGCGATGACGTACGTTTCCGAGTCAGTGCGTTTTACCAGCAGACGTTTGTGGGTATGGTTTGCAGACGTGTTGAAACCGTTATCCCAACCTTTGAAGGACTTGGTCTGCCTGAACTGCTGACAGATCTTTCCCTGGCCAAGCGTGGCATTATTTTGTTTGTCGGTGCTACCGGTACCGGTAAGTCCACCACGCTGGCAGCCATGATTGGATACCGCAACAAGAGAATGAGCGGTCATATCATTACTGTGGAAGACCCGATTGAATATGTGCATTTCCATGGCAAGAGCCTGGTAACCCAACGGGAGGTCGGTATCGATACCGATTCATTTGAAGTCGCGCTCCGCAACACCTTGCGCCAGGCACCCGACGTCATCATGATCGGCGAAATCCGTACCCGCGAAACGATGGAATATGCGATAACATTTGCTGAAACAGGTCACCTGGTGCTGTGTACATTGCACGCCAACAACGCCAACCAGGCCCTTGACCGTATTTTGCACTTCTTCCCCGAAGACGCGAAAGAGCAGGTATTGCTGGATCTGTCCTTCAATATGAAGGCGATCATCGCGCAGCAATTGGTGCCTTCTGCGGATCAAACCCGACGTTGGGCGGCAGTCGAAGTCCTGCTGGCCACACCTTTGGTACAGGAAAGAATTCGTAACGGTGAGATCACCGAGCTCAAGAAGATCATGAAGGAATCAATACACCACGGCATGATCACCTTCGATCAATGTTTGTTCGGAATGTACAAAGAGGGCAAGATCACTTACGACGAGGCCATCCGGCACGCTGATTCAGCCAATGAAGTCCGGCTTGCGGTCAAGATGGCAGAAGGCGGTGATGCAGACTCGCTGGCTGAAGGATTAAAGGACGTCGAGGTTTTGGACGTTTAAAGGATAGTCTTTAACATAAAATACTATTTTGGTTAACATTTCTTTAACGCGTTCAGGCATAGACTATTACCACCTTGGATTTGCGAGTTAGTTGCAGGTTCAGGTACAGCACTTCCTGCTGTGAAAATGCTTATACAGGGCACCAGGCCCAGGCGAGGTGGTAAAATCATCTGCTTGGGCCTTTTCTATTACAACATGATATTTACAGGTATTTAACGTGCATATTTTAATCATTGAAGACAATCCGGATATCGCTGCCAATCTTGGTGATTACCTGGACGAAAAAGGCCATACCGTTGATTTCGCCGGTGATGGCGTAACCGGTTTACATCTCGCTATTGTCAATGATTTTGACGCCATTGTTCTGGATTTGGCCCTGCCGGGTATGGATGGGCTTGAAGTTTGTCGCAAACTGCGCCAGGAAGCGGGCAAAAATACACCGGTGTTGATGTTGACCGCACGGGATCGCCTCGAAGACAAACTGGCCGGTTTTGAAACCGGTGCGGATGATTACCTGGTCAAGCCATTTGAATTACAGGAAGTAGAAGTCCGCCTCGAAGTGCTGACGACCCGGGGTATCCGGCGGGCCAGCAAAGAAATTCAGATTGGTGACCTGCTGTTCAATGTCGATACTTTGATCGTCAGCCGACTTGAACATGACATCGATCTGAATCCGATTGGTCTGAAACTGTTGCGTTGCCTGATGGAAGCTTCGCCGAACGTAGTGACCCGCAATGAGCTTGAGAAAGAGGTGTGGGGTGAAGAGATGCCCGACAGCGACAGTCTGCGTGTACACATCCATTCTTTGCGAGCGGCCATTGATAAACCCTTTGGCAGCAAAATGATCCAGACACGCCACGGTATTGGTTATCGTCTGGTCGAGTCAGATGCTGTACAAACGTAGACTCCGCAGTCGTATCGTTTTTTCTTTTGTGCTGTTTGGAACGCTGCTCAGCGGTCTGTTTGCGATCAGCACGCTTATTCTGCAAAGCAATCTTGAAGATGAATTAATCGGTTCGACACTGAAACAGGAACTCGATGACTACCTGGTTCAGCTGCATAAGGACCCGACACTGGTAGAGCCATTTCATACCCGCATCCAGGGCTTTGTCACCCGTCCCGGCGATCCAAATCATAGCGTCAACGCGCAAATCCGAATCCTTGAAACTGGTGTACACGAGGTTGAGACCAGTGAGGGTTATTTTAAGGCCGCAGTGCGGAAAGACGACGATTTGTGGGCATTCCTGATCTATGACATCACGGAAAATCAACGCCTGAAAACCCAGCTTGTGTGGTCACTGGTAATTGCAGTTGTGGTTTTTTCCATGTTGTCCCTGGCCCTGGGTTTGTGGTCCGCCAGCAGGGTGATGAGACCTGTGAGTGACCTGGCCGAGCGTCTTGGGGCTTTGGGTGAAGAAGTGCCGACACCCGGCCTGGCGCAGTGGTATCCGGATGATGAGGTCGGGCAACTGGCCGCAGCGCTGGACGCCTACGCGGAGCGTGTGCACCACCTGACTGAGCGGGACCGGGAGTTCAACGCCGATGTCAGCCATGAATTGAGAACACCGCTGGCGGTCATTTCCGGCGCAACAGAATTGCTGCTGGCGCAAAACGACCTGCCCGAAAAAACAAGAACCCGGTTGTTGAGAATTGCACGTGCGGCGCGGCAGTCGTCAGATATCACTACCGCATTGCTGCACCTGGTGCGGGCCGAGGAAGGCATCAACCAGGACAGTGAAGCACATGATGTCTGCGAAATTGTTGATAAGCTGTTGCATCTGCACGAACCTCTACTGGACAACAAACAGCTGAAATTAAGAATAGTCGGAGAAGACAAGGTCAGTGTGATCGCCCCGGAGTCGGTGATTGCGGTCACCGTTGGCAACCTGATCAGCAACGCGATTCGTTATACACCTTCCGGTGAAGTGGTGTGTACCATCGGTAGCGGCCGTATCCTGGTCGAAGATACCGGTCCTGGCATACCGGAAGCCGAATTGGCATATGTCATGAGGCGTCACTTCAGAGGCGAAGGCGTGTCGGGCAAGGGCTCCGGGCTGGGCCTGGCGATCGTGCAGCGCTTGTGCCAATTATATGGCTGGTCAATAAATTTTGAGAATCGCAAAAGCGGCGGTTTGCGAGCAGAGTTGAAGTTTTTTGGCAGTACTGGGCAGCATTAATTACTTATCACTAATCGGGGTCCATTGAACGTGGCCATAGTCAATTGTCCAAAATGCGATAAAAACATTTCCAGTCTGACATTGGTTTGTCCGTATTGCGGATTTGAGCGCGGAGAGGTCGCTGAGGATGAGTTACAAGAAACACGTCGACGGAAAATCAGGGATCGAATTTATCACCTGAAAATGGCCAGTTATGCGGCATTGGCCCTGTTGCTGGCAGCAATTGCCTGGTACATGAAAGATACTGACGGCTTTCAACATCGAGCCTCTGTCGGTCCTTACATTTTATTCACCATAGGTGCAGCAATCTACCTGGTGATCAGGGTGCTTTTGTTCAGGTTTGATTCGGCCTTGAAAAAAATTCGCGGCTAGCCTGTAAACGACATAAAACCAAGCTGCTAATTGATGCGTTTTACGCGAACCGCGGAACCATGTCCATCCATAGAAAAACGCCAGTTACCCATGAAGCCTTTTTGAATGGTTATCTGGGCATTCTCGACCGGTTGGGTAAAAAAAGTGTCTTTCTCGGTGGTTTGCCAGATCATGCCATTGGTCAGTTTGAATATTTCACCCTTACCGTTCCAGCCACTGAAGGTGCCGACGACGGTAGCGTGAATCACTTTGCTGTCA
>Ga0209988_10003203_pt1 | contig 10845 bp, 10 predicted proteins | sample N075metaG_FD_183115 | JGI IMG/M metagenome (GOLD analysis project Ga0209988, IMG submission 183115) | Deep subsurface microbial communities from Kermadec Trench to uncover new lineages of life (NeLLi) - N075 metaG (SPAdes) (version 2) | ecosystem: Environmental > Aquatic > Marine > Ocean trench... | reverse complement strand
ACCTCGGTTTCATCGATCTCTGCCTCGGGCCCCATCTCCCTTCGACCTCCCGGATTCCGGCAGTGAAATTGCTTCGCAGCTCAGGTGCATACTGGCGCGGAGACGAGAAGCGGGAGCAGCTTCAGCGCATATACGGGACTGCCTGGGCGTCCAAGAAAGACCTCGAGGCATATGTGCATCGGCTCGAAGAGGCCGAGAAGAGGGACCATCGTCGGCTGGGCTCGGAGCTGGATCTCTATAGCTTCCCACCAGAGCTTGGCTCCGGTCTCGCGATCTGGCATCCCAAGGGTGGACAACTGCGGAAGATCATTGAGGATCACAGTCGGAAACTGCATGAGCGCTTTGGGTTCGACTTCGTGTTCACTCCCCATCTCGCCAAGTCGGAGCTGTGGCAGACGTCAGGTCATCTGGACTACTTCGCCGAGAGCATGTATCCGGGGATGCAACACGGTGACGATCCGGAGTACCGGGTCAAGCCGATGAACTGCCCCTTCCATGTCCTCATCTACAAGAGCCAGGGCCGGTCCTACCGCGACCTCCCGATGCGGCTCAGTGAACTTGGCGCCGTCTACCGATATGAGAAATCCGGAGTGGTTCATGGTCTGCTCCGCGTTCGTGGGATGACTATGGACGATTCCCACACTTTCTGCACCGAGGATCAGGTGCAGGACGAGTTGAAGATGCATCTCGACTTTGTGCTCACTTGGCTTGGAGACTTTGGATTCGACGAATTCGAGGCTGACCTGAGCACACGCCCCGAGAAGGCGATTGGTGATGCGAATCAGTGGAAGGTCACCGAGGAGGCGCTCGCCGAGGCACTGGATGCTCATGGCGTTCCCTATCAAATCGCCGAAGGTGAGGGTGCTTTCTACGGACCCAAGATCGACGTGCATGTCAAGGATGCCATAGGTCGTCGTTGGCAAGTTTCCACCATCCAACTCGACTTCAACCTTCCCGAACGATTCGAGCTCGAGTATGCAACGTCCGGGAATGTCTCCGAGCGCCCCTACATGATCCATTGCGCCAAGGCCGGCTCGATCGAGCGTTTCACCGCGATCCTGGTCGAGCACTACGCAGGGGCGTTTCCAATGTGGCTCGCTCCGGTTCAGGTGTCGATCATCCCTGTGGCCGATCGGCATGAGGAGTACGCAGACTCGGTCAGCCAGAACCTCATCGATGCAGGTCTGCGTTCGGAAGTCGACATGTCACCCGAGACTGTGGGTGACAAGATCCGGCGCGCTCTCACCCAGAAACACCCTGCCGTGATAGTCGTGGGCGACGACGACGTGGCGAACTCAACGGTGGGGCTTCGTCTTTACGGCGAAGATAAGGACACTCGTGGCGTTCCCCTGATCGAGGTGACGAATCGGCTGACCGACATGGCAAGACCGCCGTCCCCATGAGCGACGAGCCAAACGCCAAAGTTGACCGCGGAGGAATCCACATCGAGCGGGAACTCGCCGATTCCGTCGCGATAGATGAAGAACTCGACGCCAATGTCGTCGGCCCCTACAGATTCCCCGACCCCGGACGACGCCGAATCGCCGGTTGGGTCTTCGTCGTAGCGGGTCTGGTTGCGATCGTGGCGATTGACGGCGGATGGATCGTCGGAGTCGGGTTCGCCCTGCTCGCGATCTGGCAATTCATCTCGGCGTGGCCTTTGGCGGTTGACGAGAATCAGGCAATGACAGTCGCCGGGGCGGCCGTTGACTTTCCAATCGGTCACGCGTCGGCTGCCGTTCGATTTCACGGATGGCGGTCACGGCCGAGATGGTCGGTGGTGCTCTATTCAGCTTCCGAGCCACCTGATCAGCGGGCATTGGTGGTGGTGGATGCGGTTAGCGGGGATGTTGTCGAAGAGCCATATGTCGAGGACATCGCGGCCGTCTAAACGCTTTCCGCCCGCTCAAATGATCCAATGTGAGCGCCCATGCATTGCGAACGCGGTTTAGCGGTCGTCGCGCGCGATGAAAGGGCGTTCCGCCGGCCCTGTGTATAGCTGGCGCGGACGGAAGATCTTGGTGTCGGGATCAGAAGACAGCTCGCGCCACTGCGCGATCCAGCCGGGAAGTCGACCCATGGCGAACAGGACTGTGAACATGTCGGTGGAAAATCCCATTGCCCTGTAGATGATCCCGGAGTAGAAGTCGACGTTGGGATAGAGCTTGCGCTCGACGAAGTACTCGTCTGAGAGTGCAATGTCCTCGAGCTCCATGGCGAGATCGAGCAACGGGTCGTCCACACCTAGTGCTTTGAGGACATCCTCGGCTGCTTTCTTGAGGATCTGGGCGCGTGGATCGAAATTCTTGTATACACGGTGCCCAAAGCCCATGAGGCGGAACGGGTCGTCCTTGTCCTTTGCTCTCTTGATGACGGTGTCGATGGTGTCGCCGCTTTCGACGATTCTCGTGAGCATCTCCAACACGGACTGGTTGGCTCCTCCATGGAGCGGCCCCGAGAGAGCGTGGATGCCCGCAGCGACCGAGCTGAAAATGTTGGCCTGGCCAGACCCAACCAACCGCACTGCCGAGGATGAGCAGTTCTGTCCGTGGTCGGCATGAAGTATCAGCAGCATGTTGAGGGTGCGGGTCACCACCGGGTTGGCGATGAAATCCTCGGCCGGCACAGCGAACATCATCTTGAGGAAATTGCTGGCGTAGTCCAGGTCGTTGTCCGGGTAGACATAAGGCTGGTGGACCCGGTACTTGTAGGACCAGGCGATCATGGTCGGCGTTTTGGCAATCAGACGGCGAGCGCTGATGTCGACAGCCTCCTCGTCGAGCGGGTCGAGGGCATCCGGGTAGTAGGTGGCCAACGCCGAAGTGGCCGAGGCCAGGATCTGCATCGGGTGCGCTGAATGGGGGAACGCTTCGAAGAGGTGCTTCACGTCTTCCCTGAGCAGCGTATGGCGGGTTATTTCTTCCTCGTATGCGGCGAGTTCGTCGTTGGCCGGGAGGTCTCCGTACTGGAGTAGATATGACACTTCGAGGAACGACGCATGCTCGGCGAGTTGGTCGATCGGGTAGCCGCGATAGCGGAGGATCCCCTCTTCACCGTTGATATAGGTGACCGAGGACGTACCTTCGGCCGTGTTGGCGAAACCTCTGTCGACTGTTACCAATCCGAGGCTGCTCCGCAGGTTGCCGATGTCGATGGCAGTCTCCCCCTCGGTCCCCACATGAGAGGGGAGCGTCAGTTCATTGTCTCCGTGACGGAGAACCGCGTCCGGCATTGCAATCCCTTTCCTTGCCAGCTCAGTCGTCTTCGGACCGGGCAGCTGCGATCACCTGTTGAACTTCGGCGTGGGGCACCTCGGCGTAGTGGTCGAACTCGATCTCAAACGTGCCTCGCCCGGAGGCCAATGATCGCAGCTCTGCAGCGTATTGCAGCATCTCGGCCATCGGTACCTCTGCGGTGACCGTCCGCAAGCTGCCTTCACCATCCATGCCCAGGACACGGCCACGTCTCGAGTTGATGTCACCCATCACCTCGCCGAGGTAGTCCTCCGGGACCGTCACACTCGCTTTCATTATCGGCTCCAGGAGCGTCGGTCGCAGCTTGTCGGCAGCGTTCCGAAATGCATGGATTCCGGCCATGCGGAATGACACCTCGTCGGAGTCGACAGCGTGGTATTTCCCGTCGTATACCTCCGCAGTGACATCGATGATTGGGTAACCGGCAATAATCCCGCGATCCAGCGCTTCTTTGACACCCTTGTTGACCGCCGGAATGAAACCCCGCGGGATGGAGCCACCCTTCACGGAGTTGATGAACTCATAGCCGCTTCCGCGTGGTCTTGGCGAAAACCTCACTGAGGCGACGCCGAACTGTCCTCGGCCTCCCGACTGCTTCTTGTGCTTGCCCTCAGCCTCGGCGGTGGCGGTGATGGTCTCTCGGTAGGGGACCTTTGGGAGCGAGGCGTCGATCTGGACACCGAACATTCGCTGGATCCGGGCAAGGGTGACCTCGATGTGGGCGTCGCCGAGCCCAGACATCACGGTCTCACCGGTCTCAGCGCGTCTTTCAACTCGGATGGTCGGGTCCTCCTGCTCGATGCGGTGGAGGGCGGTGGATAACTTCTCGTCATCGTGGTGGGAGTGGGGTGCGATCGCCACCTCGGCGACGGGCCGGGGATACTCGACGGGCTCTACGACAAAGTCAGTTTCGGGCGATCGGAGAGTGTCGCCCGCGTGGAGGTTTTCGTTCTTGGCGACCGCACCGATTCCACCCACGGGGAGGTCGGAAACATCATGATGCTCTTTGCCCTGCAGCTTGAAGAGACTGTGGAGGCGAACCTTTCCCCCACGAGCCAACTCCAGGTCCTGGTCGGCTTTGGCCGTGCCCGAGAAGATCCTGAAAAGGGAGATGCGGCCAACGAAAGGATCGGAGATGGTCTTGAAAACGTAAGCAACGAGGGGGCCGTCGGCGGAAATGGGGATCGCCTCGCCTGCGGAGAGTGGGGGGAAGGCCCGTTCTAATGGATTGGGCCCGTAGTCGACGACGAACTCGAAAAGCATGTCGATGCCAATCAGTCGTTCTGCTGAAGTGACGAGGACGGGGTCGATCTCACCGGCGATTATCCCCTGATGAATGATTGAGACCACTTGTTCACGGGTTGGCTCTTTGCCGTCGAAGTAGGCCTCCATCATCTCGTCGTCTGATTCGACAACGGTCTCGATGAGGGCGGTGTGGGCTGCATGGACCCGTTCTTCAACCTCCGAAGGCAGGTCGACCAGCGATCCAGCAGTGGCGCCTTCTGTGTATTCGTATGCTCTCTCCGAGGCCACTCGAACCAGTCCGCGGAAGTCGCCTTCCTCGCCAATGGGGACCTGAATCGGAGCTATCGCCTTGCCATATGCATCTCGCAGCTCGGCGAGGGTTCGTTCAAAGGAGGCCCTCTCACGGTCGAGTTTGGTGATCACTATTGCTCGCGGAATCCCCTCATCGCCGGCCGACCGCCAGAGTTGTTCCGTCTGCACTTCGATTCCGTCGACCGCCGAAACACAGAAGAGGGCCAGATCGGCCACACGGAGAGCCGATCGGGCATCACCGATGAAATCACTCGACCCTGGTGTGTCGATGATATTGATCCTGGTTCCATTCCAATCCACAGTGCCGACGCTCAGCCCCAAGGAGATGTTCCTCTCTATCTCCTCGGGCTCGTGGTCGAAGATCGTGGTTCCCTCGTCAACCGACCCCATTCGCTTGCTGGCGCCACCTACATACAGCAGGGCTTCGGCGAGTGTTGTCTTCCCACTCCCACTATGGCCCACCAGGGCGATGTTGCGAACTTTCTCGGGAACCACTTGACCTCCTAGTGGAAAAGAAGGTGGATCCTAACCCTGGTTGTGACACCCGTCCCCGGCGAGGTGCTACTTTCCCGGCGGTGATCGACATGCGGCTCCGACCTCGGATCACCCGGTTCCTCGAGCCAATCGGCAAGGGGCTTGCGGCCGTCGGCATGACGCCGACGGCTATGACTGTCCTGGGTCTCGTCGTCGTGATAGCAGGGTCCGTGGTAATAGCGACCGGAGCCTTGCGGACCGGGGCATTGATCGTGCTCCTCGGCTCCCTGCTCGATGGATTGGACGGGGCGGTTGCCAGAGCTTCCGACCGGGTCACGGCGAAAGGCGCCTTTCTGGATTCCGCGTTCGATCGGCTCGGTGAGATTGCGGCCTTTGCGGGTCTCGGAGTAGCGATGGCCGGTGAACCCAGAGCCATGCTGCTGATAGTGTTGGCGGTGGGAGGAGCACTTCTGGTCCCATACATGCGGGCGCGCGCCGAAGCGGATGGTCATGACGGCAGGGGCGGATTGATGGGACGGGCCGAACGGATTCTTCTATTCAGCTTGGGCTTGGCCCTGGGATTTGTAGAACCGATGTTGTGGATCTTTGTGATCCTGGTGTGGCTCACCGTTGTGGTCCGCTTCGCGAAGACCTACCGCTCGATCGAGTGAAGGCTTGGCTGGCTTACTGGGGCCTGCGTGTCGGGGTCGGCCTGGTGGGGTTGCTTCCGCACAGTGCGGCAATTTGGCTCGGAAGCTTCGCGGGCCGTGTGTGGTACTCGGTTGACAGTCGGCGGCGTCGGATGGCGAGACGCCATATGGAGCGGGTACTTGGTAGTGAGACCGATGTCGCCAGAGCCTCGGAGTCTGTGATGAAGTCGTATGGCCGATACTTCGCCGAGGCCCTTTGGGTCAGGGCGCCAAGGATCCCCGGGATTCTGGAGAAAACGTCGGTCGAGGGTCTCGACCTGGTGGTCGCAGCCAAGGATGAGGGCAATGGGATGGTTTTTTCGGTGCCTCATGTGGGGAACTGGGAGGTGGCGGCGCCGGTGGCGTTGAAGGTGGGCATCCCTGTTGTGGCAGTGGCGGAAGATCTGCCAAACAAGCGAATCACCAACTGGTTCACTTCCATGCGCAATGACTTCGGAATCGAGATCGTGTTGGCGACCGGTCGGATCGAGGTTATGAGGCAGCTAGAGGCGGCGATTGCCGACAACAAGGCGGTGGCTCTCCTTGCGGACAGAGACCTGAATGGGAAAGGAGTCGAGGTCGAGTTCTTTGGCGAGAACACCACGCTCCCCGCAGGTCCGGCCGCGTTGGCAGTCAAAACCGGGGCTCCGCTTTTTCCCGTGGCCGTCTATTTCGACGGAGACGGCCACCGTGTCGTGGTGAGGCCTGCGATCGAGGTACCCGAAGGGAAACGCTCGGATCGGGTGAAGAAGATGACCCAGTCGATGGCCAGAGAGCTCGAGTATCTGATCCTCGCCGCGCCCGACCAGTGGCACCTGGTCGTCCCCAACTGGCCCTCCGACAAGGAATAGCAGTATGCGCATCGGGCTCGTTTGTCCATACGATCTCTCCAAGCCGGGCGGTGTCCAGTCTCAAGTCCTCGGTCTCGGCGGAGCGCTTCGATCGTTTGGCGATGAGGTGTCAGTGATCGGGCCCGGGCTGCCGGAGGGTGTTGCCGGTGTCGATCTCGGGTCATCGGTTGCTGTCCCCGGCAATGGCTCGATGGCGCCGATTTCCCTGGATCCGCGCGTCCGCGGAGTGATCCGAAAGGCTGCCTCAGACCTTGATCTTCTTCACGTGCACGAGCCCCTCATGCCCACAGTGTCCCTCAGCGCTTTGCGCGCTGGCCTCCCGGTCGTCGCCACCTTTCATGCAGCGCCCGAAGGTATCGCCAAACGCTTCTACAGTCTGGTCGGGTCGCAACTGGTGCGGATTCTGGGAGAGAATGTGAGGAGCGTTACCGCCGTTTCCGAGACTGCCGCCGGGGCGGTGGGCACCCATATGAATGTGGTGATTGTTCCCAATGGTCTGGATGTAGCTGCCATGTCCATCGATTTGGAACGCAAACCGCGCCGCGTCGCATTCTTGGGTCGCGACGAGCCAAGGAAGGGCCTCGACCTGCTGCTCGAGGCATGGGGCGATGTGTCACATTCGGTTCGGGACGCCGAGCTGGTGGTGATGGGAGCCGACCGCGGATCTCATCACGTGAAGTGGATGGGCCGCGTCGACGACGAAACCAAGGTTCGCGTGTTGAATTCTGCCGCCGTGTTTGTTGCACCTAACACCGGCGGGGAGTCGTTTGGAATCGTTCTTGTTGAAGCCATGGCCGCGGGTGCAGCCACGGTGGCTTCGGATCTCCAATCGTTTGAAGATGTGGCTGGAGATGCCGTCCGATTCTTCAAGACGGGCGACGCTTTGGAGCTGACCGTCAGCTTGGTCGAGCTTCTCAATGACGACGAAGCGCGTGTCGACCTGGCTCGGCGGGGACAGATCCGCGCCGCCCGATTCGATTGGGAAACGGTCGCAGCCGCCTACAGGGCCGTGTATGAGGAGAGTCTCTCTTAGGAACGATTGCGATTCCGCATTACAATCTGGCCTTTCCCATAGGAGTTACGAGTAGTGGAAACAGGAACCGATCGCGTCAAGCGGGGTCTTGCCCTGAACCTCAAGGGCGGCGTCATCATGGACGTTGTCAACGCTGACCAGGCGAAGATCGCAGAGGAGGCGGGTGCCGTTGCCGTGATGGCGCTGGAGCGGGTTCCTGCAGACATCCGCAAAGATGGTGGAGTCGCCAGGATGTCCGATCCCAACATGATCGACGAGATCCAGGCCGCCGTGACGGTGCCGGTCATGGCCAAGTGCCGCATCGGCCACTTTGCCGAGGCTGCGGTGCTTCAAGCCCTCGGCGTCGACTACGTCGACGAGTCCGAAGTTCTGACACCGGCAGACGAGGAGCACCACATCGACAAGTGGGCCTTCACGACACCGTTCGTCTGTGGAGCTCGGAATCTTGGCGAAGCTTTGCGACGTATCGGAGAAGGGGCGGCGATGATCCGCACCAAGGGCGAGGCCGGCACCGGCAACGTCGTAGAGGCCGTTCGTCACATGCGCACGATCACCAACGAGATGCATGCCGTCTCCTCGATGGGCGACGAACAGTTGATGTCGGCTGCCCGTGACATGGGTGCTCCTCATGAGATTGTCAAAGAAGTCGCTGAGACCGGCACCCTGCCCGTGGTCAACTTTGCTGCCGGTGGGATAGCGACGCCCGCGGACGCTGCGTTGATGATGGGGCTTGGTGTCGATGGCGTGTTCGTGGGCTCCGGGATCTTCAAGAGTTCCGACCCCGATGGTTATGCCCGGGCGATCGTTGAGGCCACCACATTCTGGAACGAGCCGGAAGTTGTCGGCAAGGTCTCACGTGGTCTGGGCACTGCAATGCCGGGCATCGAAATGGAGAGCCTCAAAGATTCGGAGCGTCTCGCCTCCCGAGGATGGTGAGATGAGCAGGATCGGCGTCCTGGCCCTACAGGGCGACGTCCGTGAGCACGTCAACATCCTCGAGTCTCTGGACGCCGACGCGTTGGAAGTGAAAAAGCCCGACGAGCTCCTGGAGATCGACGCACTGATCCTTCCCGGGGGGGAGTCGACAACGATCGCCAAGATGGCTGTCCGCTTTGGGTTGATCGAACCGATTCGGTCTGTGATCGACGAAGGGTTGCCGGTGTATGGCACCTGCGCAGGCATGATTCTGCTGGCAAGCACGATCTCTGACAGCGATCAGCCGGTGATCGGCGCACTGGACGTTGTGGTCAGGAGAAACGCATACGGTCGCCAGAACGAGTCCTTCGAAGCGCCTCTGGATGTTGAGGGTCTCGACAGCCCTTTTCCCGGTGTATTCATTCGTGCTCCCTGGGTTGAGAAGGTCGGGGCCGACGTGGAGGTGCTCGCCGCCATCGACGATCATCCCGTCATGGTGCGACAGGGCAGGACCCTGGCGACTTCGTTCCACCCGGAGTTGACCGATGACGGGCGTATCCACGAGATGTTGCTGGAACTGATCTGAGGTTTCGAAATGTCTGGACACTCCAAATGGGCAAATATCAAGCACCGCAAGGGCCGTCAGGACGCCAAGCGCGGCAAGCTATTCGGCAAGCTGGCGAAGGCCATCGAGGTAGCTGCTCGTAATGGCGGTGGAATTACTGAGTTCAACCCGACGCTGGCGACCGCGGTTGATAAGGCGAAAGCCGTATCAATGCCCAACGACAACGTTGAGCGGGCCATCAAGAGAGGCACGGGAGAGGTTGAAGGTGCGATCTACGAGGAAACCTTTTACGAGGGCTACGGCCCGGGCGGAGTAGCTCTTTACGTTCAGGTCCTGACCGACAACCGCAATCGAGCGGCTTCGGATGTTCGCTCTGCTTTCACACGGCATAACGGCAACCTCGGTGAGCCGGGCTCGGTGGCGTATTTGTTCAGCCAGAAGGGTCTGATCTTTGCGAAAGGATCCGAAGACGACGTGATGCTGCTGGCCATCGACGCAGGCGCCGAAGACATCCGCGATGTCGACGAGGGCCTGTATGAGGTGGTGACCAAAGCCACCGACCTGCGTGAAGTTCGTGACGCTTTGGTCAGCGGCGGGGTAGAGGTGGAGTCGGCCGATGTCACACAACTGCCCTCCAACACCGTGCCGGTGGAGGAGAGTGAGGCAAAAAAGCTGCTGAGACTGATCGACGCCCTGGAGGACCTCGATGATGTCCAGGCCGTGTTCTCCAACTACGACATCGACGATGGTGTGATGGAAAAAGTGCTGGCCGAGGCGTGAGCCTCGAGCACAGTTTTGATGTCTGGCTGCTGTGATCCCACCCCGTATAGACGCTTCTTCAATCGCAAGGACGCGGAGAGAGACGTACGGGCGTACCGCCGGAGAGGGCTCGATTCGATGGCTTCCAGCATGGTCGACTTTCTTGTATCGAGGGGTGTGGAAGGAGCCGACGTCCTCGAGGTCGGTGGCGGTGTGGGTGCTATTCAGGTCGAGCTCTTCAAGTCCGGCGTTGCCAAGAGCGTCAATGTCGAGCTCTCCGCTGGTTACGAGGACGCGGCTCGGAATCTCGCCAAGGCGGAAGGGGTTGAGGATCGAGTCACCAGACGGCTAGGTGATTTCGTCGAAGATCGTGACGACTACGAGCCGGCCGACATTGTCGTAATGAACCGTGTTGTCTGCTGCTACCCCTGGATGGAAAAGATGATTGATGCCGCCGTCGCCAAGACGGGCACGTATCTGGCGCTTTCGTTTCCCAGAGAGAGGTGGTTGGTGAAATCGGGATTTGCGCTGGGTAACGTCTTCATCGCCGCGTCCAGATGTGATTTTCGAGCTTTTGTTCATCCAGTGGCCGAAATCGAAGCGATCGCCACCAACGCAGGTCTCGTTGTTCGTCACACCGACACCGACTTCATCTGGCAAGCACTTGTCCTGGAGCGGGTCACCTGAGGAGACCACATCTGGGAGTTCTCTCAGGTGTCCAAGGTGTAAAGGATTACCGGAGCCCTGA
>Ga0209988_10003198_pt1 | contig 10852 bp, 7 predicted proteins | sample N075metaG_FD_183115 | JGI IMG/M metagenome (GOLD analysis project Ga0209988, IMG submission 183115) | Deep subsurface microbial communities from Kermadec Trench to uncover new lineages of life (NeLLi) - N075 metaG (SPAdes) (version 2) | ecosystem: Environmental > Aquatic > Marine > Ocean trench... | reverse complement strand
TGAAATATGAGATTAAAGTACCGGCAAAATTTAATGTTGATGTTTCAACATCCGGCGGGGATATTAAACTTGGAGGAGTTAACGGCACCGCAAAGTTACACACATCCGGAGGAGACATTTGGGCAGAGAGAGTTGAAGGTAATCTTGATATCACAACTTCCGGAGGAGATATTACACTGATTTGTGGGAATACTGAAATAGTTGCACATACATCCGGAGGAGATATTAATTTGAACTACTTTGGCTCAAACCTTGGAATCGACCTGTCAACATCCGGAGGTGATATTCGGGTTGAACTCTCTGCTGATTTTGATGCATCAATGAATTTATCAACGTCTGGCGGTGATGTGAGTTGTAATCTTACATTAAACAATGCAACTAAATTATCCGAAAATAAAATAATTGCTGATCTTAATAACGGCGGTATGGATTTTAATGCTCATACATCCGGCGGTGATATTGAGGTTTTAAAAAAGTAAATCATCATCCCCATTACTTCTTTGACATTGAAAGAAGTGATAGATTTAAATATAAAGAGGGCAGAATCGCTTCTGCCCTCTTTCAACCAACCAACATGAAGGGGGAGATTAGTTTATGTTAGATAAATGGGGCTTTATTTTTTCTACGAGATGCTGTTTCGGAACAGCGCCAATTATAGAATCAACTACCTTGCCGTCTTTAAAAATTCCTAAAGTGGGAATACTTCTTATTCCGTAAGTAACCGCAATATTTTGGTTTTCGTCGGTGTTAAGTTTCACAACTTTTATCTTACCTTCGTATTCATTTGCAATTTCTTCAACTACCGGGGCAACCATTCTACATGGCCCACACCATGGAGCCCAAAAATCAACTAATACAGGTGTATCTGATTGCAATACTTCCTGCTCAAAATTTTGGTCGGTTCCTTCAACAATGTTTTTCATTTTATTAGTATCCTTTCTAATCATTTTATTTAATTGCACTACTTAAGATGTTTTAGCATCAAAAAAGTTTCGAATATAATTTGATATAAATCACAATTACTCAGTATTGCACTATTCTAAGTAGAAAACGCAAAATATTTGCATAATTAAAGATTATTGAACAGAAATAGGTTGGATTAGAATTGATGTACTATTCTCAAAGAAAGTAGTAAAAACGAAATGAATTGTGAAACAGAATTTATTTGATTTTTATGAATATTTACAAAAAATATGTCAACTATGCCAAAATGTTTCGAGATCAACTTTATGTACATCAGAAATTTGGCGTCCTAAAAATAATTCTGCTACGGATTTAAAGGTTGTGGGAATATCGCTTACATAAAACTCGCTCATTCCTTCTTCGGAAGAATTGTTTTCTAAATTAATTTGTTTTAATTCTTTTTTAATTACTTCGGCAGAGGCAATACCTGAATCGATTAATGTTACATTTTCTCCCATCACCTTTTGTATTACCTTTGAAAGAATGGGATAATGTGTACAGCCAAGTACGAGAGTATCGATATTGAAATTTCGAAGCTCACTTAAATAGTCTTCTGCTATTTCAATTGTTGCCTGATGATCTGTCCATCCTTCTTCTGCAAGTGGAACAAAAAGCGGACATGCTTTTTCAAACACTTCTGCTGCCGGGTCTATCTTTTTTATCTCTTTGGAATATGCTTTATTGTAAATTGTTGATCTTGTTCCAATCACACCAATTTTTTTATTCTTTGTTTTTCTTACAGCCATTTCCGCACCAGGCTCTATCATACCGATAACCGGAACATCAAATTTTTCTTTCAATGTTGAAATAGCAACAGACGAAGCTGTGTTGCAAGCAACTACAATCGCTTTAACGTTTCTGTTTAATAAAAAATTTGTATTCTGAATTGAGTATTCGATAACAGTTGAGTTGGATTTTGAACCATAAGGTACGCGTGCAGTATCTCCGAAATAAATAATATTTTCGTTGGGAAGATTTGCAGCAAACCTTTTAACTACTGTTAATCCGCCAATTCCAGAATCAAAAATGCCAATAGGTTTATTGTTATTCATCTGTTTATTATTTTTCCTTTTGTAATTTTTTTCCTGCCCAACTCTTTTAACTGCGAAGCAGTTCAATGTTTGTAAAAACTTTTCTTCGATACCTTCGGCATCGGTATAATTATTTTATGTATTTCTTTTTACAAACGTTCGACCACTTCGTGCTCGTTTCAATAATAAATATTCTATAATATTTGTGAGATTGTTGACTTTAATTCCGATTTAATAAATTCATAATCGTTCAGCGAGATCTTATTACGGTTTCTATCTAAAACATAAAATGAATCCACTATATCATCACCGCGGGTAGAAATTTTTGCAAAGTAAATGTTCAATCCAAGCTCATTCATTTTGCTGGTAACCTGAAAAAGAAAGCCCAGCCGATCGGGGGAGAAGATATCGATGATAGTGTACTTTTCATGTTTTTCAAAAACAATTTTCACTTGTCCAGTTCGCTTAAAAAATTTACTTTCAATTCTCCACCATTTGGATTTCATTGAGGCTACTTCTTTATTTAATTGAAATAAACCGGCGACTACTCTTTTAAGATCGGTTTCAATTTTTCTGTATCTCTCATCTTCAATTTTTTGATGGGACCTGAAATCAGTTACGTTAAATGTATCGATAACAATACCATCTTTCCGTGTGAATATTTTGGCATCCTGTATGTTTACATCATTAACTGCAAACACTCCGCAGATTCTTGAGAGAAGAGATGAGAAATCTTTTGTAACTATTGTGATATTTGTAAATCCGTTTTGCTCTTTAAACAGAACGGTCATATTAGACCCTTTACGAATCTCTTCAATATGTTTAGCAATCTCTTTTACGGAAAATTGCTGAGTATAACCGAGATCGTTAATAGAATCGATGTGTTCTTTGGCATGGGTTTCCGTTATTTCCTCAGAATGTTTTGATATCTCTGCGGGAACTATTGATGTGCTTGAGATTAAAAGTTCTTCTCCTGAAACTTGCTTTTTAATCATAGCATTACTTTTCTGATAAAGTTCTTCAAGCAAATCACTTTTCCAGTTTGTCCATACAGCCGGATTAACTGCCGAAAGATCAGCATAAGTTAGTAAATAAAGTAAGTCAAGTTCTTCAACTGTACTAAAGATTGAAGTAAAATTATTTAATGTTTCCGGATCGCTTAAGTTTCTCCGAAAAGCTATCTGCTCCATCACCAGATGATTTTTTACCAGGAATGAAACTGTTTCAATCTCCTCTTCACTGTAACCTAATCTGTTCATGATGGAGGAAGCCATTTCAGCGCCTATAATTTCATGCCCGGCAATATCAATTGGCTTGGCAATATCATGAAAGAGCAAAGCCAGCAAGAGTATCTGTTTGTCAGTTTGCTTGTGATATATTTTACCAAGTGTTGATGAGTTGTTCTCCAGTTTTTCAAGGTTTTTGATTGTCATTAAAGTATGTTCATCGGTAGTGTAACAATGATAAACACCATGTTGTAAGAATCCGTTTAACTCTGCAAACTCAGGCATGAAAACCCCGAGGACTCCAAGTTCATTCATAACTGATAAGGTCTGACCAACATTTTTCGGAAGTTTTATGACTTCTCTAAAAAAAACAGAAGAAACATTTTCAATTACTGTTAGATTGTCAGTACTCTCTACAAAATTAATTATTGCCATTCTTAAACTCTCATCAAACCGCGCTGAATAAAGTCCACGGTAATAAAAAGCTCTGAGAATATTGGAAAACGATAAACTGCTGTTTGCCTGATGGGAAATGATTTTCCCCGTGAGTTTAAAATCGTCATCGAGTACAATTGCCAGCGAAGAAGGAATTGGTTTGGTTATTTCTTCAGTGTATTTTTTTATCATCGATTTTGAAAAACGATTAAGTGCATTCGATGCCTCGAAATATTTGCGCATAAACTGTGTTAAGTTCGATTCATCGTACCCAAATACTTCAGCAATTTTAATTTGTGAAGCAAACTCAAACCGATCGGTTTTTTGTCTTGTGCTTAAATGCAGAAGGTTTCTTATATTAAGTATCAGCTTGTAGCTATCCAATAATCTCTTACATTCTTCTTTCGAAGTAATATTCTCTTTTAATAAAGTGTGAATAAATTCTTCGGCTTGTGTAGTTTCGTTTTGATTATCCAGCAAAGTTTTATTTTTGAAGATGTACATCCACTCAACTGCCTGAAAATCTCTTAAACCTCCAGCGGAAAGTTTAACATTCGGCTCAAGCACTTTAGGGGAATCGCCGTATTTATCGTACCTTAAATTAAAATCTTCAAACAATGCATTTAAAAGATTTACCCTAATTTCATCAGTTAATGTAAGGAGCAGAGTTTTATTCCAGTTTTTATAAATTGTATTTGAACCAAGCAGGTAACGTGTCTCAAAAAATTGAGTTAATGTGTGAAGATCGGTAAGTAAATATTTATCAATATCGCTAAAATCTCTAACTGTATGAGATACTTCAATTCCGCTGTCCCAAAAAATCTTAACAAGATCGGAAATATCTTTTTCGTTTTCTTCAACCAAATTGGCAATGAAGATCAGATCAATATCGGAATAAGGCGAAAGTTCTCTTCGGCTAAAACTCCCTGCAGATGCAAGTATAAATTTGTATCTCTTCGTACCGGCAAGTGTGCGAATAAATTCTTCTACAAGCAAACTGTATTCAACACTAAAATTAAAAGAATCAGTTTGTTCAAGATTCTGATTGAACAGTTGTTCTTTTCTTTTTAAGAAACCGCTCGCTATTGTTTTAACAGTGCTCATCGCTTTAAATTAATTAGTAAAATTCATTGTCTGCTTAATTAAATGTTTCATCACCCCAGATATCTTCACTTTCGTATTCTGCTTCAATGACTGATGAAATTCCGCCGCGAACATTAAATTCGGCACTAACCAGCATGTAACGCGGGCTGCATACTTTAACAAGGTCTTCAAGTATTTGGTTTGTAACACTTTCAAAAAAAACACCCTCGTTCCTATAAGAATTTAAATATAATTTTAAAGATTTCAATTCAACGCAAAGTTTATCCGGTATATAATCAATATCAATTGTTGCAAAATCGGGTTGCCCGGTTTTAGGGCAGAGCGATGTGAACTCAGGCGCGGTATGAATTATAGTATAATCTCGGTTTGGAAATTCATTCTCGAACGTTTCTAAAAGTTTTATTTTATCTTCCATTTTTTTCCTGACTATTATTTATTAACTAAATAATCTGGTTTAACATTATATGTTATGGGGTCTTCAATCCCTACTTGCTGAAAACCTCTTAATCTAAATGCACAACTGTCACAAACTCCGCAGGCGCTATCTTCGTTTTGATAACAAGACCAGGTTAAATGAATTGGTGCTTTAATTCCCACTCCTTTTTTTATAATCTCTGCCTTTGACAAATGAATAATTGGTGTAACAATTTTTATTGATGTTTCCGGTTTTGTTCCAAGATCAATCATCTCTTCAAATGCTTTAAAGAATAAAGGTCTGCAATCAGGATAACCTGATGAATCCTCAAATACTGCACCAATAAAAACTGTTTCGGCTTTTAACACTTCTGCCCAGCTAACACAAGCAGAAAGTAAATTTGCATTCCTGAACGGTACATACGATATTGGTATCTCTTTACTTTTCAAATCAGCATGTGAGATTTCAATGTTTTGATCCGTTAAAGATGATCCGCCGATTTTTGAAAGATGAGAATAATCAATAATCAATCTTTTATCAACATTATAAAAATCCGCTATTTCGTTATAAGCTTTTAACTCACGCTTTTCAGTTTTCTGTCCATAATTAAAATGAGCAAAAGCAATTTCATATTTTTGTTCTGCGATTGCTGCAGTAACGCAGCTATCCAATCCTCCGCTAACGGCAATTACTGCAATATCTTTTTTATTTTCACTCATTTCAAAATGAATAATTAAATTTAAATTGTAAAATAGTTATTTTGAGGGAAAGAGGGAAAATGCAGTTTCTAAATTTTAATATTATTAAGACACATACCGATACGGTGCTACTTTTTAATTGCTAAAATTATTACTCCAATAATCAAACTAACAACTGCAGATAGTAAAAACGGAATTGTTGAGCCAAATTCATCCCATAAAAATCCTGCGGTAAATGAACCTAACATAATTGCAAAACCTGAGAGCATTGTTAATAAACCAATTGCAGTGCCGCGTCTTTCATCAGGAACCATATCTGAAACCCATGCTTTTGAGACTCCTTCCGTTGCTGCTGAGTATAGACCGTAAAGTGCAAAAAGCACCCATATAAAAAATGTATTAGGGATAAATGCAAACCCGAAGTAAACCAAAGAAAACACTAACAATCCTCCGCCGTAAATTACATTTTTTCCGAACTTATCCGATAACTTTCCAAACGGATAGGAAGCACCTGCATAAATAAGATTATAAAAAACGTAACCAAGTATGGCTAAAATATTTGAATCGGAGACAGCTCTTGATTTAAGAATTAAGAAAACATCGCTGCTGTTTACAAAAGAAAAGATAGTAATTAATAGCAGTAAGGTTTTAAATTGTTTCGGTGCTGAGCGCCAAAATTCAGCATAACTTCCTTTTGCTCTTTTGGAGGCAGGAATTTTTCTATCCTTAACTAAAAAAGTGAAGAAGACTGCAAATGCCGAAGGAACAAAAGCAACAAGAAAAATCAGTTGGAAATTATCCGGGAATAGATAAAGAAGTAAAATTGCGGCAAGAGGTCCTATCACAGCACCTAAAGTATCCATCCCTCTATGAAAGCCGAATATCGCACCGCTGTTATTATTATCGGAGTAGCTTCCAAGCAGCGCATCGCGGGGAGCAGTACGAATTCCCTTGCCTGTGCGGTCTGCAGTTCTTGAAATTAAAACAGCAGAAATGTTTGGAAAGATTCCCGGAAAAGGTTTAGCAAGAGCTGATAAACCGTAACCTAATACTATAAAGACGGATCTTCTTCCAACTTTATCCGAAAGATTTCCGAAATATCCTTTAAGCAAAGCGGCCGTTACTTCGGCAATCCCTTCTATAATTCCAACAACCGCCATTGATGAACCAAGCACAGCAGTTAGAAAAATAGGAGTTATAGGATACAGCATCTCGCTTGCCATATCGGTAAAGAGACTAACAAAACCAAGTACAATAACCTGGCGGGGAATATTTTTCTTCTTCATTTGATAAACTCTTATTGAAAAATAAAATCAAAACTAAAATATTTTATCATCACCCCAAATATTATAATTTGTAAATCCAAATCATTACAAATAATAAATCCAGTTTGTTTCGGAAAACAATACCATGTGAATTGCCTTTTATTGAAGTACAGCCGTTGAATTAGTAATTTGAGCTTAAGAATTTCAGAATTTAATATAGAGGATAAAATGAGAAAAAAAGTAATTGCGGGTAATTGGAAAATGAATAACGACATTAACGAATCACAAAATTTGGTTTCCGGAATAATTAGCGGATTGGGTAACGATACTAAGTGTGATATAATTGTTTGTCCACCGTTTACTTCTTTAAGCGAAGTAAGTACGTTAATAAAGGACACACCGGTACAACTTGGCGCACAGAATATGCACTACGAAGACAGCGGTGCTTTTACAGGAGAGATTTCTAATTCTATGCTGAAATCGGTTGGGTGTGAATATGTTATTATCGGGCATTCGGAGAGGCGTACTATTTTTGGAGAAAATGATGAGATGATAAACAAGAAAATTAAAAAAGCGTTGGAAAGCGAATTAAAAGTTATCTTTTGTATAGGTGAATCGCTCGAACAAAGAGAAGAAGGTATTACAAATGAGGTTGTAAAAAAACAAATTATAAATGGATTAATGAATGTAACATCTGATGATTTAAAAAATATTATTATTGCTTACGAACCAATTTGGGCGATAGGAACAGGTAAAACAGCCAGTCCCGAACAAGCACAGGAAGTTCATTCATTTATAAGGGGACAAATTGAAAATATTTATTCAAAAGAATCTGCTGAAAATTTGCAAATTCAATACGGTGGAAGTGTTAAACCTGAAAATGCTGCAACATTATTATCTCAACCTGATATTGACGGTGCTTTGGTTGGAGGAGCATGTTTAAAAGCAGACTCATTTTTAAGTATTATTGCATCGGCGTAACTTGTTATAATTTAATGTTTTAAGGTGAGAGTCGTATATCACAAACGGCTCTCATTTCTTCTTTTCACATTGATTTCCCTTCGTTTCATTAGTATATTTACAAGTTTTTTAGAAAATACTAAGGATACTACTTCCCGGATGATATTTATCAGACATAATTACGTGCTTTTTCTACTTTTATTTGCGCTATTTTTTAATGGATTCACTCCGGGTCAAGTTGTTTTTAGAGAACTTACGGGGTATAAACCAAATCTCGATGACCATTCTTTTTTTGAGATCACGCAAACCAGAAACATAATTTTATTAAACGGAAAGTGGAAGGTATATCCTGCAGATGGAGACGTTGAGAAAAAGGTTACAATCAATGTTCCCTCCGTTTTTGATGGGGAGGGTGAGTTTATTTTTGAAAAGAGTTTTAACATAACCGAAAGGGAGATCAAAACAAATTCTTTCGATTTAGTGTTTCTTGGATTAAACTATCGTGCAGATATATCTATTAATAATATAATTATTTACAGGCATCCCGGCGGCGAATTCCCGTTTACTATTGATCTTTCAAGAGATATATTAAAAAGCGATGCAGCTAATCTTCTTACAGTAAAACTATTTTATAAGCTGGATTCTAAAATCACCATTCCATTAAAGCAAAGATTTTTATTTGCAAGAAATTATGGAGGTATCGTTCATGATGTTTATATATATGTAAAGCCATCTATAAATATCAGCGGTTTTAAAATTCAATCAGAGGTAAATCCATCTACAAAAAAAGCCATAATTAAACTTAATTCTGTTGTGGTTGATCATGAAATTTTAGAATTTTATCATGTAACGGATGTAATTGCCAATCTTTCCCTCAAAGCATATATAACTTCACCGGATAGTGTCAACACCTTTGAGATTCAGCAGTATTCATTCGGATTAAAGAAAAACAAAGAGGAAGCGATTGAGCAATCTATAGAAATTAGCAACCCGGTGCTTTGGTCTCCGGAAAATCCAAAATCGTATAAAGTTAGAATGGAGTTATGGCGGGAAGATGTTTTAATTGATGTGTTAGAAAGAACGATTGCACTTTATAGTTTTGATGTTACGGATAATTCATTGATGCTTAACGGAAAAAACTTCAAACTTGAAGGAGTTACGTATATCCCGGAGTTTAATGCATACGGCGATTTAATGAGCTATGAAAAATTTGATGAAGACATAAAATTAATAAAAAATTCTGGATTTAATGCTGTAAGAATAGCTAAGATAGTACCCCACCCATATTATTTAGCACTTTGCGAAAAGTATGGGCTGATGGTATTTATTGAAATACCCATTGGTATGCTTCCGGCAAAAATCAGCCAGGATCAAAACTTTGTAACACGGTGTAGATATTTTATTACAAGCTACTTCAGCGCGTATGAAAAATACTCTGCGGTTGTTGCTGTAGGATTAGGGAGTTCATTTCTAACTTCAATAGATTCTCATCGAGCGCTTCTTATAAATTTAGGTGAACTTGTTAAAAAAAATACCGATTGGATTACATTTGCAACATTCGGCAATTTAAAAATCAGTGCAGTTGCAAATATCGATTTATATGGTTTGGAATTATTAAATGAATTACCAGAAGATAGATTATCAGAAATCAACAAGCTGCAGAATGATCTTGGTGTTGGAAGAGTTTTTATTTCCGAGGCAACTTACACGGTTAATAAAGGAAATACGGACGGTTACGTAAATAAATTCTCTTATGAGGCACAAGCAAAATTCTTCTCGGATCTGATAGATTATTCGCGCAGCAATTCGCTTTCCGGATTTTTCATTAACAGTATTACCGATATCAGAGGAGATTATTCATCGCTTCTATCTGGCTACACATCTGACAATCTTTATAACATTGGTCTTGTGGGAGAAGACAGAACAACTAATCGTATAGCTTATAAAGTAGTTTATTCAAAATTAAATAATACTGAACGGGTTACAATTCCTATTGGCAGCATTAAGGATGACGCTCCTATGGTATTTATTCTTATCGGCTTAATGCTTGCATTATTTATGGGTGTGCTTGTTAATTCCGGCAGAAAATTTAGGGAAGATGCTTCGAGAGCGTTATTACGACCGTATAATTATTATGCGGATATAAGAGATCAAAGGATAATGTCTGCATATCACACCACGTTTTTGGGAGTGATAATTGTAATTGTACAGGCGCTCATCCTAAGTAATTTATTATACTACTTTAAAACAAGTATAGTTTTTGAAAAGTTGTTACTTTCTTTCGGCTCACCGGTTCTCATTAAGGCTGTAAATTATTTGTGCTGGAATCCGTTCAATGCTATAGTTTGGATATCAATGTTCGGAATATTGTTTTCACTGCTTACTACTTTACTTATAAGGCTGGCCTCACTTTTTATTAAGACACGCGTGTATTTAACCAGTATCTTTTTTACAGTTATTTGGGCATTTCTCCCAATGGTTTTTTTGATTCCTCTGGGAATTGTTCTTTACAGAGTATTGATTGCAGACATCGTTAATATTTACATCTACCTTTCTTTATTTGTGCTAATATTTTGGGTTGTTTACCGGTTGCTGAAAGGCATTTATGTTATATTCGATGCGAGTCCCGGAAGAGTTTATTTTTACAGTTCTCTTTTTATTATATTCATATTCGGCAGCATTCTTCTTTATTTTGAAATTAACAACTCTGCAATTCAATATATTCTTTTTACACTAAAACAATACAGCATTATTG
>Ga0209988_10003197_pt1 | contig 10854 bp, 12 predicted proteins | sample N075metaG_FD_183115 | JGI IMG/M metagenome (GOLD analysis project Ga0209988, IMG submission 183115) | Deep subsurface microbial communities from Kermadec Trench to uncover new lineages of life (NeLLi) - N075 metaG (SPAdes) (version 2) | ecosystem: Environmental > Aquatic > Marine > Ocean trench... | reverse complement strand
CAACGGGGATATCGCTTGAAGCCGTGAAACATATGTTTCGTTTTTTGGCCTTCAGGGAAATTTTATTGCGCGCCCCGGAGATTCATGTTTCCCATTACCAGCGAGACAGCTAGTCTGGCCGGACTTGGGGGGGCTTCCCCGACAAAAACGACAGGGAGAAAACGCTATGAAGAAGTTCATCGCGGGGCTCGCCGCTTCCGCCATCGCGCTCGGCGCCGTCGCGGCCACCGCTGCCGAGCAATGCACCAACGATGTCTGGAACAAGGTCATGCAGCGCGGCAAGATCGTGGTCGGCGTGAAGGCCGACTACAAGCCCTGGGGCTACCGCAGCTCCGACGGCTCTCTGGTGGGCATGGAGATCGACATGGCCCGGGAAGTCGCCGACACTTTAGGGGTCGAGATCGATATCGTCGCGGTGCAGTCATCGAACCGGATGCAATTCCTCGAGCAGGGCAAGATCGACCTGATGATCGCCACCATGTCGGACCGCAAGGACCGGCGCGCGATCGTCGGCATCGTGGGGCCGAACTACTACACTTCGGGCACCAACCTGCTGGCGCCGGACGCGCTGAACTTCACCGAATGGGAGCAGATCCGCGGCAAGCCGGTCTGTGGCAAGCAGGGCGCCTTCTACAACCAGATCGTCGAGAAGCGTTACGGCGCCGTGGTCATCGCCTTCACCGGCAACGCCGAGGCCAAGCAGGCGCTCCGCGACAAGAAATGCATCGGCTTCGTCTACGACGACAGCTCGATCATGGCCGACCTGGCTTCGGGCAACTGGGAGGGTTTCGGCATGCCGATGCCGACCGAGGACGACAACCCCTGGGCGCTGGCGGTGCCGAAGGCCGAACAGAACTGCGTTTTCGGCCGCTTCATGTCCGGCATGCAGTACAACTGGCTCAAGGATGGAACGCTGATCGAGCTTGAAGCCAAGTGGGGCATTCAGCCGACCTCCTTCCTTGCAACCCAGAAGGAGCGCTTCAAGGACTGGCTGGAGGAGTGACCAGACCGGGCGGCCCCGAGCGGGGCCGCCCCACCCATGATACGAGGGGGCCCGCGAGATGTTCGAAGCACTTCTGAATTTCTTTCGGGATCTCGCATCTGACCATCCAACCTGGAATTTTATATTTCTCCACGACGCAAGTCAGTGGAACAAGGTCGTCAGCGGCCTCTGGGTGACCATCAAGCTCTCGGTCGCCTGCGTATTCCTGAGCGTCATCATCGGCATTTTCGGCTCCGCCATGCAGGGCGCCGAGAGCGCGATCCTGCGCGCCCTGGTCGCCGGTTACATCCAGTTTTTCCGCAATACGCCGCCCTTCGTGCAACTCCTGTTCTTTTACTTCGCGCTCGCTCCCTTCACGCCGAGCTACAGCCCCGATGGCTGGCTGGAGGTGCCGTACATCTCGAATGTCGGCTGGGCGATCATCTCGCTGTCGATGTTCGCCGGTGCTTTCAACGTGGAGATTTTCCGCGCCGGCGTGGAGGCGGTGCCGACGTCGACGCAGGAGGCGGCGAGCGCGCTCGGCTATACGCGGCTGCAGATCTACCGGTATATCGTGCTGCCATTGGCGCTTCGGGTTTCGCTCCCGGCGCTGAACAACAACCTGGTCAATCTGGTCAAGACCACGACCCAGGCGTTCGTGATCGCGGTGCCCGAACTGCTCTACCAGTCGATCACGATCTGGAACGATCATCCTTCGGCGCAGAACCCGATGATGGTGGTGCTGTTCGTCTCCTACCTCGCGCTGGTCGGCGTGTTGGTCCTCGGCATGAACCGATGGGAACGCGGGATGCGCATCCCGGGATATGGAGGGTGAGGCAATGACCCGAGCAATCCCGGGCGTGACCGCCGCCGCCACCACCGACCTGCCGGTTCTGCTTTCCCACCGGGCGCTCTACGCGGCGCCGTCCGAGATCGGCTTCAGCCGTTGGCTGGCAAACCTGCCCCCCTGGGCGCCGTTCATGCTGGTGGCTGTGGCCGTGCTCTGGCCCTTGACCGCGATGGCACAAGGAACGGGCTACACGACGGCGGACGCTCTCGACGCTCTCTGGCGCTGGATGCCGTTCCTGATCTTCAGCGGTTTCGTGTTCACCATAATCATCAGCTTCATGACCATGGCCATCGGCACGGTGCTGGGTGTGTTCCTGGGGCTTGGCCAGAATTCACCCAATCGGCTGATCGCCAAGGCGAGCTGGTTTGTCACCCAGGTGTTCCGCAATTCGCCCTGGCTGGTGATTCTGTTCATCGTGATGCTGTCGTTTCCTTTCGAATTCGAGATCGGCGGTGTGGTCATCCCGGTGCCCGACTGGATGAAGGCGGTCATTGGCCTCTCCCTTCCGGTCATGGCCAACATCTCCGAGATCGTGCGCGGAGCGGTGAACTCGGTGCCGACCGCGCAGTGGGAGGCCTCTGAAAGCCTCGCCTTCAGCCGCCGACAGACGCTGTTCCGCATCATTCTGCCGCAGTGCTACAAGCGGATGATCCCGCCCTGGATGAACTGGTACGCGATCCTGACCATGGCGACGCCGATTGTGTCGATCCTGGGCGTCGAGGAGGTGCTCAACCTCACCCGTCAGGCCATCGAAGCCGAAGACAATCACCCGGAGCTTCTGATTCCGTTCTACAGCTTCGTGCTGATCATCTTCTTCATCTACTCCTATCCGATCGCCCGGCTCACCGTACGGCTGGAGCAGCGGTTCGCGGTGAAATTGTGAGGAAATGCAAATGACCTGGACCCCCGACCAGCCGATCATCTCGCTCAAGGCTGTCCACAAGAGTTTCGGCCAGCTGGAGGTGCTGAAAGGCATCAGCTTCGACGTGATGAAGGGCGAGGTGATCTGCATCATCGGCCCCTCCGGCTCGGGCAAGTCGACCCTGATCCGCTGCATCAACGCGCTCAACGACATCCAGTCGGGCTCGATCACGGTCGAGGGCCAGGAGGTGAACGACCCTGGTCTCGACAAGCTGGAGCTCAGGAAGAAGGTCGGCATGGTGTTTCAGCAATACAACCTGTTCCCGCACAAGACGGCGCTGGAGAACGTGATGATGGCGCCGATCCTGGTGCTGAAGCAGGACAAGGTCGAGGTCGAGGAGCGCGCCCGCAAGCTGATGGCCAAGGTGCGCCTCGAGGACAAGGTGGACGCCTATCCGGGCGAGCTTTCCGGCGGCCAGCAGCAGCGCGTCGCCATCGCCCGCTCGCTCGCCATGAACCCCGACATCATGCTGTTCGACGAGGTCACCTCGGCGCTCGACCCGGAGACGGTCAAGGAGGTTCTGGTCACCATCAAGGACCTCGCCGCCGAGGGTATGACCTGCATCCTGGTCACCCACGAGATGGGCTTCGCCCGCGAGATCGCCGACCACATCTACTTCACCGACCGCGGCGTGATCGTCGAACACGGCCCCCCGGCGACGTTCTTCGCCGAGGCCAAGGACCCGCGCACAAGGGAATTCCTCAGCCAAATCCTCTGAGGCCGCCGCCGCTCACCCCGCCGGCTCGACGATGAACAGCTCACGCCGCAGGTGGCGCTGCTCCAGCACCGCGATGCGGCGGCGCATCCGGGCCTGGCGGGCGTCGAAATCGGCAGCATCGGTCAGCGGCTCCAGTTCGGTGCGCAGGCCCTCCTCGGCGTGCAGTTTCCGGATGCAGTTGGCCCTGAACTCGGCCGTCAGGTCGTGGCGCTGCCGGATCGCCCAGCCGGTATCGGCCAGCAGGGTGGGGTAATCGGCGTCCGACTCGGTGAATTCCGGGGCGGTTTCCACCGCCCGCACATGATCGGCGGCGGATAGCCCCGGTGCGATGTAGATCACCGAGAACGCCATCCGCCCGGCCCGTTCCCCCTCCTGCCGGACCACCCGCCGGCACTCGGCCAGGACCTCGCGCTTCTGCACCAGGCAGCACAGCACGTCGCTGTGGTTGATGACGTCGAAGCAGTGATCCCGGAACGGCAAATGCGCGGCATCGGCGACCACCGCCAGGCAGGTGCCGGCAATCCGGTCCCGCGCGGCCCGCCCGGCGGCGATCCGAATCCCCTCGAGCGGCAGGTCGGTCAGCGTCACGTCGCAGCCGCTCTGCCCGGCGAGATGGAGCGCCGGCCAGCCCGAGCCGGCGCCGATCTCCAGCAGCCCCACCCCCGGCGCCAGTTCCAGGGCAGCGGCGATCTGGCCGGCCTCGTCCCGCGTCGCCCAACTGGTGCCGCCATAGTCGCAGCCGCAGACGGCACGCTCGACCGCCTGCACCACGGGCAACTGCCCCTGCCGGTATTGCGCGTCGAAATCGTCGCGCTTGGTCAGCTCTTTCAAAGTCAGGCTCATCGAATCCTTTCGTCCCCGCAATTGCGACCGCATCATGCCTCGCCGGCATGCTTGTGCCTAGCAGCCGGGCCGCTTACCGTCACGCCGATTGTCTGACGGGAGGCGGAAGATGAATGATCGCATCATGCCGAGCGGCGTGCCGCTGCGGGCGCGGGTCGAGGGCGGCGGCACACCGCTGATGACCGAATGGGGCATGAAGTCGGAGGCGGGCGTGCTCAGCGACGTGCTGCTCGGCCCGGCCGAGGGCTTCCGCTGGATGGGCGAGGACAACGCCGCCTGGTCGTCGCTGGTCCGCGACACCGCGCGCAAGGGCTACACCTTCGACAAACAACTCGCCATGCGCCAGCACCGCGAGATGGTGGAGGCCTATACCCAGGCCGGGGTCACCACCCATTTCCTGCCGCTGGACGAGCACAACCCGTACCAGGTCTACGCCCGCGACAGTTCCTTCATGACTCCCTACGGCGCGGTGATCTGCCAGATGGCCAACCCGCGCCGCCGGGGCGAATACGCCGCCTGCCTGCGCTTCTACCTGGAGGCGGGCATCCCGATCTACGACATGGTCAGTTCGGGCAATTTCGAGGGCGGCGACTTCAACATGATCGGCGACAAGGCGGTGCTGCTGGGCTACACCGACCACCGCTCCGAACAGGTCGCCGCCAAGCAGATCGCCGGCTGGCTCATGGCCGAGGGCTGGGAGATCAAATGGGCCCCGATCGACCAGTTCTACGTCCATATCGACCTGATGGTCTGCATGCTGAACGAGCAGTGCGCCGCAGTCTGCCTGGATACCACCGAGGACGACGTGATCGACTGGCTGAAGGCCCGCAAGATCGAGATCATCCCGGTCAGCTTCAAGGAAACCATGGCGCTGGGCTGCAACGTGGTCGCGCTGGGCAATGACCGGATCCTGTCGACCGCCGGGGCCAAGGGGCTGAACGGCAAGCTGAAGGCGGCGGGCTTCACCGTCTACGACCCGGAGATGACCATGTTCACCTGGGCCGGCGGCGGGGTTCACTGCATGGCCCAGCCGTTGCGGCGCGAGGCGGCCTGAGCGGGTGTTCCCGGCTCCGCCAGTTAGAGCGATATCCAGCAAAGTGAATTCACTTTGCGACTCGAACATCGCGGCAAAACAATAAGTTCAGGCGTTTTCGGTGAATCGGAGATCATCGAAAATGCTCTAGGAACCGCAGATCCGGATCGTGAATCCCTCCGGCAGCTTGGTCGCCGCATCGCCGCAGGCCAGCGCCAAGCGCCGCTTGGTGAGCCCCTTGACATCGGTGAGATCGGCGCCCGAGAGGTTGGTCCGGCGCAGATGCGCGCGGCTGAGATCGGCGCCGGTCAGGTCGGCGCCGGTCAGGTCGGCGCTGGACAGCCGGACTCCGGTCATATCGGCCCCGCGGAAGCTGGCGCCCCTGGCATTGGCCCGGTCGAGGTCGGCGTAAGTCAGCCGGGCGCCGGAGAAATCAGCGCCCTCGGCGTTGCTGCGCTCGAGATCGGCGTCGTCCAGCTTGGCGTCGCGGAACACCGCCCCGCTGATATCGGCGCGGCGCAGGAAGGCTCCGCGCAGATCGGCGCGACTCAGATCGGCGCCGGCCATCATCGCCTCGCCGAAATCGACCGAACGCAGATCGGCCCGCTCGAACCGCGCCATCGAGATATCGGCCTTCTCGAGATCGGCGCTACGCATTCTCGCCCGCGAGAAGTCGGATCCGGTGAGCTGCGCGCGCTCCATCTCGACGCGCTGGAGGTCGGCGCGGACAAAGCTCGCCCCGGCGAGCGACGCGCCCTTCAGGTCGGCTTCACGCAGGTCCGCTTTGGTGAAATCGGCGCCCGGCAGGCTGAGGCCCCGCATCTCCGCCAGGTTCAGATCGCAGCCGGGGCAGCCGCCATTGGCCACGATCTCCGCCAAGTCGACGCCACCAGCCAAAGCCGGCCCCGCCAAATCCGTCGCAGCGGCAATCCCGATCGATGCGGCACAGATCATCGCCTTGAACGATACCGGCATGGCGGCCTCCGGTGAATTTCACCCGCCCGAGGGCGGGATTCAACACATTCCGGCGGGAGTATATGAAATCCCGCCGCCCGGCGCGAGGACGTTATCGCCGCCAACTCGCGGCCGCGCCTTGGGCGACATCAATGCGGAGCGCGGGGATATCCTCTATATTCTATCTTCCAACGGATCGACAATCCCGGAAACGGAGGTTCCAAGATGAGACCGACCCGCCGAAAGATTACCTGGGTCGCCGTCGCCGACGGCGCCAAGGCCCTGATCCTGGTCAATGACGGGACCGACAGGGCACCGGTGCTGCGCGTGGTCGCCAAGAACGAGATCGAGAATCCGCCCGCCCGCGAACAGGGCACCGACAAGCCGGGCCGGAGGTCCGGTTTCGGGCCGAGCCAGCTTTCGGCAATGGAGACCACCGACTGGCACGAATTCGGGGAGGGCCGCTTCGTCGCCGAATTCGCCGCCCGGCTGAACCGGGCAGCACAACGCGGGCTGTTCGAACGGCTGATCCTCGTTGCTCCGCCACGGGTTCTCGGCCGGCTCCGCCCGGCGCTTTCGGCGCCGGCCGCGGCGTGCGTCGTCGCCGAGATCGGCAGCGACCTTACCGGGCACCCGGTGGACGAAATCGAGAAGAACATCGCCAAGGCGCTGGCCGGGTGATCCCCGGGCACTGCGCCCTCACCCGCCGCGCCGCGCCGTGGCGTTCATCCGCAGCCGCACCAGCGCGTGCAGGAACAGGGCGGTGACGATGATGGCCCCGCCGATCAGCGAGCGGATACCGGGTTCCTCGGCCAGAACCAGCCAGACCCAGAACGGCCCGACCACCGTCTCCAGCAGCAACAGCATCGCGACCTCCGGGGCCGCGAGATAGCGCGGGCCGAGGGTCAGCAGCATCAGCCCGAACGGGACCACCACCAGGCCGCCGAGCGCGATCCACAGCCATTGCAGCGGCGCGACCGCGGGGAAGGCGGCAAGGGGCAGCGCCAGCACGGCGGCGGTCAGCAGCCCCAATCCCACCGCCGGGATCATGTTGACCTCGCGGTGGCGCCGCACCACCACGTAGAAGGTGGCCAGCGAAGTGGCGTCGAGCAGGGCCAGGAAGTCGCCGAACAGATGCCCGGTGCCGAGGCTGCCGCTGGCGACGACGACCAGTCCCGCCAGCGAGACCAGGATCGCCGCCCAGGTCACCGGCAGCACCCGCTCGCCGAGAAAAGCCCGGCTCATCACCGCCGCGATCAATGGCGTGGTGGCGAAGAAGATCAGCACATTGGCGGTGCTGGTGTATTCCAGGGCGGTGACGAACAGGATCGCCCCCACCGCCTGCAACAGCGCCACCACCAGTGCCCAGAAGCCGAGCCCGCGTAACTGCGCCGCGAACCCGCGCCGGTACCACAGCGCCGACAGCGCCAGCACCATCACCCCGCCCATGACGCCGCGCGCCGCCACAAGGGTGAAGGGATCGACCGCGGCGAGCCGGATCAGCAGCGTGTCGGGGGTGATGATCGCCACGCCCGCCAGCGTGATCAGATAGCCCTTCGCATGACCGGAAAGCGCCACCCCTTGCCTCATTCGCTCAGATGCCGCCGATCAGCCGGTCGGGAAAATCCGCGAACCAGTTCTGCGGGGCCGGATCATGCCGGATCGGGGCCACACGTTTCAGCATCGCTCCCTCGCCGTAAAAGGATCGTTTCGGTTGCGGCCCTGTCGGAATCCCCGGTGCCAGAGGGTGTGCGCCACGGTAGCGCCGCGCGGCGCGCCGTCAAGCGCGGCAATCGTCGCCCGGCCACCCATCCCGGAAAGGGCCGGTTCGCCGTGCGAAACCACCTTCGCGATCCGGCGCCTACGTGATACTTGGGCGGCGACCCGCTAGCGCAATTTCCAGCCAAATGAATTCATTTGGCGACTCGGAAACTGCGTAAAAACAAGGGATAGAGCCTCCGGCCTGATTCCATCAGGTCGGATAAGGCTCTTGGCGAACTCTCGGGTCGGGGAAGAGAGAACTTGACCAAACGATCGCTCGACAAGGACCTCAAGAAGGTCGTCCGGCTGGAGGTCGCCACCCACGATCTGTCGCGCTCGTTGGCGCCGCTGGGGCTGGCGCTGTTGTTCCTGGTCGCGGTGCTGGCCTTCACCGCCGCGGCCATCACCGACACGCCGCTCAGCCTCTACGTGATCGCGGCGGGGGTGATCGGCGGCTACATGGCGCTGAACATCGGCGCCAATGACGTCGCCAACAACATGGGCCCGGCGGTCGGCAGCAAGGCGTTGCCAATGGCGGCGGCGCTGGTGATCGCGGCGGTCTTCGAGGCGGCGGGCGCCCTGCTCGCCGGCGGCGATGTGGTCTCGACAATCTCGAAGGGGATCATCACCCCGGACCCCGACATGCCGGTCGAGGACTTCGTCCTGGTGATGATGGCGGCGCTGCTGGCAGCGGCGGCCTGGATCAATCTGGCGACGATCCTGAACGCACCGGTCTCGACCACCCACTCCATCGTCGGCGGCGTGCTGGGGGCGGGCATCGCCGCGTCCGGGCCGGCCATCGTCGCGTGGCCGACGATGGGCATGATCGCGGCCAGCTGGGTGATCTCGCCGCTGCTCGGCGGCATCACCGCGGCGCTGTTCCTCGGCTTCATCAAATGGGCGATCCTGTTCCGCGAGGACCGCATCGCCGCCGCCCGGCGCTGGGTGCCGGTGCTGATCGGGGTGATGGCGGCGGTGTTCGCCGCCTATCTGATGATGAAGGGGCTGAAGCGGATCTGGAAGCCCACGGCCGATATCGTGCTGCTGTTCACCCTTGCGGGCTTCGCCCTGGGCTGGGCCGGGTCGCGGCGCTGGGTGGCGGCGCGGGCGGGCAGGCTCGAGAACCGGCGCAAGCATGTCGGCACCCTCTTCGTGCTGCCGCTGATCTTCGCCGTGGCACTGCTGTCGTTCGCCCATGGCGCCAATGACGTGGCCAACGCGGTCGGCCCGCTGGCGGCACTGGTCGCCGCCGCCGAGACCGGGATGGCGGCGCCCGCCAAGGTCGTGCTGCCGCTGTGGGTGCTGGCGGTCGGCGCCGCCGGGATCGCCGCCGGACTGGCGCTGTTCGGCCCCCGGCTGATCCGCACCGTCGGCGAGAAGATCACCCGGATGGACCCGGTCCGGGCCTTTTGCGTGGCGCTGTCGGCCGCGATCACGGTGATCTTCGCCTCCTCGCTCGGCCTGCCGGTGTCGTCGACCCATATCGCGGTCGGCGGCATCTTCGGCGTCGGATTCCTGCGCGAGGCGCTGGTCAACCGGGGCATCCACCGCCGGGGTTCGAAGAAGGCCCTGAAGGCGCGGGAGGCGATGGCCGAGGTGAAGCTGAACCCGACCGCCGAAAAGGCGATCAAGCGGCAAAAGAAAACCGAGCGGCGCCGGCTGGTGCGGCGCCGCCACCTTTGGGGCATCGCCGCCGCCTGGGTGATCACGGTCCCGGCGGCGGGCCTGCTGGCGGCGGGCCTGTTCTTCATGCTCCGGCTCGTCTCCGAATTCTAGCGCGTCTCGCAGGGTCTGTGACCGGCGGCGTGTAGGTGTCCAAATGTGGACGCATACCTAACCTATTGAAAGGAAAAGAAAATCAAAAAAAGGTGTTTTGTGGTTATGCAAACGTGAATCAGATCTACTGTCCTGAATCGGAAGTTGTCGCCATCACCGAATATCATGAATGCCCGCCGCACTTCCCCGGCCTTGAGCCGGGGTCTCGACCCGCAAGGCGCAACGGAGCGAGACCCCGGCTCAAGGCCGGGGAAGTGCGGAAAAATATGAACCGTGGTATTTCTGATCCGGGACACTACCGCAAAACACTTTAGCCGGGCGCGCCGGCCGCGATCTTCTCGGCCAACGCCACCAGGCCGGGCTCCGACAACAGGCGCCTTGCCTCGGCGAGCGTCGCCCAGTGGCGCCGGCGCGCGTCCTTCTCGGGCCAGTCATCGAACTGCTCGGCAACCTCGAGCGGGTACATTTGGACCAGGACCGGGGTCTCGCCTCCGGGGTGGGCCTTGCCGGGTCGGACTTTACCCGAGCGGGTTTTGAATGTCCGGTAGTGCCCGATCGGCGCGGCCCCGATCCGTCCGCGCACGCCGGCCTCCTCATAGGCTTCCTCGGCCGCGCTTTCGGCCGGCGTGAGCCCCTCCATCGGGCCGCCCTTGGGAAAGATCCACTTCCCCGTGCTGCGCGCGGTGATCAGCAGGAAAACGATCTCGCCACCGACATGGCGATAGGGGATGGCGCCGAATTTCCACTCGGCGGCTCCAGGCTCGGACACCGCCTCGCCCGGGCTCCGGGAGAGTGCGCGCCCAAGACCGCCCAACTGCCTGAACCCCCGCAAACTCATGCCCTTCGCCATCCCATTTCCAGGCCCGCTGTCAAAGCGTTTTCCACCCTGATGGAGTCAGGGTGGACGCTCTATACCTTTGGTTTAACGCAATTTCCGAGTCGCCAAATGAAACCATTTGGCTCGAAATTTCTCTAGCGCGAGAGTTACCCCGGAACACCGCGCGCAGCAAGGGTG
>Ga0209988_10003193_pt1 | contig 10862 bp, 6 predicted proteins | sample N075metaG_FD_183115 | JGI IMG/M metagenome (GOLD analysis project Ga0209988, IMG submission 183115) | Deep subsurface microbial communities from Kermadec Trench to uncover new lineages of life (NeLLi) - N075 metaG (SPAdes) (version 2) | ecosystem: Environmental > Aquatic > Marine > Ocean trench... | reverse complement strand
CCATCGCCAATTGGGAGAGTTGGTGGGGATCCTCCGATGCCCAAGCGTTGACCGAGTACGAGTTCTTCGGCGCTCCGTGGGAGCGGCGGGATCTGTATCGCCGGCTGTCCCCCATCTCCTACGTCGAGAATGTCACGGCTCCCACGCTCATCATCCATAGCGAAAACGACTACAGAACACCCATCGGGGACGCGGAGCAATGGTTCATGGCCCTGAAGAACCTGGACGTGCCGGTGGAGATGGTTCGGTACCCGAATTCTTCTCACGGTCTGTCGCGGACGGGAGAGCCGTGGCTCCTCGTGGACCGATTGGAGCGGATCCGTAGCGGTTTGAACACTGGCTGATAGGACAGGCCCCCGCGGTGAGTGAGGACGGCGGCGAGTAACCGCCTCCGTGGCCGGCGCCGGTGGGCCTGAGATCGGGTTTGAGCTGGCAATTTCCCTACCCACCGAAAGGCGAATTCCACCGTGGATGATGAGGCGTGAAAGACGATCCTGATCCGACGTTGGGTTTTTCGCCCGACGTCTTCGCGGCACGGCGAAAACGCGTCTTGGCCGAGCTCGGCGGGTCTGCTCTGGTCCTGTGTTCACCCGATGACACCTCCGGCGGTCGGTACCGTGCCGACAGCGATCTCTTCTATCTCACGGGCGTCACGGAGCCCGGATCTGTGGCCGTGCTGCGCCCGGATGGCGAGCACGGTGATTTCGTACTTTTCGTGCGACCGCGAAATCCCGAAGAGGAGCGCTGGAGCGGCGAGCGGCTCGGACCGGAGCGGGCTGGAGAGGTGTTCCGTGCGCAGAGAAGCCATGGTACCGACGCGCTTTATGAGCACCTTCCCAAATTGCTTGCTGAAGCCGAGGAAGTGTACTTCCGGATTGGGACCGATTCCTCGGTACAGCGCCTGGTCGTCGAGGCCCTCCAAAACGCCCGCTTGCGCGGTGCCAGAAAAGGCGTCGGGCCGAAAGGGATCCTCGATCCTGGGCGGTGGCTCGATCCACTCCGGCGGGTGAAGGGCCCCGAAGAGCTGGAGCGAATGCGGCGGGCTGCGGCGATCACCATCGAGGCCTTTACCGAGATGTTCGAGGCCGTTCGGCCTGGGGTCGGAGAGTGGGAACTCCAGGGTATCCTCGATGGCGCCTTTCGACGAAAAGGGGCGAGCGGCCCCGCGTATCCCACGATCGTGGGCTCGGGTGCGAACGCGTGCGTGCTGCACTACATCGACAACGACTGCACCGTCCGGGACGGGGACCTGATCCTGGTTGACGCTGGTGCGGAGGTGGACCACTACGTGTGCGACCTCACCCGTACCTTTCCGGTGTCCGGATCCTTCACGGCAGCCCAACGCGCCCTCTACGCCGTGGTCCTCGAGGCCCACGACCAGGCGATAGAAGGGATTCGGCCCGGAGTGAGCGTCGAGTCGATCCATCACACGGCTAGGGAAGTGCTCGTCGAGGGACTCCTCGACCTGGGCGTTCTCGAGGGCGACAAGGCGGAGGTGATCGACACCGAGGCCTACAAGCCTTTCTATCCCCACCAGACGTCGCATTGGTTGGGCCTCGACGTGCACGACGTGGGTGACTACGCCTCCTCCGGTGTGCCGCGAGTACTCGAGCCGGGAATGGTTTTGACGGTGGAGCCCGGCCTCTACTTCCCAAGCGCGGCGGAGGGTTCCGACGTTCCGGAGGAATACGTGGGTATTGGGATCAGGATCGAAGACGATGTGGTCGTGACCTCCGACGGTCACGAGGTGCTGACGGCCGGATTACCGGTGTCCGCCGATGAGATCGAAGGCCTTGTGGGAGGAAAAGGGTGACCTCGGCTCTGGTCACGCGGCTGGAGCGTCCGGGGCCGCTGGTCACCGTGGAGCTTCGGCCACCGCGGCGCGGGCTTTCGGCCACCGAGGGGATGGACTCCTGGATCGACCTCAACCACTCGATCCGGAATCTCGCGCTCAAGGACACCTTCGTTTTCTTGACGGATGATGCGGTCGGATCACGGGAAGAGGAGAACCTCGGGCACCTTGCGGCCAACGTCGGCTCCGATGTGCCGCTCTCGCAGCTCGTTCCCTTTCTCACCTGCAAGCACACGCTCGAGCACTGCCTCATGTTCGCTGATCGTGCTCACTCCCTCGGTTTCGAGGCGCTCACGGTGGTGGGTGGAGACACTTCAGGGGGTCTACCGCGCTGTGTTCCACACGCCTACATGCTCCGCCAGCGAATTCGCGAGCGGCAACCTGGGCTCTCGCTGGGCGGTTGGGCGAACCCGCATCGTGACGTGCGAACCCAGGTCGAGTACCTGGGCAGCGAGGATTTTTCTGCCGACTTCTACCTCACCCAGGTCGTCTCGCACCACAGTGCGGATCGGGTCGAGGCGTTTCTCGAGGAGTGCGATCGCCGGGGTGTGGACGTCCCGGGAATATTCGGAGTCTTCTACTACTGGAGCGCCGATCCGCGTACGCTCGGGCGGTTGGGGAATTTTTTCCCGGTCCCCGCAGAGGAGTTGACCCGCGAATTCGAGGCCGGCGCAACCCCGGAGGAGCTCCTGGGCAAAACCCTGGACGCCCTGCGGGCCGTGGGCGCGGAACGGGTCTACATCAGCAACCTGGGCCACCGGCGGGTGCAGGCCCGGCTCGCCGAGGTGATCGCCCGGTCCTCGGCCGTCGTGGATTCCTGAAGACGCTCGTATTCCGGGGGGGGGCGGCTCCGAGGCGCCCGAATGGCGGGGTCGACCGCCTCTAGAGCCGGTCGACTACACCTGAAAGAACCTCCAGTGCTCCGTCGAGATTGCCGTCTGGTACATGGACGTGAGCGCCGGCGATCGAGTCTCGAATGGACTCGAACACTTCGAGGGCGATCCTCACGCCCTCGGCCCTCGCGGCTTCCTCGCCGCCTTGTTCGGCTTCGGCCATTCGGGCCATGATCTCCTCGGGGATGTGGATGCCAGGGACCTCGTTGTGCAGGAACTCGGCCTCACGGAGCGAGGTGAGCGGGCGTAGACTTGCGACCATGGGCAGGGACACGTCCGGCAGAAGTGCCAAGAAGGCATGGAGCCGCCCCGCGTCGAACACCGGCTGCGTGATCACGAAGTCGATGCCGGCGTCGACCTTCCACTTCAGGCGTCCTGCTTCACGGTCCTGGTCCACCGCGACCTGGTTCACCCTCGCCCCGATGACGAAGCGCGTGGGTACGCCGATCGCGTTGCCCCCGGGGTCGACGCCCCGATTGAGGCCGTGGACCACGTTGGTGAGTCCGATCGAGTCGATGTCCAGTGAGGCCGTCGAGTCGGGGTATGGACCCGTCGTGGGTGGGCGCCCTGTCACCAAGAGTAGATTGTGTAGCCCGGCCGCGGCGGCTCCGAGCAGGTCGCTGATCATGCGGGTCATGTTCCGGTCGCGGCAGGGATAGTGAACGATGGGCTCGATGCCCACCTCCCTCTGAATCAGCATGGCGGCGGGCAGGGCGCTCATCCGGGCTTGGGCCTGCGGGTGATCCAGGACGTTCACCGTATCGGCTCCGGCGGTCTGGATGCGGCGACACTGCTCCAAGAGGTCTTCGGGGTCCCAGCCCTTGGGCGGCGTGATCTCGATACTCGTGACGAAGCTGCCCTCGGCGATCTTCCGTCCCCACGCGGAGCGCTCGCCGAGCGGGACGTCCGGCTGAATGGGCGTGTCGTGCGGCTCGGCGTGCGAGCCCGGGCGAACTCGTGTAGAAGGCGGTCGCTGGCCGCCCACCAGTGCTCGGATGCTTCGGATGTGTTCCGGGCTCGTGCCGCAGCATCCGCCGACGAAGCGGGCCCCGGCCTCGATCATCCGGCGGGCGTACTGGGCCATGTAATCCGGGCTAGCGAGATAGATCTTGCGATCGCCTACCGCTCGAGGTAGTCCGGCGTTGGGCTGGGCCGAAAGAGGGAGGTCGGTGACTTCCGCCATCCGCTCCACCGCATCCAGCATGACAGCCGGTCCTACGGAGCAATTGATGCCGATCACGTCGGCGCCCCACGCCGTGACCGTGGTGGCGACGTCCTCCGGAGAGGTACCGTACGAGGTGCAACAGTCTTCCCCTACCGTGACTTGGCACATGACGGGGAGGGAGGATCGGCTCCGGACGGCCTTGAACGCTTGCTCCAGTTCGTTGAGGTCGCTGAAGGTCTCGAGGACGAAGCCGTCCACGCCGCCCTCCACGAGCCCATCGACTTGGCGGTGATAGAACTCCTGGGCCTCCTCACGGGATGTCGGCCCGAGCGGCTCGATGCGAATGCCCAACGGCCCGATAGCCCCGACCACCAAGGCTCTACCCTGGGCGCCCCTGCGCGCCAGTTCGACGGCCGCGCGGTTGATTTCCTCCGTTCGGTCGGCCAGACCGTAGCTGGAGAGCTTGACCGGATTGGCGCCGAAGGTGTTGGTCTCGATGATCTCCGCCCCGGCGTTCACATAGTTCCGGTGCACGTTCTCTACGATCTCGGGTGTCTCGAGGTTGAGACCGTCGTACGACACGTTCACGAAGACGCCACTGGCGTAGAGCTCCGTTCCCATCGCCCCATCCATCACGTGGACCCGCCCGTCATCGATGAGGCTTTTCAGGGCGGAGCCCTCTGTTTCTCCTTTACTCACCGGATTCCTCCTCCGGCTCGTACCCCAGGTTGGGCTGGAGCCAGCGCTCCGCCTCTGCCAGGGAGATTCCCTTTCTTTCAGCGTAGTCGGTCACCTGGTCCTTTCCGATCCGGCCCACGCCGAAGTAGTGGGCTTCGGGGTGCGCGAAGTACCAGCCGGACACGGATGCCGTCGGCAGCATGGCGTAGCTCTCCGTGAGGCTGACCCCCGTGTGGCGTTCTGCCTCGAGTAGTTCGAACAATGTTCTCTTCTCGGTATGGTCCGGGCACGCCGGATACCCGGGCGCGGGCCGGATCCCCTCATAGCGCTCCGAGATCAAATCGGTACCGGAGTGGGCATCTCCGGCCTCGTATCCCCAGAGATCTCGCCGTACGCACTCGTGTAGCCGCTCCGCGAACGCTTCCGCCAGACGGTCGGCCAAGGCTTTGGCCATGATGCTTCCGTAGTCATCGTGGTCCTTTTCGAGCGACGCGCACAGCTCGTCGAGCCCGAGCCCGGTGGTGACCACGAACGCGCCAAGGTGATCGGTGAGCCCCGTTTCTTCTGGTGCCACGAAGTCCGACAAGCAAGCGTTGGAGCGCCCGGGTTTTTTCTCGAACTGCTGGCGAAGACCGTGGACCCTAAAAGATGCATCGTCCTCACCCAGCACCTCGATGTCGTCCCCCACGCTGTGGGCGCGAAACAGACCAACCACACCGCGGGCGCTCAACAGGCCCTCGGAAACGATACGGTCGAGCATTTCCCGGGCGTCGGCGTACAGGGCACGGGCCTGTTCTCCCACGCTCGGGTCATCGAGGATCTCCGGATACCGGCCCTTGAGCTCCCAGGCCTGGAAAAACGGGCTCCAGTCGATATAGTCGACGAGCTCGGCGAGCGAATAGTCGTCGAAGAGATGAATTCCGGGCTCGCGCGGCGTTGTGGGCTCGAACCCACCCCAGTCCAGAGCCACCTTGTTCTTCCGAGCCGCTCCGAGGGAAATGAGTTTGGATCTGGCGGCTCTGGCGGCGTGCGCCTCCCGCTCCTGGGCGTATTCCTCACGGATCTGTGCGATGAACGCCTCCCGCTTCGCGTCATCCAGAAGGGCCCGGAGGACGGGCACGCACCGCGAGGCGTCCACGACGTGAACCGTCGGCCCGCTGTACTTCCCCTCGATTCGGACGGCCGTATGTCTGCGAGACGTCGTCGCACCACCGATCAGAAGGGGCAGGTCGAAGTCGAGGCGCTCCATCTCGGCCGCCACATGGGCCATCTGTTCGAGGGACGGCGTGATGAGCCCACTCAGACCGATCACATCGGCCTTCCGGTCCCGGGCCTCCTTGAGGATCGTCTCGGCCGGGACCATGACACCGAGGTCCACGACCTCGTAGCCGTTACACTGGAGCACCACGGAGACGATGTTCTTGCCGATGTCATGCACGTCGCCCTTCACCGTCGCCATGAGGACCAGGGTGGCGGACTTCTTGTCCTGCCCGCCCGCGGCTTTCTCGGCGTCCAGGAAGGGCTCCAGATAGGCCACCGCCTTCTTCATGACCCGGGCACTCTTCACGACCTGTGGTAGGAACATCTTTCCGGCTCCGAACAGATCTCCGACCTCGTTCATGCCGTCCATGAGGGGCCCCTCGATCACTTCCAGCGCCAGAGTCCGTTGACTCCTGGCCTCCTCGGTGTCCTCCACGATGTGATCGGTGATCCCGTGCACGAGCGCGTAGCAGAGACGATCCTCCACCGGATCGGATCGCCATTCCTGGTTGAGGACGACCTGTTCCCGGGTCGCTCCTGCGTACTGCCCGGCTAACGCCGTCAGGCGTTCGGTCGCGTCGGAGCGCCTGTTGAAGAGCACGTCCTCCACCGCTTCGAGGAGCTCCTCCGGCACGTCGTCGTAGACCGCGAGGGCGCCGGCGTTCACGATGGCCATGTCCAAGCCCGCCCGAATGGCGTGATAGAGGAACGCCGAGTGCATCGCCTCGCGCACACGGGGGCTCCCCCGAAACGCGAACGAAACGTTGCTCAGACCTCCACTCACGTGCACGTGCGGAATGCGCTCCTTGATCTGCCGCGTGGCTTCGATGAACGCGATGGCATACTCGTTGTGCTCTTCGATGCCGGTTCCTACGGCGAAGATGTTGGGGTCGAAGATCACGTCCTCGAGTGGGAAGCCCACTTTTTCACGGAGTACTCGGGCCGCGCGCTCACATATCGCGACCTTACGCTCAACGGTGTCTGCCTGCCCCTCCTCGTCGAAGGCCATCACGATCACCGCGGCTCCATACCGCCTCGCCAGCCGAGCCTTTTCGATGAATTCCGCTTCGCCGTCCTTGAGGCTGATCGAATTCACCACACTCTTGCCCTGAATACACTTGAGCCCCGCCTCGATCACCTCCCATCGCGACGAATCGACGACGAAGGGGATGCGGCTCACGGATGGCTCCGAGCCGAGCAGATTGAGGAAGGTGGTCATCGCCTCGACGGAATCGAGCAGGCCCTCGTCCATGTTGATGTCGAGCATCTGTGCCCCGCTCGCCACCTGCTGGCGGGCCACCTCGACCGCAGACTCGTAGGCATCGTCGGTGATGAGATCCCGAAAACGTTTCGAGCCCGTGACATTGGTGCGCTCTCCGATGTCCGCGAACAGCGAGTCCGGACCGATGGTAAGGGCCTCGAGCCCGCTCACCCGAAACCAGGGCTCGAGTTTGGGAATGCTTCGGGGGGGGAGGCCCGCGACGCCGTCGGCGATCGCCTCGATGTGGGCAGGCGCGGTGCCGCAACAGCCGCCCACGATGTTGACGAATCCGGCCTCGGCGAACTCCCGGATGATTCTGGACGTGACCTCCGGCGTCTCGTCGTATTCGCCGAACGCGTTCGGCAGTCCGGCGTTCGGGTGACAGCTCACGGCTACATCCGCGATCTGCGAAAGCTCCTCCAGGTACGGTCGAAGTTGTTCCGCCCCTAGGGCGCAGTTCAGGCCCACGGAAAAGGGCTCGGCGTGCCGGATCGAGTTGTAAAAAGCCTCGGTCGTCTGCCCGCTCAGGGTGCGCCCGCTCGCGTCGGCGATCGTTCCGGAGATCATCACCGGAACGGACGCGCCCCTCTCCTCGAAGAGGCCGAGGATGGCGAAGACGGCGGCCTTCGCGTTGAGCGTGTCGAAGATCGTTTCGACCAACAGGATGTCGGAGCCGCCGTCAAGGAGCCCACGCGCCTGGTCCGTATAGGCCCTGACCAGCTCATCGAAGGTGACGTTTCGGAGCGCAGGGTCATCCACGTCCGGCGATAAGGAGGCGGTACGGTTGGTGGGGCCGATGCTGCCGCATACGAAGCGAGGCTTGTCGGGCGTCAGGGTGGTCATCTCGTCAGCCGCGTGCCGAGCCAACTCTGTGGCGGCCACGTTCAGCCGGTAGGCTTCCCCCTCCAGCCCGTAGTCCGAGAGTGAGATCGCCTGGGCGTTGAACGTATTGGTCTCGATCATGTCCGCACCGGCTTCGAGATACGCCCAGTGGATCTCCCGGATCAATTCGGGCCGTGTGACGGACAACAGGTCATTGGCCCCGAAGAGCGCATCCGGATGATCCGGGTAGACGTCGCCCCGAAAGTCGTCCTCGGCCAGCCCATAGCTCTGGATCATGGTGCCCATGGCACCGTCGAGAACGAGGATTCGGCTGGCTAGAGCCGCATGGAGCGCCGCGGTGCGGCCGCCGGTGGGAGTGGACCTGCCCATGGATCTCGTATCTCGCCTCTTTGAAATCATGCGGGGAGGGGAGGTCCGAATTTTAAAACCCCGCCGCGATCCTTCCGCGTCGAGGTCTGGCTTTTTAGCGGTTTTTGTCGGGCCGCAATACGCCTCAAATCACCCCTTCCATGGTGTCCAAAAAAGGTAGTGCCTCGGCGGGGCGATTCCTAGGCCTCGCCACCGGCGCGGTTGCGCCCCGCTCCTCGACGCGGTACGCCTTGAAGGCTGTTGAAGAAGTACAGCCTTCTCGATCTCTCCGTGCTCGCGCGAGCCGGAAAGCGACCGCGGACACGGACGATAGGATAGCTCGAAGTGACTCTCCCAGAGGGGGACGCGCCCCACGCTGGCTCGGCATTCTTCCAGGCGCATGGCCTCGGAAATGATTACCTCGTGTTCGAGGCCGGCGACGACTGGGTGCTCGACACGGAAGGGATCATGGCGGTCTGCGACCGCTGGAGGGGCCCCGGGAGCGACGGAATAGTGCTTCTTCTCGATCGAGGCAGCCGGCCGTTCCCGCTCCGCATGTTCAATCCCGACGGCTCCGAATTCGAGCGGAGCGGCAACGGGCTTCGGATTCTAGCCGCCTACTTGGCCCGCGAGGGTTTGGTAGGAGAGGAGTCTTTCGACGTGTCGGTGGGAGGGGATACCGTTCGTCTGCATGTGGGGGGTCCACCGGAACGAGGGTTGTACGAAATTTCAGCGGAGATGGGCCCAGCTGGCCATGGACCCGAAGCCGTCGGACTCGACCCGGAATTCTTGGACGCCGACCAGCGACTCGATCTCGGCAGGGCCGGAACGCCGATCGTGCATCTCGTGTCGATTGGAAATCCCCATGCGGTAGTCTTTCCCGAGGATTGGGAGCGCGAGCTCATCGACGAGATCGGGCCCAAGATCTCCGGGCATCCGGCTTTCGCCGATGGAACCAACGTCCAGGTTGCACGCGTACTCGACGGTCGCATCCTGGAGGCGCGTATCTGGGAGAGAGGGGTGGGACCGACCTCCGCCTCGGGAACCTCTGCCTGCGCGGTCGCGGCCGCCGCAGTGAAGTCCGGAAGGGCCACGCCCGGAAAGTTCGAGGTCCGAATGGATGGTGGGAGCATGGAGGTCACCGTCACGGCGGCGATGGAAATCACGCTCACCGGACCCGTGCAGGAGGTGTCGCGAGGCACCCTGACCGCAGGGTTTCTGGAGTTTCTAGCGTCGCCCTGAGAAGGCTGTCGAGGACCTCGGGCGTGCGCTCAAGTCCTCACGCGTTTGAGAAGGATTATTGCGCACGCCAGGAACAGCAGGTTGGGAAGCCAGGCAGAGAGTACCGGTGAGAGCGCTCCGGACTGGCCTGCGGCCTTCGCCAAGCGGAACAGGAGCAGGTAGAGGATCGTCGACCCCAGCGCGACTCCGATTCCATGGGCCGTTCCCCCCCGCTGGGAGCTTGTCGCGAGCGGTGCACCGAACAGAATGATCACCAACGTCGCTACGGCGATGGCCTTGCGTTGTCCCTTCTCGACCAACAGCCTGCTCGCATCGCCGCCGGAGCGGGTGATGTTGGCCACCATCCGGTCGATTTCGGCGTCGGTCATCTCGTCTTCGTCGTTGGCCTGCGCGAGGAGACCCCTCGGGGGCTCGCCGAAGGTACTCGACCTGAGCGAGTCGAAGTAAAAGGTCAACGGAGCGGCCCGGTCGGGGAGAATGCGAAGATAGCCGTTCTCGAACGTCCATCCCCGCACGCTGTCGAAGGGAACTCGCATGGCCTGGAGATGCTCTGCGGGACGCCCACTGGAGTCGGCGGAAACCTCGAGGACCACCTGGGTCATGGACGGTGGAAAGACGGTCAGCCTTCTCACCGTCAGCGTCCGGTTGTCGTCGGTCTTGAACACGAAGTCGGTGCGCCACTGGCGTCCGACCTCTTCGCTGCGGAGAATCTGCCCCGAGCGTCGCTTGGCCACGGGCACCACCTCGCTCAGGATGAGTCCGAACCCGCTCAGGACTATGCCCACCACCACGAGCGGCGCCATCAAGCGGTGAAACGAGATTCCCCCGGCCTTGGCCGCCAGGACCTCTCGGTGCTGGGTCATGGAGTGGATGGTGAACACCGCCGCGAGCAACGCCGCGATCGGGAAGGACCAGGAGATGAATTCGGGGAGCATGTAGACGTAGGCGGTAGCCACCTCGCCCACCGTAAGTCCCCGGTCGAAGTACCGGTCCACCTGCTCGACCAGGTCGCCGACGATGAACAGGAGGGGGGCACCGAGGATGAAAAGTACAAAAATGCGCAGAAACGTTCGCGCAATCAGCTTGTCGAGAATCCTGATCATGCTTCGTGATCCACCGTAGCCATCCTGCGCCCCCGACTCGAGAGCTTGAACAGCATATCGCTGATGCCGCCCCCGTGATGGGTGCCTGCGGTTCGGCTCATCCTCGCAACCAGGGCAATGCCGAAACCGAGGAAAACGAGGTCGGCGGTCCACATGGCCCAAAACGGTGTTAAGACGCCCTCATTGGCCAGGTTCTCTCCGCCAATCAGGCCGGCCC
>Ga0209988_10003192_pt1 | contig 10863 bp, 6 predicted proteins | sample N075metaG_FD_183115 | JGI IMG/M metagenome (GOLD analysis project Ga0209988, IMG submission 183115) | Deep subsurface microbial communities from Kermadec Trench to uncover new lineages of life (NeLLi) - N075 metaG (SPAdes) (version 2) | ecosystem: Environmental > Aquatic > Marine > Ocean trench... | reverse complement strand
TGATAGGCCTGTCCTACAAAATGGGTATGGGCGAGACCGGCAGTCTTGAGCTCGCGTCTACTTTCCAGGATAACAACTTCCAGGATGACACGGGCCAATTCGGTGCGGAATACAACTACGACGATATGTTTTATGTGCGTGGAGGGTATACGGTTGCACCGGATGCAGCAGATGAAGCGGATATCTACTCGTTCACGCTTGGCGGTGGTATACACTATGATTTTTCAAATATTGGGGTAACTATTGACTATGCTTACAGAGATGTTGATTTCTTTGATGCGAGCAGTGTTTTCTCAATCAAGCTAGGGTTCTAGTTTTCATATTTAGAAAAACTCTGGTGTAAGATTTAAGGGTTGGGATGTTTTTTGTCCCAACCCTTTTTTGATGTCTTTGAAAGATTAGGGTTGCCGCGCACACAACCACCTAATCCGAAAACAGATTCTTAGGGATATGGAATGACAACACAAGGAGATGCAGTCGTCAGGAATAGAAGCGGAACTAAGGTGTACATCGATTCGTAGGATTTGTTATCACTCCAGATTGGAATATCCGTAAGAATTAGAAATCAAAAAAAGAAGGTGAAGCAATGAACCATTTAGAAACATCATCACGGTTCGGATGGAAAGGTATAATTCTTGGCGTCTTAATTCAGTCGTGCTTATTGGCGTCCCTTGTATCAGCGGATGGTACTCTTCAGCCGCGTGTTGACGTAGCGCAATTCCTGGATTCTAATGGGAATTCTTATATCGAAGTTTATTATGCCATTCAGGAATCAGGAATAAAATATACACAGAATGAAAGTGGAGAGTATGAATGTCAGCTTGTGGTGGATATTGAAATATTTTTAAATGAAGCCTTATGGACCAATAAGGTTTGGAAAGTCGAGAGATCGATAAAGGATACTTCACATACCTCAGAAAACAATGATTTAATTGATGTTCTGCGTTATTCTATTGACGAGCCGGGGCACTATGAGATCTCAGTGCGCGTGCGGGATATGAACCAGGCTGATCAAATAGATAGTGTTCGCACATCCATCGAGGTGAGAAAATTTTCATCAGATAAAGTCGAGATCAGTGATGTTGAATTGGCTACGAGTATTAAAAAGATGACCCCCGGTGTTACGAGCAATTTAATAAAAAATACCTATGAAATCATTCCCTGCCCAATGGCAGTATTTGGGCGGGGGTCGTCCAATATTTACTACTATTTTGAGGCATACAATCTAATGACACTTGCCGGTGACAAATATAAAGCGCTCTGTAAAATCCTGACTGCGGACGGGGACGAAGTTGAGGGGTCGGGGATGATCTATCGGACAAAGCGGAAGCAATTTGATTCGAGTATTGAAGTTGGCATGATGAATACTGCAGCATTAGCTTCCGGTCAATATAGATTGCTTTATGGTATCGCTGACGAATCCGAAACAACGCTGGCAAGTAAGGAAAAGGTTTTTTATATTTATAATCCCGATGTGGTGGTCGCTGATAACCGTAAACAGGGAACCAATGAGGCACTTGAAGGATACAGCGATGAGGAGTTGGATGAGGAGTTTGAAAAAATTATTTATATAAATACCAAAGATGATCGGAAATTATATAAGAGTCTGAACAACGCACAGGGGAAGAGGAAGTTCATTAATTCAATTTGGCTAAGACCCAAGGATGAACAAATACCGCCCTCCATTTTTCGAGAACGGTATTTGCATAGAGCTCGTTCTGCCGATGTGCAATTCAAATCTGTCTTTGGCAGAGGTTGGAAAAGCGACCGGGGTCGGGTGTTTATCCTCTACGGCGTTCCTTCAAACGTGCAGCGATTTCCGAGCAGCAAGGGTTCGATGCCCTATCAAATTTGGGTATATGATAAACTGAAAGGTCAGGGAGGGGTGAAATTTATATTCGCGGATTTCCAGGGTTTCAGTAAATACCGCTTGATTCATTCTGATTTACGTGGAGAAGTTAGAAATACTGAGTGGAAAACTGAAGTTTTCAAGGGCAGAAGCCAGGAGAATATAAGATTCTAAGGAACGGCAGCTTTTTTTAACTGCATGTTTACAAAAACGGATGCAGGGCGCTGGAGTTTGTTTTTCAAAAAGAGTTTCGTGGAGGTGGAATGTTTACTGTTAAGCGTTTAATGTTGTTTGGTGTAGGCTTTATGTTCTTTATTTCCTGCGGGAAAGAGGAAAGAGTCCATGTCTCTGTTTTACCTATGGTGAAAGATGCTGAGTTGTATTTTCGCGGGTTTGTTACAGATGAAGAAGAGGAGCTGGTCAGTAAAATTCACCATTTCAGTAAAAAAGTTACCCGCCAGGATACCATAGACGGACGTCCGGTTTTTGTTTGTTTGAGCAATGACCAGGAAACCTATTTTTATACTGATGAAGAAGGTACAGTCTGGGAGTCCAATACCGTTGATGTCGGGGCGCGAATAGTTAAATATGGATTTTCATATGGAAAGCCTATGTTGGTTCGCAGGTGGGATATTCTTCTGAAAGTCAACGATGGGGTTGGAACGGAGTGGAGCGTTTCAATCGACACAGTGTTTGATGCAAAAACGTTGCAGGGTAAGGCTCAACGAATCCGGTATATTTATCAAGGTAAGGCGCGTTACGAGGGGCTGACTGCAACGTATATACCAGAAAATCATGAGATGATGTCTGTTTTTGATGCTCATTGGTATGATTTAAGCACACATATAATTAATGAATCTACAGGAGACACTCTTTTCTCAACCAGCGGAATTGCCCACCAATATTTTGAGCCCAGCTTAGGTGCGGTAAAATATATCACAAATTTCACCAAGATCGAAAGAGGTGAACCTACCTTAGTTCTTCGCGGCAGCTGGGAACTGATGCGCAAAGAAATACCGGAATAATTCTACTACTTACTCTGTATCTATACTTGATAGAGATTAAACCATCTCTATTCAATTCTGATAGTTGCGAAGCGAAATTATTTTTATTTCATATCTCTAAAAAAACTTGGATTGCGTGTATAAGTTGAGCATCTTATATAAGCAATTTTTTACGGGTGTGATTTTATTTCCATTCTATTCTCAAGGATGTCGCTAATGAGTACTTTAACAAAGATATTTTATCCAGCTTTTTTTGCGGTTTGCTTATTCATGACTTCTGTATTTGCACAGGAGCTCATTCTTTCAGGTGTTGTGCGCGATCAAAACACTCACCAGGAAATCCGCTCAGTTAATATTTTTATCAAGGGTTCTAAGACAGGAACAGCCAGCGATTTGACAGGTCGGTATCGACTAAGAGTTAATGATGCCAGTGATGACATGATTATTATTTTTCGGCATATTGCCTACTTTCACAAGGAAATTAGCCTGAAAGATCTGAAAAATGCGAGTCACGTTGACTTACAGCCGAGGGTCATTCCTCTTAGAGGTGTCGAAATAGAGGGAGAGGGAATAGGCCGGCCGGAAATTGAGAAAGATTTACGGCAAACAGTTTCTATGATCGAGGCCAGAAATTTTGAAATCAGAGGATTTACCGACGCCGGAGATCTGCTCAGGATAGACCACAGCGTTCAGGTTGATGAAGGCATTTCTGGGAAAAAAACAATTTCCATTAGGGGGGGCAATCCCGATGATGTAGTTGTGCTTTATAATGGAGTTAAGTTGAATAACAACTTTGACAACGTTTATGATTTTGCGATGATTGATTTAGAGAATGTAGAACGGTTCGAGATAATAAAGGGCAGTAATACGGCCATCTATGGCCCCGAAGCTTTTTCAGGAGTCGTGAATATCGTCCCTAAAGTAGAGCAGGACTATACGATTCGCTTTCAACAGAGACTCGGCACTTATAGGTCCGGTAATTGGGGTCTGCATTTATTTAAAAAATTTGATCGACTTAGAGGCTCCTACAGCTTAAGGCGGGGCGGGCTGGAAAGGCCTTTTAAAGATAACCGGGGCCAGCTAAAAAACACCTCGTTTCACCATAACGTAAATTTGAACTATAATTTTTCAGAAGAAAACAATCTCAGCCTAATGGGGGTTTTTCCTACCCTGGAATATGACAGACGGGAGAATACAGACGCAGGTTTGGTAATTGGCGACGAATCAAATAAAGATCAGTTGTATTCCGTGCGGTATACCGGCAATTTAAGTTTCCTCAAAAATATTGGTGTCACTGTATCTTATAAAAACTTAGTGCAGGAGCAATTTCTGGAGATCAGTAATGCCTCAGATTTAGGGAATAATGGCATCGTGAATAGAGAGATCGATGATAAAGCCGTTCACCTGAATGCTGAAAAGAGTTTTGATTTTGGCGCTTTAGAGCTATTGTTTGGATATCAATTTGAAAGTGCCGAGCTTGATTTTTTAGATGACAGCGATTTCAATGGGCCGGGTGAAATTAAAAACGCTAAGCTGAAGAGGAATCACCACGGTTTTGTTTCAATTGCAAAATACCACGGGGAAATCGGCTCCGATTTTCTGCAGACACTTGATTTGAGTTTAAGCATGCGTCAGGACATGATTGATGATGAGCAAGTTAATTTGGTTTCACAAAGTGGGAACAGCCTGAGTGATGTCACCAATAATTGGCACGACAACACGTTGAAATTTTCAATGAATTTGTCAGGCTACCGCAGCAATCTCCTTGTAAATGGATTTCTGAATTTTGGTAAGAATATCAAATTCCCAACCTTGTTTCAGCAGATTAATTCAACGAATTCAGATATTTCTTTGAATCCTGAGAAAAACACCAGTTTAGAACTTGGCTTTACAGTGAGCAGAGACCTGGGAAGCGGGTCGGCTATTAATGGATTTCAAGTCGAAGGTAGTTATTTTCAAAATACGTTTGATGATAAAATTATAACATTTTCTGATTTAACATCATTTCGTACCGAATTCAAAAGTGAACCCGACGTAAATATATCTGGGTTTGAGTCAAAATCGAGTGTGTTTTTATTTCGTAAAAAAGTAACGGTCGGTCTTGGACTGTCACGATATTTCATCTCGGATCAGGATAAAGCTGCTTTCCCGTTTAAGTCAGATTTCAAACTCACACTTAATTTAGCCATCGATCATTTGGGATATTCTTTTCAAATACACTGGTTTAAGGAGGGGGAGCAGGTAGCAACGCTTTTTTTCCCCGATAGGAGCGCCAGCGAATCGATACGTCTTGACGGTTACCAAAACCTCGATGTTCACTTAAGCAAGACTTTTGAAATTAGAAAAATGAAATTGTTTGTAAATGCAAGCGGCAGGAATTTGCTGGATGATGAAAACACTGAGCTGCAGGGTTTAGCTTTGAGAGATCGCCGCTATTATGTTACCTTTGGCGCTCAGTACTAAATTAACCCATTGTTCTAGTTTTATATCGGGTGTTGACCCAGGCAGAGTTACGCTGAGCGGAGAATCCTGATAGGTTTATCTTCTCCGCCATTGCGGCATGCTTCGCACGGCTTTCTGATTTGCTGACAAAAGACCCAGATGATTTAAGTTCAGGCCTGCCCTGAGCCTGGCGAAGGGATGACTCGTGCCCTGACGATAGCCTGCACAGCGCGCTAATTAATTAACCAGAAGTCAATTCAAATGAACGCAAAGGAAATATTGATTATTTTTTTGCTGCTTTCAATTTTTATTTTTTCTGCCTGTACAGGCAACCCATTCTCTGATGATGAAATATCACAGGGAATGAGGCGGATATCCGGTAAAGTAGAAGTTAGCGACAACACCCATAGGCCTGAAGGAGTTTATGTTTGGTTGCAGGGTTTTGATATTGGTACTTTTACCGATCAGGACGGAGAGTTCGAAATCATATTACCTTCGTCGGCTCAAAACTCGGGCGGCGGCGCAGGGATTCTTAACCTTTATTATTATCTGGCAAATTATAAATTGGCAAAAACTGAGTTGACTGTGCGGAATGGTGAATTTATTTTCGCAAACGGCGAGATAAACGATAAAGGAGAATTGCACAGGCCGAAATTTATTCCGAGGATATTAAATATTTCTACAGTGTTAACGCCTTCGACAGCAAAGACTGATACCAGTATTTTTATGAAAGTAGAAGTGGTCCTCTCATCTGAAACGGATTCTGTTAACGTTTTTTATCCAAGAGAGACTTTTATTGGTCCCAATAAATTAATAGCGCCTTTATTTGTTAAAAATCTTCAGACTGGAACAGCTTTTTATGTTGAAGCCACGCTTGTTGGTATCAATCAAGAGGATCTAATAACGATAGAACGCGGCAGGCCATTCGTGCGCACCATGTTGTTATCAATGGACAAAGGCGTTCTGTCCGAAGGCCAGTATGAGATCATTCCCTATTTGAGAGTATCACAACCGGAGGTGCCGGCTGAATTGCTCAATAATTTAATTGAGGATATCGATTCATTCGGCCTGGATTATCTTAGCGTACCCTTCTTTCGAACAAGCGGGGTGCTTAGTGTCATGAAGGGAGGAGGGGGAGAGGGCGGCAATTAATGTAGTAAAATTAATCAATAAGTGTTCAAAACAATCCAGGGACTGGAGTGAGAACAATATGAAAAAAAGGCAGCTACATTTGTTTAACTTAATCTTAGTAACATTCTTTTTCTTTTCAGGATGCACAGAGAATGTTCTTGATAATCAATCTATTTCATCGCCTAAAAATCAAATATCAGGAACGGTTAAATTAAACCAAAGGGAAAATGCCGAAGGAATTTATGTTTGGCTAGAGGGTTTGGATATTGGTCAAAAGACGGATGAAAATGGCGAATTTAAAATAGAAATTCCGCCATTTATTCTTCAAGAATACCACACCGGGTTGACCGGTGTTTTTAATTTGTATTATTATTCAGCCAATTTCAACCTGGAATCTACTAAACTTTTTTTTAGAAATGGTTCTCTAACCTCTCATCAGGACGTAATAAGTGTGGATGGTGAATTGTTAAAGCCACAGATAGTGTTGCAAAACCTGAGAATAAAGACTCTTGTTGTACCCGAGTCGGTTTCTTCAGCAGAGGTTGTACAAGGTGAATTACGACGAGAATCAATTGTAGTCATACTCAAGGTAACTTTGCAAGCGCTACTCGGGCCAGTTACAGTTAAGTTTCCGACAGCTGTCGGAAATCTAATTAGCCCTGTTATCTTCAGAAATGTGAATACGGATGAGGTCGTCATATTGGAATCCAGGATTGCCGGGTTATCTGTCGAAGATTTTCTCACTCTCAGAGATGGGCCGGTTTCGAGATTTCTTATAATTGAATTGCAGTCACACCAGTTGCCGAAAGGTGAATATGAAGTTATACCTTACCTGCTCATTAACCAATCATTACCCGAGGGTCTTTTAGAAAGCCTGGGAGAAAATGTGGAGGAGCTCGGGCCCAATTATCTGAAAATGCCTATCTTGCGTGAAACCGGCCGTTTTGTGCTTACAGACTAGTCAAGTTTTTGTCGTCAAAGGAACCGATTCACTCCCTATCATTTTACTCCTTTCCGAAGCTGCGATCCATTTCCGGTGTGAACCACTATTTGATTTATAGATGAAATTTTATTAAATTATCTTTGATTTAATTGTAAATTGTAAACAGCTTTTGGTTGTGATTCGAGGATATTCGATTTATCAATAAATGAAATATTTAAGACTGAATTAAGGAAATGGCTAAGACCGGAATTAACCTTAAAATAACAAGTTTAGCTGCTTTGGTACTTTTTGTGCTGATTTCTGCGATTGTTCTAAAAACCAGGCAAAGCACTTTAAGGGTAAATTCTGGCAGCGATATATCATCTCAATATGCACAAGATGGAGGTGTGATTTACCTGAATACCGCCAAAGATGTAAAATATATTGGCTCAGAAAAATGCCAGACGTGTCACCCGGCCATTTTTGAATCGTATGCCAAAGCTGAAATGGGCCGGTCGATGGCCAAACTTGATACCACTAACATAATTGAGAAATATCCGCAATCAAAGGCGGTTTATGATTCGGTCATGAATTATTATTATGAGATGGTTGAGCGGAACGGACGTTTTTATCAGCGTGAATACCGCCTCGATTCTCTGGGTCATGTGATTCACGAGCGTTTGGCAGAAGCGGAGTATGTAATGGGTTCGGGGAACAATTTACGAATGTATTTTGACGTCGAAAATGGTATGTTTTACCAGTTGCCCTTGACCTGGTATGTACATAAACAAGCTTGGGATCTCAGCCCGGGGTATCGCGAATTTGGAAACTTACGTTTCTCACGGTTCGCAACAGCAAAATGTCTTTCCTGCCACAGTTCATACTTGCAGGTTTCGCTTACTGCTAATGAAAGATATGTGAAACCCTTTCCTCTAGGTATCGGTTGTGAACGCTGCCATGGTCCGGGTGAATTACATGTAAAACAAATGCGAGGCGATAAAATCGAAAATCTGCCACAAAATGCGGCTACAATTGTCAATCCGCGCAAACTATCACCGCAAAGACAGCTTGATGTTTGCCGTCAATGTCATTTGCAGGGCAAGGCCTGGGCTCTTCGTGGACAAAATGACTGGTTCGACTACCGGCCTGGAAAATTGCTGGAGTCTCATCGGTCAGTTTATTTTCCGGAAAAGACTCGAAAAGATGTTTTCGAGGTTGCAGATGCTGCACAACGAATGGAGTTAAGTCGATGTTTTACAAATAGCAACGGTACGATGACTTGCATTACCTGTCATGATCCACATTATTCTATTAAGACATTTACAATCGAGCACTATACTAATAAATGCTTAACATGCCATCTTTCCGAAAAGCTCCCGGGAAACAACGCAAGGCATTCCCATCGGAAAACGGATAACTGCATTTCATGTCACATGAACAGCACGGGTACGGATAATACTCTGCACGGTGTCACCACAACCGACCACTGGATCAGAATCGATGAAGAAAAGACGTTTATTGACTGGTCAACTCTAAGGCAACCTTCTGAACTTCGGCCCCTTATTTCTCTGGTTCCGGATGTTGATGCGAAAGATATGAGTACCGAACTACGTAAAGGTGTGGCTTATTTTGATTATTATAAAGAGCACGAAAGACGTGAAGCTTATCTAGACTCAGCACTAACCAATCTCACAAAAAGTTTAAAACGTACAAAGAACAAAGCGGCTGCTTATTTTTATCTCGGAGAAATCCACTTTGAACTGGAGCAATACTCGCAGGCACTGCAAATGTTTAAGCAAGCGATAGTTCATCAACCGAACGATTCAGATGCATATTTTAAACTGGGTAAAACTTTCTCGGCAACTGGCAACTTTGAGATGGCTATTAAGAATTTCCGTCGAGCAACTCAGCTTAAACCAGAAGAGCCGGCCTATTTAGAGAATTTAGGAATGGCATTGGCAAAGGTCGACAAATATGAAGAAGCCTCTGCAATTCTGGAACGCAGCCTGCGGATTGACAAAAAGAACCCATACACCTATTATACTCTTGGTAATATTTACGCTCGTCAGTATCGGAGCCCGGAGAAGGCGTTAGTTTTTTATAAAGAACTTGTTGTTCTTGATCCGGATTTTCCAAACGGTTATTTAAATCTTGGAAATACTTATGCCTTGCTTGGCAAGTATGAGGAAGCCATCCGTTCCTACGAAAATGAGATTTTTGTGCGCCCCAATTCGTTTCAGACCTTTATTAACGTTGGACATGTTTACAAACAGATGGCCAGAATTACAAGCGCCAGAAATGCATTTGAAAAAGCATTGGAGATAGATCCTTCCAGCGAGGTCGCAAAGGAGTTGTTAAGGCAGTTATAGGAAGGAAAGGATAAAATTTGTATTGGATTGTTAATATAGAATCAGGAGAAGTACAATGAGGAAACAATTTTTAATTTGGTTGCATGTCTTGGTGTCATTCGGTCTTGTATCAGGGCAGGAGCAAACCGTGGGACTGTTTTTGAATGATTCAAAATCCTTCAACGGATATACTCTTTTTTCTGGGCTGGCGTATACATCGACTTATTTGATTGACAATAGTGGTTTGCTGGTTAATTCCTGGGAAAGTGACTACGTCCCCGGGAATACAGCATATCTCCTGGAAAATGGAGATTTACTGCGATCCGCCGATCCGGGAGGAAACACAACTTTTCTTGCGGGAGGAGACGCCGGCAGAGTTGAAAGATTTGATTGGGAGGGTAATCTTATTTGGGAGTTCGATTATTCCGATAATTTGAAGCGAGCGCATCATGATATAGAGCCTCTTCCAAATGGCAACGTGCTTATTTTGGCCTGGGAACTTAAGTCCCGCATTGAGGCCACCACAGCAGGTCGTGACTCCTCTTTTGATAGTGTCATTTGGCCGGAACATATTATTGAAGTCGAACCCCAGGGCGCCGCTGGCGCAGTCATTGTCTGGGAATGGCATTTATGGGACCACTTGATTCAGGATTTTGATTCAACTCAAGAAAATTTCGGTGTTGTTGCGGATCACCCGGAATTAATTGATATTAATTTTGCAAATAGTGGGATACCGGACTGGCTGCACGCAAATGCAGTCGATTATAATCCTGAGCTGGATCAGATTATGATTGGCATTCCATTCTTTCCGGAATTGTGGGTGATCGACCATAGCACCACCACTGAAGAGGCAGCGGGTCACACAGGTGGTAACAGTGGGAAAGGGGGAGATATTCTTTATCGTTGGGGAAATCCTGCGGCCTACGATGCAGGAACATCTGCAGACCAAAAGCTTTTCAACCAACATCATCCTCACTGGATTGAAGCCGGCCTCCCGGGCGCAGGTAACATTCTGGTCTTCAACAATGGTCGCGGACGTCCGGAAGGTGATTTTACTTCCATTGACGAAATTGTCCCGCCGGTTGACATGAACGGCAACTATTCTCTAACTCCCGGGATGGTGTTTGGCCCTGAAGATCCGGTGTGGCGCTATACCGCCCCTAACCC
>Ga0209988_10003189_pt1 | contig 10864 bp, 10 predicted proteins | sample N075metaG_FD_183115 | JGI IMG/M metagenome (GOLD analysis project Ga0209988, IMG submission 183115) | Deep subsurface microbial communities from Kermadec Trench to uncover new lineages of life (NeLLi) - N075 metaG (SPAdes) (version 2) | ecosystem: Environmental > Aquatic > Marine > Ocean trench... | reverse complement strand
TAGCAATCAAGTACGCCGTTATTGTTGAGCGAATAGAGATAATCGCCATAGATGATCGGCGTCGGCATATAGGGCCCGCGGCCGCGTTTACTCCAGGCGATGAAGTCATTTGATGTCTGTTCTTCTGTCAGGGTTATATCGCCGCTAGCCCCTGCCCGAATGGCAAAAATCGGCTTAACCGGCCGTCGCCCGCTGGCAACGATAATCAGTTCGTCTTTAAATATCGGCGTGGGAGCGGTAATCTTGGAGCTGCCACCGAGCCGCCAAAGCTCTTTGCCGGTGAGCGGGTCGTATCCCTGGATAAGGTTCGAAGCGTTTGTAATCAGCTCAACTCTCTTGCCCGGGTAAATCGTCGGTGTGCCCCAGCCAGGAAGTTCGTCGCGTTGGGTTTTCCAGACGGTTTTGCCGGTTTTAGTATCGAGGGCGATCAGAAAATCCTCACCCTGTGTGTCGCACTGCACGATGACGAGATCGCGGTAAATAATAGGTGAGCTGGCCGTGCCCCATTCGTAGTCGGGCAGGTCATAGGCGCCCAGATTGAGGCGCCCGAGGTCTTTTTTCCAGAGAAGTGTGCCGTCCGCGTTAAAAGCAAAGAGTCCTTCCGAGCCGAAAAAAGCGACAACAATTTTGCCGTTGGTAGCCGGAGTCGAATTGGCATAAGTCGCTTTGATATGCCGCTTGTCTTTCGGGACACTCTCGGCAGCCAATGCATCCCAAATAATTTCGCCGCTGGTTTTGTCGAGACAGTAGACCCTCCAGTGGTGCGCCGACCGATCCTCGGAAGCTGTGCCCTCTCCGTATAGGCCGTGTTTAAATGAGTGGTCACCAGCGCTACTGATGGCGGTTGTGACAAAAATCCTTTTCCCCCAAACAATGGGACTGGAGTGCGCGAGCCCCGGTATCGGAGTTTTCCATTTGATGTTGGCGCCGTTTTCTCCATTCCATTGGTCAGGCAGGTTCTGGCCGTCGGCTACGCCGGAAGCGTATCTGCCACGGAAAGATGGCCAGCTTGCATCGGTAGTTTTCGATTTTTCATCCCCGGCGTAGGCCATTAAAGAAAGGTTCAGGATAAATATCCATGACAAAAGGCCCCGAAGAATAGGTTGTAATAAGTGAGCCATTTTTTCTGTTTTCCTGGGAATGTTAGCAGACATCATCAACTCAATGTCTGAAATTGACAAACTGCAGCGGAATATCCAGCTTTGTATCCCTGAGCATGGCCATCACTTTCTGCAGGTCGTCTCTTTTTTTGCCGCTGACGCGAACCTGGTCGCCCTGGATAGCAGCCTGAACTTTCATTTTCATATCCTTGATCATCTTGACCATTTTTCTTGCCATTTCTGTTTCAACGCCCTGGCGAACCGTGGCTTTTTGACGGGCGCCTTTGCCGAACTCCTCCACCTTGTCAAAAATGAGGGCTTTCAAATCGATTTTGCGCTGGGTAAATTTTCCGGACAGGATATCCCGCATCTGTTTTAATTGAAATTCGCTGTCTCCATGCAATGTGATTTCCCCCCCGGAGTGCTCGAAGCGCGCGTCGGAGCCTTTGAAATCGAACCGGGTTGAGACTTCGCGTTTGGCCTGGTCAACGGCATTGGTGACTTCGTGCATGTTGACTTCGGAAACAATATCAAATGATTCCATTGGTTTCTCCTTGTGGTTTGATCCGTCTTTGCGAGCGCTACTCAGCGAAGCAATCTCCCTGAAATGGGGCTTGTGTTTGCTTCGTCGTCCCGATTTCATTATTAGATATTTAACGAAAGTCGGGGCTCCTCGCAAAGAGGCACGGCTTATTTTCTTGTTTTAATATTGTCTTTTTGCACTGATTTATACAATCTGGCAAAGTTTTTACCGCGACGGCGTCTTTCCAGAAAGGACCTCTTGTTGAATGCAGATTCCTTTTTCATTTGAATATAATTATGATAACGCTTCTGAGAAATGCTGCCCTCCTCGACCGCACTCAATACTGCGCAGCCGTCTTCCTGCTGATGTGTGCAATTGCTAAAGCGGCACTGATTTGTCAATTCCACAATATCGGAAAAAGTCTCCTGAAGCCCCGACTCTACTCCGATGTTTCCCAATTCGCGCATCCCCGGTGTATCGATGACCATGGCGCCGTTTTTTAAAACAATCAAGTGCCGGCGGGAGGTCGTGTGTCTTCCTCTTTCGTCTTTTTCTCTGACGGCCTGAGTTTTGAATAAATTTTCACCAAGTAGCTTATTTAATAAGGTCGTTTTCCCAACTCCGGATGAACCCAGCAAACAAAATGTTTCTCCGGGTACTAGGTGCTCGCGAATTGCATCAACTCCCGAACCGTTGAGATTACTAAAGGGCAGTACTTGAACGTCCGGCATTGCCGAGTGCATTGCAACTATTTTTTCATCGAGTTGCTCAAGAGACACCAGGTCACTTTTACTCAACAAAACGACCGGACAAATATTGGCTTCATGAATCATCGCCAGGTATCTTTCCAACCGCTGCAGATTATAGTTGGAATCCAGCGACTGCATAATAAAGGCGGTATCAACATTGGCGGCAATCAATTGAAATTCTATCTTTTTTCCCGAAGTTTTCCGTTTCAGAATTGATTTTCTCGGCAGGAGCTCATGGATGACCGCAAAAGAATCATCATCAAAATATTTTGCATAAACCCAATCACCCACCGTGGGCGTATCCAGGGAAGATTCTACATTGAATAAGAATTTACCCGTAAGTTCGGCAAAGACCTCGTTCTTTTCATTATTAAGAACGAAATTGTCTTTGTTAACTGCAGTGACCCGAGCTATTTTATAGTCATGCAGTTTTTCCGGGTCTACTTTATCCCTTAGCCAGGGGATTAGATTTAACTTTTCCAAGTTCATCGAGAATTAATAAAGTTACTCATTTTATTAAAGGTAACTAATCCATACCGAAAGTACAATCCATTTTCTTCAATCTACCCCAACCTCCGAAACGAGCTTGCTTTAAAAATCAAAAAGACATCCTTGCCTGTCTGCAACCCCAAACGCTCAACGGTGGCGGGGATAATTTCAATTGTAAATTTGGGACCCGCCGCAACGTCAACCAGAATCCTTTCACCCAAATGATGAATGTCTGTTATTTTACCCGGAAGAATGTTGGTGGCGCTTAAGCCGTCCGGTTTTTTTACACCGATGATGATTTCTGAAGCAGGGATATTGAGGGTAAGTTTTTCGCCAATCGTGCAGTCCAGATGCGGCAGCACAAGCGAAAGCTCACCGCAACTTGCCTCGGTTAATCCTTTTGATGATTTGTCCGAGGTGACTTTCATTTCAATGATGTTGGCAATGTCTGCACTTGAAACCAAAGGAGCCGCAATCATTTGGTCGAGTTGTGCATAAGGCCGGCCATAACCAATATTCTTGCCATTCTGGAGGATGACCACCTCGTCGGCAAAATTCAAAACGCTTGCCAGGTCATGGGTGACGTACAGAATCGGTAGCTTGAACTTCCGGTAGATTTCTTGGAGGAATTTCAGGAATGAAAGGCGGGCAGTTAAATCCAGTGCGGCCAGGGGTTCGTCCATCAGCAGATAATCCGGTGAGGCCAGAATGGCCCGGGCCAGGGCAACCCGCTGTTTTTCGCCGCCGGAAAGGTCGGCGGGCATGCGGGTTAACAGCGCCGCTAATCCTGCGACCTCGACAATCTCTGAGAAGCTGAAGCGGCGTTTTTCTTGCGGGGTTCCGGTCAAACCGAACTCAATATTTTTCTGCACCGAATAGTGCGGAAACAACCGGCTCTCCTGAAAGATGTAACCGACACCGCGATCCTGTGGTGAAATGTTGATTCCTTTTTTCTCGGAATATAAAATTCGGTCATCAATAAGGATCTCTCCTTTAACCGGTCTGCATAATCCGGCAATCAGATTTAAAGTTGTGGTCTTGCCCGCACCGGAAGGTCCAAACAACGCCGTAAAAGCAGGCTTAATTTCCAGATCAAGATCGAGTTTGAAATTCGCCCAATGTTTCTTTAGTTTCAGGCTAAGCATTTTTCATTCGCCGCAGCATGAGCTCGTTGAGTAAAATACTTAAATACGAAATAACCACCGCGACGATAAGCAGAGATGTGGCTTTACTGGCTCCGTCGGGTTGATTGAAATAAGTGAAAACCGCCAGGGGAATTGTTTGGGTTTTGCCGAGTATGTTGCCGGCAAAGATGATAGTGGCGCCAAATTCGCCCAGCGCTCTTGCAAATGCCAGTACACTTCCGGCGATGATACCGTTGGCAGCAAGAGGTATAGTAATTTTAAAAAAGACTCTGGCCTCGCTGGCCCGGAGCATCCGGCCGGCATCTTCCAGTTTTGGATCGACGACGTCTATGGCGACGCGCACTGAGCGTACGAGGAGAGGGAAGCTGACGACCCCGGAAGCAATCACTGCCGCCCACCAGGTAAACGCCAAATTGATGCCAAACCACTCTTTGAGAAATCGTCCGATGAAGCCGGAGGGACCCAGGAGAATCAATAGTAAATAACCGGTCACGACCGGCGGCAGAACCAGCGGAATATTGACGAGTCCATCCAGAAGCGATTTACCAATGAACCTTTTGCGGGAGAAAAGCCAACCGAGATAGGTGCCGATCGGAATGATAATTAGCGTAGAAAGAGTCGCAATTTTCAAAGAGAGGAGAATAATTTGAAGCTGGTCGTTCACTCGCCTGGCTCGCTTTCAGGAATGATGAAACCGCTCTCTCTGAAAATCCTCTTGGCTGTTGGCGACTTTAGAAAGGACAAAAAAGCGGCGCTCAAAGGATGAGTTGAGTTTGGAGTCGTAGCAGCTGAATACTGAATGTCAGGCTGAATCTCTTTCGGTAAACTGCCTGAGATAAGGATATTTTTGCTGATGGCAGCATCCGTTCGGTAAACGAGTGCATAGTCCACATCACCTCTTTCGACGTACGCCAGGGCTGCCCGCACGTCTAAAGCCGGAATGCATTTGGGTTTGATTTTTTCCCAGATTCCGGCTCTCTCCAAAGCGATTTTGGCATAAATACCCGCCGGAACGTGGGACCAGTCGGCAAGAGCAATTCGCACAACATCCGAACTGAGTAAATCCTCTAAACCAGTTAAGTTTCTTTGACTTTTTTTGGAAGTGACCAAAACCAACTCGTTGCTTAAAAAAATGCCCTGGGAATCCTGCTGTATCTTCTTTTTTTTCATCAAATATTGCAGCCATTGGATATTTGCTGACAGATAGATATCCGCATCCGCGCCCTGCTCGATTTGTTTAGCCAAAATAGAGGAGGCAGCAAAATTGAACTCTACTTGAGCGTCCTCGAATTTTTTCTGAAATGCTTCAGCCACGGCCGGCATAGCAGAAGTCAGACTCGCGGCGGCAAAGACCCGCAAAGGACGGTTTGACTCCCTAGCTGAGTTCTCCGACCAACAGGAAATTAACCCGGAAAAAAATAGACCAAAAAGAAGAACTTTAAACAGGTTGTGCTGCATAAGTCATAATTGCTTAGACGCTTTTATATACAGATTATTGGCTTAAAAAGCAAGGAGTCGTAAGTGTCGGTCAGAATATCTGAGGGTTTTTCTGACGAGACAAGAAAAATTCAAATTCAGGTCTTTGACTATAAATGATCTACTTTAGCGATTTTTGGGCCAAACATTTGGTGGGAGGTTAATTGTTTGTTTCACTTAGATTTATGCTGGCTTTCTATTCAAATATTTAAAATAAAAACAGTGAATTAAGTCCACAGGTATAGCGTTTTTACGACAAGATTTTTTTCTTTCTAAGTATCGTTTAATTTTGTATTTTGGTTGATCAATTGGGGCTGTCCAAAAAGTGTGCAAAACGACGTCCTTGCGAGCATTCTTTGCGAAGCAATCTGCTTCTTGGTAAGCATGAGATAGCTTCATCCCGCCAAGACACGCGGGATTTGTAACGACATTTCCGGACTTTTTGGACCACACATTTTCGCAAAATCTGATAAAATGCTGCTCAAACCTGAACAGATAAAACAAGTCATCGGCAACGTTTCAAAGCGTAAGGAGCCAATTAAAGGCTACATTCCGGCTGCGGTCCTGCTACTTTTTTTCGAAAAAGAGCAGCAAAGCCATTTAGTTTATATCCGCCGGACACATGGCATGAACATCCACAGCGGGCATATGGCCTTCCCGGGCGGCAAAATTGATCCCGAGGATAGTTCGAGTTTTGCGACTGCAACCCGGGAGACCCGCGAAGAAATTGGTGTGGACGAAGAGCAATATACGTATTTAGGGGAGATGGGGTTTTTCGACACCCTGATATCTAGCCACGATGCAGCTGCTCACCTGGCCTGGTGTCCTGAACAGCCGAAGTATGAAGTGAACGATTTTGAAGTGGCGGAGATCGTCGAAATTCCCCTTGAGCTTTTGTATGAACAGTTTCAATGCGATTTGGATCCTGCCGACTTTGAGCGCATGAAATACTTGAATTTTCAGTACTCGCGACCGGGTTCTTCCGAGGTTTTCAATCTCTGGGGACTGACGGCGAGAATTACGCATCATTTTCTTCAAGGTGTTTTTGAGCTTCTGTCGATGAGCGCTGAGCGATAAAGCTCTTCGACGACCTCGGGATAAACTCCGAGCGAATTTGTTGGTACGCTTCTCGCCCTTCGCCATTCGTTTTTTCGTTTTTCGAAAATGCTTGCATTTCTAAAATCATTTCGCTTACTTGGATTAAATCCGTAGGGGCGCTGACAAAACCGTCGGCTGAGAATCGTCCCTTGCACCTGATCCAGATAATGCTGGCGTAGGAAACGGTGACAATGAATTCTTTACAATGTCTCATCGAAACTTAGACCGTCTTTTCACACTAATGGGTGAATGCGGTCTTTTTTATTCTAAGGAGGATTAAAGATGAAAAATGGTAAACAAACCAACGGCAGTATTACCCAGATTGCCCGGGCGCGAAAAGGAATTATCACGAAAGAGATGGAGTTTATTTCTAAACGCGAAAACGTTGAGGCAGAATTTGTTAGAAAAGAAGTGGCCGCGGGGCGGGCAATTATTCCGGCCAACATCAACCATCCTGAGTTGGAACCGATGATAATTGGTAAGAATTTTACAGTGAAAATAAACGCCAACATTGGCAACTCGGCAACCACTTCGTCAATTGATGAAGAAGTTGAGAAGTTAAACTGGGCGGTTAAGTGGGGCGCCGACACCCTGATGGATTTATCCACCGGCAAGCGGATTGTTGAAACCCGCGAAGGCATTCTGCGCAATTCACCGATACCGATCGGTACCGTGCCGATTTACGAAGCATTGACATACGTGAAGTCACCGGAAGAGTTAACACTGGAAATCATGCTGAAAGTCATCGAAGATCAGGCCAAGCAGGGGGTGGATTACATGACCCTTCATGCCGGCGTGCTGCTGCGCTACATTCCTTTGACCGCAAACCGGGTCACCGGCATCGTTTCCCGCGGCGGCGCGATACTGGCCAAATGGTGTCTCTACCACCACAAGGAGAATTTTCTCTACACCCACTTTGAAGACATTTGTGAAATCCTCAAGAAATACGACGTTTCTTTTTCTTTAGGCGACGGCCTGCGACCCGGCTCCATTGCCGACGCCAACGATAGAGCCCAATTCGCGGAACTTGATACTCTGGGCGAATTAACTGAAATTGCCTGGAAGCACGATGTGCAGGTCATGATCGAAGGTCCGGGCCATGTTCCCATGCACCTGATCAAGGAGAATATCGACAGGGAGCAGAAGGTTTGTCACGAAGCGCCATTTTATACGCTTGGTCCACTGGTGACCGACATCGCCCCGGGTTACGATCACATCACTTCAGCCATCGGCGCGGCAATGATCGGTATGTACGGCACCGCCATGCTCTGCTACGTGACGCCGAAAGAACATTTAGGTCTACCAAATAAGGAAGATGTCAAAGAAGGGCTCATCGCCTACAAAATCGCGGCCCATTCAGCTGATCTGGCCAAAGGCCATCCGGGTGCGCAAAAATGGGATGACGATATTTCCAAAGCCCGCTTCGAATTCCGCTGGGAGGACCAGTTCAATCTCTCCCTTGACCCGGAAACCGCCCGTGGCTACCACGACGAAACCCTGTCCCACGAATCTTTTAAAGAGGCCAGGTTCTGTTCCATGTGCGGCCCGCAATTCTGTTCTATGAAAATCACCCAGGACGTGCGCGATTTTGCGCGGCAACAGGGTCTAGAGGAACAGCAAGCCCTTGAGGAAGGATTACGGCAAAAGGGTGAGGAATATAGGCAGGCTAGTGAGGTTGGGGTTAGTTGAGAAAGTCTTATATGCTTTTCATAAAGGGCAATTGACAGAGCAGGCTTGGATCCCGCGGCTGCCAATTGCCTTTTACCTTCATCCACCGCGTAGACCGAAGAGGCGCCATTCGCATCGTGGGCAAACTAATAATAACTATCAACAGAACTGGATAGAGTTTTATGTTATGATCTCCTTTAGTGCAGCGTGCCAGGCACTTTTGAAATGCTTGATCTTCGGCTTTATTTCAAAAGTAGCATCTTCCTAGTTTGAACTAGGGCTCCGGACTGCAGGCGATAGATGAAAACGCCTGAGCTTACCTTTAGTCCGAGTTCATTCCTGCCATCCCAAACCACACTTTGGGCACCCGGCTGCCGGTGCGTGTTTAATAATGTCCTGACTTCCTGGCCAAGCATATTGTATATCTTCAAAACAACATTCGCTGCATTGGGCAAATTATAAGTGATCGTAGTGGTTGGATTAAACGGGTTGGGATAATTATGGTATAAAAGGAATTCATCCGGAACACCTGGAGTATCATAAGCCACGCTGGTCGCAGTAGCGTTCAAGTTTTTGTACCAGGTGATTTTATTATCCCTGGAAGAAGCAGAAAGTAGATCTATAACCCCGTCGCCGTCCACATCTGCCGCAAAAACTGCTTCGGCGCCGTCGGCGCTGGTGGTGATCGTATGGGAGGTGGTAAAGTTCTCAATGCCGTCGTTTTCATACCAGGCGATTTTGTTATCACCTTGGTGGCGGAGCTGCCATTTTCCTGGGTATATATAGTTTCACATTGCCGCTGACACCACCTGCATCCAGCGGGGGAAAGAGTTCCTGGAAACAAATTCTCGGAGTTGATGCACTGAAGGAGTTGAAAACACCGCCCTTTATGGTTTTCCTTTTCAGCGCAATGCTAATTTTTATCGCATTCGGGGCGTATAGCCCTTATGCCCCTGTTTACTTTGCCGGCATCGGCATTGATAATCCAGGCTTCCAAATGACTTTCGGCCAGATGTCGGAGGTTCTCTTTATGTTATTGATTCCCTTCTTCTTAAGGCGGTTAGGTGTGAAATGGATGCTCTTGATCGGTATGCTGGCCTGGGTTGTGCGTTTTTCCCTATTTGCAGGGGCAGCTGTTGACGGCGTTTATAGTATGATCCTGCTGGGCATTCTTGTCCATGGCATTTGCTATGACTTCTTTTTTGTCACCGGCCAAATTTACATCGACAAAAAAACGTCAGGCGACATTCGAGGTCAGGCGCAAGGACTACTCGTGTTCGTTACATATGGTCTTGGTTTGCTGATTGGCACGTCTCTTTCCGGATTATGGGTAAACAGTCTGGCGGAGCGTGGACCCGTGACCCTTGACACCGTCGGATTGGCGTCTGTTCTGGGGTGTCTTTGCCGCAGCCACTCTGGTGTTTTCCATCTTTTTCTATTTTATGTTTAACGATACGATCGAGGAAGAGGGAGCCGCTCCATCAAAATAACCGAACCGTCGATAGTTCGAGGCTTGACCCTGTGAACGATCGTTTCATGCTTGAACCGTGGCGTGCTGGGACCTGTTAAAAAAAAGAACACTTCATACCGTCCTTCTAACAAACGCGCTATCTCTGCCGTTTTCCCGATTCCAGCCTCGCAGTTTATAAGCACAGCGCGTCCGTGTCCAGCAGTGACGCTGTCCAGATGCCGGTCAGCTCATCCAGAAATTGTTTTCGCTCAAGCAGTTCCATCATTTACAAGATATTCTAAATTAATTATAGAATGCCTTAAGTCCTTTTCTTTACAAGAAGGTTTACCATGATATAAATCGGGATTTAACGATTGTAGTAAATGGAGCTTTTTATTGATTGGTGTTTTGATAATTTCCCATATTCTTCCAGCAAACTTTGCTCAATGTGATCGTCGTACTTATATTGAAGAGATTGGCCTTTAAAAAGGATCCAAAGTTTGCTTCATGGTAGTTAATTGAACCCATTTGTGATATAATACTGCTTCCGTGTTCAGCATAGATGCGCTGTAATTCATAGATGGTTGATAATCCCGCGACGATATCGAATTTCAGAAATTTGATGGCCTGGGTTATACTGGCACTATTCCATGCCGTATTATTTAATACACTATGTTCATAGCTATATTTGACGCTATCGGAAAGCTTATCTTGTTGTTTCTTGTCGGCAGCGATATTCCTTCAGAGTGCTTCTTAACGTTTGTTGTATTTGCAAATGCTCGCTGAGCGATGTTTGAATCTCTTCCTGGTTGCTTGTAGTCTCCTGGAGAATATTCTTAGGGGCGTTCGATGCTATTTTCTGATTTGACCGATTGGTTCGCCATTGGTTTACAGCAAGAGCAAGTAACACGGCCATTATAACTGAAAACATTATTAGCTAAAGAATAGAGTTGTATGAAATCAAATCTTGCGTAATAAGCAAGCCCAGGGCGAAATGGGAACCTTGGTTTAAAAAAAATGGTTTGGTTTTCAATTTTGTAAGTGCCCAGAATCGGCGGTTTTTCACCTACATCTGCAGGGTAAGTTCCCCCAACAAATACTGGGAATACCCTTTGCCATTGCTTTAAACTAAGGTGTTTTTCTCGCAATTTGTTAAGCAGTGATTA
>Ga0209988_10003187_pt1 | contig 10867 bp, 10 predicted proteins | sample N075metaG_FD_183115 | JGI IMG/M metagenome (GOLD analysis project Ga0209988, IMG submission 183115) | Deep subsurface microbial communities from Kermadec Trench to uncover new lineages of life (NeLLi) - N075 metaG (SPAdes) (version 2) | ecosystem: Environmental > Aquatic > Marine > Ocean trench... | reverse complement strand
GTAGGGTTTCATGCTGCTTTAGCTAAAGTTCTTGAAAGTCATTAGCATTTTTGAATTTAAATTATCGTCACATATCCAAATTTTTCTTGTTAAAAAAATTATAAATGCTAATTTGCATTTTTTTTGTGTCAGTAGATATTTTGTCTATGCGTTTGCATAGTAATCGGGGCAGGAAGCCAAGTAATACAATTAAGTCTGCTGGACAGTTCCTGCTCTCTAATGCAATGTTTGGAAGCAAAGTCGGTAGTGTCGGTCGAAAGGATGATGAGTTAAGTGATATTGTTGAGGCATGTTTAGAGGGCGAGACTGCTAAACCTGCAGCACAGTCCGTTTGCTCCAAGCTTGCCAATGTACTATTAGATAACTCAATTTCTTTTTCGGACTACCCAAGTCTGCTCATAAGCTTAGCAAAAAAGCAACCAAGAGTTTTTCTAGATACCTTCTTCGGATTTAATGAAGAGGAAAATAGAGCAATTGCACGAGATTTTATTTCCTATTCTGACCACTATGGCAATCCACTTATGACCATTGAAGAAAAAACACTTATCGATTGGTGCGAGAGTAAACCTTCCTCCCGGTATGTACTTATAACTGGTTCAATTACCCCATATTGGTTTGATGGGGAAAATGGTCCAATTAAATGGACATCGCTTGCACAAAGCTTAATGGAAAACGCACCAGATACAATAGTGGTCCTAAATCAATTAAGAGCCAATATGAGGCCTATGTCGTGGAGTGGGTCTCGAGCTGAAGTTATGGAAAAACGACTCCCTCTTCTCGCCGAACTCAAATCTCATAAGAGCCAAACAATCAGAGATTGGGCATTTAACGAAGAAAGAATCTTTATGGAAGAAATAAGAATGGAGCGCGAGTCGGAGTCAAGACATAACCGCTTTCGAGATGAGAGATTCGAATGGGACTGAAATCAGTTAAAAGAACCATTGGCATACAAAATATATGAACAAAACAAATACTAAAACGTCGCCACGAGAATTAGCCAATCTCCGAAAAGGGTTTAAGCAGCAAGTTCTGAGGGAATGGAAGAACTTTGATGACGAAAAATTCAGTTTTTTACTGGCGAGGAAACAACTTATCTTTGCTACACGAGATGAGGCGAATAAGATGCTTAATGAGTATCTGCAAGTAAACAAAGATTACTCAGCACATGAAAAGGCTTTGAGAATAGTTCAAGCCAAACATGTTTCCAACATTTTTAAGGAGGATTCAATTGATGGCTTAGCTATCTTAATTAGGGCTTACTGAAAAACAAAATTTTCAGCTTCAGTCAACAGCAAGTTAGTCGAATTTTGAAAGTTACTACTTTTGTTCTTTGATTTATAGGATTCTTTTTCCTGCGATAGCAATATTTCGACTCATCAGAGCGAATCGAATCCATGCATATTCAGTTATTTCTGATTTTGCGCGTATCACTCCTAAGGAATACTTGTTTTTGCTGTTTCCGATGGCTCCTTCAATGCGGTTGCGCTCTTTTTGTTTTCGTTTTCGCCAACGTGTTTCGGTATCATTGGCGTTATTTTTTTTCGGGCGACCTAAGGGTTTGACCGCCGCACGAATAGTATGTTCTTTGAGATAGTTTCGGTTCTCTTTGCTGCCGTAGGCTTGGTCCATGGCCACATAGTTCGGCTTTTTGCCAAAACGTTTTTCGAAAAGCTCGACGCTATCGATAAACTTTTTGCCTTCGTGGTAGTTGTCAAAGCTGATATAGTCGGCAAACAAGTAGCCATCAACATGGCTAAGCGAGACCTTGGCGCCAAACTCAGTACCTTTACCATCTTTGCCCCGTACGATGGGCCGGATGTAGGGTTTGTGGAAACTGACGATGCGGTTCTCAACGGATTTCTTTTTACTGTCATACATCTGTTTTTGTTGAGCATAGAGTTCTTTGACCGCCTGGAGCGTCGCCACCACTTTTTCAGTGACCGCCACCCCGGCATCGGCGACTTCTTCGATGAGTTCACTGAGTTCACTGAGTTGTCGAATGTTACGCCGGACGTATTGCAGGAGTTGCTTCTGCATCTGACGCACTTCTTTGTGTGTCTTGCGCCGCTTTTTTGAAAAGGCAACATAGGCTTTCTGGGCAACCCGGCGATAAGTGCGAACTTTGCAGCCGACCGCTTTGCTGAGCGTTCTGATCTGCTCCACACAGACGTGACGAATTTTGTTTAGCAGGCCACAGTCGGTGGGAAACGTGATGTCACTTTGGAAGACCGTGGCGTCGGTCAACAGACCTTTAGGGCGCAGGAGTTTTTTCTCCACCAGGGTGTTGATGAGGTTTTGTTCAAATTCGTCAAATTGTTCTTTGCCAAGCCGTTTCCTGACCTTGCTGAAGGTACTAGTGTCAAACGGAAGTCGATATGAAAAGCGCGGCAATCCAATAAAGTATTGCATATATGGATTTTCAGAAATGTGCTCGGCGGCTTCTTCATCGCTGCTATCGATGATGTGCTTGATAATAAGCGAGCCGAGTACGTAACGGGCGCGAATACCTGGGCGCCCGGTGATTGAAAAGGTCTTGGCATAGGTCGCCTCAAGCTCGCGCCAGGCAATCAGCTCAGCCAAAAGAATCCAACGATTGGTGCGATTCAGTTTGCCGCCGAACGGCAGAGATTGTTCAAACAGCTCGATTTGATTCACGTCTGGTTCAGAGAAGTTGTACATGGACGCCACCTAATTTGAAGTGCATTCGAAAGTGCAAGGTTTTCAACGAATCTACAGAAAAACCTTGCAATTAGATAGCTAAATATACTAAGAAATAACCAATTAATCAATTGATATTATTAACCTTAGATAATATTGTTCCTCTTTTTCTGTAGACCCTACTTAGCTACAATATTTAATGTAGTGTCTCTTTAAATTCGTATTTTTTTGAAATAATATATGCATAGATTGAGAACTTTAAATTTTTGGAGCTTCATCGAGCCCGTAGGGCTGAAATGTTTATCGTCTAAAGAAAACAAACACATAGTAAACTCCGTAGGAGTGACATATTTCGGCTGGTCAAAAATAGAAGAAGCGATGGAGTAAAAATAACTAAGATGAGATCTGCGCAAGAAGTCTTCGACGACTGGGGTCAAAATGACGGCGGCAGCGGAATGGAGACAGAGCACTGGCCGCGGGTGAGTCAGGTGCTGTCAAGAATTGCCCCGAGTAACGGCAATTATCTCGAGCTTGGCGTTGGCAGCGGTTATGCCCTGGAGAATATGGCAATGCACGCATTCTCCGGCGGCCACTGCTACGGGTTGGACATAAGCGACGAAATGGTGAAAACCTGCCGCAAGCGGCTCGGTCATCTCGAACATGTAACCCTTGAAGCAGGCGATTTTCTGCACTGGCAGCCTCCTGCTGAGCATTTCGATGTTATATTTTCGATGGAGGTCTTCTACTATTTCGAAGACCTGCAAGCAGGCCTTAACAAAGCTTTCGATTTGTTGGCGTCCGGAGGAGAATTGCTGGTTATGGTCGACTTTTACCGCGAGAATTCCGTAACTCATGACTGGCCCGAGAAAGTCGGAACGCCCATGACGCTTTGGTCTAAGTCTGACTATGTTGAAGGTTTTACCAAGGCCGGATTGGTAGACGTTCGACAGGAACTCATTTCCGGGGGTGATTCTGAGCACGGTCCGACTTTGTGTACCGGCGGCAAGAGAACCTCGGGGTAAAGATGTTTGTTAAATACTCCCAACATTATTTTTTCATCGCTTTTATAAGGTGAAGAAATTAAAAACCTTTTGGACACTGAGAATCACAATGCAGTAAGAGTATTTAATTTTTCCATGCCGGGCATCTCTTGTCGTCTCGTTGATTCCAATTTTTTTCTCTGGAGTTCTGCACAACAAATCTGCAACATTGTGTTTTTTGGGCAAAGTTTTGTTGCCATGGGATCCTTACTAAGAAAGTAACCACGAATCCTCAAATTAACCCAAATTTGAATAATTAAAAATTTCGGATTATTCGTAGGAAATGTTATTTGGGTTGCGGCTAAAGGCTGCGAGGTGCTATTCAGTGATTTCTGTCTCCTGTTTGTGGAAATTACATTTTTTGAAAAACATAAATTATTACTTGCTTTTTAGAAAGATATGTTTTACGTTTGTCATGTTAATTAATTGTACCTGGTTTTTTCCGCCTTTCTGTTTTATGGGGTTAAGGCTTTTTTTGAGACAAAAGTAGCAAACAAAACGAACTTCGTGGCCAATGGTGCAACAAAAACTATTCAAAACGATTTTTTTTGCCCGTGACAGACCTGGAAGAGGAAGGTACGCAACAAATATTTTTAGAGAAGGAATAGTTCAATGGAAACAGGAACTGTCAAATGGTTCAATAGCTCTAAGGGCTATGGTTTCATCTCCAGAGAAGAAGGTGATGATGTCTTTGTTCATTTTAATGCCATTGAAGGCGATGGCTACAGAACATTGGATGAAGGCGACAAAGTCGAGTTTGAAGTAGAACAAGGTCCCAAAGGGCTGCAAGCGACTAAAGTTAACAAAGTCTAATTTGGAAAAACCAGACTTTTGAACAAACCCTGGCCGGTTTCGGGTCAGGGTTTTATGTTTCGTTGAGTTGAAAGATTTTTCACTATTCCAAAACTGTTAGACCGGTCTAATCGTTCTTGAATTCTGGTGCTAAGAACGTCTTACCTCGTCAGTTCCCAAAGATTCTGACAAAACCCTTCCAGGTTATTTCATACCTCTCTCAAGGGAAATGGAAGATTCACGTCGTTTTTCAAAAATAATAAATTTTCCTAGGACAACTTATGCACAAGCAGGAATTCGAAGCGGTTATTGAAAAGCCGCCTGAAACTCCGGGAGCCTATATTGTCATGCCGTTTGATGTCAAGGAAGTTTAATGCAACGAACGGCCGGGTTCAGGTGAAAGCGACCTTTGATGGGCATCCGTACCGGGGGTTTCCCTGGCGCCAATGGGTGGCGGCAGTCATGTTTTAGGCGTAAGAAAAGAGATCCTGCAGGCGATTGGTAAGACTCAGGGTGACAAGATAAAAGCCTTTTTTGAAACGCTTTCTTATACTCACCGGAAGAAATACGTCAACTGAATTGCGTCGGCCAAGAAAGAGGAAACGAGACGGAGACGGCGGGAAAGGTCGATTGCAATGCTGCAGGGGAATGTGAAGCATCGTAGACGGAATACCCTTTAACATTCTCTATATTCTGTTCATACTACCCTTGAAAAACCTCCTTTTATAGATTTCCCTCAGACTCTGCAAAATTGTGTCTTGCACACATCACCCTTCGACTCTGCTCAGCATGAGGCTTTAGTCAAATCATAGTCAGATGGACCTCATGGTAAGTGGAGTCGAAGCAGGTGAAACGCTCTGAAACCCGTTTTTCACAAATCTAGGATTTCCTAAATTTTCCAATTGAAAAATAGCTTCAGATATATTATATTTCTGTTGCATCAATCAGAGGATTCTTTAAAATGTCAAAAGCCAAAACCGAAAGCAAGTCACTCTTTGCAGATTTAATAGACCGGCGCGTACCGCAGATCCTGGGAATCTATTTAGGTGCCTGTTGGGCCGTGGTGCAATTCGTGGATTTTTTGGTCAATCGATATATTTTGTCACCTCATTTGACCGATGTCGCGATCGTGGTTTTAATCTCTTTCATCCCGACAATTATGCTGCTTGCTTATTTTCACGGCAAACCGGGCAGGGATCATTGGACCAGAGTCGAGAAAATTGGCATCCCGTTTAATTTGGTTCTAACGGCTCTCCTTGTTTTTTACATATTTAGTGGACAAGAATTAGGCGCGGCTTCAAAGATGGTAATTATTCAAGATGAGCAAGGTAACCAAATTGAGCAGGTCATTCCAAAAAGTCAATTTCGGAAAAAAGTAGCACTATTTTTCTTTGTTAATAAGACCGGTGATTCCAAACTCGATTGGTTGCAATACGGGTTTGTTTCCCTGCTTGAGTTCGATTTTGTCCAGGATCCTTTCCTGGACATGTTGGAGAACAAGTGCAGCTGGAGGGATTTAGTAGTTTTGGCAATGTGTCCCGTTGCCTCATAATAGAATGTTACCCTGGGTGGTATTTATGAGTGAGAATTTCATATTATTTTTTTCGTTGACAATTCATAATTGCTTTAATTTTAACCATCATTTTACTTTGTATTTCATATCATCTGGGATGATAAACTTGTCATAAAAGGGCAGCCACAAAGGCAAAATAGCTTTCAGCCTTTTAGCGCAGGGTAGATTGGTTTTTTGCCAGATTTTTTGCCAGATATCTGTAAGCACCTCAAGAATCGTTGGGATCATGGTAGAGAGGCTTACGCCCTCTTTTAGCTGGTTTAGGCTTGTTCTTTAACGTTAAGCAGCCTGATGGCGTACTTGCGATGATACTTGAACATTTGACATATTTCATCGAAAATCACCTGGCGGGCGCCTCTGGTCGCATAGAGATAGCGGTCTTTAAATCGCGATATATGTTCATCTTTGGTAAACGTTCTCATAGATTTATGTTCCTCAATTTTGGGTAACATTTTTTATGAGGCAATCCGGTGTAATTAGGTTCTGCTGAAAATCCTTGACAATTAAATCTTTCTCGCTTATCTTTCCAAATTCTCCTGTCATTTATTCTCTAACGGTTAAATGCAAGATGAAAGTGCACCGGTCAGTTTAAGATTATTTTTAGAAGTTTCATTAATAAGAAAAGCTTTTTTGTAAAGGGTTATAATTTGTTCCTTTTGTTCTTTGAATACGGTTAATGTTTCAGTTTTAAGGTTCCACCTGGCAATAACAAAGAAGTTAATCCATTCGGGTGATAAGAGTATTTCTTCATTGAGTATAAGTATGCTTCCGTGTCCTGGTTTGTCTTCACTTTCTTTAATTTGTCTTAGGAAATAAACATTCGGAATAAACTCTGTTTTTTCGGTTTTCCCCTTTAAGTCAGGCTTTTGATAATCAGAGTATTTTAAAGAAGATTTATTAAACTACTCTAACTGCTTGTCAACATCGGACAGTGTGTCAAAGGCTCTTCTGTTCCAAAAGTGTCTGGCAAAAACGCTGTTATTCCCTTCGATTGATGCTTGAGTGAAAGGGCGTCTTGGTACAGCAAAGACCGGTGTGATTTTACGATTTAAAAGGTAAACCACCACTTGGCTTAAGCTACGTTTTGCTGAGGCGCTTCCGGTAAATGTTGCGGCGTTATCTAATTGTTTAGTACCTGAGGTTGGTCAAACCGCTTAAAAAAGGCATCACAAGCCCCGATAAAAACATCTGCTGTCATATCGTTGATGCGGATATAATACCGCAAGCGAGGCGTCTTTTTAGCTGAAAACCCAACAAAATGAAGCGGAGTTGAACGACCTTTCAGATAACGTCTGATGAAATCAGCTTCTATGACCCGCTCACCAAGCGTACCGCCATAAATGGTCGCTTCCGGATAGCACAAATACGCTGCAGCACCCTTACCCCGACCTTTTTTTCTTGGCTTTGAAAGCTTAAGGTCTTTTAAAATTTGGCCAATCGTTCGAATTGGCGGTGGAGCGTCTGAATATTGCAGTCGCCATTGGTGAGCGATGGCTGTGGCTCCATAGAAAAACTCTTCAGGGTTTAAGACAAGTTGTTGGAGAAGAGTTCGAATGCGTTCCTCGGTTGCTTCAGACCATTTACGACGTTTACCTTTAGGCCAACCGCGGTTATCGCAAGTGAAGTCCTGGCCTGGGGATTGAGTCCAGCGAACAACTGTATGCTTGCTCATACCAAGCTTTCGGGTAATAAGGTTTTTGCTCCAACCGGCTTCAAAATGGAGAAGGTTAATCTTCTCGCGATATTTAATAAGTTTTTTTTGTCCATCTTCTAAATCACTATTTAATGAACTTTTATTTCTGTACGATAAGACACTTTTTTTTGACATTCAAGGACACCTGTAACCGGTGCACTTTCATTATGCTAATAACCTCTAAAGACTATGATCGGCAAGACAATCTCACATTACAAAATCATCGAGAAGCTTGGCGAAGGCGGTATGAGTGTCGTTTACAAAGCCGAGGACACCAAACTCAAACGCAAATTCCTACCTCGAGACCTAAACCGTGACGAAGAATCTAAAGAGTGGCTCAAATCAACTGGAAGGACATCGATTGGTTTAGAAGAAACTCAAATCTTGTTTTTTTGATAATTTTTCAAAGGTGATGTAATAATGGAAATCGAATAAGATGCAGAATATGAAAATGGAAGAATATAGATCGGATTCAAACTACCCTGTAAAAAATGTTGCTATAATTGTACAACCACACCAACAAATATCAAATGGCCCAAATAAAAAATATGGGGGCGTAGAGAGAAGTGTAACATACCTCATAGAAGGACTTATTGAAAGGGGCATTGATGTAACATTATATACTGCTAAAGAATGTAGTCTAGGTTGTAATATAAGACGTCCCATAGGAATTTTTAATGGAGAATTTGGACAACAAATGGATCCAGGACAACTTGCAGCTTATTCTAGAAAAATACGCGAAGACTTAGAGAAGGAGAATGTTGATGTTGTTAATAATCATTACGATCCTATAACTTTTCGTGCTCTTCAAGGGATTAGAACTCCGACACTTACTACATTGCGAGGACCTGCAAATGAAGAGAATTTAACTGTTTTTGGATCTTTTCCTGAATCAAATTTTTCTGCTGTTTCTAACCATCAAAAAAATTTATATCCTCAAAATATGACCTTTGTAGGCGTTGTGCATAATTCAATTGATGATAAACATCCATTTTCAAATAATAAAAGAAAATATCTTTTTTCAGTAAGTAGAATCCGGCCATCTAAAGGTCAAAGAAACGCAATAGAAATTGCAAGAAAAAGCGGACTAGATTTAATTATAGCAGGAAATTCTCGTGATGAAGAATTTTTCAATGGAGAAATTAAACCCCATATTACAAAGGATCTTAGTAAGCCAAGTAAACAAAAAGAGAGAAAAGATTTTATAGAAGATACCCCAAAGCATCAACAAACTGAAAGATCTGTTACATATGTAGGAGAAGTTACAGAACAAGAAAGAGATAGACTCATGAGACATGCAAAAGCTTTTTTATTTCCAATTGAGGGAGAAGATTCTTGTCCTAGAGTTCTTTTAGAAGCAGGAATCGTGGGAACTCCTATAATTGCTTTTAATACAAGTGTTGTACCTGAGATGATTGAACAAGGTAAAACTGGTTTTTATGGGAGATCAATTGATGAATTAGTAGGATTCACAAGAAGAACAGATGAAATAATTCCAGCAGATTGTCGTGAACACATTTTAAGAAATTTTAATAATAGCAGAATGGTTGACGGCTATCTTGATTTATATGAGAAAGTTGTTACAACAAATTAAATTAAAATGAATAGTAAAAAAACTCTTTATATTGGAGCACACGCTGATGATGTAGCTATAAATGCAGGTATAACAATACATAGAAAACCTGAAAAGGCGTACATCTTGACTGTAACTAATGGGGTCTCTTTTGCTAATTATCCTATGGTGTTGGGAGGGGTTACTTTAGACAGTCATGAGGCATATGTTCAACAGAGATTAGAAGAAGATAAAGCAGCTATGCATGTTCTAGGGGTGGATATAGATAAGAGATTTACAAATAGTAAGATTCCTTGTAGAGAAACTTATAAATACCTAGAACAGATTGTTGAAATAATCACAACATTAATAAAGACGGAAAAAATAAGAAGGATCATGACTCATAGTTTTCCAGGAGAGTCTCATCCTGCTCATCCGGATCATGAAATAGTCTCAGTTTGTTCGTATATTGTTGGAAATGAATATGGGATTGAAGTATGGGAATATCCTAGGTTCATGTCAAATTGTACTAACATACAAACAGATAGAATATTTTTAAATGAAGATGTGATGGAAATAGTTAGATATGATTTTACTTCTGAAGAAGCTGAGTTTAGAGATAAACTAATGCAAAATTATCTAACTCAAGGATTTATTAGAGAGAAATATAGAACAACCAGTGAAATGTTTGGCAGAGCAACACGTAACCCCAAAATTATTCCTGATACAACTCATTTTTATGGTGGTGCAGATTACAAACCAGGACTTCGAGATATAAGGGTAGCCATAACTGATTTTTTAAAAGAGAGTTCATGCGTTTAAATTGATGAGTTTATAACAAACAATAAAATTCAAATTACTTTATATCGATCCAAACTTATTTTATAGACTATTCTAGCCATTATTTGTTTTAAGAGCAGTTTGGGCTTTTTAGCAGATAATTCAGTATCGGAACGAAAATAAAGTGAAGCAAATTGATCTATTTGCAATCAATTGGTGGTTGCTGTAGATTTTGGATAGTGTTTATAGTTCCTATATACCTTTGTTCAACAAAGTGAGGAATAACCTTCGAGGCTAATTAAACTCATAAAAATCCCGGTTAAGAGCAATGAATCTTTTAATTTTTCTCCTATTACTATTCTGCCACCCGGCGTATGCCTCCGATCCGGACGCCCGAGCCGTCCGCACAAAAGTCCGGGAATACCGCCAGCAGAATGAAGTGCAAATTATCCGCGATCTGGTGGATTTACTCGCCATTCCGAATGTCGCGGCAAACCAGGAAGACATCCGCAAGAACGCGGCCTATTTGGCTGTGTTGCTGCAGAAGCGTGGAATGAAGACTCAACTTTTGAAAGCTGATGCCGGATCCCCTGTGGTTTATGGAGAATTAAACACACCCGGCGCCGACAAAACCGTCATGCTCTACATGCACTACGACGGCCAGCCGGTCAATCCGGAGAATTGGGATTCGGATCCGTGGCAGCCGATTCTGCGCGACAAAGCGCTGGAAAGCGGCGGCGTTGAAATTTCTTGGTCCGCTTTAAAATCTCCGATCGATG
>Ga0209988_10003186_pt1 | contig 10867 bp, 6 predicted proteins | sample N075metaG_FD_183115 | JGI IMG/M metagenome (GOLD analysis project Ga0209988, IMG submission 183115) | Deep subsurface microbial communities from Kermadec Trench to uncover new lineages of life (NeLLi) - N075 metaG (SPAdes) (version 2) | ecosystem: Environmental > Aquatic > Marine > Ocean trench... | reverse complement strand
GCCCTCGGTTGGCTCGGGTCGCGGGCGTTCAACCAGGGCGGCCTGGTCGAGCACACCGCGGACGATCTCCGGCGCCTCGTAGCCGGTCGAGTCATCGGAGTGGGGCTGGGGATGGTCGAGGACACCTTCCTGCTCGGCGGCTCCACGACGGCCGATGATCTCCTGTTCCAGTGCGAGCTCATGTGCGCCTTCCTCACGGAGCCGGGCTGGAGGGACGACGGCCTGCGTCTCATCGCCAAGCAGATTCCACTCATCTTCGAGCGCTTGCAGCACGTGACGGACGGCCCGCTCGTGCTCGAGTTCCTGCCCGAGCTCTTCTCGGGCGACACCCGCTTCGCTCAGATTCCCCCCCAGGCGGAGCTGGGGACCGTCGCGATGGACGCGATCCGCGCTTGGCTCGCGCCCCATCTGGCGGAAGGGCCGTTCGAGGTCACGATCGTGGGGGACATCGACATCGAGGAAGTCGTCGCCACGGCCGCCCGGACGTTCGGCGTGCTCCCGAAGCGCCGCGCGATCGAGCCTTGGAGCGAGCGCCGCAAGGCGGGCCCGGTACGGACCGGACTCCGGATGGAGCGCTCGATCGCGACCGAGATCCCGAAGTCGCTCGTCTACATGGGCTTTCCCACCACCGATGGGATGGAAGCCGAGCGCCGGCGCCACTTGACATTTCTCGGCGTGGTCCTCAACGACCGCCTCCGCCTCCACGTCCGCGAGCGGCTCGGCGCCGCATACTCGCCCGGGGCCCAGGCGGTCTCGAACCGCGTGTTCCCGGGCATCGGTGTGATCTCGATCACCGCGAACGCGGATCCGGACAAGGTTGAGACGCTCATCGATGCCTGTGACGAGGTCATTCTGGACCTCGCCCTGAACGGCGTGACCCAGTCGGAGGTCGACCGTCTGAAGGAGCCCATCATCGCTCAACTGCGCGATGCGCGCCGCACCAACGAATTCTGGCTGACCGTCCTCGCCGAGGCCCAGTCCCGTCCCGATTCGCTCGCGGACATCCGGACCGTCGACGCTTTCTACGCGGATCTGTCCGCGGAGAAGCTCACGGAGCTGGCGCAGCGCTATCTTGCCGAAGGCCGCGCGTCGGTGCTCGTGGTCAATCCCGCGGAGAAGTAACGGACCAGGAACCCGTCGCCGGCGGACAGCTTCTTCGCGCTCCCATGCCCGACTAATCTTGCCGACGGCGTCGCCCGCGACTTTGCCATCGCGGTCCTGGAGCCCCCGGTGCCCACCGGTACGAACCCAGAGCACGCTGGATGGCCGGCCGAGTCCCCGAGTTTCTTTGCGAGAATCCGGGGCAGTCGGCATCTCTCCCTCGACCATGCGCTCCTCGATGGACCTGAACGCGCTCTTCGCCCACACCCGCTGGGTGCGGGCCCTGTCGATGGACCTCCTCGGTGACGCTCAACGCGCCGAGGACGTCGTCCAGGAGACTTTCATGTCCGCGCTCCAGCAGCCGGGGAGCGCGGACTGGAGCGCGGGGCGGATGCGGGCGTGGCTCGCGCAGGTGGCGCGCAACTCCGCGCGCATGTTCCAGCGCGGGGAGTCGCGGCGCCGGGCTCGGGAGGCCCTGCGGGCGTCGCCCGAAGCGCAGCCGTCGGCGTCGCAGTCGCTCGAGCTGCTCGAGCTGCAGCAGAAGATCGCGGCCGCGGTGATCGCGCTCGGGTCCCCCGACCGCGAGATCATCGTGCTGCGCTACTTCGACGACCTCCCGCCGCGCCAGATCGCGCACAACCTCGGGATGTCGCCGAGCGCCGTGTACTCGCGCCTCTCGCGCGCGCGGGCCGTGCTGCGCGAGCGGCTCGAGGGCGAGTACGGCGCGAGTGACAAACGCTGGAGCGTGGTCGCGCTGGCTTGGGTGTCGCGCCCGAGCGTGGACAAGTGGGCCCTCCCTGGGGCCGTTGCCGGAGGGCTCCTCGTGAAGACGATCGTGATCACTGCCGCCTCGACCATCTTGTTGCTGGCGCTCCTCGGATGGGGCTGGTTCCGGCCCATGACCGTCGCTGGCCAACTCGAGGAGGTGAGCGCCGACGCGCAGCTGGCGCCGCTCCAGCGCTCCGGCGACGAGCCCGTACCCCTCGCGGCCCCCGACGCAGGACGCCCCACCGAGCACCGCGTGGCGCTGGAGACTCAACCGAGCGAGCCCGTGACTGCGCCCGCGGTCCCCGTGCCGACGACTGGCACGGTGCGTGTGCTCGTCGTCGGCAGGGATGGGCTGGCCGCCGTCGGCGTCGGCTTGAACCTGCACTCGTGGGTGGCGCCCGAGGCCTGGTTTCACGAACAGCGCAAGACGACCGACGCGGAAGGCATCGCGGAGTTCACGACGGGGGCCGGCGAGGTGATCGTCTACCTCCGGCGGCTGAGCCACGACGACTCGTTCGCTGCGGAGCGGGTACAAGTGGTCGCCGGCGAGACGTGCGAGGTCACGTTCGAGGTGGCCGACGGCACGACGATTCGCGGCCGCGTGGTCGACTACTCGGGGCGCGCGATCGAGGGTGCCGACGTGTGGCTCGGCGACGGCAACGGCCCGCCGCACGACGGGCAGGTCGTCACCCGGTCCGGGCGCGACGGCTCGTTCGAGATCCGCCATGCGGGCGGCCTGCAAGCGGTCGCCGCACGGGCACCCGGGTATGCGCCGTCGCCGGCGTTCCTGCCGCTGATCTTCGGCGACGGCGAGGCCGCAGAGCCCTTCATCGAGCTCGTCCTGCCCGACCTGGGCGGTGCGATCGAGGGCGAGGTGCTCGACGCCGCCGGGAACCCCCGCGCGAACGCGCTCGTCCTGGTGGGCAACGCCGAGTTCGGCCGCGTGCTGAAGATCGGGGACAGGCCGGCCTACGATCCTCCGCTCGTGCGCGTCCGCACCGACGCGGCGGGCCGGTTCCGCGTCGACGGCGTCGCGGCGGGCCTCGTGCGCGTCCGCGCACGGGCGCAGGGGTCCGACCTCGCGGAGATCGAGGTCCAGGTGCCGCGCGGCGGCGTCGGCTTCGCGCGGATCGTCGTCGGCGCGGCGGCCAGGGTGGCGGGCGTCGTGCGCCGCGCGGACGGGCGCACCGTCACGGGAGCGCGGATCGCGCTCGAGCACGACGTCGACGGACTCACACGCACGCACACGACATCCGACGAGACGGGCTACTTCGAGCTGGAGGGCATTCCGGTCGGTCGGGTCGTGCTGATCGCCGAGCTCGATTCGGAGGGGCTAGCCGTGCGCACCGAGCTCGAGACGCGCGCGGAACGCGAGGAGTGGTGGGAAGCGTACTTCCCGGACGCCGCCACGCTTACCGGCGTGGTCATGGATGAGGACGGCTACCCGCTCGCGGGCTGGTACGTGCGCCGGGAAACCGTCGGCGTCGAAGAGGCCGAGGGCAACATGGCCAAGGGCCTCGAGATCACGGACACCGGTGGAACGTTCCGCTTCGACGGTTGCCCCGACGCGCCGCAGACCCTGACGGTGCGCCCGCCGGGCCAGTGGTTCCTGAGCCCCGTCGGGCGACTGGACGGGGTCGTCCCCGGTAGGGATGCGGTCACGATCCGCGTAGCCATGGACGCCGTCCCCCCAGGAGCTTTCCGTGGGCTTGTCGTCGATGCGGACGGGCAGGCGATCGGCGGAGCGCAGGTCGAAGTCGAGGCGCTCACGCCGACGTTCGTGCACTTCACGGTCGAGACCGCTCCGGACGGCAGGTTCCAGGCCGAACACCTCCCGCCGTCGAACTACACGCTCTCGATCACAGCGGACGGCTTCGTGCTCCTCGCGCTGGACGAACTGAACGCGTTCCAGGAAGGTGACCAGCGCGACCTCGGCCAGCTCGAGCTGAAGCGGGCCGACTAGTCGCGGGCGATGCGCAGGGGACAGCCAGATGCCATGGACGCCGCTCGGTCGGGACAGTTATTGTTGACTGTGCCGACCGAGCTGCGCCCAGAGCATCCAACGAGGCTGCGCCTCAGACCGACGAGCCACGGTCGATCGCTCCGCCTCTCGGCAACCCCGCGGACAGCCAGACGGCCCTGCGCGCCGGGGGCTTCGCGCTTTGCACGAGATGCTGGCGGTGCCACGGCGGCTGATCCGCCGGCCCGCCTGCACGGCAAGAGCTAGTGGTGTGAGTCAAGAGTTCAGCGCATTTGTCGAGCCGCCTGACCGCCCCTGGCTGCGTTGCACCTACTCCGAGTATCCAGCGCATACGAATGCATGCGCCTTGCCAGCCGCCCTCCGGCGGCCTTCGGTGGCGGGAGGGAACGATGAGGAACGCCCAATCGACTCGGCATATGTGCCGAACTTCTGATCCACTTCAGCAGCGCGCAGGGTAGGCGAGGATTTGCACCGACCTGACCAGGGGTTCTCCCCCTAGAGGCCCTTCCGACCTAGAATCGGGGCTCATCCAGCGGCCATCGATAACCACGAAACGGGAGGGGTCATGTCACCGCGCTCTATTCGTCCTGCGATTTCGTTCTGCCTCGGCTTCGCCTGCCTCTCGGGCACGAGTGCCCGGGCGCAGGTGATCACCTTCGAGGACGCCTCGGCCGCGATCCCCTTCGCGCACCAGAGCGGTGCCTTCGGAGGCGACGGGGTGGCCGGCGCTTGCTGGTTCGACTTCGACGGCGACGGTAACCTCGACCTGTTCCTCACGAACGGCAAGACGCAGCCCAACGCCCTGTTCAAGGGTGACGGCAGCGGCGGCTTCACCGACGTGGCCGTGGCGGCCGGCGTCGCGGATGGGGTGGGATACTGCGGCGTGATCGCCGCGGACATCGACAACGACGGCTACCAGGACATCTTCCTGACCGGCGACGGCGGCGTGGGTGGCACGGGCGACACGCGCGTGAAGCTGTACCGCAACAGGGGCGACGGAACCTTCCAGGACATCACGTTGTCCTCCGGCATCGGAGGTCAGGTCACGACGCTCGCGGCCGCGTTCGCGGACATCGATGGCGACGGATACCTCGACCTGTTCATCTGCGCTCCGGGAAGCCTCACTACGGTCACCCAGGACCGGAACAAGCTCTACCTCAACAACGGCGACCGGACGTTCACGGACATCAGCGCGTCGTCTGGAGTCGACACGGACCTCGGCGCCTGCGCGTGCTTCTTCAGCGACGTCAACGATGACGGCTGGATCGATCTGATCGTCGCCGACTGCAACGATGTGCATTTCGCCCCGACGCCCATCGAGCTGTTCCTGAATAACGGGGATTCGACGTTCACCGAAGTGGGGGCGGCGGCGGGCCTCGGTGCCGGCGGCTTCTGGATGGGGTTCGGGCCCGCGGACTACGACAACGACGGGGACATCGACATCTTCGTCACGAACCTGGGGGGACCGGGCAACCGCGCGGAGCTGTACTCGAACGACGGCGACGGCACCTACACGGCGGTCGGGGCGAGTGCGAACGCCGATCTGCTCAAGTTCGGATGGGGCGCGGCTTTCCACGACTTCGACAACGACGGCTGGGCGGACATCTTCTACGCCGGCGGGCTGCCCGGCAATTTCGAGAACAACCCGGGCCGCCTGCTGTACAACAACGGCGACCAGACGTTCACGCCGATCGCCGCCCAGCTGCCCGTCGACATGAGCGGCTACGCGTCGGGCGTCGCCGCGGGCGACTACGACAATGACGGATTCCTCGACCTCGTCGTCGCGCGCGAACCCACGCCCTCGCACCCGAACGGCCAACCGCACCTCCTGCACAACCTCGGGACGACCGGTGGTTGGGTGCGAATCGTGCTGGTCGGTACGGTCTCCAACCGCGATGCGGTCGGTGCCCGGGTGCGCGTCACGGCTGGGGGACTCACGCAGACGAAGGAGATCTACGCCGGCTCGAGCTTCGCCTCCATGGACAGCCAGTGGCTCCTGTTCGGGCTGGGCGCGCAGCCGGGGACCGACGGCATCGAGGTGCGCTGGCCCGGCGGGCTCGTCGAGACCTTCTCCGACGCGAGCTCGGGCCAGACCATCCAACTCGTCGAGGGCCAGGGCTGCGAGGCGGGGACGAACTTCTGCACGTCCACCCCCAACTCGACCGGATCGCCGGCGACGATCTGGGCGAGCGGTAGCTGCTTCGTCTCCATGGCCGACTTCGAGCTCTCCGCCGGCCCCGTCGCCGGGGAGCCGGGCCTGTTCTTCTACAGCCCCGACGTCGTGAACGGTGGCGCGGGGATCCCGTGGGGGGACGGCTCGCTCTGCATCGGCCCGACGAGCCTGTTCCGTCTACCGCTCCTCGCGCCCGGCGGCGCGCCGGTGATGACGCACTCGCTCGACTACGGCAGCCTCCCATCGGGCGGCCAGGTCGTGGCCGGCTCGACCTGGTACTTCCAGGCCTGGTTTCAGGACCCGGCGTCGGCCGGACTGCCTTGGAATCTTTCCGACGGCGTGGGGCTCACGTTTCGACCTTGATCAGGGCCGGCGAGCGGACGTAGTTCGGAAAGATATTCCGGGGGCGGGGGGGGCTGGCCGGTGTATCCGCCGGGAACGCTCAATCCCGGCCGCTAGGAAATCCGATAGTGGGGACGCGCGTCCAAACGCTTTCCGCGATGGACAAGGACGGCGACGCGCTCGCGTCACATCTCGACCCGGCCCTGCGGTGAAACGCCGCGCTCGTCGGATCGAGGTGCGACCAGCCCCCCCAAGTGAAGACGGTCTTTTCGCATCGACGACTCTCGTGCGTGTCCCGCAGGTCGGGGTTCACGCTCATCGAGCTATCGCTGGGCATGCTCATCATGCTCGTCGCGTTGAGCATCTTCTCGGGCACCGTCCTCTCCACGACGCGCCAGCGCGCCATCGCACGCGAGACAGCGCTGGCGGCCCAGGCCATCCGTTCGGTCTTCGAGTCGATGCGGAACGAGGGTTTCACCGAAGTCCTCAGGCTGTACGACCCCGACCCCACCAATGATCCCGGAGGGGCCGGAACCGCTCCTGGGGCGGAGTTCGCGGTCCCAGGGCTGGACGCTGTCCCCGCTGGAAACGCCGGCGCACCCGGGAATCTGCCTGGACGCGTGATCTTTCCGCTCATCGACTCCGGTACCCCGGAGGATCCCCGGTGGGAGCTGCGGGAGGACTTCGCGAGCGACCGCCTGGGCATGCCGCGCGACCTGGACGGCGACGGCGCGGTGGACCCGCTCGACCATTCAGCGGATACGCTGATCCTGCCCGTGCTCGTCCGTGTCGAGTGGATGAGCAATGGCCGCCCGCGCGTCCTCGAGCAGTACACGATGCTGGTGGGCTACGTCCATTGAAGGTCCCGGGGCTGCGAAGGAACGCGGGGTTCACGATCATCGAGCTGCTGATCGCGGTGGGGCTGTTCCTGATCCTCGCGAACAAGGTGACCGTCGTGATGAACGCCGCCGCCAGGTTCACCGAGGACGAGAGCGCAACCGTCGTCCTCGAGGACCAGGCGCACCGGGTGCTCGACCGCATCGCGGCGGCCGTCATGGGCACGAACGGAGAGACCCTGGTCCCCGACGCGGAGGCGCCCGCTCACAGCTCGCAGCTCCTGTTCCAGGTGCTCCTCGGAATCGAGGAAGGCGAAGCGGTCTGGAGCGACCCGGAGCAGATCGCGCTCTCGGAGAGTCTGCGCAAGGTCCTGTGGCGCCAGAACCCGGACACACCCGAGGAGACGCGCGTCGTCTGGTCGAACCTCGTGCGACCCTACCTCGAGGGCGAGGTTCCCAACGGGGTGGACGACAACGGCAACAACCTCGTGGACGAGAACGGGCTCACCTTCGTCATCGACCGCAATCGGGTCACCATCCAGATCTCGCTCACGCAGCAGCAGTCCGACGGCCGGACGCTCATACGCACGCTCGCGACGACGGCGACGTGCCGGAACATCGTCACACAAGGTGGACCATGACTCCCCAACCGATGCAAAGACTCGGACCCTGCCGCAGGGCATCGAACCGTGGCAGCGCGCTCGTCTTCGCGCTGATCGCGGTGATCGCGGTGGCGATCCTGTCCGCGGGGCTCATTCAGCTCTCCTCCGCGATCTCGCGCCGCAGCTCCGAGACCGCCGACAACAAGTCGGCCTTCTACCTCGCGGAGGCGGGTCTGGCCGAGGGCTATCGCGGTCTCATGACGGGGAACACGGGACAGGTCGGCTCGGCCGCCGAGCCCGTGGCCTTCGGCAACGGCCTGTTCTGGGTGGACGCGACCCACGAAGACGGCTTCGTGCGCCTCGAGAGCTTCGGGTTGTGCAACTCGGGACGCGCCGCGCTGGCGATCGTCCTGGAGCGGCAAGTCGAGGGTGACCCGCCGTTCGGGGTCTTCTCGAGAGAGCCGCTCGAGATCCGTCCCGGCACCTTGATCGACGGCTACGACTCGGAGCTGGGCGCCTACGCGGAACAGGCGGACTCGAGCCGCGGGTACCTCACGACGGGCGCGAACGGCCACTTGGCGTCGAACGGCGACGTCGAGCTCCACGGCACGGTCGCCGATCCGACGCGCGTCCACGGGAACATCGGCCTCGGGGGTGGCGGCGTCCTGAGCAGCGACGAGCGCGGCGTCCTGGTGAGCGGCGAGGTCTTCACGGGAGGGGCCGCCCTCGAAATGCCGCTCGTCCACGTGCCGTTCCTGCCGACGCTGCCGGCGGTCACGCACTCCGGTGCGATGCCGCTCGTCATCCCGCCGGGGAAAGTGGGCTACACGGGAATCAAGATCCAGCCCCACTCCGAGGTCATCGTCCAGGGGCCCGCGACCCTCGTCGTGGAGACACTCGAGGTCGCGTCGGACGCGACGCTCACCCTCGACACGCTCGGCGGCGCGATCAAGCTCGTCGTGCTCGCGACCCTGAACGCCCAGCCGGGCTCGTTCATCGTGAATACGACTGCGGATCCGAAGCTGCTCTCGGTCGAAGTGGCGGCGGATGATGCCGGGGGCGCGCCCGCTTTCGAGTTCGCCGCGGCGACGCCGCTCCACGCCAGGATCCGCGCTCCGCTGGCGAACGTCCGCCTCCATCGGGGCAGCGAGTTGTTCGGGCTGCTCCATGCGAAGGGGATGACGATTGGCGCGGGCGCTGCGCTCCACTTCGACCGCGCCCTGACCCGGCCGACCTCCGCCACCCACGGACCGCGGCTCGTCTCCTGGAGTGTGGTCGAGGTCCCGGCCCCGATCGCCCAACGCCGCTCCGACCCGTTCGAGGTCCTGGGGGTCGACCGGAACACGTTGCCCCGCCCCGCCGAAGCGCACACCGGCCTCTGGCTGGAGATTCGCTACCGGACCGGTCCTGGCCAGAGCTACATCGACGCCACGACGTGGTACGACGGCTTCGACTGGAGCCTCGTGTACGACCTCTGGCACTACAAGGTCTACGACGAGCCTCCGCCGGTCGGCGTCCTGCTCTATGTCGGCTACCAGGTTCCGCTCAGGTGACCTTGCTGGCGCTCGCAGCGAAGCGATGAAGGGTTCCTACTACCGATCGATCCTCGCCATCCTCGGAGCTTGCGGTTGGCTGCTCTGCGCGGAGCCCGCCGCAGGGGCTGCCGTCGGGGACGGGCGCGACGGGCGGACCGTGGTGGGTGTCGTGCGTGCCAGGCGGACGGCCGGGGAGCCCGGTCGGTTGGCGACCCGCCTCGCGGCGCTGGGACCCCGCGCGCTGCCGGCCCTCCTGTGGACGCTGGGGACGAAGCGGGTGCCCGCCTTTCGCCTGGAAGCTCCGCGGGACCTGCGGCCGGAGGAGCTCAGCTCCATCCGCGAGGCGTTCCGTCTGCTCCCGGTCGACGACGTGCTCGCGTTCCTCGAAGACCTGGAGCCCGCGACCCTCACGCCGGAGTCGATTCGCGCGGCGCTCGAGGTCCTGGGCCTGATCGGCCGCGGTGGCGACCTCGACGTCGCCTGGCGTCTGGCCGCGCCCGTCGCGCCTGCGGGGCAGACCCTCGACTGGGTGCCGATGGACCGATCCATCCGAGCGGCATTCGAGCGTGCGCTCGATCGTGTGCTCGAACGGGATCCGGGCGGGATCGCGATCCTCGGGGGGGAGATCGGATCGATGCCCAGGGAGCTCGCGGCGGCCGCCATCCGCGCGATCGGTCGGACTCGCCACCCCGAGAGTCTCGAGGTGCTCGCCCGGCTCCTCAGTCACGAGCCCGACGCGGACGGTCTCATCCTGCTGGCGATCCGGGAATCGGGCGCCCGTGTCGCTCGACCGTCGGACACCTCGATCGCCTGGCGGGTGCGCAGCTACCTCGACCACGAGGATGTCCTGCTCGTTCTGGGCTCCGTGCGCGCCATGGCGATCCTGCAGGACGACGAAGCCGTCCCGCAGCTTGCGGAGCTGCTCGACCACCCGCAACAGAGCGTCCGCTCGGCCGCCTACGCCGCTCTGCGCGAGATCACCAGGGCGGTGTTCGCACCTGATTCCGAACGCTGGCTGGCCTGGTACGAGGCCGAGACGGATTGGTGGCGGCGGACGGCGCCCACCCTGGACGGCCTCGCGCAGCGGTCCGCGGAGGAGGCCGCAACAGTGATCAACGGACTCGTCGCGAAGCACATGTTCCGGCACGAGATCGCCGAGGCGCTGAGCCCGTGCCTGTGGCACGCCCAGCCCGACATCGTGCTGCTCACGTGCTCCGTCCTCGGCTCGCTCGGTTCCAGCGGCTCGATTCCCGCGCTCTCGGAGCTTCGCGACAGCTCGGAACCGCGCATCGCCGCCGCCGCCGAGCGTGCCCTCGCCCGCATCGGCACCGTCGCTGCTAGGTGAGGGCCCCAAGCTGGAGTTCCGCCCTTTCCGGCGGCGCCGAGGAGCCCTCGGTGGAGCTCCCCGGAGTTTCGCGCGAGTCGGAGCGCGCAAGCGCGGACCGTGCACTCGCCGAAGACGTGACCCAGGAGCTCGGAACGCGCAGTAGACTCTCAAGCCATGACCGACATCGTCAGCGCCCACGAGG
>Ga0209988_10003182_pt1 | contig 10878 bp, 10 predicted proteins | sample N075metaG_FD_183115 | JGI IMG/M metagenome (GOLD analysis project Ga0209988, IMG submission 183115) | Deep subsurface microbial communities from Kermadec Trench to uncover new lineages of life (NeLLi) - N075 metaG (SPAdes) (version 2) | ecosystem: Environmental > Aquatic > Marine > Ocean trench... | reverse complement strand
CTCACCACACAACCACAGGCAAGCCAACAAGAACCGGATCTGCTGGACATAGCTGATGCTATTCATCTGGCATTTGTCGATGGTCGATATAGTCCGGAACTATCCGGAGGCAAACAGCTGCCCGATGGAATCATCGCTGGCAACCTGAACGACCTGGCCGCCCTGCACCCGGATCTGCTGCAACACAAACTTGGCAGCCTGGCTAACAATAATGATTCGGGCTTCGTCGCCTTGAACACCGCTTTTGCGAGTGATGGCGCTGCCCTGCTGCTGCCCGACAACTGCGAACTAGAGCGCCCGATTTACCTAAGTTTTTTTACGCGCACACCAAAAATCACTACCCAGCCACGACTGCTCATCGATCTAGGTGCCAATAGCCGGGCAACCGTTATCGAACATTACAGCAGTAGTGCAGCGGCTATAATAAACACGGTAACCGAAATACACTGTGGCAGGGGTTCCAAACTAACCTGGTACAAACTACAGGAAGAGCATATCGATGCCTGGCACACTGCGGTTCAATATGCACATCTGGAACAGGATGCCTCGATACAAACTACCCAGCTTGATATCGGTGGCGGTCTTGTCCGCAATGAACTCCGTCTGACACTTGCAGGGCGCGGCGCAAGTGCCGAGGCGACAGGACTGTTTATGGCGGATGCGCAACGCCACATCGACAGCCGCATCATCGTCGAACATGCAGCACCCGATACCCGCAGTCGGGAGCGTTTTCGCAGCATACTGGCCAATCGGGCACGCGGTGTATTCAACGGCCGGATACTGGTACAGAGGGGTGCTCAGAAAACTTCGGCCGAACTGACCAACCGCAATCTACTGTTGAATCGCGGCGCGGAAATCAACACCAAACCCGAGCTGGAAATCTACGCGGATGACGTCAAGTGCTCACACGGCTCAACCACTGGTCAACTGGATGCAGCATCGCTGTTCTACCTGTTGTCGCGTGGCATAGATACGGAGGCGGCTCGTAACATCCTGATCACAGCTTTTGCTGGCGAGTTGCTGACGGATATCAGCATCAAAGCACTGAGCGAACGGACAGAACAGGCCCTGAAGAATCTTGGGAGCGGCAATGGTTAGCAACGCCACACTGTCCACTCCGCAAGATGTATTTGATGTAGAACGCATCCGTGCAGACTTCCCCATACTGCATCAGGAGATTCAAGGCTGCCGACTCGCATACCTGGACAACGCCGCCTCGTCACAGCAACCAATGGCTGTCATTGATGCTGTCAGTCAGTATTACCAGCATGATCACGCTAATGTTCACCGCGGTGTACACACCCTGAGCCACCGCGCAACGGACGCCTATGAAGCCGCACGCGAGAAGATACGTGCTTATATCAACGCGGCCTCCACCAGTGAAATCGTCTACACCCGAGGCACCACCGAGGCAATTAATCTCGTCGCGGCATCACTCGGTCAGGATGTACGGGCTGGCGATGAAATACTGATCAGCCACATGGAACATCATTCCAATATCGTGCCCTGGCAATTGCTCTGTGAACGCACTGGTGCAACGCTGCGGGTCGCACCTATCAACGAGCAAGGCGAACTGCTGACCGACGAGATGATCGCGCTCATGAATAAGCGGACACGAATTGTCGCGCTCACTCATGTCTCAAATGCGCTGGGCACAATTAACCCCGTTGAGCTCATTATAAAGGCAGCGCACGACCATGATATTCCGGTGCTGATCGACGGCGCCCAAGCCATGTCCCACTCCATTATCGATGTGCAGAAGCTCGGCTGCGAGTTTTATGCATTTTCCGGACACAAGATGTTTGGCCCCACCGGCATCGGCGTCCTGTATGGTCGCGAGGACTGGCTCGAACGTCTGCCCCCCTGGCAGGGTGGCGGCGAAATGATCCTGAGTGTCAGTTTTGATGACACGGTGTACAACCGGCTCCCCTACAAGTTTGAAGCGGGCACCCCGAATATTGCCGGCGCTATCGGCCTCGGGGCGGCCATTGATTATCTGCAGACTATAGGCATGCATAACATTGCTACTTACGAGTCCGGCCTGCTCGAGTACCTGACAGATCAATTGGCCAGTGTGCCGGACGTTCGTCTGATCGGCACAGCAGAACACAAGGCAGGCGTGCAATCATTCGTCATCGAGGGCATTCACCCCCATGACCTCGGCACCGTGCTCGACCACAAGGGCGTGGCAATACGCACCGGTCACCACTGCGCGATGCCCGTGATGGAATTCTTTGGTGTGCCGGGAACTGCACGTGCCTCGCTGGCGTTCTACAACAACCGTGAGGATGTCGATCAGCTGATCGACGGCATCAGCGTCGCAACGAAGATGTTCGCATGAATAACATCGCCAAAGATCTCCAGGCCATCTATCGTGAACGGGTACTGGAACACAGCCGCAACCCCCATAACTTCGGCCCTCTGGCAGCACCGGATCGCGAGGCGCTCGGTTTCAACCCACTATGTGGCGACAAACTGACGGTATACCTTAATCTGCAGGATGACGTAATCAGCGGTGTCACCTTTGAAGGCATCGGCTGCGCTATCTCGATCGCCTCAGCTTCCATGATGACGGATGCACTATGCGGCCAATCACTTACTGAAGCCGATGCATTGATCAATGCAGTAGAGCGTATGTTCACGGAAAATGCGCCCATTGATAACGAACGACTATCTGAAGTTATGGCACTCGAAGGCGTGCGTAGCTTTCCATCGAGAATTAAATGCGCCACGCTGGCATGGACCGCGCTCGCGGCCGCGCTGCGTGGACCAGCAACTCAGGTCACCACGGAGTAAAAACCACATGTTTTCCCAGGACAGCGAACCCCTCGTATTGAAACGTGACGTCAAAGCCATTGTTGTGCCAGATGGCATGGAAATCGACCTCCAGAAAGGCACGCTGGTGTACCTTACCCAAGCCATGGGTGGCAGTTTCACCATTTTACATGAAGGCAACCTGTATCGGATCGCAGGCATGGATGCCGATGCGCTTGGCAAGGAAACCATTGAACCGCCGGTTTTGCCGGAAAATGCCAGCGACGAGGAACTCGAGAAAATCGTGTGGGATCAGATACGCACCTGCTACGACCCGGAGATTCCCGTTAATATCGTCGATCTCGGACTTATCTACAGTTGCAATGTCACCCGCAATGACGCAAACGAACGCGAAGTCACCGTACATATGACACTCACTGCACCCGGTTGCGGCATGGGCGAGATCCTTGTGGAAGACGTACACCAAAAAGTATCCATCATCCCAACGGTGATGAAAACCGAAGTCGAATTAACCTTTGATCCGCCCTGGAATCGGGAAATGATGTCTGAGGCAGCTCGCCTCGAACTCGGAGTGATGTAGCCAGCAATCATGCCGCGGCGCCTCATATTAATGCGCCATGCAAAATCGGAATGGGCAGACGCATCGGTGCGCGATATTGATCGCCCACTCAACGAACGCGGCTCGCGCGATGCGCCACGCATGGGCAAGCTGTTGCGTGACAAGAGCATCTGCCCGGCGCTTATTATCAGCAGCGATGCAGTCCGGGCATTGACTACAGCACAATTGGTGGCGAGGGAACTCGGCTATCCAGCTGAGCGCATACGCACGAATCATGCCCTGTATCTTGCTTCCCCAGACACCCTGCTCGAAGTGCTGAGCAGCGAAGGCGACGATTACACTGATGTGATGCTTGTAGCTCACAACCCCGGCATGACGGAGCTGGCCAATCGAATCGTTACGAAGCGTATCGATAACCTCCCAACCTGTGGAGTTTTCATGCTCGAGACCGATCTGCCGGGCTGGGGTGCTCTTAAGGGTACGCCCGGATCATTCACCGGACTTTTGTCCCCCCAACAGAATCTGAGCTGAAGCCAAGTCAGCGCACTTCGCACATGCAGTGGTAGTAAATACCGCGAGGATCATTCCAGGTGCTTAACGCTGTAAGTTCAGATTCAAAGCGCCCCAACAACCGCTGCAGAGTCGTGGCGACACCCTCTGACGGGCTGTCGCTAACAGCGAACAACATTCCCAACAAACGAGCGTATTGCAGCAGCACCTTCTCAGCCATAGTGAGCTCACGCTCTATATAGACCGTGTTGTACTCGCCTTCTGCCAGACCTGCCAGCGCTGCGGCCGATGCGATAGCCTCATCTAACCCACCAAGCTCGTCGATCAGGCCAATCTGGTACGCATCCTCGCCTATCCACACACGGCCCTGCGCAATTTCATCTACCCGCTCAACTTCCATGTCACGCGCGGCCGAAACCTTAGCGATAAACACGTCATAAGCTGACCGCACGCTGATATCCAGCAGTTCCCTGCCCTCATCTCCAAGTGCGCGTACCTGGCTCAACTGCCCGGAGAGGCTGGTCGTGCCGAACCCATCCACGGTCACCCCAAGCGTTTCAAGGCTGCGTTGAAAGGTGGGGAACATCGCACCCACACCTATAGACCCGGAGATCGTGGTCTCAGATGCCCAAATCTCATCCGCCGCCATCGAAATATAATAACCGCCCGAGGCCGCCACGCTGCCCATGGAGGCAACCAGTGGCCGACCTGTCGCTTTAAGTTCCTGCAATTGATCCAGTACCACTTCGGACGCGAACATGCTGCCGCCGGGACTGTCTACCCGAAGCACAACCGCGGCAATCGAATCATCATTGGCCGCTTGCCGGATCAAGCGCGTCAGGGTGATGCTACCAATGGTGCCCGGCGATGCCTCACCATCAATGATTTCACCGGATGCAACAATGACGGCTACGCTGGACTCAGGCGCGTCATCCACTGCACCTTCGTTCGACACTGCGATAAGGTAGCTTCGGTAATCGATTTGTTCAAAGGTATCCGCTTCATCGGCACTCCCCCCAACGGTGTCGATCATGTAATTGCGAAATTCCTGATGACTCATCAAACCGTCCACCAGGCCGGCATCCACTGCCGCACGCCCCGCATCACCGTCCGCTTGTTTCAGCACACTGATAACATTATTAACGTAGTGATCCAGCGCTTCCGGCTCAAGACCACGCGCCTCGGCGACATCGTGCTCCCATGCGGACCACAAAGCTGCCAGCCAGCGCCCTGAAGCCTCCTTATCCTCGTCCGACATATCGTTCCGCAGGTAGGGTTCAACGAAGGACTTGTAATCGCCCACCCTGAACACATTGATGTCTATCTGTAAATTCTCAAGCGCACCGGCAAAGTAAGTTTTGAAATACCCGAACCCTTCAATCAGCACAAATCCGAAATCGTGCATGTAAATTTCATCGGCATGGGCAGCAAGATAGTATTGCGACTGGTTATAGCTGTCGGCCATAGCAATAATCGGCTTGCCCGAAGCACGATAGACATTCAGGGCCTCGGCTATTGCCTGTAGCTTGCTCAGGCCGCCGCCCTGCAAATAGCCCGGCAACAACACAACCGCCTGAATACGATCATCGTCTGCGGCAAACTCAAGGCTCTCGACAACTTCTCTGACTACCGTTTGGGAATCTCCGTCATTCAACGCGAACAGCGCCTGATCCAGCGGCTCACCCACAGCCTGCTCCACCAGGAACCCGGAGGGCGCAATAACCAGCGCACCAGAATCCGGTATGGTGATACCTCCTCCGGACAATCCCGACAGTGCGGATAAAACAAGCACGATCACAAACAGAAATATAATTACCTGTATAGCCTTAACCAGCCGCTCTATAAGCCGCCAGATAAAACCAAATATTCGGCTGATAGGATTCCTTTCACTCATTTATGCTTACCTGCATTATTCTGTTTCAGGCGAACCAGCATAGCTGATTCGATAAATTGCCCCACGCTTGTCATCGCTGACAAGCAACGAGCCGTCTGGGGCAACCAGCACATCAACCGGCCTGCCGCTCACTTTGCCGTCATGCAACCAGCCCTCGGCGAAAGTTTCATAACTCAAGGCCTTGCGACCGGCCTTATCCAACCGCACCAGGCTGACACGATAACCAATTTTGTCGCTGCGGTTCCATGAACCGTGTTCAGCTATAAACAGTTGATTCTGATAGGCCTCAGGAAACATAATGCCGGTATAAAAGGCGACTCCCAGGGGTGCCACGTGCGGCCCCAACTCCATAGCCGGTGGCTGCGCATCGGCACAACGACCAAGGGCCGCAAATTCGGCCTCCGGTTCGACCATATCAGCACCGTGACAGAACGGAAAACCGAAGTGCAGCCCCGCCTCCATAGCCTGATTCAACTCGCCGGGTGGCTCATCATCGCCCAGCATGTCGCGATTATTGTCCGTGAACCAAAATGCGCCCGTTACCGGATGCCAGTCAAAGCCAACCGAATTGCGTATACCCCGCGCATACACCTCCTGCCCGGAACCGTCCGCATTCATCCGCATGATCAGCCCATAATCAGGCGCATCGCAAATGTTACAAGGTGAGCCAATCGAGATATAAAGCTTGCCATCCGGCCCGAAGGCGATGTACTTCCAGCTGTGCAATTTATCGCCAGGTAGATTATCAACCACCACCTCGGGATCGCCAGGGTCATCGAGTCGTTGCTCAATATTACGATACACCAGAATTCGGTTGATCTCGGCCACATACAGATCACCATTACTAAATGCGACTCCGTTCGGAATCCGTAACTCATTGTCGATCACCCGGACAACGGGATCGCCGCCTAACACATCACTGATTGCATGCACCGTCCCAAGTCTCCGCGAGGACACGAACAACGTGGCCTCATCGCCCCAGGTCATTGCCCTGGCATTCGGCACAGTCGCAATTTGCTCAATGTGAAATCCCGGCGGTACTGACAGATCAGGCTCAGCCGCCGCAATTGATCCAACTCCTAACAACACTGCGGCAAATACCCAGTAAAATACCCAGTAATTGTTTATCCTGTCTGTACGCTTCACCATCGAAGAACCCTCACTTAAGCAACATCAGAGACAACCCCGGCCAGAAAATAATGACAACCACCGTTGCCAGCAGTATAAGCAAAAACGGAAACGTCGCCAGGTACACTTCCACAATGGATTTATTAAACCGGTAACTGGCAATAAACAGGTTCAGCCCAACGGGTGGCGTCAGATAGCCGAGCTGCATGGTCGCCAGAAAAATCATCCCCAGATGGATGGGATCGACACCGAACTCCGCGGCCACCGGCAAGATTAACGGTACGATGAGCACCAATGCCGAAAAAATATCCAGAAACGCGCCCAGTATCAGCAGGAAAATAAGCAGCGCAAACAAAAAGCTCGTCCGCCCATCGACATACTGTGTCACGATACTGATCAATTGCTGCGGCACCTCAGCATCAATGATGAAGTTGGTGGAGGCCAGCGATGCACCGAGAATCAGCAGAATACCGCCAACCAGTACCATCGACTCACGCATGATACCCGGCAGCCGGGTCAGCGAAATTTCGCGGCGAATCACCACCTCGACCAGCAATACATACATCGCTGTCACCGCCGCCGCCTCTGAAACAGCAAGCAGCCCCGAATAAATCCCGCCGAGCACAATCACGGGCAAAGGCAGCTCCCAGATGGAGTCCAGCATGGCTGCGCCCACCTCTGACCAGGAGAAACTGCTTAACGGTACCCGGTTGCCTCGATTGACCCACAGTGCCCAGGCCGACATAGAGAGCAACATTAACAAGCCCGGCATAACACCCGCGATAAACAGGTCGTCGATATTAATCCCCGCCACAACGCCGTAAAGGATCAGCGGCAGAGATGGCGCAAACAGCAATCCAAGACTGCCGCTCGCCGTTACGAGACCTAAGTTAAAGCGATCGTTGTATCCCGCCTGTGACAGCGCCGGATAAAGAATAGCGCCCAAGGCAATAATGGTGACGCCCGAAGCACCCGTAAAGGCCGTGAAAAACGCACAGGCCGCGATGGAGACGATGGCAAGACCACCCGGCATCCAGCCAAGCACGGCCGAGGTGAGCCGAACCAGTCTGGCCGGCGCCTGGCTCTCACTGAGCAGGTAACCGGCGAAGGTGAATAACGGAATGGCCGACAGGATCGGCATCTCCGCGATGCTGAAAAACTCTATCGGCACCGCCGCCCCGAAATCGGGATTAATAGAGATAAAACTGAGCAATGCACCTGCAGCGATAATCGCGAACAACGGGGCACCGAGCAACGCAAGAATTATCAGCACTAAACTGACAAGGATCATGCGCTTTCCCCCTGCCGACCCAACTCCGACAGATGCCTGAAAAACCAGATGACATAGCGATAGGCCATCAACAGGAAAGCGATTGGCAAAATGCTCTGGAACCACCAGGCCGGCAACCCTCCCAACAGGACTTCGGCATCTTCGATCGCAAAGCCGACCATGATCGATGAGTACCAGGCAAGTGCGAAACAAAGCGTCGCGGTAAACAAGTCAACAACGATAGCGGCGAGATCCTGGCCACGCTTCGACAAAAATCGGGACAACACATCTATGGAAATATGCCGATCTTCCCGCGCTGCAGCGACGCCCGCGACCATGGCTATCCAGAGCACCATGAGCCGGATCGCCTCACCACCCCAAAAAAAACTGCCCGCGCCGCCCCAGCGCAGCAGGATTTGCAGCGTACCGAGCCCGATCATGCCAAATAGCAACATGCTCAACAGAGCATTTTCCAGCAAACGCCCCAGCTTATCGGCTTTTTCCAGCACGAATTCAGCCCCCAACCAAGGCGTCACATATCCACATCTGCAATGGCCGCGCTATCAGCTCCTGTCGCACGGTATTCCTCCAGTAATGCCATCAGCCTGGTTAACAATCCCGAATCGACCGAGTTTTTACTCCAGATAGATTCATTGGTTTCTCTGGCAATACCATGCCAGTAAGGAATATCTTTAGGGTTGGATTCAACCAGCTGCAGACCGTTCGCCAGCAGTGCATCTTCGGCTTCGATATTGTCACGGCGATTAATCGCATCCAGGCGTGCATAAGTTTCGACGAGAATTTCCTGAACCACCGCCTGATCACTGGCCTTAAGTCGCTCGAAAGCGCGCATATCAAACGCCAGCATTCCCAACGTATAAGAGACAGGCATCGGGTTAATGTAATTAACCTTGGTATACCACTGCAGCAACAAGGCAGCCGAAGGCGGTGTGACAATCGCATCAAGTAAACCCGTCTGCAACCCCATGAGAACGTCCGACATCGACAACACGACCGGAGACAGGTTCATGGATTCCAGCGCAGTAAAACTAATGACATCACCTTCCGGAACCCATATTTTCATGCCCTTGAGGTCTTCATGATCGCGGATAGGTTCGGCGCTCATGAACACGGCAAATCCACCACCGGCAAATCCAAAAACTGCAAACCCGGCATCGCGCAGACCGGCAATCAGAGTCGCGTCGAGACGCTCACGCACATAGTCGACTTCGGCTTGCGAGTGAAACACAAACGGCATGCCATACAACACGATATCCGGATACCGTTCCATCAGCCCACTCGCTGAAAAAGCAGCACCCTGCAACTGACCGATCCGTATTTTGCGTAAGACTTTCTTGTCATTGCCCATCACGCCACTGCCATAAAATTTCAGGACGACCCGACCTTCGGTACGTTCCTTGATCTTTGTGGCAGCGGCTCGATGCTCAAGCATCCACTCGGAACCCTCGGGCGCAAGGGTGGCAATTTTCAGCACATCCGCCAGCACGGAGCTCACCATCAGTACACATGTAACAATTGCTAAGGTTGTCATTCTAAATATTTTCATAATGTAGTGTGATATTTAAAAATAATCGTCTGCGGAGGCTAACAGCGCAGCTGCCTGCTCCTGGGCAAGAATGTTAAAGAGAATCAGATCAGGCTGTTTGACATCAGCCGCCAGAACTTCGTTCAGAAGCCGGTCATGCAGTTCACGATCGTACAGCAACCGTGCATAACCACGGGCAAATTCAACCTTGATACTCAAATCTCGCCCCCCGGATAACGCTATCCCGCGTTCAAACCACTCGCGGCCGACTTCCGGCTCGCCACCGAGTGCAGCTGGACGCAGTGTTTTGAGAATACCCAGGTACATACAGGTGCTGGCGGCGTAGCCTCCGGGCTCGAGCGCCATTAAATACTCCAGTGAAGCCTCCACTTTGGGCAAATCGGCCAATGCCTCAAAGTCACCCGAATTGGCACGAATCCAGGCCAGCGAACTCAGGCTGTAACTGTATAGGGCTACAACATCATTCTTATCGCTGGTCTGGATGGCCTGTACATACTGATCGAAAGTGATGCCATGCAGTGCACAGGCATTTTTATTGGCCGCACACAGCGCCTGTTCGCCATACATTCGAGCGCGCAGGGTCAGTATCTTTGCCCGCTCCGGATCAGCAACCAGTGCCGCGCCATAAGCTGCATACAACTGAGCTGCGGATGACAAAGTGGCCACATTGTCAGGATTCGACTGAGCAAGACTGTCAAGCAACAGAAGATACGAAGGCAATGCCTCTCTGACCAGCTCCGGATCTTCCTGATTGAGGATTGCGGTGGACAACCCATCGGCCATGTCGGCTGACATATTGGACACAATAGCACTGCAGCCGGCCAGAAGCTGCGCCAATAACAAACCGGCTGCCATGCTCGCGACTGCAGGAATACGCATCACAGGCATGTCCGACGGTCTGAAGATACGCATAAGACTCGACGAATACAGTTCACGGCGAGCCCGTCCAACGCTAAATTTTTTCCTTGATACGAGCCGACTTACCACTGCGCTCTCGCAGATAGTAGAGCTTGGCTCGCCGTACAGCACCGCGGCGCTTTACCTCGATACTGGCCACCAAAGGACTGTAGGTCTGGAAGACACGTTCGACACCTTCACCATGCGAAATTTTGCGTACGGTAAACGCTGAATTCAAGCCGCGATTACGTTTGGCGATTACCACGCCTTCATACGCC
>Ga0209988_10003179_pt1 | contig 10882 bp, 11 predicted proteins | sample N075metaG_FD_183115 | JGI IMG/M metagenome (GOLD analysis project Ga0209988, IMG submission 183115) | Deep subsurface microbial communities from Kermadec Trench to uncover new lineages of life (NeLLi) - N075 metaG (SPAdes) (version 2) | ecosystem: Environmental > Aquatic > Marine > Ocean trench... | reverse complement strand
AACGTCGTATTCCCTCGCCCAGTTTCGACTGTGATATCGTCGGCATCTCGAATTCGGTTCGACTTTGCGAGCGTGCGTTCGAACCCCGCCCTTTTCATTCCCCGATCCATTCCCGCGTCGACTCGCGCGCCGAGTCTACGCGACGGACAACATTTTGCTGCAGGAGCGGACTTGGCAATGGAGGCACCCCTGAGAAAGGCGTTTCATCATTCCGCGCTTTGGCTGATCAGGCTGCTGCCGCACGAAGCAAGGCGGCGTATCGAGCGCCGGTTTCGCGGCTGGGAGGAAGCGGAGAAGCTGGCGAGCGCCGATCTCGTTGTGATCTCCTTCGGAAAGAGTGGGCGCACCTGGCTGCGCGTGATGATATCCCGCTTCTATCAGCTCAATTATGGTCTCGAGAAGGAGGAGATGCTCGGCTTCGACAATCTTCATCGGCGCGAGTCGCGCATTCCGCGGATTCTCTTCACCCACGACAACTATCTGAAAGACTACACCGGCCACTCGGATTCCAAGATCGACTATCAGGGGAAGCGCATCGTTCTGTTGGTTCGAAACCCGAAGGATGTCGCCGTATCCTTGTTCTTTCAGTGGAAGCACAGGATGAGACCGGCGAAGAAGTTCATCAACCGCTATCCCGCGCATGGAGCCGATGTTTCGCTCCACGACTTCGTCATGAGCGATCTGTGGGGCCTCCCTCGTGTGATCAACTTCTTGAATCTCTGGGCAGAGGAGGCGCCCAAATTCGATGATCTTTTGATCGTTCGATACGAAGACATGCGTGCCAACCCCGAAACCGAGTTCGGAAGGATCATGACTTTCATCGGGGAATCCGTTGCGGAGGAAATCATTCGCGACGTTGTCGAATACGCCTCTGTCGAAAACATGCGAAAGCAAGAGGAGAACAACGACTCTCGCTTTGCGAGTGGCCGCATGAAGCCGGGGCAAAGGGGCGTTCGCGATTCGTACAAGGTTCGAAGGGCCAAGGTCGGCGGTTATCGGGACTACTTTTCGCAGGAGCAGATCGAAACAATCGACGCCCTCGTGGCGTCTACGCTCGCGTCCGACTATCGGTACGACAGCGACAGGGGAGAGTCCGCGGACGAGTCGTCGGAGTCCGTGGCCAGTCGCTGAGCGTCGCGTTTCTCGGCGAAGCTCGTTCAAGCTTGGTGGGGCCGCCTCAGGGCCGAGCGAAAAGCGAAGTGTAGAACGAGGAGAGGGATCCCTCGACGATCTCGTCCAGCGTCTTCTGCTGCTCGATGTCGAAGTAGTCGGTGTAGCCGCCGACCTTACCCCGCCGGACCTTGAACGAGTCACTGTCCTCGGTATCCACGGGCCTGAGCCGACTGCTCTCGAAGGCCCCGGCCTTTTCCAACGCTTGGAGCTTGTCGAAATGCGCTCTTTCGATGGCGTGCGTGACCGCGATCGGGTCGGGATCTTCACCCAGGAAGCGGAGCGCATCGGCCAGCGTTTTCTCGGACTCGGCATGCATCTTTTCGTAGGAAAGACAGTGTGAGTTCGGAATCGAGTCGAGGGCGTGCGCCCAGACGTTCAAGAACTCGACCATCGTTCGGAGTCCGCCCTGGCTTCCGCTGGCGAACTCGAAAATGGGAATGTCGAGATCCAGATCCCGTTTCTTGCGATGGAAATACATCGACACGCAGACGTCTCGAGGATCTCGGGCGAGAAAGATGACGTGTTTCGAGCGATATCGCGATTTGTCGGGTTCGATCTCCTCGGGACGCGCGTCCGGGTCATCATCGTGAGTGAAGAGAATTTTTGGAATACGCCGATTCAGATAGTGCAGATTCGCGAACTCGAGAAGCGGGGGTGCATCCAGCTCGTAGCGTTCCTCGAAGTAGAAGGTCAGCGTCGCACGCAGCCAGGTCCGCCCGCTCTTCGGATACGATACGACGATGTATTTAGTGGTTGCGAATTTCCAGGCCTTCATGACCTGCTTCTTGATGCTCTTGGGAAGCAGCTTCTTGATCACGAATTGGATGCGGTCTTCCGGCTTCGGCACTGACTTCGCTTCCGCTCCTCGACCGTCTCCAGCGCGCAGACCGGATTCTCGATCTCTCGATCGGCACGGGATCGACGTCTTTCCACCGCGCCCGGTCACATGCCCGACCGCCGGGATCGGCTGGCAGAGCGGGAGACGAAGTCTCGCGTATCGACTCATCACCGGCAAGCCGTTCGTCGATGTCCGAACGTCGCTCCCGGCTAGCGTTTCTTTTTCAAGCTCGCGTAGACGCGGTCGACGAAGCCCAGCGAATCTGCGACATCGCCAAAGACCTCGTCGAAGTCGGCAGTGGGCTTTGCGGCGATGGCTTCTTCGACGCTCATGCCCTCGTCGATCATTTTAGAGACTCTCTCGCGGACCGTTTTCAGCATCTCGATGTAGCGCCGAAGCGCGTCATCGTCGGTGACCGGACCGTGGCCCGGAATCACGGTTGCACCCGGTTTCAATTCGGCCAGCACCACTTCACAGAATTCGATCATCCCATCGATCTCGCCACCATTGTCGGCATCGATGAACGGGTAGCCCGTGTTGTTGAAGACATCCCCCATGTGGACGACGTTGGCCTCGCGAAAGAGGATGGCGGCGTCGCCCGTGGTATGCGCCGGGCCCGTATGGATCAAATCGATCTGTTGTCCGTTGAAATGAAAGGACATCCGGTCGTCGAAGGTGATCACGGGGAGTGCGTTGGACGGATAGGCTTCCTGTTGGTATCGGGCGAGCCCGAGGTTGATGATGTGAGGTGTCGTCATCATCTCTCGCGAGTTGGCTTGGCTCACCAACCAGGTGCCGGCCGGGCCGAATGCCAGATTGCCATCGGCATGATCGAAATGCCAATGGGTGTTGATTGCGAAATCGACATTCGTGCCGCCAATCTTCGCGATCGCGGCTTCGATTTTCGGCATCATCTCTGGAAATTGATCGTCCACGATGAGCGTGCCGTTCTCGCCGATCGACACGCCGATATTGCCACCGATCCCGAAGAGAACATAGAGGCCGTTGCCCAGCTCCTGTGTCTTGATCTCAGCGGTGGCGAGATCCCATCCAAAGCTCTCGAGGAGTTCCGCCCGGCTCGAGATCTCGTCCTCGGCGCCGGCTGCGCCCACGCAACAAACCATCAGCCAGATTCCCGCGAATACTCGCCTCATCGCATACCTCACGTTTCGGTTGGCGACGCCTCGAGGGCGCGTGTCCGGAGAGTGACACGCCCTCACGATCATCGCCCGTAAAGACCCTCTCAAATACGGAGCGAGTGTCGAGCCGGGGCGGGCGATGGACTGGGGATCCGCCCCACACGGCGCGCCTAATGTCGAGCTCTTCGAGCGCGCGAGCCCTTCGCTAGATTCCTGGACCCTGGAACCCGCCGCCGACACGGAGTCCTCGGTACGCCCGGTGTGTCCGCTCGGCGATCTCCTCCGGTGCGAGCAGGTTGAGCGGCGCACGCCCGACTTTCTTGAAGGGATGTTCCAGGCCGCGACGCTCCATCTCGCGCATCAACTCGACACCTTCCCAGGCCCGCACCAGGCCATAGCGGAGTTCTTCGTCGTTCAGGCTCGTGTACCACTCCGCCAGACCGAGGTCGCGCAGCGCCTCATTGCGTCGGAATTCCCCGTCGACGACGTGGGGATCGGTGATGTCATACCTCGGAAGATCGAGAACATCGAGAAAGCGGAGGTAGGTCTGCATCGAAGGCCATTGTCGGCCCCGTTCGATCTGACTCACGGTGTTCTTGGTCACGCCAATGCGTTCCGCGACGGTGGTCTGGTTCAGACCGAGCCTTTTTCTGAAAAATCGCAGAAATCCACCGATGGCGGTGAGCCGATGGGTCATTGCGTTGCTTTGCGTCATGGATTCTCTCCCCGAGTGAGATGGTGTGTGGCAGTGACTTTTGTCGAATTGAAGCCTTCGTCCGGGATTATGGTCAATCTAGGGCATTGACTTCAAGCGAAATTGCCTGCTATCCAGAAACGCCTGAAGGGCCGTCGCGACCGGGTGATTCACGGGAATGCGGGCGCTGATCCAAGCTGAGGCATATCGCCGTCCATGCCGCCTTTGCTGCTCGACAGCGCAAACTCTCGCAAGGATCGCATCGGCTTCGACGGTCCTTCAGAGATCCGTTGCCCCAGGCGGCTGCCGGATCCGCCGCGGTGGATTGGGTGGGCTCACGAAGATGGGGCGGTGAGTACGGTTGGGTGTGCTGTGCCGGCACGGCGCTGACCGGGGGCGGTTCGGAGGTCCGAGCACGACTCGGGTGCGGTGCGGCGTCTGAAGCGTGGACCGGCTCCGGCAGCCGCAGCGTGATCGCTCGGCTGTAGTCCTTGCTCACCGCCCCCTCGAAGCCTCGAAGGCGGAATCTCTGCTATCCGTCGGGTTGGAAACGGGGCCTATACTTCGTCCTTGTCCGCCGTCCCCCTGCTTCTTTTCGACCGAGCAAGGGATGAGCGGGGGGGAAAGTCGCGAGGCGGCGACTCGGAGGATTGGCGGATCGCTTCCCACGCTTTGAACGGAGAATTCCCGAATGGCCAAGCAAGCCCCAGTCGCTCTCGTCATGGGCAGTGACTCAGACCTTCCGAAGCTTGAGAACACATTGGCCGTTTTGAAGCAGCTCGAGATTCCGCTCGAAGTGCGCGTGATCTCGGCGCACCGCACGCCCGACGAGTTGCGCGCATGGCTGGATGAGGCGGTCCCCAACGGGTTGAAAGTCATCATCGCCGCCGCGGGCATGGCGGCACATCTCGCCGGCGCCTGCGCCGCGCACACGACGATTCCCGTGATCGGAATTCCTGTTCCGGGGGGTTCGCTCAACGGACTCGACGCTTTGCTCTCGACGGTCAATATGCCGGGGGGTGTCCCCGTCGGCACGGTTGGGCTCGGCCCTTCGGGCGCGAAGAACGCCGCACTCTTCGCCGCACAGATTCTGGGTGTTGCGGATTCTGCCATTGCGAAACGAGTCGCGGCCCTGCGCATCGCCGATGGGGACGCCGTACGCGCCAAGGACGCCAAGGTCCGAGCGGAACATCCCGTGGACTAACGATCGACTCGTCCGCCTCGAGCGGATTCAATTCGATGTCAGTCCCAATCCGAAGACGAACTCGAAGACGTGATCACGAATCTTGCGAATCCCAATCTCGTCAAATTTGCCGAGATCCTGCTCGAGAAGGTCGACAAGGGAGATTTCATCGCGGGCGTCGTCGGTCAGAACATCGTGCTCGAGGGATTGGCCTTCACGGTCTTCGAGATGCTTCAAGCCGCCAATGTCGATGCGAATCCGAAATTCGCCCAGACGCTCTCGGGTACGATTGCGGACGAACGTCGTCATGTTGGATTCGGTGAGAACCGAATCGGTTCGCTGCTCGTCGAGCATCCGGAGAAGAAGCCGGAGATCGAGCAGATGCAAAAGGAAATGACCTACTACATGCTCGCGACCTTCGCGGATCGGTTCCGGAATCAATCCTCGGTGATCCAGGAGACGCGGCGACTCATCCAAGAGTCGGGGGCGGGGTCGAAGAGTCAGGTCTGGCACGGCACCGATCTCTCGAGTGCGGACCCAGCCGAGATGGAGGCCGTTCTTGCGGACACCGTGCTGAAGGAGTTCAAGACCCGGCTCGCACGGATCGGACTCGAATATCAGACGCCGATTCAGCCCTGAGATTCGACACGCGCACGGGAGATACCGAGACATGTCGATCGAAGGGGTCGAGATCCACGCTCGCGATCACGAGGGATTTCTCGAGGAAGTCCATTCCTTCGAGTTCTGGTTCCAATCGGTCGTGGGCTACCTCGCGGACCATCCCTATGGCGTCGATCCGAAGGGTTCGATTCCCGATCTTTCGGAATCGGATCGGAACGCGCTGATCGCGACCTTGTCGACCTATTGTGTCGGCGAGGTCGCCGCGCTCGAGGGTGCCAGCGGAATGATCGGCTTCGCGCCGAATCGACACTCGAAAATCTTTCTGGCGACACAAGTGGTCGACGAGGCGCGACATCTCGAGGTCATGTTGCATCGATTGTCGGAACTGGGTGTCCCGGACGCAGAGGCCGAGTTCGAAGCGCGTGCGAATCCGAACCTGTTGGCGTTTCGAGATCGGCTGCGCGAGTTCGTCGAGGCGAAGGATTGGGAAGCCTCCCTCTTCGCTCAGAACGTGATCCTCGAGTCGATGGAGTTCGCGGCCTTCCATCTGCATATGCAGACGGCGGATGCGAGAACGGCCGAAATGCTGGCCGGCGTACTCAAAGACGAACGACGGCACATGGGGTTCGGAGAGAACGATCTCGGTCGCCATCTCGAACGGTTTCCCCAGGCGAGAACGCGGCTGCGCGAGATCAAGAAGGAGTTGGATGCGCTCGTTCTCGCGACCTTCGAGGACAGTCAGCGAGCGTTGGGCACACCGGCTTCGGAGCGAGGCGGAATCGGACGGCTCTACCTCGAGAGCGTCGCGCGACTGGGCTTCGACAAATGATCGATCCCCTGCTCGAAATCGACGAATTCGATTCTGCGAAGAACGAGGACTCACCCGAAAAATTGGAACGGCGACGACCGCGCACGCGCTACCGGTTGAAAGACGACACCGGCTTCGATGAGGTGCCGAAGAAATACCGTCGATTCTATCGACGCTGGAAAGGCAAGGGCGACTCGCTCGCCCCGAACGAAGTGATCTGTCCGGTCTGTCGGGTCGTAATTCGTTCGACCCGAGAGCTGAGACCCGGCGACCGCGTCTATTGCATGCCCTGCTTCTCGCGACTGACGGTCGTGCGAGCGGAGTCCGGGCGGCTCGAAGCGCGCGTGGTCTATTAGATGCGTCCCGGACGCATATCTGGCCCTAGAGTGTCTGGCTAAAGGCCTTTCCGGTCCCGCCCGGGGTAGGATCGAGGTAGGCATCGAAGGCCATCGCGGCGTGTCGTAGGAAGAGCGTCCCGAGCGGGCGAATGGAGAGGTCGCCCGCCTCGCTCAAGTCGATGAGTCCATCGTCGCGCAAGGATTGTAGTCGTGCGATCGAAGCCCGGTAGTCGCTTTGATAGTTTCCGCCGAAGCGGGCCTCGACCTCGGCTGCGGATACGCTCGCCTCACACATGATTCGACCGATGATCCAACGACGGGCAAGATCGTCCCTCGATAGGCGATGTCCTCTCGAAGTCGGGAAATGGCCGGTTTCGACGCGATCGAACCAGCGGTCGAGCCCCTTCTCCGCCTGGGAATAGCAGTTGGAGAATTCGCTGATCGCGCTGGGACCGAAACCGAGTAGATCGACCCCATCCTGGGTCGTGTACCCCATGAAATTGCGGCGCAGTGTTCCTTGGTCGAGTGCGCGGGACAGTTCGTCTTCGGGAAGTGCAAAGTGGTCCATGCCGATCATGCGGTACCCGGCCTCGGAGAGTCGCCGAATCGCGGAGACGAAGATTTCGAGACGACGGGCGGGTTCGGGTAGATCACCGCGTTCGAAGCCCCGCTGTTGTTTTGCGATCCAGGTGACATGGGCGTAGCCGTAGAGGGCGATGCGATCCGGGCGTGCCGTCAATATGTCATCGAGGGTCTTGGCAAAACTGGCCACGGTCTGATGGGGCAAACCGTAGATGAGGTCGTAGTTGATGCGTTCGATTCCGGCTTCTCGTGCGACTTCGGTCAGCCTTCGCGTCAATTCGAAGGGCTGGATTCGATGGATCGCGACCTGGGTCCTGAGGTTCGTATCCTGTACTCCGAGAGAGATGCGATTGAAGCCTAACGACGCGAGCATTTCGATCTGTTCGGGGGTCGTGACACGCGGGTCGACCTCGACCGAGATCTCGGCATTGGGAAGGAGTTCGAATGGCTTCGTCAGCGCGTGAAAGAGGCGCTCGAGTTGGCCAGGCGTGAGATGAGTCGGAGTGCCCCCGCCCCAATGCATCTGGCGACAAGGCAGACTCGTTCCGATCACGGATCGGGTCCTCTCGACCTCGCGTTCGATCGCGCCCAGATATCGTTCGGGGAGTTCGGGATTCTTGGTGATGACCCGATTGCAGGCGCAGAAATGGCATAGGCTGTGACAGAACGGAATATGGGCGTAGATCGAAACGGGTCGATCGGCGGGAAGTACGCGAAGCGCTTTGACATGTTCGGATGCACCGAAGTCCTCGCTCCATTCGGGGACCGTTGGATAACTCGTATAGCGAGGGCCAGCGATCGCATAGCGCGGAATGAGACTCGTCAGTCTCTCGAGTTCGAAGGTCAGCGGTGTTTTCTCGGGTCCGGCCGGCGGAGAGGATCGGATCGGCGTGGCCCGTTCTCGACAGGCCTTCACGGCTCGTAGCCGGGGTGTGAATGGCCAAAACTGGTGAGAGGACCCTCTGTGATTCGAGCGAGCAGATTTTCTTCCTTTTGCTCGTGCCGGTCGATGCGATTTGCAAGTTCAGTGAGTGCCAAAACTGCTTCGTGCTCGATCGAATGGGTCATCAGGTATTTGACGTTGTCCAGCGCGATTCGAATCTCCTCGTGTTCCTCGACGAGCTCCACGAGTTCGTCTCGGAGATCGTTTCGAAGTCCATGCAGTGCCGGGAAGTAGATGTCCTCTTCGACGGACATATGCGCCTCGAGCGCAGTCTGGAACAACAGGAAGTCCCCGATCGCCTTTCGCGGACCGATCGCCTCGACCGACTCGAGCGTTCGCTCGAAGAGATCCCCGAGCTGTCTGTGCTGGGACAAGATTCGACCCTGTTCGCCTCGCATCCGAATTCGAAGCCCGGAGTCGATGCCGTGTGTCTCCTCATTGAATGTGCTGTCCATGGGCGATTTCTCCTCCGACCTTCGGCTTGATCGAGCAACAGACTTTCAGAAGCGCTGACCTCGCGTGTTCTACGCGACAACGAACGACGATCAGAAGCCGTAGCTCAGCATCAGCGTGACTCTTTGTTCGAAAATGTCTTCCCTCCGGCTCAGAACGCGCTCGTAGGAGAGCCCCGTCGAGAAGCCGCTTCTGAAGGGAATGCGAACGCCCCAGGCCATCGTGATGACACTTTCTCCCGCCATCCCCGAGGAGCCGAGGTTCGCGACATCCGCGCCTTCACCCCGAAGATCCGCCGTCGGATTCATGAACGGATTGGGGCTGTGAAGGATGCGCTGGACGACGCCGATCGGCAGTCGACCCGCATCGGTTTCGATCGTCGATTTTCCGTCCCCCGAATCGAGATACGTTGTTCCATTGAGCTCGATGAAGGGAACGATGAAATCTGCTCCCGGAACGAATCCGACTTCGAACGCCTGATCGAGATGGATATTGTAGAAGAGTGAAGAGCTGTCCTTGTCGCCGTCCACCGCCAACTGAGAGCCGATGCCGACGATGAGATGCGTCGCCCCGGGTCCATATCCAACACTGAGGGCCGGAATGATGACGCCCTTGCCGGTGCCCTGGAAAACGCCATCGTTGCCGAGGGGAATTTCATAGCGAAGGCTCGGCGTGACGATCAGGCTCGATTCGCGGTGATCGATCAATGCGTATTTGAACCCGACCGTAACGTCCATGAAGCCTTCTTCGTTGTCGAGTAGGACATTGTCGTTTCGCATGATCATGTAGCCGTCTTTGGTCGCGATGAACGCGAGACGATCGGTGATCGCGAGTCGTGCCTGCAACGCGATGATCCCGGCGCCGCCCCCGTCGAAGATCGAGTCCGCCGGAAAGTTGTGGTAGATGCCCACGAGGTTCAGTTCAGTCGTGATGTAGGGATCCTCGAAGAGATAGGGCATGGACATCGGGGCGATGTGCCCTGCAGGCCTGGCCTCGCGATCGCATGTGAAATCCGGAAACCAGCTCGTGCAGCGATCTTCGGAGGCCACCGTCGGCATCGCCAGGCCCATGGCGATGAGAGAGAGAACGACGATGACTCCCCCGCGTCGTGCTTCCAAGACTGCGGCGACCCCTCTCGCCCGTCCATTCACATGCGATGCGATGCGCTCACCCTTTGCCGAGCATTGCCCGAAACTCATGGCTCCCCTCCTCCTTGGAACTCGAATTCTCAGCGCTTCATCGATTGGGCCCGCATGGCGCGGAGCATTCGACGGGTCGACGCTGTCTGCAGATACAAGGAGATGCAATGGGCATGCCGAACCGGGCCATGCGTTGGGCTCTCATCCGCCGCATACGGGATCGCGGCGAGGCAAGAATGCCCACGCGTTCATGAAAGCCACATTCGTCTGTTAGTTCGTCGCTGGCAGACCCGCCAGAACCCCGTCGGCCGAGGGCGCACGCGCCATCACATCCTCTGCATCGCTTCGAACGTGCTTCTTCTCGATCTGCTCTGCGATGAAGGCCGGGCTGACGACGCCCTCTTCGACACACTCGCGCAAGAGACCAAAGAAATACCCCTCCTGGTTGGGGTCAGGGTGTTGTCGGTAGTGCCCGAGCAGCGCGTGATCGCCGAAGAGCCTCCGGCGTCCCCAGAGCAGCCAACCCAGCGGTGGGAATTTTCGAAACTTGTCGGCCGGAGTGAAGTCGATGGGCAGACCGGTTTTCCAGGGCTGGGTCCAGCGCTTCGTCGTGTGCAACATCCGAGTCTTCTGGCTGAAGCGATCCAGGTCGTTCCATCCCGTTTCGAAGAGCCCGATCGAATCGCGTGGCTCTTTGGTGAGGGTGATCCATTCCTTGTAGTCGAGCTTCTTGTCGAAGAGGGCTTGAAATTGGTCCCTGACCTTCCAATGCTCGAGCTTCGCGCAATCGAGAAGCATGACGCTCGTCGCCATTCGTCCGTACACGCTCTTGCTTTTTCGATTCCGCGGACGACACAGAATGGCCTTGCCGGCCATGTCACGAGAAAGAAGGTCCCAGACGTCGCCGACTGCGAAGACGTCGGGGTCGATCACGACCGCGCGCCCTCGATATCCCATCAATTCGGGCGGCA
>Ga0209988_10003177_pt1 | contig 10886 bp, 18 predicted proteins | sample N075metaG_FD_183115 | JGI IMG/M metagenome (GOLD analysis project Ga0209988, IMG submission 183115) | Deep subsurface microbial communities from Kermadec Trench to uncover new lineages of life (NeLLi) - N075 metaG (SPAdes) (version 2) | ecosystem: Environmental > Aquatic > Marine > Ocean trench... | reverse complement strand
CTGGATCACCGTATATGGCGTCAAGTTCGTAGGTTTTATGGCGTTGCAGCACGGTAGTTCGCTCATAGGCCTGCCATTGATGTTCGCGCTCTATTTGAATTGGTATCGCCGTGCCGAGTGCCAGCCTGTGCCGGACTCCGTCTTGTCACCGATCGCCCGATGGGCCTGGATACTGTTGCTGGCCGGCCTGCCGCTGGCAACGGTGATCCGGCATATTGTCTACATCCCACAACTGACGCTGCGCCCGATAATCATAGCGCTTTATTCGGCGGTCACAGAGGCCGGGTTCATGTTCGTCATTCTTGTCGCGTGCTTCAGCCTGTTGTTTTATCCTGTTGCAAAATACAGGCAAGAGAACAGGATCTAGAATCGCGTCGCGGAGGTCGTCGATTTGTACAATAAACTCCAGCATTTGATATACGAAACCACCGGCATCGACCTTGGTGGTGAAAATGCACCCGTCGATATCAATGCTCAAATAGCGGTGGCCTCGCTTCTGGTCGTAGCGGCAAACAGCGACGGCAGTATCGATGGCAAAGAAACAGTCAAAATGGTGGAAGCATTGTGTCGCCGGTATTCGATGACGCCTGTCGTTGCACTGGATCTCGTTTCCCGGGCAATTGAGGCCCAGTCGATGGGCGATGATTCGCCTGCATTATTTGATGAGTTGAACGAGCGCTTGACGAAAAAGCAGAAAGAAGAACTGATATTGATGCTATTAGAAGTCATCGCTGCAGACGGAGAGAAGAAAGCGAAGGAAATGGCAGTACTCGATCGGGCCGTAGCTGCGTTAGGCATTTCAAGTAACCGGCTCGACAAGATTTACGATCGTTACTTCGAAGCTAAACGGAAAAGCGGAAAATAAAGTGGACGACGTCGATACGGAACGCCTCGTGATTCGACAGTTAACACACTCGGATGATGAATTCATTGTCCGCTTATTAAATGAGGAGTCCTTTCTGCATTTTATTGGCGACAAAGGCGTTCGAACGTGCGCAGACGCCCGCGACTATTTAACCGAAGGACCGATGGCGAGCTATGCGGCATACGGCTATGGCCTGTTCCTGGTGTCCGAGAAGTCCAGTGGCGCCCCGGTCGGCATGTGCGGATTGCTTCGAAGAGACAATCAGGAACACCCGGATATTGGTTTCGCGTTTCTGGCGGACTATCGGGCGCTCGGATACGCGTTCGAATCGGCGAAAGCCGTAATGGACTATTGCTACATGCAACTGAATATCGAGACTATCGTCGCATTCGTCGCCCCGAATAATGAACGTTCCATCCGATTACTTGAGCGACTTGGCTTTCAATTTGCCGGTGAGGGGAGCCTTGAGGGTATCGACAAGCCACAAAGCCTGTACAGCAGTGCTCGACCGATATGAAAATACGTCAACTGGCGTTAACGCTCCCGGTTGTACTGTTGTGTGGTACATGACCTGGCCTACTGGATCGGCGGAAGCTCGGACGATCGCAGGATCGCCGATCATGAGCTAAAAACCTGCGTTGAAGCCGTTGGCGAACCCACGATAGCCAAACCAATGCTTGCCGGGGTGCGTGTGGGTGGCGCCGTGGTTGCCAACACGGTTCCGATGGGCCTATGGTTGGCCGTACCTGCGCGGCTATGAGGCAGTATCAGAAGAAGAAGCGGGGCAGGTGGAGCAAAAAATGCAGGCGGCTTTGAAGCGGGTCGAGGAACAACGCCCGGTGTCGAGAGAAAATCATAACTAACTGTTTTATAAAATGAAAACAGCATAGAGAGGCAAGTGAATGTCAACCCATACAGCAACCATCCGCTGGCAATGCGACGATAATAACTTCGCAGACAACAAGTACAGCAGGGGCCATGTCTGGGAATTTGACGGCGGAGCTGTAGTGGCGGCGTCAGCCGCGCCGGATGTCGTGCCTGCCCCGATGTCAATAGCGGAAAACGTCGATCCTGAAGAGGCGTTCGTCGCTTCTTTGTCCAGTTGTCACATGTTATTTTTTCTTTCCTTTGCAGCGTCGCGCGGCTATAGCATTGATGATTACGTCGATGAGGCCGTTGGGGAAATGCAAAAAGACGATCAGGGTAGAACGTCGATCACAAAAGTAACGCTGCGCCCTCGAATCGTATGGTCTGGTGACAATCTGCCGACCGAGGAGCAAAAAGAAAAGCTGCACCATCAGGCTCACAACTGTTGCTTCATCGCCAATTCAGTTAAAACGGCGATAGTGATCGAAGCGGTTTAATAAAAATACAAATAGAGAGAAGAGAACTCATGCATGAAGAGGTTAAACATCCGTGCGTACAGCACAAACTGGCGTTAATTCGCGACGAAGATACGGGCCATAAAAAGTTTCGCGAACTCGCTACCGAGATCACCATGTTTCTTTGCTACGAGGCATTGAAAAAAATTCGCGTAAGGAAAGTGGAAGTTCAAACGCCGGTCGCAAAAGCGGAATGTTACAAGATCGACGAAGACCTGGTCGTAGTGCCGATTCTTCGGGCTGGTGTTGGCATGCTGGAGGGACTCCTCGGCTTGTTGCCGACGGCGAGAGTAGGCTTCCTCGGCATGTACCGGGACGAAGAAACAAAGCAACCCGTCGCTTACTACCAAAAATTGCCGGCACAGACCAAAGGCGGTCTTTGTATTGTGATCGACCCGATGTTGGCGACCGGTGGCTCAACCGCGGCTGCAATCGATGTATTGAAAGAACACGGCGCAGAGAACATCGTTGTTGTGTGCATTGTTACGTGTCCGGAGGGTCTTGAAACAGTCGAAAAGGCGCACCCGGACGTCAAAATTTACACAGCAAGTATTGACAGTCATCTCAATGAAAAGAAATACATAGTGCCGGGTCTGGGTGATGCCGGCGATCGCTTGTTTGGCACCCGCTAGGAGAGCTTGTGCGGCAGAAAACAAGACCTAAAACACAAAACGCAGTTTCTTTTCGTCTGAACTCTCGCGCTGGATGACATAAATCCGAAAGTTCTCCTGTCATCGACCTAAAGACCTGTAAAATACAGGCTCAAGACCTACACTAGCTGTTTACGGACTCGCACGACATGATTGAAGACCTTATAGAGCCAAGATTCGAAGGCGCGCAATTAATTATCGAGACTTCCAATGAAACGGAAGTGTACGATTCGCAGTACCTTGTCGCTGCATTACTCGTGTCTGTCGCCAAGAGCGACGGACATATATCAGAAAGCGAAACGTCGAAAATGCTGCAACTGGTTGGTAGTCACTTTCAGTTGAAAAGTTCTGAATCGCTTGAGCTTCTAACCCGTGCAATGGCAAACCTGGCAGAGAATCCGGACCTGACCAGCCTGCTAAAAGAACTGAGTTCCGTTCTAACCTCAGCTGACAAGGAAGACGTCGCAGTGATGTTGCTCAAGGTCGTCTCAGCGGACGGTCGGCGAGACGCTGAGGAAATGGATACCTTGAGCCAAGCTGCTGAAATTATTGATATTTCGTCGGAGTCAATGCACCGCGCATTCGATCGTTATTTCGACGAAAAAACACCTGACGAAGAGCTTTGAAGCGCTTGATTTGCTTCGCAGCTGCCGGTTCAGGACTGTGGGGGCATCATGCGAAATACAATTTTCAAGACGGTCGTTCTACCTGCACCGGCGGAAACCTTGTACGACATGTATATGGATCCCGAGATTCACGGTGCATTCACGGGCGCGTCTGCAAAGATTAGCGAAGTAGCCGGCTCGCCATTTGAAGCATTCGGTGGTTTGTTGCTCGGCACAATGTTGCAGGTCGTTAAACCACGACTCATTGTTCAATCCTGGCGCTCGGTCAATTTTTCAGAAGATGATCCGGATTCAACGTTGATTATCTCATTCACACCCGAAGTGGATGGTGAAGGCCGCATCGATCTTGTACATCTGGACGTGCCTGAGGACGACTACCAGGGGGTGTCCGGTGGATGGGAATCGCGCTACTTCACGCCATGGCTGAGTTACCTTCAAGACCAGACATAAGACAGAGTCTTAACGCCATAGCGATGATTTTCGCGGCTTTTTTCCGTTTACAGAACAAAAGTGACTATGGTGCATTGCGATCAAATGCGCTCCTGTTTGCAGAAATGTCTTTCTGGCGTACCATACGCATTCGAAAGATCTGTCCGGCATAAATACAGCGCTATGCGCTGATTCTTTTCAGGCAGATAGTGAGTTTTCTGCCGCCCGCCGGCAATAACAAGAGAAAAAGAGATATGTCAGAGCAAGTAGAAGGAACCGTTAAGTGGTTCAATGATGAAAAAGGATTTGGTTTTATTGAGCGTGAAGATGGCAAAGACGTATTCGTTCATTTCAGCGCAATCACTGGCGACGGACGCAAGACTTTGCATGAAGGCCAGAAAGTGACCATGAGTGTCACGCAGGGTGACAAAGGCCCGCAGGCCGAGAACGTCGCCCCGCAGTAAGAAGTAACAGTGCCGAAGCCAGGTTCCGGAAAGGGGCCTGGTAAATTGGCAGTCACGAAAGTGACCAAAAGCCTGAAGTGAGGCACTATGCTCACACTTCGGGCTTTTTTGATTGGGCGATATGAAATCAACGTTTCAGGACTTTCTCAAGCTGGAATCGGCCAGCGGCATATTGCTGATGGTCGCGGCGGTTCTCGCCATGATCGTGGCAAATTCGCCACTCGATCTTTATTACACGCGGTTACTGAATGTTCCGGTCGAGGTGCGTGTCGGCGATCTTGAGATAGCCAAACCACTGCTTTTGTGGGTCAACGATGGATTAATGGCCGTTTTCTTTTTCCTGATCGGGCTAGAGTTAAAGCGCGAGATCATGGAGGGGGACTTAAAGGACCCGGCGAATGTGATGTTGCCGGCAATTGGCGCTGTTGGCGGTGTATTAGTTCCTGTCGGTCTCTATCTTGCCTTTAACCACGTCGACACGGACATGAGAGGCGGTTGGGCGATACCGGCGGCAACCGATATCGCATTTGCGCTTGCATTGTTGATGATGCTCGGCTCAAGAGTGCCGCCAGCGCTCAAAGTGTTTCTCGTCTCTCTGGCCATATTCGATGATCTCGCGGCGATCGTCATCATTGCCATTTTTTACACCAGCGAGCTGTCGACCCGGGCGCTGGTAACGACTGTAGTTTGTTTGATCGTCCTTACCATCATGAAAAAACGCGGCGTGTCATCCGTGTCACCGTATTTGTGGGTCGGCCTTATCATGTGGGTGTCCGTACTGAAGTCCGGTGTACACGCAACGCTGGCAGGTGTGGCGCTCGCCGCTTTCATTCCACTCAAGGTGCCAGGCGAGCCTGATCGTTCGCCACTGCGCGAACTTGAACACGACCTGCACACGCTGGTCGCTTTCGCCATTTTGCCGATATTCGCGTTCGTTAATGCCGGCGTCTCGTTTCGCGGCATTGGTCTTGAGGACCTGATGCATCCTGTCCCAATGGGTATTGCTGCAGGACTTTTTATTGGCAAGCAAGTTGGTGTATTCGGATTTTGCTGGCTGGCGATAAAAGCAGGAGTCGCGAAGTTGCCGACTGGTGCAACCTGGGGCAGCTTGTGGGGTGTGTCGATTCTTTGTGGCGTCGGTTTTACGATGAGTTTGTTTATCGGTTCGCTTGCGTTCGAGAATACGTCGTCCGACATACGGGAATTGTTTGATGAACGGCTGGGCATCATCCTTGGCTCATTGATATCCGGAATTGTCGGCTACCTGGTCCTGTCGCGGGTCCTAAAGAAAACGTAGCGAAAATCTAGATCTGCGCACGATGGTATACGTGCATTTCCGGAATAATGGTGTCGCAGTCCTGCTGAATACAAAATAGGACCGCATTGGATACGTGCCTGGGATCAAGCCAGTCCAGTCCCAGGTGCGCAACTTCCGATTCCTCTGCCATAGGCGTCCAGATCATCCCCGGCGCGATGGTTGTAACCCGTATTTTGGTTTCCTTCAATTCCTGGGCAACGGATTCGGCAAATCCAATGCCACCGAACTTTGAAGCACAATAGGTGGCACTGTTTTTTTCACCGCGCCTCCCGGAGCCAGAGGAGATGAAGATCAATACGCCCTCATTTTGTTGCTGCATTCCCTGCTTAAGTACTTCTCGCGTAAACAGGAACTGACCGCGAAGATTCACCGCATGAATCTCGTCCCACATTGCAGCGGTAATTTCAGTAACCGGCGCGACTTTTCGGATTCCGGCATTGTTAACGAGAATGTCGATCCGACCCCATTCGGCAATTAGTTGCCCGACCGACGCAACAACCTGGGATTCAATCGCTGCGTCGGCTTCAATGGACAGCGTTGGCACGCCGTGTTGTTCTTCGATGCGTGCCATCTCCTCGGCCAGCAGGTCGGCGCGAACATCAACGCCGCAAACCTGAACACCCTTGCGCGCAAGATCCTCAGCGATGATCAGGCCGAGCCCACGGGCCGCGCCGGTTACCAATGCGGTCTTGCCTTGCAGTTCATATGTCATAAATACACCCAGGGAAAGAGAAAAAAAGCTGCCAAAAAAAAGCGCCGGGTTTATTTTGCATCTGTATTGCCATAAAAACCATCCAGAGCCTCTATACTAGACCCCTAATAATACTAACGAACGATACCAGCGACTACATGACCCATCTTGCTGCCGAGGGCAGACAACTTGTCCGCGCTCTGACATTAATCCCGGCAGGAGCCGTAATTCTCGCAAACATCATCGGCACCGGTGTGTTTGTAAAGGCGCGCGTAATGACCTGCAACGTCGGCAGCCCGGAAATGGTTCTAACGGTGTGGCTGGTCGCAGGACTGCTGACGTTGGCAGGTGCGCTGGTCTATGCCGAGCTCGGTGCAATGATGCCTCGTTCTGGCGGCGAATTTCACTTCCTTGAGGCCGCGTTTGGACGACGCTGGGCCTTTCTTTACGGGTGGACCAAAACGATCGCACTCGGCGCGTCGGCTGCAGCGGTGTCGATCATTTTCGTTATCTTCCTGAACGACCTGACAGGCAGCACCCTGCCGCCGCTCGCGATTCAATTGCTTCCTGTTTTGGTCATTGCGGTCGCGACTGGTATTAACCTCGGCAGCGTGCATTCAAGCGGTCGAGTCGCCACTGTATTGACCGGAGTAAAAGTCGCGCTGGTTTTGTTTGTTGCTCTGGGTGCATTCCTGCTTGCGGATGGTTCCTGGGGGAATTACTCACTGAACGGTGCGGAGGGAACATGCGAGGGTGTTCCTGATAGTGCAAGGCTCGGCCTGAGGGGTTTCGGTGCGGCGATGCTCGGTGCGCTCTGGGGCTATAACGGTTGGGCTGTAATCGCAGCAGTCGGTGGTGAGATCAAGGACCCGGCACGAACGCTGCATCGTGCCCTTATTGGCGGGACGATAACGGTTATCGCGCTATACATGCTTGTCAATGCAGCCTATTTCTACGTGTTAACGCCGGTCGAAGTGGCGAGCGTTGCGGAATCATCGTCCGTTGCGAGTGAGGCCGCATCGCGTTTCTTCGGCCCTGGCATTGCCGCGCTTATGTCCACGGGGCTGATGATTTCGGCGTATGGAACGCTGCATACAACACTTCTTTCCGGCCCGCGTGTTCCTTTCGCGCTGGCGACGGCGGGGCTTCTTCCCGCTAGCCTTTCAATCATTTCAAGAACCGGCGTGCCGGCGGTCGCCATCATTGCCGTGGGTGCGTGGTCAATCGTCCTGGCGGTGTCAGGTACATTCGATATCTTGACGGACATTTACATCTTCGTACTCTGGGTATTCTTCGGCCTGAATGGCGCGGCAGTATTCGTACTGCGTCGGACAAGGCCAGATGCGGATCGACCGTATCGTGTTTGGGGCTACCCGTATGTGCCCGCCGTATTCCTGTTGCTGACCGTCTACCTCCTAATCAATACAATGCTCGCAACACCAATGAGGGCGTTGGCTGGAACAGGCTTGATTATTGCCGGTCTACCGGCGTATGAATACTTCCGCAGGAGAGATCGAAATGGCGCAAATAGCGAAGGGTGATCGAATAGGCCAATTGACGTTGCCGGACATCAACGGCAGCGAATTCAACATTGAATCCGTACGCGGCAAGCGATTTCTGCTGTCATTTTACCGCTTCGCATCGTGCCCGTTTTGCAATTTGCGTATCAATAAGCTTGTGACCAAATACGACGAACTTCCGGATGACTTTGAACTGGTCGCGATCTTCGATTCGCCTTTGGACAATTTGCAGCGATTCACCGAAGGTCATCATGCGCCGTTTCCGATATTGGCCGACGAGGCGAACACGTATTACAGAAGGTTTGGTGTTCAGCGTTCTTTATTGGGCGTGCTGAAGGGCGCAGTTTTGCGAATGCCGACTGTGATTTACGCGATGTTTGGCAAAGGATATATACCGTGGGTCATCAAGGGCAGCATGACCACCATGCCGCTTGACATCCTGGTGGACGAAAATGGGATCGTACAATCGGCTTATTACGGCAAAGATGAGGGCGATCACATGCCATTCGACCAAGTCAAGGAGTTTGCTGACGCTGGCAGCTAAATCCGAAATCGCTGCCAGCATGATTTGCATTGCGGCATGGATTCATATAAAAACGAACCGTTCGTCAAAATAATAACTCGCACTACAAAAGCAACTATCGGGGAAATTCTTGTGAAAAAGCCAAATCAATATGGACGTTTAATCGCGGCTGTCGTCATGGTCTCAGTGGGTATGGGAAGCGCAACGAGTGCCATTGCCGAAGAAGAGTCCGCAGAAACAAAAATAGCACGCGCCATGTCGGCAGCACCGGACAGCATTTCGGCGAAAGCAACGATCATGGACGTGGACGGCACGATTCTTCGCGAAGGATCTAATGGCTGGACATGCCTGCCGGGAGTCGGACTCATCCCGGGCGACAAGCACCCTATGTGCAATGACGCTGTCTGGATGGGCTGGATGAAGGCCGCGGGAGAAGGCGTCCCGTTTACCACCAGCATTCTGGGCGTCTCGTATATGCTGCAGGGCGACGCGATGGTGAACAATGACAATCCTGCCGCGACGGATCCGGAAGACGGTGGTGTCTGGGTTCAGGAAGGGCCGCATCTGATGTTGTTGCTACCCTCGACCGACGACATGGAGGGCATGTCACGCGATCCGTTCGGTGGCGGCCACTATGTCATGTGGGACAAGACGCCGATGGTTCACATTATGGTTCCGCTCGGCGATATTTAGTCTCAGCCAATAGGTCGAAGCGTCGCGGTATGAACCGCGCGTGCGAGTTCCTCACCGTCTTCGCTGAGGATGCTCGCATTGGTGAAAACGGTCGAGCGGCCCAGCCGATCGACACGCGCTTCGACAACGGCACGGGGACCGATTGGCACCGGTTTGAAATAGCTAATGTGCAGGTCAAGCGTTACCGGAAAATACTTTCCGCCAGTTGCCGCAACCACCAATGGTCCCATTGCATCGTCCAGAAATGCGGCGATGATTCCGCCCATCACCATGCCGCCCGGATTTGCGTACTCAGCCTTCGTCGGGAAAGATAATCGCAGCACCCCTTCGTCAGGATCGTGACTCTCGAAACGCGTGTCGAGGAACCTGTCAATCGGGGGAATCGGAAACTTCGGCAGGAAGCTACCGGAATCCCAGTCGCTCTTTTTTAACTGAACAGCAGTCATTTATTGCTCCGTACAAACCAGGGTAACGATTAATCGTATAATTAGATCATGCCTGACACCTTTTTTCTCTACCGCAGGTTACGGATTCTGGCCGGGTGCTAGCGCATTGCTGAGCTAACTTTGCCCTCGATAATGAACCGGGCGGTGGCGTCGGCGTCGTTATAGTCATATTGGATTTGCTTTGCGTCTCGACCACGTACCAGGATCAGGCTGGGGAAGCCGGAGCCACCCAATGAACGTGCAAGCGCGAGCTCTTCCTGCAGGTTTTTCTCGCAATCGTCGCTCGCAAGGAATACCGAAAAACTTGTTGTGTTGAGACCGATCTCCCCGGCAATCTCCGTCAGGGTCTCTGGGAGGGAGGGGTTTCTGGCCTCGCGGTAATAAGCTTGTTGGATCGCCAGGATCATCGCGATCTCGTGTTCCGGTCCCTGATCTCGTGCAGCGATGACGGCACGACATGCGAGATAGGTCGAGCGCCGTGGCTTACAATGCTTCCAGAATTGGTAGTTGAATACGGTACCGGGCACGACGCCCTCAATACGTCGCCAAGTACCGATGAGGTAGCGCTGCATTTCTTCCGCCATCGCTACATCGCTGTCCGGTGCGAGACCGCCCAGCACATTTTTCACGGCGACTCTCCCGGCCACCATTTCACGAACGCGGCCCCACACTGGTTCGAACGCGTAGCACCAGCTGCACATGGGATCATGAACGTAATAGAGCGTTGGCAAATCTTTGGCAGACATCTTTTCAATTGTCACAATCAGCGGAGTCGACTGGCTTCGTATTCTTCCTTTCGATGTTCCAGGTCGGACCAGCGCTCCATCGACAGCTCCAGTGTAGATTGTTTGTCTTTTAATTCATGCAGCACTGTCTGAGTATCATTTCGCCCCGACGTATGAAAGTCCGGTGCGGCTATCTCTTGTTGTAGTCGTTCGATTGCCATGTTGCGGCTCGCGTCATAGTTTGGCCTCCTGCCCGGCCTGCAATTTCTCCCAGTAATCCAGCAACCCCATCCTGTCCAGGATTACCTCCCAGCGTGGGTCGTCGTGGAGAGAAGCCAGCCACGGGTTGAAGATTAGCTGGGTCATATAGGAATCTTTCTGCTCAAAGGCAACATCCAGCCACTCGAAAGCCTTGTCGAGGTCGCCGTGCCAAGCGTAAGTCAAAACGATACCGATCATCTGGTTGCTGCAGGATAGATGGTCCTCCAGTCGCGTTTCATATCCACGATCAACCAGTTTTTCTCGCTGGCTTCGTCAAGTGCTGCATCTAGCCG
>Ga0209988_10003174_pt1 | contig 10890 bp, 15 predicted proteins | sample N075metaG_FD_183115 | JGI IMG/M metagenome (GOLD analysis project Ga0209988, IMG submission 183115) | Deep subsurface microbial communities from Kermadec Trench to uncover new lineages of life (NeLLi) - N075 metaG (SPAdes) (version 2) | ecosystem: Environmental > Aquatic > Marine > Ocean trench... | reverse complement strand
ACTGCCATGGAACCAACTGAAATTCCGCCACGACCTATTCCACTAGAGTTTCTAATTCTAGTTCCAACTCTAATTGCTTTATCAAATAAAGTGTTAAGATGTTGTCCTGATGCTTTTATCTTTCTAGCAGTAGTAATGGAGTTTTTTACCTGACCTAGAATTTGTTCTTCTCCTAATACCATAGAGTCTAATCCTGATGTTAATTTTAACAGATGATGTATTGCCTCTTGATTTTCAACAAACTCCATATTTTCATTAAATATTTCTTCATCAAGTCCAGTAAGCGATGCCCATGTTTTCTTGATTTTCTCTTGATCATATGTTTGTGATTTACCAAATAATTCAATTCTGTTACATGTTTGAATAATTACACACTCATCTAGTCCTGAATGAATTTTGAATTGCTCATATGCATTATCCATATCTTTTATTGTAAACTTTTCAAGAATGTGAATTGGTGAATTACGAAAAGTTACACGTGCATTGATAATATTTTGATTCATTTCCAATTCCTCAACATTGTAATGGCTTGCCTTTCAGCTTTTTTTAGATGCCCGTCTTTTATTAACTGTTCAATCTTATTATCAACCATTATACTATGAAGATATTTTTTTCTCTGAGTTTGAGTGTGTATACTTTCTTTTGCTAGGTTTCTTGCGATCTTTTGAATCTTGATTTGAGCAATGTCTTCTTTTGTGATAATCTTTTTGAATATTTTCTCTGATTGAATTTTGATCTTCTTTGACATCGCTGGACTACGACCACCTGTAAAAATTGCAATCTGAATTATATTTTCAAAATCAATTATTGCAGGATTTGAAAAATCGCTGTCATCTGGATTATCCGAACTATATACAATAATCTTACTTCTTTTTCCACTATTGATGATTTTTTGATTAAGATTTTTGTTATTGGTAGTTGTAATGATCATATTTGGTTTGAATTCTGAAATAAATTTTGTATCATGAATTTTTTGTTTTTTTAATTTAATTTTCTTTGCTTTAACTAATTTGCTAATCTCTGAGTTAACAGAATCACTAATTACTATAATTTCACAATCTTGTTTTAGTAAGGAATTGATTCTTTTTTGTGCCTCATTTCCACCACCTATGATAATTACTGTCTTACCCTGAAGATTTAGATCAACTATCAACGATCAAAAGGACTAGAGTTTCTATTTATGTATTAAAAATCAACGCGAAAAATACAGCTACATTTTTAATTGAATATACAAGTGATTCACATATTGACATCTATGGATGAATTAGATAAAGAACTTCTCAATGAAATTCAATGGATATTTCCACTTGTAACAAGACCTTTTGATGATATTGCTAAAAAATTTAATACTACTCCAGAAATTATCAAAGAGCATTTAATTAGTTTGAAAAAAATTGGCATTCTAAGACAACTAAGTGCAATTTTTGATACTCGAATGCTTGGTTATACAAGTTCTCTAGTTGCAATGGAGATTGAACATGACAAACTAGAATATGTTGCAAGTCAAATTAACCGTCATCCTGGTGTTAGCCATAATTATGAACGTGAACATCAGTTTAATCTTTGGTTTACTTTGGCTGTTCCCCCTGGTGTAGATTTGAAGACTGAAGTTGACAAGTTTAATGTTCTAAAAGGAATCAAAAAAGTAAGAATGCTTCCTACTTTACAACTATTCAAGATTGGTGTAAAATTAGATATGGTAGATGAAAAGAAACATGAAATTGCACCCACTGAAGTAAAAAAAGAAATAAAAAATATAAAATTTGAACCAACTGAAGACGACAAAAACTTTATCCGTGAATTACAAAAAGACATGGAAATTATTGATGAACCATTTGTAAAGGCAGCAAAGAATCTTGGAATTACTGAAAATGAATTGTTTGAAAAAATGAAATATTATGAAGACAATGGAATCATGAGAAGATTTGCAGCAATCTTGAGACATAGACAAGTTGGATTTACTGCAAATGGAATGATCGTTTGGAAAGTTCCTGAAGATAGAATAACTGAAGTTGGCGAAAAGCTAGGAGCGTTTCCTCAAGTAACTCATTGCTATGAGCGACCTACATATCCTGACTGGCCATACAATGTTTTTTCAATGATTCATTGCAAAACTCAAGATGAAGCACATGAAGTGGCAAAGACAATACAAGAACAAATCAATGTTCCTGAATACCAAATTCTCTTTAGTTCTCGTGAATTCAAAAAAATTAGAGTTGAATATTTCGTAGAAAAATCCTTTTCATTCGAAGAAACTATACCTGCGTCTTAGAATTCGTTCTCATCATGTCCAACTACATGTATTGTACAAAAATACTGATCATTCATGTTGCAATAGTATAGAGAATCATCACCACATACTTTACATGGTGGTTTTTCATCTAGCTCTGATAGTTTTGTATGGTATATCTTACTTCTACTGGTGATCGTTGAATTTTTATAAATTCTTGTTAGATTTGTATAGTATTCAATTTCTCCCGTGTTTAGTGGTTGCTGGTTTTTAATTTTTTTAATAATTTTCTCCCATTTATCATACTTGCCAATTTTTGCAAACTTCATTCTTTCAATAATTTCTAGCGTTTTTTGTGAATCTATTGGGATGACCATTTGATGATTAATTTGCTTGAGTTGTAGCCTTTAATTCATACGAAGGCCATGTGTTGTACAATTCATTAATCTCTTTCATATCTGATGTTGAAATGTATATCCCTTTTGTCATTTCAACATAATTGATAATTTCTTCTTCACTTACCATTGTAGGAAATACTGATGCAAATCCTTTCTTTGTCATAATGAATTTCATCGCTAATTCAGTAATTGTTAATTCATTTCTTTCTGCAATTGATCTTATCTGTTCAACTTTTTCTAATGATGCTTTAATCCATTCTCCTTTTCTTACTGATCTGTGATCCTTTTCATCAATCTTGGTGTCTGCATTTACTTTTCCTGTTAGTATTCCTGATGCTTCAGGAACTCTAACTAGAATTCCAACATTTTTTTCTTCAGCTTTTTTCATCAACTCATTTCCAGGTGTTTGTTCTAAGATATTGTAAACTGTTTGAACAGCACTAAGATTTGGTCTATCCATTGCTTCTAGACCTTCTTGCGTCCAACCAATTGCAGGACCCAATGCTACTTGGTATGTTTTGATGGTTTCATCTGCAATAAAACTATCAAGTACATTAAAAATTGAATCGTCTCTTATGTGGGATAGTTTTGGATTATGCAAACCATACATGTCAAGATGATCTGTTTGCAATCTCTCTAAACTATTTCTTAATGCCTTTTTTGTAAAATCTTCATCAAATTTCTGTGGAAGCTCAGTGTGTCCAATTTGCTCTACACCTTCAAAATCATAACCATACTTTGTAGAAATAACGATTTCATCTCTCATATCTTTGAAAACCTCTCCAATTAGCCTCTCACTTTTTCCTTTACCGTACATATCTCCTGTCTCAAAGAGATTGATTCCTAAATCATATGCTTTTTTAAGCATTCTTTTTGCTTCATCTTCTTCAATTTTCTTACCCCACCAGTCAAGAGCAATAGCCCATGCACCAAATCCCAATTCTGAGACTTGGATATCTGTTTTTCCTAGTTTATTGTAATTCAATTCTCCGTCTTCATTTGTTTTAATTTCATCATTTATGTTTATCCTAGATTTACATCATTGATTTTTGAGTTTTATTAGGAAAATATTTTGATTAGTGTTGGAATAGTTTTGTGATAAATCTAACCCATACTTGTAATTAGAGGAATGATGTCCTTTTTGACACATACAATCATTGGAATGTCATTTTTTACATATGTAGATACTTGAGTTTCTCTCAAATCCATGATCAGATCTTGAAAATCTCTAATATCGTCTACCTCAAATGCTAACAGGAAATCTTCATCATGAATTCCAAATGAATACGTCGTGTTTAGTATAATTTGTGGATATTTCTTACTTACTTCAATATGTTCATCCATTATCTCTTGGCGTTTTTCTTTTGGTAATAGATACCACTCTCTTGTTTTTGTAAATGGATATACTATCACGTGTTTCTTTGGGTTATTTCCTGTTACAAATCCATGAGCCTTTGGTTCTTTTGCATAGATTGATGGTCGTGTACATGACAAATATGTGATAGAAGGTACGATGTATTTTCCAAATACTGTTTTAAATAATTTCTCAATAACTATTTGAATTTCTTCAACTGTCTTTGCTGCAAACCAAAATAAAAAGTCTGTATCATCTCTTAATCCTAAATTTGAATAAGATCTAAACATTATTCCAGAGTTTTTAATTATATTTTCAACTTCTTTTGCAGATTCTTCTTTTGCCAAGTCTGCCATCCATCTCCATTTAGGATCAACTTTGAAAAATGAGAAATTGAAATAATACTGATCATTGTCTTCTGACATGTTTTCTCCAATTTTGAAACCCTATTTAAACAGAAAACTATATTTTCTATTGTATAATCTCGATAATTTTCTGTTGTGATTTGTGGCCTGATTTTATATGAACAAGTGCAGTTGATACTCCAAAATATTTTGCTAGTTTTTTTATGATTTCTTTATTAGCTTCTCCTTTGATTGGTTTTGATTTTATTCCAATGTTGATTTGATTATCTTTGATTTCGAAAAATTCTTTAGAAAATTCTACTTTAACTTTGTAAATCAATAGTTTTTTGAAAAAATGTTCTGTTTAAATTTGATTAGGCTGTTTGTTTGATGATCCACTCGTAACCTTCTGCTTCTAGTTTATCTGCAAGGGTTGCATCACCTGTTTTTATGACTCGTCCGTCTGCAAATACATGCACATAATCTAGTTTGTCTAAGTATTTTAGAATTCTAGCATAGTGAGTAATGATAATTGTTGTCGCCTCTTTTCCAGAGACTTCACTGATTGCTTTTGCTACTGATTGAACTGCATCAATATCTAAACCTGAATCTGGTTCATCTAAAATTGCAATTTTTGGTTTTAACACTGCCATTTGTAAAACTTCAGCACGCTTCTTTTCTCCTCCTGAAAATCCTTCATTAAGATATCTTGATAGAAATTCTTCTTTTAATCCAACTTTTGCTAAATTCACTTTTAGATATTTTTGAAATTCTCTTACTGTGATGAATACTTCTCTTTCGTCTCCTTCAAGTGCTTTGCTTAAAGAGTTGTAAGCTGTTCTAAGAAAGTGAGAAAATCCTACACCTGAAACTTCTGTTGGATATTGAAATCCTAAAAATAATCCTTTCTTTGCTCTCTCATCTGCTTTTAAACCTAAAATGCTTTCATCATCAATCAAAATATCTCCCTGTGTGACTTTATATTTTGGATGTCCAAGTAATGTGTATGCTAATGTACTTTTTCCTGAACCATTTGGTCCCATGATGGCATGTACTTCTCCAGGACCCGTCTTTAGATTAACTCCTTTGAGAATTTCTTTATCTCCTATTGATACATGAAGATCTTTGATTTCTAACGTTGCCATGTTGCGCTTTATTTTACTTCGCTATATAATGCCGACTAAATTTAGCTAATCCTAATGGATATTTTTGATAATAAAATAAAAAAGGGGTGTGTGTGGTTTAGGCCAGAGTTGGTCTCAAAGTAATTTTGAGTTTGTAACATGTTAGAATCTCTTTACATCTATTTCTGATAGTTACTTCAGTGACACCTGCAACACTTGAAACGTCTCTTTGAAGTACGTTTTGCCCAAGTAGGACTGATGCCACATACAGATATGCTGCTGCAATTCCATTTGGTGCTTTCCCATCTGAAATGCTACTATCTTTAGTTTTTTCTGCAATTTCCAAGGCTAGTCTTTCAACTCTAACCTCAGTTTGTGTCATGTTTGCTATCTTTGAGATGTATTTGTCCATGGTTACAACTGGGGCAACACCTTGCCCCATTTCCATTACCATGGTTCTATAGTATCTTGCTGCAAGTTTTGTTTTTGATTTAACATCTTTTGCTGGACAAATTCCTCGACAAATTTCTTCTAATGATCTTACTACTTCACATTGCTTGCATGCCATGTAAATTGTAGCAGCTGTAATGCTAACAACTGATTTTCCCTTCACATCAATATGTCCATCCAAGTTTCTGTATATTATAGAAGAAGTTTCCAACACATTCTTTGAAAGATTAAGACTGTCACATGTTTCGCCCATTTTTGCTAAAACATTTGCAAGTCTTCTTTCTCTTGGTGAGGAAACTCGTATTCTTTGTTGCCATTTTCTGAGATTGTGCATTTGATTTGCAACTTCGTGGTTGATTGTTTTTCCACTATAGTCTTTTGCACTAATTGAAATCTCAGTTGTTATTCCCAAGTCATGTTGAGAATAAGTTGTTTGTCCTGTTGCTCTTGCTAACCTCATTTTGTCTTCGAGATTCGAACTAATTGTTTCTGGACCACTATCTGCAATCTGATCAGCGACTACTACGCCACAACCAGAGCAGATTATTTCACCATTCTGAATATCATCTACTAATGTAGATTTACATTCAGGACAGTTTTGGGTTTCTAGTATGTTCATTTTTTTCTTCTCCTAAATTTTTTTTGTGTACTCACAGGAGGTTGTTCAGATACGAAAACACTTTTGCCAATGTATTTTTTGATATTATTTGTTAACGGAGTTGCAGATGCAAATGGTCTACTTACTGGACCAATCAATTCCATTACTTTTGCAACTCTAGTTCCTTTTTCGTCACAGAGTATTTGTCCTTCAACTAATTTGTTTGATAGTTGAATGATTACCCTGCCACTTCCGGCTAGGTGCATTATTTCTCCTACCTCCTGCAATTACAAACACTAACATGATATTCTTATCATAGACTTCTGTCAACTTTACTTTAGCTAAGAGCTAGATTTGATTTTATTTTGATTGTTTTGACCTTTTTAAAATTAGTTTTTCAGAAATTCTGTTAAGAATTATTGTTTTTGCAGATCCTTTTGGCAACACAACATATCCTGACCTAACAAAAGGTCTTTTTGGAAATCGTACTTTGTCATTTGATTCTATAATTTCAAACCCTGCAGCTTTTGTTGCATCAATCAATTCTTTTAATGAAGGATCAAAAATACATTTTTCTAGTCCTGCTCTTCTTCCTTTAGATTTTTTTAAATTCTTGTTGAAATAATCCAACCAGATTACGATATGTTCATAATCTTTCATTTTATTCCTTTAGTAAAATTGCGTTAGCTATTCCGTTTTGTCCAGGTCTTGAAACTATTCTACACTTACCTTCTTTTATTTCTAAAATTGCACCCTTTGTAATAATGCCACGTCTTTTGTAATCATTGTTTGTAGCATTGTCCAAAACTTTGATAATTTTTGTTTTCTTGACTTTAGCATCACCTGAAGATAAATTGACAAAATCAACTGATTTCAAAGCTGTCTTTCTATTTTTTCCACGAGTGTGTCTTGTAATTGTAATTTGAGCTCCATTAATTGGTTCATTTGGGTATCTGTCAATTTCATATTTTCGTCTAACTCTAAGTGGATGTCTTCTTCCTCCAGTTATTTTACTAGTTGCTAAATTCTCTACGCACTTTTTCACAAAACCTAGTCTAAATTACTCTAATTTATACAAAACGCAAAAAATTAGCCTTGAATTAAAATCTGCTTAGTTTAGTTTTGTAACAATTTGAGCATCTGTATTTGTTTGTGTCATACTTGCTGTTTTCCTAATTTTAGAGAACAGTCTTTGTTTTAGATCCTCAACATCTCCTTGAATTCCAAAATACTTTTGGAATTTTTCTGATGTTGTGTAAATTTTTAATCTTCCAACATTTTGATGACTAATGTAATCTAATTGTCTTAGTTCTTTTAGATGTGCATAAACCCCAGAACCTCTTGTCTCCACAAGTTGTTTTGATGATATTGGTTGGCTATATGCAATGTATGATAATGTCTTTAGTGCAGCATTTGGGAGTATGGGTTTTGAAGCATATCTTTTCACAGTAGAGCTATATTCTGGCTTTAACTGAAATACGTATGATTCATCTGGAAGTATGACCACTTCAAGTGCTTTGAATGCTGACTTTGTCTTTTTCATAATGTCATTTAGTAATTCTTGTGTTTTTTTCCTTGATTCTGTGCCTGATGCTCTGATTATGTCTTCTATTCTAAGAGGTCTACCTGCTGAGTAAAGCGCTGCCTCAATTCTTGCTGTTGCTTCATCCATATTCACAATTTTTGCCAATTATCTACTCCTCCTCTGAAATTAGTTAAAGAACTCTTTTCTTCATTATTGATCAGTTTGTTAATTCTTCTTTTATTACCGTAATTTTGATGTCTTCTTCAATTTGTTCAAGGTCTACCTTTTGGTCTCTGGCTAAAAATAATATTGCAAAGAAACATCTGATTGAATCTACTTCATCAAGCTCTAAAATAATGTCTTGAAGCAGTCCAAATCCTTTTTGTGATATTTTTTTCATTACCAAGTCTTCATATTTTCCAATGATACTCTCAAGTGAAATGAAATATTCTTTAAAGTCAGGAGCTTCAATTGGCTCAATTTCTAATCTACTGTTTCTTCTTGATTGAGGATTTGCAATTGTACCTATAAGATTTTGAAGCAATCCCAATAAATCATCTAGTGTAACTGGATATGTGGATTCATGTCTAAATGGAATGTCGATTAATTCAATATCTACATCTGTTCTTTGGTTCATTGGTTTTTTCTCCATTGCTGCTCTTTGTAATGCAAAAATACTCTCTACTTTCATTCTATAGATTAATGATGATGACAATGCTGCCATTCCTGCAATTTTAAAATCCTTTTTACCTGATTTTTCTAGAACTTTTATTAATAAATTTAAAATTTGAATCAGGTCAATATCCCAAACATCTTTTTTGGAAACAGATGAGGGGTTAAATAGGATGTTTATTGGTTCTTGAGAAATACTATTGGGAGTTTCCGATTCACTCATATGATAACTTTAATCATATTCAATAATATCTAAGGGCTCTATTTTTCTCTCACTTCCAGTCAACTCTTATATTGTTATGACGAAAAAATAGCCTATGAAATCTGTTAGAATTACAGGCCCTAATGAACCTCTTGTCGTATTAGAATTTGAAACTCCCATACCTCAAGGAAATCAGGTTCTAGTAAAAGTGAAATCTGTAGGTGTTTGTCATAGTGATTTACACTTGTGGGAAGGAGGATATGATCTAGGAGATGGTAAATTTATGAAAGTAACCGATAGAGGTGTAAAATATCCTGTAACTCCTGGGCATGAAATTGCGGGTATTGTTGAAGAAATCGGTGATAATGTTTCTGGAATATCAAAAGGAGATGAAGTTCTAGTTTTTCCTTGGATAGGTTGTGGAGAATGTCCTGCATGTAAAGTAGGAAATGAAAATTTGTGTGATACACCAAGATCAATGGGTGTTTTTCAAGATGGCGGGTATTCAGATTATGCTTTAATTCCTGATTCCAAATATTTGGCAAAACTTGATGGTGTTGATTTAGATTCTGCAACTTCACTTGCTTGTTCTGGACTTACTGCATATACTGCTGTTAAAAAAGCAAACGTAAATTCACCAGAATTTTTGTTGATAATTGGGGCTGGTGGATTAGGATTGATGGCAATTCAAATTGCAAAGGCAATTACCAAAGCAAAAATTGTATGCATTGATAATGACGACAAAAAATTTGAAACTGCAAAAAAAATGGGTGCAGATTTTGTTGTAAATACTAATGTTACAGGATCTTTATCTTCTGGAGTAGGAACTCTAGTAGAAAAAATAATTTCTATTTGTAATGGCAAAGGAGCTGATAGTATTATTGACTTTGTTAATGCCCCTCAAACTGTGAAAACTGCATTGGGGGTATTGAGAAAACGAGGAAATCTAATACTTGTTGGACTTTTTGGCGGTTCTCTTGAATTGTCTCTTGTAACAATCCCACTCAAATCCATTACTATTCAGGGTGCTTATACTGGTAACTATGCTGACATGGTTGAATTAATAGAGTTGGCAAAAAAAGGTGTAATAAAACCAGTAATATCAAAAAAATATGCTCTTGATGAGGCAAACACTGCCTTGAAGGATCTCAAAGCACGAAAAATTATTGGTCGTGCAGTGATTAATCCATAGTTTGATTTATCATAACAAAATCTTATAAAATAAAAACGTCGAATATTGATATTGGCTTCAAAAATAAATTGTGAAATTGCAGTTACACATCTCAAAAATAAACAATTTATTACTGCTCATAACTTATTCCTAAATCAAGCTGAATCTATAAAAAAAACAGACCCTGTAAAATCTGCTTTATTGTATATGTTATCTGCTGAATGTAAAACTAGACATGGAAAAGAATCTAAAAATGAAATCAAAGAAGCAGGAGATTTGTTTTTAAAATATGCTAATTCAAAAAATCCCTATAATATGAAAGGTGCATTACTTTGTGCTTCAAAATGTTTCCTAAGTTTAGGAGAATTTAACAAAGCAAAAGAGACATATCAAAAAGCCAAAATGATTGTTTCATCAACAATTCAAGTTACTAGACCTATTGTAATAATTGATGACAGTAAAGCAGTTGTGCTGAAATTGAAAAATTATGTTGAGAAATTAGGCTATTCTGAAGTTTATGTTTTTGAGAATGGAAAAGATGGTATCAAAGGATGCAAAAAACTATTTTCTGAGAACAAAGAACCTGTAATTCTTCTTGATATGGGATTACCTGATCTTGAAGGTGATGTTGTTGCGACAAAATTACTCAAGGATAAAATGAATTTACAGATTGTAGTCATTACAGCTGATGATAAGACAACTAAACGTGTTAACAAAACAATCAGTACAGGCGTCTCTGCATTTATTCAAAAACCCTTTACCCTTGATGAACTCAAAAAAGCAATCGATGTGGCAGAAGCAGAATATTCTTTATTACAATAA
>Ga0209988_10003173_pt1 | contig 10890 bp, 12 predicted proteins | sample N075metaG_FD_183115 | JGI IMG/M metagenome (GOLD analysis project Ga0209988, IMG submission 183115) | Deep subsurface microbial communities from Kermadec Trench to uncover new lineages of life (NeLLi) - N075 metaG (SPAdes) (version 2) | ecosystem: Environmental > Aquatic > Marine > Ocean trench... | reverse complement strand
GGCCGCTCTCTTCCCCATGTTCGTCGCCGGGCCCGTCTTCGGCGGCGAGCGGGATCACCTCGCCGGAATGGCCGTGGCGGTGATCGTGGCGGTGGGTGTAGATCGCGACCGCGGGGCCGAACAGGGCGAGGTAGCTGGGATCCCGGCTGACCGCCTCGGGCCGGCCGGCGCAACAGACATGGTGATTGAGGCAGATCACCCGGTCGGTCTCGGCCATCACCAGGTGAAGGTCGTGGGACACCAGAACGACGCCCGCGCCCGAGCCCCGGCGGACCTCGCCGATGCGGTGATAGAGGTCCGCCTGGCCGGCCATGTCGACGCCCTGCAACGGCTCGTCCAGGACCAGAAGATCGGGCCTGCGGACCAGAGCGCGGGCCAGGAGGGCACGCTGGAATTCGCCGCCGGACAGGGTCTGCACCTGTTTCCCGGCGGCGTCCTCAAGGCCGACTTCATCGAGCACCTCGGCAATCCGCGCCGCCGTCGATCCGGCCAAGGACAGGAACCGTTGCACCGTCATGGGCAGGGCCGGGTCCACCTGGAAACGCTGGGGCAGATAGCCGATGGTCAGGCCGGGCCGCCGCTTGACCCATCCCCGGTCGGGCTTGACCAGCCCCAGCAGGATACGGATCAGCGTCGATTTACCGGCACCGTTGGGGCCGATCAAGGTCACCACCTCCCCGGCGTGGACCGCCAGCGCGGCATCGACCAGCACCTCGCGCCGGCCCAGCCGCTTGGCGATGCCCTCGGCCTCGATCAACAATTCGTTGGAATGGGCCTGGCTCACGGACCGCTGTCCCCACCCGCCGCGCAGGCCGCGCAAAGACCGACCGCTTCCACCCGCACCGATCGCGCCTCGAAATTCAGCGCGTGGGCCTCGGCGATGAAACGGTCCATATTGTCGCCGGCGGGGAGTTCGGCGACCAGCCCGCAGGCCGAACAAATGAGATAACGCCCGTGGTGATGGGCGCCTGGCTGGTTGCAGCCGATGAAGGCATTGCGCGACGCCATGCGGTGGACCAGGCCGTTGTTTTCCAGAAATTCCAGCGCCCGGTAGATGGTCGGTGGCAGCACCCGTTCGCCGTGGGCCACCAAGGCATCACAAATTTCATAGGCGCCAAGGGGCACGTGGGAGCGCCACACCGCCTGCAGAACCTTCCGCCTCAGCGGCGTCAGGCGGGTCCCTTCCTGGCGGCAGTGAACGATGGCCGCATTCAGGGCATCATGGACGCATTGGTCGTGGTCGTGGCCGCGTTGGAAGGCGGCGGGGGCTTGGCGCATGGCCTTGGGGCTCCTTGTCCCACCCGGGATCGGTTTTCCCGGCGAGCCTAGACAAAATGTTACATTGTTGCAATTCTTTGGAGAGCCCGTTGACACGCCACCCTCGGCGCTGGTCTAACGTCTTTGGAAGGGGCGCGAGACAAACATGACCGATCGAGATAAAACCACCGCCCAAAAGGCGCTTTCGGGGGCCGGCGAGGCCCTGCTCGCCGCCATCGCCTTCGATGACGACGGCCTGGTTCCCGCCATCGCCCAACAGGCGGACAGCGGCGAAGTGCTGATGCTGGCTTGGATGAACCGGGAGGCGGTCGCCGAGACCCTCAAGACCGGGTATGCGCATTATTATTCACGCTCGCGGGCGACGCTGTGGCGCAAGGGCTCGACTTCGGGCCAGACCCAGTCGGTACGCGATTTCCGCATCGATTGCGACGGCGATACGGTGCTGCTTCTGGTCGACCAAAAAGGCGTCGCCTGTCACACCGGACGGCACAACTGCTTTTTTCGGGCGCCGCGCGAGGATGGCGGCTTGGCCGAAATCCATCCCGTTTTGACCGAGCCGGAAACACTTTATGGAAAAGGCGGCGATGGCTCCTAGGCATCGCCGCGGGTTGGCCTCCCGGTCCGTCCTGGCGATCCTAGGGCCGCTGCTTTGCCTTGGCCCATGGGGCCAAGCGTTGGCCCAGGAACCGTTGCGCATTCTCGCCGCCGCCTCCACCATCTCGGCGGTCGACGAGGCGACAAGGCTGTTCGCCAGGAAACACGGGATCCGGGTGGTCGGCGTCTTCGCCTCGTCGGGCAAATTAGCGCGCCAACTGGCGGCTGGCGCCCCGGGCGACCTGTACCTCAGCGCCGATCCCAAGTGGATGAATTGGGCGCAATTCCAGCGCGTCATCGACCCCCGCAGCCGGCGCACCATATTCGGCAACCGGCTGGTGCTGGCCGTGACCAAGGGCAGCGGATACAAGCTCGAGATCACCAAATCTTTCGATTTACCCAAGCTGTTGGGCGACGGCCGTCTGGCCATCGCCGACCCCGCCCATGCCCCCTTGGGCGCCCATGCCAAGACGGCGCTGCTGTGGATGGGGGTTTGGGGCCCGCTCGCCCGGCGGGCGCTGCGCCTGCCCGACGCGGCCCAGGCCCGGGCGCTGGTGGAACGCGGCGAGGCTAAATTCGGCATCCTTTATCAAAGCGACGTGACGGCCAATTCCTGGATCGAGGCGGCCGGGGTTTTCCCGCCCGAATCCCACCGCAAGATTCGCTACGAGATCGCCCTGACCCGCGCCTCCGCCAAGGACGCGGGGGCCCAAAAGTTTCATAAATGGTTGTTGGGAACGGCCGCCGGCGAAATTTTCGCGCGCTTTGGATTCGAGGTGAAATAGGCGGTGGAGGCGTTCTCGCTCAGCCCCCTGGAAACCGAGGCTCTCGGCCTCAGCCTGCGGGTGGCGCTCTGGTGCGTGGCCCTGACCCTCCCCCTTGCCATCGCCGTCGCTTGGCTCTTGGCGCGCCTCGATTTCCCCGGCAAGGCGGTGGTGGACGCCATGGTGCACCTGCCGCTGGTGCTGCCGCCGGTGGTGGTGGGCTATGGCTTGCTGTTGGCTCTGGGCCGCCGGGGGCCGCTTGGGGCTTGGCTTTACGATGTCTTCGGGATCACCGTCGCCTTTACCTGGGAGGGCGCCGTGGTGGCCTCCGCGGTGATGGCCTTTCCGTTGATGGTGCGCGCCATTCGGCTGTCCATCGAGGCGGTCGACCGGGGCCTAGAATCCGCCGCCAGGACGCTGGGCTCGACGCCCCTCGGCGTCTTCTTTTCCATCACCCTGCCGCTTGCCTGGCCCGGCATCCTCACCGGCATGGTGCTGGGCTTCGCGCGGTCCCTGGGTGAATTCGGCGCCACCATCACCTTCGTCTCCAACATCCCCGGCGAGACCCGCACCCTGCCCTTGGCGTTGTTCGGCCTGATCCAGGTCCCGGGCAACGAGGGCGCGGCATTGCGCCTGGTCGTCCTCTCCACCCTGTTGGCCTTCGCCGCCTTGGTCGGCTCAGAGCTTGCGGCGCGGCGCATCCGCGCGCGGATGGAGGGCTAGGCCATGCTCGAGGCGCGGGTCACCAAGGCGCTGGGCGAATTCCGCCTGGAGGCGGAACTGACCACGGGATCGGGCCGGGTGACGGCGCTGTTCGGCCCGTCGGGAGCCGGCAAATCGACCCTGGCGCACTGCCTCGCCGGACTCATCGATCCCGACCGGGGGCGGGTCGCCCTGGACGGGGTCGAGCTTTTCAATTCCGAGACCGGCATCCGCGTGGCGCCGGAACGCAGGCGCATCGGCTTCATCTTCCAAGACGCCCGGCTGTTTCCCCACCTGTCGGTCAAAGGCAACCTGGAATACGGGCTGGTCCGCACGCCGGCGGCCGAACGCAGGGTCGAATTCGATCCCGTGGTCGCCCTGCTGGACCTGGCGGGTTTGCTTTCCCGCCGGCCGCGCACCCTGTCGGGCGGCGAAAAGCAGCGCGTCGCCTTCGGCCGCGCCGTGCTCACCAGCCCGAAGCTTTTAATCATGGACGAGCCGCTGGCCTCCCTCGACGCGGCACGCAAATCCGAAATCCTTCCCTTCATCGAACGGCTGCGCGACGAGCTGGCGATTCCCATCATCTATGTCAGCCACGTCATCGAGGAGATCCTCCGCTTGGCCGACGACGTGGTGGTCTTTTCCCATGGCAAGGTGGTCCGCGCCGGACCGGCGGTGGAGACCCTCAACGCCGCCACCGTGGTTCACGGCGCCGACGGCGATCCCGCCTCGGTCATCGAAGCCGTGGTCGAAGGGCAAGACCCCGGCGACGGGTTGACCGCGCTCGCCTTCGCCGGGGAACGGATCTTCGTGCCGGCGATCGCCGGCCGGGCCGGAGACCGCATCCGCCTGCGGATCCGCGCCCGGGACGTGGCCCTGGCGCTGTCCAAGCCCCACGACATCAGCGTTCTCAACATCTTGGCCGGGCGGATCACGGAAATCACCGCCGGCGGGGACGGCCACACCGACGTCAGGCTGGACATCGGCGGCGGGCTTTGGGCGCGCATCACCCGGCGGTCGGCCAATCAACTGTCCCTGCGGGTCGGCCAGGAGGTCTACGCCCTGATCAAGTCGGTCGCCATCGACCGTGGCGGAACCGGGGCCGGCGGCTGACCTAGAGTGCTTCCGGGCCAAATTGAATCAATTTGATGGGGTTCATGGGCTTCCAGGGTAGGCGCGGGCCGAAGCGCGATGCGGTGCATCGGGCGAGGGCCGCAACGCACCCTGGGAGCCCATGAACCCCACCGCAGGCCGGGTGCTTTTACCCCAGGGCGTCGTTGCGTATCTTTGCCGATGCACCGCATCGCCATGCGACACGCGCCTAGCCTTGGGGTAAAATCATCCCGGTCAGATGGTTCAATTTGGCCCGGAAGCACTCTAAGCCCCGCCGGCGGCGGCCGGGAACAAAGCATATAGGGCAAGGAGGAAGTCATTCCATGGCGTTGTTGATCAAAGCGGGCCGCGACCCGGCGGAAAACTGGATCAAGGCCATCGCCGCGGACCTTCCCGAGCTCGACATGCGGGTTTGGCCGGACGCCGGCGATCGGGCCGAAGTCGAATTCATCATCGCCAACCAGATGCCGCCGGGCGAATTCGCGTCCTTTCCCAACCTGAAATTCGTGGCTTCGACCAGCGCCGGCGTCGACCGCCTGCTCAACGACCCGGACTTCCCGGCCCATGTTCCCATCATCCGTTCCATCAACACCCAGCGCACGGCGACCATGTGCGCCTGGGTCTGTTACCAGGTCATCGGCCACCACCGGCGGTTCGCCGCCTATCGCCAAAACCAGCCCAACAAGATTTGGGAATTCATGCGCTACGCCCCACCCGACGAGGTCGCGATCGGTGTCATGGGGCTGGGGACGCTGGGCGGGACGGCGGCGCGGACCCTCAAGGGATTGATGTACGACGTCGCCGGCTGGAGCCGGTCGCCTAAGACCATGGACGGCATAAAGTGTTTCGCCGGGGCCGATCAGCTGGCGGCTTTCCTCGCGCGCTCGGACATCATCGTCGCCATGCTGCCGGGCACGGCGGAGACCACGAACCTGCTCAACCGCGAGACCCTGGCGCTGCTGCCGGCGGGCGCCTATATCGTCAATTGCGGCCGCGGCAACCTGATCGACGAGGACGCCTTGATCGAGGCCATGGATCGCGGCCATATCGCCGGCGCCGCGCTCGATGTCTACAAGACCGAGCCCCTGCCCGAGGACCATCCTTTCTGGAGCCATCCCTTGGTCGCCATGACGCCGCATTATTCTTCCAACGGCGGCGCCAGGCACGGGGTCGGCGTGGTGGTCGAAAACATCCGCCGGGTGCGCGCGGGCCAACCGCTCGCCGACGTGGTGGACAAGCTTGCAGGATACTAACCTTCCGCCATGACCGTCCCCGCCGGCCTGGAGAGCAAGCTGATCGTCGTCACCGGCGGCGATGCCAAGTATTTCGCCCTGCTCAAGGAACAGCTCGCCTCCATCCGCCGCTTGCCCCAAGGCAAAGACCTTCCCCTCGCCGTCCTCGACGGCGGCTTGGAAGCCGACCAGGTCGCCGCCCTGGAGGGCGCCGGCGCGCGGGTCGTGCGCCCGGAATGGCCGAGCCCCGAACTCGGGCGCCGCTATGGCGGGCGCGAATACCTCCGCATCAACCTCAACAAGGCCAACCTCGACCGGCTGTTCCCCGAATACCAGGTGATCCTGTGGCTCGACGGCGATACCTGGCTGCAGACCTGGGACGCCGTGCCGCTGTTCTGCGCGGTCGCGCCGCCAAGGGCAAGCTCGCCGTGGTGTCCCAGGCCTCGCGCCTGCAGCTTAGCCACATGGCTTTGCGCCGGCGCTGGTTCGGCTGGGTGGAGCCGCGCGGCATCCTCTTCAAGGGCGCCCGCCGCGCCCGCCTGCCGGCCGATGTCGCCTGGGCCCTGGTGGACCGCCCGGTGCTCAACACCGGGGCCTTCGCGCTGCCCATTGGGCCGCCTGGCGGGCCTGGCAGCGGCGCTGCACCGCCCACGGCCGCGCCTTTACCTCGGACCAGCTGGCCCTGGCCCTCGCCGTCTACCTCGATGGCCTGCCCCATGAGGCCTTGCCGGAGACCTGCAATTACATGGGGCCGTGGCGCCTGGACCGCGCCCGCGGGCTGCTGGTCCACCACTACGCGCCCTATGATCCGCTCAGCGTCGTCCATCTGGTGGGCTTGGACGCCATGCGCATGGACCCGTCGGTCACCGTCCCCGGGCTCGACATGGACGACCAAGCCCTCGACCTGCCGCTGCGCTATGCGGCGTTTCAAGCCGCCTTCGGCGTGGGCGCGGCCCCCGGCGCAGGGGGCCCGGATTAGGGAATCCCCCGCTTCCCGCCCCTGGACTCGAATTACCGGCAGCCCGGCCCTGGTCTCGAACGGGCGACCCCCCCATTAGCCAGGCGGCGGCAGTGCTGCTAACATCTACGCGGACCACGGTAAGTGAGGCTGGCCATGACCATCAAGCATATGCTGGTGCCGTTATCGAGCGACGTGGACACGCTCAGTGCCTTGGGCGCGGGCTTCGTCCTCGCCCGGCAGTTCAACGCGCATCTCGACGCCACCTTCTACAAGCACCCCTTGGGCGACCCGGTGGCTCTCGAATCGGTGGGCGATATTTCGGTCGACGCCATCAGGGAGGGCGCCAAAAGGGAAGACGACCAGGCCTTGGCGGCCCAAGGGCTGTTCAAGGCCGGGCTGGAGCAAAGGATGATCGCCCAACATGACGCGCCGCTGCCGGCCACCACGCCGTCCGCCGCCTGGCACGTGGTCCCGGAAGTGCCGTTTCAGGGGGTGGCGCGCCAAGGGGGCGCCTTCGATCTTATCGTCGTCGGGCGATCCAAGAACAATCCCGCCCGGGCGCCCCAAGACATCATCGAAGCGGCCTTGTTCCGCACCGGCCGGCCGGTGCTGGTGGCGCCGCCGGATCCGCCCGATACCATCGGCTCCACGGTGCTGGTGGCATGGAACCGAAGCGCGCAATCGGTCCGCGCCATCCTCGCGGCATCGCCGTTTCTCGAGCGCGCGCAAAAGGTGGTGGTGTTCTCGGTCGCCACCGGGGCCAAGCAAGGCCCTCCGGCGGAAGAGATCGGCAGGCATCTCGACTGGCACAAGATCAAGAACGAGGTGGTGGAGATCCCTCCCGACTACCGCTCGGTGGGCGAACAGGTCTTGGATGAGGCCGAGGCGCGGGGCGCCGACTTGGTGGTCATGGGGGCCTATTCCCACTCTCGGCTGCGCGAACTGCTTCTCGGCGGCGTGACCAAGCATGTCCTGGAGAACGCCGCCCTGCCGGTGCTGATGATGCGCTGAGGCGGGTGCTGCCGGGACGCCATCCCGATATGATCGTCCTATGCATCGAAGCCCCCACAAGATAAGCTCAAAGGAATTGTGGGTATCCATCGGTGGTTCCGCCGGAATTCCGACGAATAGCGACAAGGTCCCAATGCGGCTGCTGTTTGCCATCAAGACAATGCATTTTGCCGCGGGCGGGGCCGAAAGGGTGCTGGCGACGCTCTGCAACGGCCTCGCCGCGCGCGGGCATGACGTGACCCTGGTCAGTTTCGATCCCGGTGGCGTCCAGCCGGTCTACCGGCTGGCGGACGCGGTCGATTGGATCAGGCTGGAGATCGGCGATGCCGGGGCGCGCAGCGGATTCGGCGAAACTTGTCGGAGGATTGGGGGGCTCCGGAGGGTCTTGGCCAAACAAGATCCCCATACGGCCGTGGGCTTCATGCACAGTTCCTGCATCCCACTGGCCATCGCCGCCTTGGGCAGCGGCATCCCTTTGGTATTCAGCGAACACATCGTGCCGCAGTACTACCGTGACCGGCGTTTCGAGTATTTTCTTTTCCAGATCTGCGGGTCGTTGGCGGCGCGGATCACGGTGATCAGCGAGGACTTTATCCCCCTTTACCCGCGTTTCTTGGCGTCCAGAATGCGTGCGGTCCCCAACCCACTGACGCTCCTGTCGCGAAAAAAAGCGGCCGTTCTCGGCGAACAAGGCGCCCCCAAGGTACTCCTCTCCGTGGGCCGGCTGGTCGCGCAAAAAGACCACGAGACCTTACTCCGCGCCTTCGCCGCCATTGCCCCGGATCATCCCGAATGGGCCCTGCGCATCGTCGGCGCGGGGCCGCTACGGGCGGAACTGGAATCCCTCGCGCGATCCCTCGGCATCGGCGAACGGGTGACCATGGTCGGGACGGTCGCGGACATCGCCGCGGAATATCTCGGCGCCCAGCTCTATTGCGTGCCTTCCCGCTATGAAGGCCTACCCCTGGCACCGGCGGAAGCCCTGTCCTTGGGCCTGCCCGTGGTGGGCTTCGCCGATTGTCCAGGGACCGACGAACTGATCGAAGACGGCATCAACGGGATTTTAGTTCCGGCCGGCGACCGGGTCGGCAACCTGAGCCGGGCGCTGGGTGAATTGATGGGGGATGGCGGATGGCGGGCACGCCTCGCCGCCGAGGGGCCCAAGGTCACCGACCGCTACAGCCCGGAGTCGTTCGTCTCCCGTTGGGAGACGCTGCTCTCTGCCCTTGCGCCGAAGCCGCAATAGACGGAGACGCCCCAGGTTTTCTTCGGCGGCCGGAACAGGGTCGGTCCGAAGCCGTGCCTCAGGGGGTTCGCGAGCGGGTTCGAAGCCGGCGTTTCAACCAGTAATCAACCACCTGGACGAGGGCCCAGGGGGCGTGCCTCACACACCCGGCCAGGGTCGCCAAGCGATCGCCCGGGGTGCCGGTCCGCCGGACCGTGTGGAGAAGGACGAGCACCAAGTAAAACCGGTGTTCACGACCGTTTTCGCCTTTGTTCGCAACGCCGGACAAGAGGACATGCCGATCGCGCAATATTCGCCCCAGGATCGCCGCTTCGTCAATTTCCGGTCCGGCGATGATATCGCCCAGACCGAGCGCGCGGTATATGTTCGAGGCGATGGCGATGACCGGGCCGCTGGCGGCGGATCGCGACATCTGGCCTTCATGGATGCGCTGAACATAAAGCGTGACTGGCATGTTTACAATCTCGCCCAGCTCCGCCACCCGCAGGACAAGATCGATGTCCGAACCGTTCCTCAATGGACGCAGCGGAAACGCCCCCATGAGCGCCGATCGGCGGTACATCATCGCCGCCGTGGCGAGCTCGGGGATAAAAATCTCCCGCCTGCCTGGCTTCTGCCACCAATTATTCGCGGGCAGGGATTCGCCGGCGGCGTTGATCCGGCGGATCGCGGCGGCGACGGCGATAATCGTGGGGTTCTCCTCCAGGAAATCCCGTTGCGCCCGGACCTTGTCGGGCAGCATGATGTCGTCGCCGTCGAGCCAGCATATGAAATTGCCCCGGGCGCGCTCGATCAGCCGGTTGCGCGCGCTGGCGACGCCTTGGTTGCGCGCCGCGCGGGTGACCCGGATGCGCGGATCGGCCGCCGCAATTTCGCTAACAATTTTGCTCGTGCCGTCGGTGCTGCCGTCGTCATGAACGAGGATTTCGATGTTGGGATAGCTCTGGCCTTGGGCCGAGCCAATGGCTTCGCGGATATAGGGCGCCTGATTGAAGACCGGCACCAGGATGCTGACAAGCGCGCAGCCATCCTTGGTTTCGGATGCCAACCCCACACCTTCGGTCCCGTCCGTCCCCATTGCGGTCACGACGAGACAAGCGGGACGCGTCGCACGTCCAAGAACCAGAATCCAAGACGCTTTAGGAGCCGCGACGCTACCTCCCGGTCGTAATAATTGGTCAACCCGTCATAGCGACGGGGACGAATGACATACCCCAAGAACGACAGGTAGAATATGGCCCGAATCATTCTTTTCATCCGACTCTTGGGCACATGGCGCCGCAGGTGAGTCCGTTCTTTCGTTAACGATGAATCGCTGTCGCCATGTCCCACGATCATGGGGGCTAGAATATAGTGCCGGATCGCGCGGTAACTCAACGGCCAGTCCGCCAGCGCGTCAATGCGGTCGCCGTGGCCCAGAAACTTCCGTGCCGCGGACAAACGAATGAAATAACCGACCGTGCCACTGACCTTCGAATTGGCACGGTGCAGACCATGGTTCAAAAACTCGAAGCTCGGCCTTCGGCGCACAAAGCCGAAAAGGGCGTTCAGCGAGACAAGCTCGACATTCTCCGCCAAGCGATCCGTATTCCGCCGGAAAGAGACAAAGGCCTCACCAAGGATTGCATCGTCTTCGAGGACAATGGCACAGGCCAGACCCCCGTCAACCATGGTGCGGTAGACCTGCCGGTGGGACAGGGCGCAGCCGACTTCGCCGCGACCAAGAGACCTTCCGATGTGCTTGAGCGTGCGCGCCTCATCGTAAACAGCGTGCAGGGCTATCTCCGTCATGGCATGCCCTTCGATCGCATCCACGAAGTAAAACGGGACGCCGAGATCCGATAGGGACCGGGCAATGCGCTTCCGCCTCGGCGAACCTGGCAAACTAATCACGAAAACCGGAGTTTCCATTCGGTCCTTAGTGCATCCGTCTATTATCGCGCGGCGATCACACCCTTGCAAATCCCCAGGAGATGAGGCAATTAGCCA
>Ga0209988_10003171_pt1 | contig 10894 bp, 8 predicted proteins | sample N075metaG_FD_183115 | JGI IMG/M metagenome (GOLD analysis project Ga0209988, IMG submission 183115) | Deep subsurface microbial communities from Kermadec Trench to uncover new lineages of life (NeLLi) - N075 metaG (SPAdes) (version 2) | ecosystem: Environmental > Aquatic > Marine > Ocean trench... | reverse complement strand
ATATGTTGGTCATGTAGAGAGACATCCCTACCTCCGCCAACGTGAGCACGAGGAGGACGACCCAAATCAGGATATAGGGCGGGTGCTTGTGTTCCTGCTCTTCCATGATTGCTCCCGCCTTCAAATGAGGTAGACGATAGTGAACAGGAGAATCCAAACGAGATCGACGAAGTGCCAGTAGAGTCCGATCACCTCGACGCCCTCATAGTCCTGCACGCTGTAAGCGCCGCGCAGCGACTGGATGTAGACGAAGATCAGACAGAGGACCCCGATCGAGACATGGGCCCCATGAAACCCGGTCATGGCGTAGAAGGTCGCTCCGTAGAGCGGTCCACCAAGGGAAGGACCTTCGTGGGGATTTCCACGCCCAACGGCATGGTAGGAGTCGAGCGCCGGAACGAAGCCCTCACCCGATAGTGCGATGTATTCGACGGCCTGGATGCCCACGAAGGTCGCTCCGATCAAAATCGTTGCGAGCAGCCACCGCTGAAGGCCCTTCTGGTCCCCTTGCTGAATGGCCGCGAAGGCCTTGACCATGGTGACCGACGAACAGATCAGGAAGAACGTGTTCACGGCGGTCAGAGGCACGTTCAGCACGACGCCCGGATCGGTCCAATGGTCTGGGTGGGCGAATCGCATGATGACGTAGGTGCCGATCAACGACGTGAAGAACATGACCTCGCTCAGGAGGAACACCCACATGCCCAACTTCTTGTTGTAGACCATCATCCCTGGCATGGGCTTCCGGTCCATGGTCGCGACTGCCGCTTGACTCATGCGTCAGTCCCCAGGAATGGGTTCGAGGGTCGGGGCAGCAGCGGGCTGTCCACCCGCGTCGCTGGTTGCGGGCGGCTCGTCCTGAGGCCAGTAGTCCTCCTCTCGATCAGGATGGCTGTACTCGTATGGTCCACGGTATACGGTGGGCATCTCCGGGAAGTTGCCGTGCGGTGGGGGAGATGGAGTGGTCCACAGCAGCGTGTTGGACTTCCAGGGGTTGTTGCCGGACACCTTTCCGTAGCGCAGGCTCCACAGGAAGTTGAACGCGAAGATGATCTGCGTGGCCGCGAAGAGGAATATGCTTATCGAGATGAACGTATTCAGAGGCTGTAACCCCTGCAGGTACTCGTATTGGTTGGGATCGTAGATCCGGCGCATCATCCCCTGTACACCCAGGTTGTGCATCGGGAAGAACGCCATGTTGTAGAAGAGGAACGAGAGCGCGAAGTGCACCTTGCCGAGTCCCTCGTTCATCATTCGGCCGAACATCTTCGGATACCAGAACGTAATTCCTGCGAAAATTCCGAAGAGGCTTCCACCCACGAGAACGTAGTGGAGGTGTGCAACGATGAAGTAGGTGTCGTGGATGTAGATGTCGACGGGGGCCGAGGCCATGAAAATCCCCGAGAGCCCTCCGATGATGAAGAGCGCCACGAACGCGACCGCGTGCAGGAGCGGCGTGTCGTAGTGGATGTCCCCACGCCAGAGTGTTCCCATCCAGTTGAAGGTCTTGATTGCCGACGGGACCGCGATCACCATCGTCGTCACCACGAAGGTCATGCCAAGGAGCGGGTTCATGCCGCTCTGGAACATGTGGTGGCCCCAGACGACCCATCCCAAGAACCCGATGGCCACCAAAGCGATCACCATGGAGTGGTAACCGAAGATCGGCTTCCGGGACCGGCATGGGATCACTTCAGAGACGAAGCCCATCGCGGGAAGGATCAGGATGTATACCTCCGGGTGACCGAAGAACCAGAAAATGTGCTGCCAAAGCAGAGGCTCGCCGCTGCCCTCAGGGCGGAAGAAGGCCGTTCCGATCGTCTGATCGAAGAGGAGCAGAAGCAGGCCGCCTGTAAGAATCGGGATCGCCAAAAGGAGTAGCCACGACGTGACGAACAGAGCCCACGTGGCCAGCGGGATCCGGAACCACGTCATGCCCGGCGCCCGCATGTTGATCACAGTCGAGACGTAGTTCAAAGCACCCAGGATCGAGGAGAACCCCAGGACGATCAGAGAGACCAGCCAGAGGATCTGGCCCATGTAGACGCCCGTCCACTCACCCGAAGTGCTCAGCGGCGCATAGGAGGTCCAACCGGCTCCCGCCGCGCCTCCCTCGACGAAGAAGCTCGCGAGCATGATGAATCCCGCGACCGGCATGATCCAGAAGGAAACCATGTTGATGCGTGGGAACGCCATGTCCTCCGCACCGATCTGGAGCGGAATCAGTAGGTTGCCGAAGACCCCCGCCATGAGCGGCATGAGCGCGAAGAACACCATGAAGGTGGCGTGCATCGTCACGAGGGAATTGTAGAACTCCGGCAGGATGATGCCGCCTGGGGCCATGGTGTCCGGAAAGATCCACTGTATGAAAGCGGGCAGGGGTCGTCCCGGGAAACCGAGCTGCCAGCGAATCATGACCGCGAGCAATCCGCCCAGCAGCAGGAACATCAGCGCGCTGAACAGGAACTGTCTCGCGATCATCTTGTGATCGGTCGAGAAGATGTATTTCCGGATGAAGCTGAGCTCGTGATGCTCAACGGGTCCGGCGTGCGTTTCCGTAGCAGTGGTCGTGCTCATCAGTCGTCCTCCGCTTCGGCTTGCCGACTCTCGAGCCAGTCTTGGAAATCAGCCTGTGAATGGACGATGACCGTCCCCCCCATCGTATAGTGTCCAAGCCCGCAGAGCTCGGCACAGGCAAGGGTAAACTCACCGGTCCGTGTTGCCTCGAACCAGACTGGGGTGATCATGCCGGGCACCGCATCCTGCTTGACCCGGAACTCGGGCAGAAAGAACGAGTGGATCACGTCTTGGGCTATCAAATTGACTACAACGGGCTGAGCGACCGGAATGTGCAACACGTTTCGGGAAACGAAATCGTCCGACGTGTCGAACTGGCCGTCGGCGCCCGCATAGGTGGCGTTCCACTCGAACTGAGTGGCTATCATGTTGATTGGATATGCGTTGGCCGGGATGCGATCGGGATCGCGGATCTCGTCCCAGAGGCCCTTCGAGTAGAAGGCTATACCAATGACGATGACGAAGGTGATCGTCGTCCACACAACCTCGGCCTTATTGCTGCCGTGAATGTACTCCGCCTTCCGTCCTTCCTTGTGACGGTACTTCACCATGAACACCACCAACGTGATCTCTGTGATGACGAAGACGACACCCGTGATCCAAAGGATCACGAGCCACATGTTGTCTAGAGATTGCCCGAACGTCGACACGACGTTGTCCGGCATCACCCAGGAAAGATCCACCCACTCGGGGTCGGTTATGACCCACAACCCGATGACCACGGTGAGCATGCCGGCCAGCAACATCCCCATTCGCAAGAAAAAATTCATCCCACTCGTCTCCCGAGCATGAGTGTGAGTCTTACAGTTGTAATGGAGAGGCGCCCGCCGGTCCGTTCAAAAGAGGGGACCGGCAGGTGCCGTAACCACTTAGGATGCGCTGAAGGTGAACGTGACCTCGGCGGTCTCACCTGTGGTCACTGTCACGTTCTGGGTCTGCGTGCCGTAGCGCTCGTGCCACGCCTCGATCACGTAATCGCCCGGAGGCAGCGTGGAAAGGTTGAAGGCGCCATTACCGTTCGACACGGAGTGATACGGATGATCGAGGACGCCGATGTAAGCGTTCATCCAACCATGTACGTCGCAGCGCAGGGGAACCATGACCTCGGCTGTCCCGAAGCTGCGCGTGGTCTCCATGGAGACCGGCTGGCTGCTGTTGAAGCCGCGCTGTAGGTCGGGCGATGCGTTGATGTTATGCAACAGCCCGTCGCTGTTCCTGATCGTAATGTCTTGGCCCACCATCACGCCCAGAACGTGTGGGAGGTAGACACATCCGTTCTGGTCCAGCAGTACCGCTCCGGGCGTCGGGAACTGGAGACTCTCCAGCCCTTCCTTCACGTAGACGAAAACGTTTGCGAGAGTACCGTTGCTGTTGACGACGACTTCCTGGATCATCGGCGTGGATGCGTGTTTTGCCTCACACACGGACTCGTCGCTCATGTCGATGACGGCCATGCTGGGTGCGTCTCCCTCGAAGACGATGGAGCCCGCGATGTTGCCGGCCGTGGCCGCATCGACCGGGTTTTCCATAGCCGCACCACCTCCGGCGTCACCGCCACCCCCGTCTCCGCCTCCGCAGCCGGCCATGACCAGCAGCATGAGTGTGGGCACGACCACCCTGCGCAATTCAAATCGATCCGACATTATGCCTCCAATTATGATAAAATGATTCAGCCATTCGATGTCTTGCTCTCTACTTGACCGCCCGCGCGCTCCCTTTTTTGGGCGCGGCCTACCACCAAGAATCCCAGTGCGGCCGTCAACATCATAGCCAAAGCGGGGTACACATACACAGTGGCGGGAGTGGCCTCCTCGAGGAACAAGAAGTACCAGGAACTGACCGCGCCTCTGGTGCCGGATTCCCCGTTGTCTCCATCCCAGGCGAACAAGGCCATCGGAATGGCCTCACCGATCACGAAATCGAGATCGCCTTCGTCATTCGTGACGAGCCGCCTCGTGAACATGACCTGCCATTGGCCGTCGGCATAAGAGGCGTCTACGGTAAGGTCTTCCCCCTCCGATTGGAAGGCCTCGGTCCCGAACCCGCGGGCCTCACCCTCCAGGGCGCCATCACGGTCGCTCTGCCACTGCCACAGATACACCGGACGGCGGTTGTCCCCGCGCAGGAAAAACGGCCGCTCCATACCCTCGGGCATCTGCATCGGGAACTGGACCACGAGTTGATCCGGCGTCGGCCCCTCGTCCTGAGGGTCCCCCTCCTTGGGCTGCATGAGCGAAATTACCAGGGACTTCCAGTCGGCCCACTCAGGATCAGGGCTGTTGTTGGGATCGCTCCAGGTAACACGAATGGCTACGGATTCTCCGTCATGCGCGGCCTGCACCCAGACACCGTCCACCCGGGGGTCGAACCAGCGAGGCATCACGATGATCTGTCCGACCAGCGGGAGGTACGCGCGCTCGACACCTTCCCACGCCTCGTCGTCGACCGACAAGGGAAGCGGAACGCCCTCGAAGAGGACGCCCCGGACCACCTCGGTGACTCCCGGCGGATCCTCTGGAGAAAGACTGCGAACGTAGTGCGCGATGGCCCAGAGTTGGTCGTGGGTCATCTCACCCGCCGTGATGACGTCGGCGAGGCTCGGCATGGGCGTGCCGTCCAGACCCGTCAGCAGTCGACGGTAGATGTCCTCGACCTCTCCGCCGCCGTTGAACAGCCAGTTCTCTGTAAGATCGGCCGCGCGAATCGGAAAGTCCCCGTCATCGGCCAGTTCCGGCGAGGACTCTCCGTCGCCTCGGCCCTCGTTTCCGTGGCACGCCGCGCAGCCCGCTAGTTCCCTGTACAGCCTCTCACCTTCAGCGATCACCTCGTCATTTGACCGGGTGGCGCTACTAAACTCGAGCTCCTGTGGGGCCTCGTCGGCGGAGAAGAAGCGGGAGAACGTCTTGAGATATTGAACCAGCGCCTCCTTCTCGTCGTTCGAAAGAAGGTTGTCCCACGCAGGCATGGTCGTGCCTGGCATCCCCAGGTTGATGATGGCGAGAATGTCCTCATCAGTCGGAAGGGCGCCGCTAGCCGTGGTACGAATCTGGTACAGTGCCAAGGTGAAATCTCGGGGCCGCGGAAGCATGTACTCCGCGCCCGGACCGTTGCCCGTCCCGTCCACACCGTGGCAGCCGGCGCACCAACGCACATAGGTGACCTCGCCGAGGTCGTCGCCGTCCTGGGCGCTCAGGCCGCCAAAGGGAAATGCCGACGCTGCAGCGAACAAGACGGCCAGTGCCCACCGTTTGGGCAATCCGGAAGTGCCCGCGGCCAGCGCACCCTTGGTCACGCTACCCGCCGTCATCGTGGCCGTCATTCCGCCTCCCCCCCGGCTTCCTCTTCGAACCTGCGGGGTTCGTGGCCGGTCTGCTCATACAGGAAGATGATCACGGACCAGATCTCATCTTCCGTGAGAAAGTCCTCCCATGCCGGCATGGCGGAGTTCCACGGAGCCCCCTCATTGGGGAGCCCGGGGCCCCCCTTCGCGATCCGCCAGAAAACGAAGCTCTCAACGAGCTGCGCGATGGTGCCGACGTCCTGGAAGCTCAGGGGGGCGGGATTAAATCCATGCGCGTAATGCCCCTGGCCGTTGAGCCCGTCACCATGACAGCCCAGACAGTTCTCATAGTAGACGCGCTTCCCCTCTTCGTAGTGCTCCTCCAGGGAGCCCCGTGACCGTAAGGGGTTTTCCAGGTTGGCGAGCTGCAGCGTGGTCCCCTGGAATACGAACTGGCCCGGAGCCGACGGGTGAATCGAGCGCAGGGTGGTCGGCGCTGTGACGGAAGGTCTTACGGAATTGAAGGTGGCCAACGCCACGAGGATCGGCACCAGCACCATGAGCGAGTTCCGCAACACCTTCTGGTCGGGGTCCACCATCACGAGATGTATCGGGGCCTTGAACTCTGCCCAGCGGGCGTCGTTGTCGCTGACCCAGAGGAGGATCCCCACGCCCACGGTGACGAGATACTGAAGCAGCACCGAATTCGGAATGGGAGCGCTCAGGATGGTAAGCCCTACGAGTCTTCCGAGCAGAGGCGGGATGTACTCGATTCCGAAATCCAACAGGAGGTAAGAGACCAGGAGGACCAGGACAGCCTGGCCTAAGGGATGCTTCAAGTACTTGCCCATCGCTATTTCTCGCCTCCCCCTCAGCGTTGGCTTACCAGGAACTGCACGACGGCTTCCAACTGACTTGCGGTGAACTGGTCGCCGAAGGTCGCCGGCATCATGGGAGGATCCGTCAAATGCTCGAAGCCCTCTGATGCGCCGGCGCCTGGATCCAGGATCGACTCTCGGATGTAGTCGGCATCTACACGTGCGCCGATCCTGTCGAACGTGGGACCAATCCCTTCCACACCCTCTCCGTTAAAGAGATGGCAGGCGAAGCACGCATTGGCGCGCATGATCTCGAGGGGATCTGTGGAGGCGGTTGCCGCCGCCGGAGCACCAGCACCAGCTGTCGCACTCGAACCATCGTCAGTTTCCGCGATGTCTGCGCCCGTCACGGTCACTTCACCGCCCAAGGACTCTAGGTAGGCGACGAGCGCCCAGATCTGCGCGTTCGAGAGAGAGCGACGCATGTCGGTCATGATCGGTGCGAAGCCTTCGACCAGATAGGCGGTGGGGTCCACCAAGGAGCTGTAAAAATATGCCTTGCAGTCCTCTCCAGGTACGCGATCCGCGCACCGGACGCCGATCGTACCCATGCCCTCGTGGTCGGTGAGAAGGTTCGGCGCCCTCTCGCCAAGCCCGTGACAGGTGACACAGGCGCCAGCCCCGTTGAAGAGGATCTCCCCGGACTCCGTCAGCTCTTCGGGAGTCACGTTCAGATCGAAGTCGAGGACTATGGGCACCTCCGACTGAAGCTGCGGAATACTATTGGCAATGAACGTGAAGGTGCCAATCGTGCCGATCACGACCGCGAAAATCTTGAGGTTCTCTACCAGAATTCTGCGGGATTCGCGTTTTCTTGAGTCGGACGCCGACCGGGCATGGGCCACCCCCACCGACGCGTGGGTTACCCCCACCAGATCTCCCGGGACCTCAGATTCCGGGTCGACTCCCGACGGCGCATGGGCCACCCCCACCGGGTCTTCCCGGATTTCGGCGGGGTCCTGGCCCTTCAGGATGCCCCTGGCTCGGTCGAGGCGATCCGGCGCCACCGTCACATAGATCCCGAACTTCCCCCCACTGAACTCCGGATCGTACACGACCATCGGTTTGACATAAGGAAGGCGGCTATTGATGAAGAACCCAATCACGGTAGACAACACACCGAACAACACCATCATCTCGAACGAGATGATCACATAAGCGGGCATCGAGAGGATCGGCTTGCCACCCGTGACCAATGGCCAATCCATAGAGGTGAAAGCCGGGAGAGCGAACCCACAGGCGGCGCCCAAAAGTCCACCCGCCAACGCCCACACCCTGACAGGACTCTGATCGTACCCGAGCGCCTCTTCGATCTGAGCCTCGGGATACGGCATGTAGGCGGTGATCTTCTTGAGGCCGGCGGCTCGTAACTCGCCGATGGCGTTCACGACCGAATCTACGTAATCGAACGAAGCCAGGAGGCCCACCGTCGAATTCGGCATCAGTCGCCCGCGGCAGGAGCGAGATCCTGCTCTCCAGGGGACTCAGAGGTGCCAGTGCCGACGTTCGATATGACCGGCTTCTCGGCCAACCCACCGAGCCAGAAGATGAACGCCACGAGCGCAAAGAAGATCAACACGCAAGCGGAGATCACGATGGCTGCAAACCCGAGCGCCGGTGTCGCTGCCCACTCACTCGTGTCCCGCACGACTTCCCACACGTGCCAGTGCTGGCGGATGCCGCTCCGGGCGAAGCCCATGAGACCCATCAGCCATGTGAACGTGACGGCAAGGATGAAGAGTGCGTACTGGGAACGTGGGGGCATCTGACCCCAACGGATCGCACCACGCGACTTCGCGCCTCGCATCATGAACAGATGGATCGCGCCCACTCCGAAGATGGTCCCGAGTACCGCCAACACTTGATAGACCGAGAAATCGACGCGCTCGATCGCACTGACAAAATAGCCGTATATGCCGTAGAACATCACGATGCCGGCGGCGATCACGAAGAGAGCCGCCTGCACCCACGTCCCCGTCCTGGCCCACGGAACCGTGGGGTCCTTGTTCGCGCGTCCGTAGATCAGGAACGAGAGGAACGTGGTCAAGATCATGATGTTCACGGCCGTGTTCTTGGCGCTCATGACACCGAGGACACCCAGGAACGGGTGGTACACCCCGCCCATGGCGTCGACCTCTTGACGGTTGGCGATCATCGTGTGGGGTGTCGCCCACACGATCACGCCCACCACGAGCACGACCAACATGTACTTCGTGTAGGGGGCGAAGCGCTCGGCCCCCGGAATCCGCCCCATTCCCACCCACAGGTAGTAGTTGCCGGCCAGGAAGAGCACACCGATCAGGAAGGCCTGGATGATCCAGAGCCAGCTCATGAAACCACCCATCAGGGTGTTGCCCATCTGCGGGCTGTACTCGTAGAGCTCTCGGCCGAGGTAGTAGCCCGCGAAGGGCAGGACGATGAGCCAGCTGATCGCGACCAGGTTTCCGATGTAGCCCATCCAGTCGTAGTGGGCGCGCTCCTCGTCGGTCTTGGCCATCAGGAAGCGGTAAGCGGCATAAGCGCCCACGATCGCTCCACCGAACACGAGGTTGGCGATCGCCCGGTGGATGTTGATGGGCATCCAGGTCGCGTTCGCGAAGGCTCCCCACGCGTCGATCATGCTTGCCGGCGTGTCGGAAGTCACCTCAGGGGGCGGACTCATCATGTACGTCAGCCACGAGTTGGCGATGAGCATCACCGCCGTGCCAAAGACGTTCAGCAAGAGCCCCAATCCCAAGTGGCCCAGCTTGGCCCGCCCCTGACTCCAGCGATCCCAGCCGTAGTAGTACAGGTAGAGGGTGAAGGACTCGAAGAAGAAGAGTCCTACGTAGAACCACATGGAGACCTCGAAGATCTCCGCAAGGTAGATCCAGAGGTTCGGGAAGATCGTGATGAGGAGGAAGGAGAGGATCGCTCCCCAGATGGCCGTGGCGGAGTACGCAACGAGCAACAGCCGGGTGAACTCCTTGGCAAGCTTGTCGTACTTCGGGTCTCCTCCGAACATGCCAACGGCTTCGGCCACGACTGCGAACATCGGCACGCCGAGGACGAAAGCCGCGAAGAGAAGGTGGATCTGCGCCGCCCCCCAAACCGCCACACGCCCCCCGATAAAGGGAAAATCTCCGTAGGTTCGGCCGGCGATCTCCTGCGCCCCGGCCACCTCGGGGAATAGGTGAACGGCTAACGCAGAGAGGGTGATCACCCCCATGAGCTTCAAGCTCAGTCTCATGCCGTTCCACCTCTCCTCAAGAAGAACGGAAGTTTCTTGGAGAAATCCACGGGGAGGTTTCGGCGAACCTCCTCCATGAGTTCCACATCCACGCACGTGTAGCCTCGGTCATGGGCGAACTTCTCGACCCTCGCCATCACCACTCCCCGAACGAAGCTCGGTATGCCGTCGATACGGGCGAGGGCCTCCGGGGTCCATTCGAGAGGCACCGAAGTAGCAGGCTCGCTGGAGGCCGACTGGCCGTACGAGACCGGGCGACGGGCAGCGATGAGCGGTGCCTCTCCAGACGGCTCGTAGACGCAGGAATCATCCGGACCCATGAAATCGCCGCTGTCGGCATAGGCGCGAGCGCGGCATCCTCCGCATACTTCTCGGTACTCGCACCGGCCGCACTTTCCCCCAAGCTCGCCTGACCTGAGTTGAGTGAAGACGGGGGACGACTCCCAGATTTCCTGAAAACTTTGCGTCAACAGGTCCCCAGCGACCACAGGCATGTAAGGACACGGAGTGACCTTACCCTCGGGTGTGATACGCACGTAGTGGACTCCGCATGGGCAACGAGTCTCATAGTTCAGCAGCGGAGACTCAGGATCGCCCTGGAACACGTGCCGCATGAGTTGAGGCTGGCACTTCGAGCGGACCATCATGCGGCCGCGATAGGTCCCCTCCAGCTCGACGAGCTCCCGCAGGACCTCGTCGTTCTCCTCAGGACTCATACCCTGCATGTGTTCTGCGCGCCCGGTCGGGACCACGAAGTAGACGTTGAAGGAAACGGCTCCCGCCTCGGCCGACCAGCGAGCCAGGTCCGCTATTTCGTGCCGATTGCCGGTCGTGACGGTCGTCTGAATAACAAAATCGAGCCCTCGAACGGAGCACCGCTCGACCGCAGCCATCGTGTCCTTGAGTGCACCCCCACCGTGCCGGAATCGA
>Ga0209988_10003170_pt1 | contig 10895 bp, 5 predicted proteins | sample N075metaG_FD_183115 | JGI IMG/M metagenome (GOLD analysis project Ga0209988, IMG submission 183115) | Deep subsurface microbial communities from Kermadec Trench to uncover new lineages of life (NeLLi) - N075 metaG (SPAdes) (version 2) | ecosystem: Environmental > Aquatic > Marine > Ocean trench... | reverse complement strand
CCGGTCCCGATGCGGCCGCCGGCGCATCGGCTTGGAGCACTGTTTGTTGATCGGCAGGCTCGCACCGCTGCGCGTCGTCGATGGCCTGTTCTATTGCCTCGATACAACGACCTGGATTGACCCGCCATTCCGTGGACCAGATCCGCTCGATCCGCCAGCCGAGGCCCTCAAGCACCGATTGCCGGAGACGGTCGCGATCCCGTGCCGTCTTCGCGCTGTGGTACGCCGCCCCGTCACACTCAATACCGATGAGGTAACGACCGGGGCGATCGGGGTCACGAACGGCGAGATCGACTCGATATCCGGCACACCCGATCTGCGTGTCGATCTCCCAGCCCCGGTCCATCAGCGCCAGCCATACCGCACGCTCAAAGCCGGTTTCGAATTCTCGCGTGCCGCTGTAATCGATCGCTTCAGCGATGGCCTTCGGGCCCCGGGCGGCGTAATCCAGGAACGTCTTGAAGTGTCTCACGCCGACCGACTGCGTCCGCTTGAGGTCGATCTGATCGCTTCGAAGCGACGAGAAGACGATGAGGCGGCGGCGAGCACGAGTGATCGCGACGTTGAGCCGCCGCTCGCCGCCGTCCTTGTTGAGCGGGCCGAAATTCATCGACGGCTTTCCGGTCTGATCCGGACCGTAGCCGACTGAAAAGATGATGGTGTCCCGCTCGTCACCCTGCACGTTCTCGAGGTTCTTGACGAAGACCGGTTCGTGGACCTCGTTCGTGAAGAAACGCTCGAGTTCAGTCATGCTTCGCCGCCTGGCGTCGAGAAGGTCTTCAATCAACGACTGCTGGGCCTGGTTGAATGTGACAACGCCGATCGAGTCGGGCGTCTCCGAGCCGCTCAACAGCCGGACGACCTCGTTGACGACCTCGTTCGCCTCGACACGGTTCGTTCGAGACCCGCCACGGTCGTACACGCCGGCGGCAACGTAACGGAATGTGACGCCGAGTTCGGCGGAGCACTCCTGCGGCGACGGAAACGTGTGCAGCTGGTTCTGGTAGTAGTGATGGTTCGAGAAGGCAATCAGGCTCTCGTGGCGGCTCCGGTAATGCCACCGCAGACGCATCGCCGGGATGCCCGAAGCGTTGCACTCCTTGAGGATGGACTCCATGTCGTCCATCGCGAAGTCCTCCACCTCTGATTCATCCTCGCCGTCGATGGTATTGAAGAAACTCGTGGGGGGGAGCTGCTTGGAATCACCGACGACGATGACCTCCCGACCACGCGCGATGGCGCCGATGGAATCCCACACCGGAATCTGAGAGGCCTCGTCGAACACGACGAGATCGAATGGCGGCAGTTTCGCGTTGAGGTACTGGGCCACCGACAACGGACTCATGAGGAAACAGGGCTTCAGCCGCGGTAGCAGGTTCGGCAGCGCCTCGATGAGTTGCCGCGTCGGAAGGTGACGACTCTTCTTCTCGAGCTGGCGGCGCAGAATCCCCATTTCCGACGTGCCGGCGACTTGTGCGGAACCGGCCGGCTTCGTCTTGCACAACCGAGCCCCCACGACGTAACGGGTTCCGTCGATAAGCGCCTGATCGTTCGCGCGGAAACGGGCGATCACCTTGGAGTGCGTATTGGCATTGAAGTCACGGATCGCACGCACCGTGTTCGCGACGGCGTTGAACCATCTGGCAGAAAAGCTCCGCTCAAACGCATCTACGACCTGATCTCGCTTCAACTCGTCTCGTTCGTATCGCTCGACGAGATCGGCGAGGCCGTGCTCGACCGCGGCGGCTCGCGCGCGCCGCCACGCACACCAATCGTTGAGTTCCGAAATCGCGGTGGACCACCGAGGCAACACTTCCGCGACTCGCGCCAGCCAGCCAGCCTCCAGTCCGGAACCGAACGCGGCTGATCCGGACGTATCCAGCAGTTGCTTGACGGCCTTCCATGCATGCGTCCACTCATTCCACGCGCTCACCAGCAGTCTCGCTGCCGGCGCAGCCGCCCGAGTCGACGCCGGATCACTCGCCGTGACGGCGAGCGAGTGAACCAGTGCAGCTCCATCCGGATTTCTCCGAAGCACGTCGGCCACCTTGTGAAACTTCTCGCACCACGCGAGCAGCTTCTCAAGCTCGACCCAGTCAGCGTTCCCGTCCTTCCAGCTGCGGCCAAAGACACGAGCCGCTTCACCGGCGGACGCCAGCATTGCGGAGGACTGCTTGAGCACACGAGCGGCTTCCAGATCAGTCCGCAGCGTGCCAAGGTCCGGGACGCTGCCGGTGCAGTACGGCTGGAACTTCCGCCGAGCAAGGAAACCGGCGATCAGACTGAACAGCTTCGGAAGGCCCGCGGCACGGTCGACCGCGCGAAGATGCACAAGGTGGTCGAGATCGAGCATCTCCTGCCGATAACGGCCGAGCAAGTCCTGTCGCTTGGCATCCCGATCTTTCCCCACGTCGGTGAGTTTCCGGAGATCCACGAGCAGTGCGGACGCATCGGTGCCGATCAGGAGCGACTGGTCGGGCGACGGGCACCGAAGCAACTGGCTCGCGATGATCGCCAGCACCTGCACCCCGTCGCGACCAGGACTTGCCTGAAGTGCACTGTCGTCGCCGGCCGCTGCAAGAAAGGCCGACAGCCGCTCACCGAGCTGTTTGGACGAGTCAGCCGCTCCGGCCAGGATCTCACGAACCTCTTCGGGAAGGCTGAAGCTCCACTGTGATCGGCCGATCCCTCGCAGTGGGTGCTGGTGCGGGGGATCGATCGCCGCAGCCCGGTCCACGAGTTCTTCGATCTGCTGCCGCCAGATGTCGAGCTGCTGCTTCGTGGTTGCGGTGGCGTCGTCATTCGGCATCGAAACCCGCGGACCGTCCCCGAGAAGACTGAGTCGCCCGAGTACCTGGTACAGGCTTTCGCCCGTGGCTCGCTGCTGGTGCAGTTCACGAACGTAGGTGTTCAGTTCATCGCGGGCAAGACCAACCGCCTCGCACAGCTTCAACCACTCCAGCGGTTCGTTCATACTCGCCGCGTTGAGCCCCTCTCGAAGCTGCGCAAGTACCTCCTTCTTGGACGCCTTCGCAGAGTGGAGTTCCAGGCAGAACGGACCGAGCCCGTCTTCTTCGAGGCGGCGACGCACGACCGACAGCGCCGCCATCTTCTCCGCCACGAACAGCACCCGCTTCCCACGGCCGAGTGAATCGGCGATGATGTTCGCAATCGTCTGGCTCTTGCCGGTGCCCGGAGGCCCTTCGAGCACGAACGTCCGCCCATCGGCCGCCGCTCGAATCGCAGCAAGCTGCGTCGAATCGGCATCCCGCGTGCAGAGCAGCTCACCTGGCTTGACGTCGGCATCCAGGTCTTCAGGGATCGGCAGCGGATCGGGATCGAATGTCTCCTGGGCCCGATCGACGAGATGTCTGACCAGCCGGGACTGGCGCAATCGCTCCATATTCTCCTGAAGGTCCCGCCACATCAGGAATTTGTTAAACGAATAGAGCCCGAGAAAGACCGACTCCTCAACTTCCCAGCGAGAGGTCTCCCGTATCGCCGAACGGAAGTTGCGGAGGATCAGCGGTACGTCAAGGCCATGCTCGTCCTCGGGCAGATCGTCGAGTCCGGCCGTCTCGAGTCCGAATTCGGTCCGCAGCTTCTCCAGCAGCGTTACGTTCGGGCGAAGTGGTTCGTTGCTGAGCCGCACATCGTAGCGGTACCCGGAACCGGTCGATCGGCGGTCGAGTTGCACGGGAAGGAGGATCAGCGGGGCGTACCGGGGTGTCGTGCTCGATTCGCTCTCGAACCACTTGAGCATGCCGATCGCAATATGCAGAAGATTGGCCCCGGTCTCTTCGATACTCGAACGGGCGGTTCGGAAGAGCTGCAGCAGCCGTTTCTGCGTCTCGGCGGGCGGCGCCGCGGTGTACAGGTGGTGGGCGTCGAGTTCCTGTCTGTGATACGCCTCGTCTCCGTCTGACCTCGGATAGATCGAAAACCGCGCGTCATCGGCCAGCATGTCCTCCAGCCGCGCGACGTCAGGCACGATGAAGCGGACCGTCCGGCCCGTCTCCCGGAAGTTGATAAGGCGATTCCGAAGCGAGAGATCGAGCAGCCGGGTCTGCCACCGTTCGATGCGATCACCGCTGGTCTGGTCGTCCGACGACCCGGCTTCGCGGGCCGCCTGGTCCTCGACTCGATCCGCCAGGGCGACGCGATCGAGCGAGGTGTCGGCCATGGCGGGCACGCAGGCGGTTTCTATTGCGTGCAGATCGACTTCGGTACTCGCGCCGTCCGCTCGCAACGGCAGTGGCCGTACACCGCGTTTGCGACCCGACTGAATATCGACCGCACAGAAACCCGGACCGGGCGACGCCATTCTCCTCTTGGCTGAGTCGACCGCGGCGGCGAAAGTGGCCCCGGCCTGTGTGACCAGCGTCGACTCCACGGGCACGATATTGCCGAGTTCGATGAGGTTCCGGATGCGGGCGGCCTCGTCGATCGCGGGCTCGGGCAGGTGTGACTCGTGAGTCCATACCGCCGGCATCGCATGCCCTTCAAGAATCAGGATCAGGGGGTACAGACCGGCCTGCTCCCAGAGACTCGCCAGCAGCAACGAGAGATCGAGACAACTGCCGAAGTTCTCCCGGCAGATCCGATCGACAAGCCGGACACGCTGTCCCTCGCGATCGAAGCTCGCCGGGGGGCTGATGTAGCCGATGCCGCGCGCCAGTACGGCGTTGAAGCACGCCTCGGCAATCTGGGCCGCACGCGCCCTGCTGCCCGCCTGGTATCCATCGAGCGCGTCCCGGCCGCTGAGGTCGCCCAGTGACGTCCGGGCACCCTGGAGTAACTCGGCGACCTTTGGGTGGTTCGGTGTTACGAACGCGGCGAGCAGCTCCGGATAGAGACCGACGCCGGGCCACTGGTCAAACGCGAGAAGATCGACCGGCAGGGAATCGGAAATCGACCCCTTGTCCGTCTCGACAACGATCTGCAGGTTCGTCCGCTCGGCCTCCGTCCGGATCGCGAGTTGCCTGGCATTCAAGTGCAGGCCATCCGGTTCAATGTGGAATGTGCCGCCGGGGTCGATGCGATCGATCCGGCCGGTCCACGGTTCGCACTCGCCGTTTTCCAACGTGACCGTGAGAACCACGTTCCCTGTAGCGTTCTCACCGGTGTTGGTCAGCGAGACCCGTTCGACCAGCGGCACGCCGTTCTGCTGCATCGCGAAGTTGATGCGATCGGAGTACTCGACCTCTATCTTGAGCAATGCCGTCGCTGTCACTCCGGCGGACGCTGTGGCGGGCAGCCGGCCCTGTCCCTGTTCAGCCTCGTCCATCGCCATTGCCCCTGCCTCTCGAATACCCTTGCCCTACACGATACACGCACGAGCCTGCTGCCACTGTGTAGATGTGCGGCCTTCGGAGAGGGCCGTCACGGGTTTCACGATACCTGGCATGTATGGCGCCGGTGCGCCAAGCTGCTCGGCCACAATCGGATGCGGGCCGCCGGGACCTCTGCCAGCAGAACTCGTCCTCCCCGGTGAATCTCGCCCGGCAAACGGGGTAGGATTCTCAGCCATGGCACTTCTTCGTACCGTCCCAAAGGTACTGGCCCTTCTTGTGTTCGCTGTTCACACGGGCACTGCGCGGGCGAGCGTCCTGAACGTGCCCGGTGACTATGCCACGATCCAACATGCGATTGATGCGGCTGACGATGGGGATGTCATCGTCGTGGCGCCGGGGACCTATTCAGGACCGGGTAATGTCGAACTCAATGCCCTCGGACGAGATCTCACGATTCGATCGGCGAGCGGCCCCGATTCCTGCATCCTGGATGCGAAGCACCTCGGGCGACATTTCGTCTTCGTAACCGGTGAGACGAATGACTTCGTGATTGATGGATTCACGATGCGCAACGGAAGTGCGTGGGAGGCCGGTTCCGCCAACGGCGAAGGGGGGTCCGTGCTCTGCGACAACGGGAGCAGCCCCGTCTTTCGCAACTGCCGGTTCGTTCGCAACGCGGCGTATGCCGGGGGGGCGGTCATCGCGAGATCGTCAAGCCACCCGCGTTTTGAGAACTGCACCTTCGAGCAGAACCGCGCGACGTGGGGTGGGGCCGTTGGCGTCATCGACTTCAGCAGCCCGAGTCTCTTTCGCTGCAGCTTCAAGAACAACTCGGCCCAGATCGGGGGCGCGATCTTCGGTTGGTTCGGCTGGTATTTCAGTGACGATTCGGGGCCCGACATCGACCAATGTGAATTCGCCGGCAACGAGGCTCTCGATACGGTCACGATGGCCTCTGCGGGCGGCGCACTGTACCTGTTCAGAAGTTATCCCTATGTCTCTCGATGTGTCTTCCGTGGCAACCGCGCCGAAGGGGCCGGAGGCGCACTGCACAGCCACAAGAGCAACCCGTTGCTGGTGAGCTGCCTGTTCGTTGACAATGAAGCCATCTGGGGCGGTGCCTGCTACAACCACCCCTTCAGCATCCCGGCCATCGTCAACTGTACGATCGTGAACAACCGGGCAAAGCTTGCGGCCGGCGGACTCTGGTCGACTCATCTCGGCGCCACCATCACCAATTGCGTCCTGTGGGGCAACCACGCCTCGACGGGCGACGGCGATCAGATGTGGGGATCGAGTTTCATCTTCAACTCGGTCGTCGAGGGCGGGTGGCCTGACGGCTGGGAGATCTCGGAGGAGGACCCGCAGTTCCTCGATCCGGAGGCCGGCGACTTCCGCGTCTCGCCGCGCTCTCCCTGCGTGAACCTGGGTTTCATGTACTACGTCCCCGACGATGCAGTGTTGGATCTGGCCGGAAACGCCCGAGTGGTCTGCGACGCCATCGACGCGGGTTCGTTTGAAGTGCAACTGGCGGCGTGCGGAGAATAATCAATGACCTCCTGAGCAGGCCCGGCGCACGGCCGCGATGGTGCCAGCCGAGGAACATGTCGTCATCCGCCTTCGGGACCGGACGGATATCGGCGACGAGCTTGCATTCATGAGTCTTTGCGAAGATGAGCCCGAATCCAAGCGGCGAGTGCTTCCTCAGAGAGATCGCTGCTTGCTACTCGAAACATCACGACGTACCGCTCCTCGGATGAGGCATCAACATCGTGGCCGTCTAGGCGGAGAAATGTCCGGCAAACGACCCAGGCAACCCGCTTGTTCCCATCGACAAACGGATGACTACCCGAAATCCCATAGGCATAGCTCGCTGCAAGCTCGGCAAGGTCGGGAGCCCCGGAGTAGGCAAATAGGTTCCTCGGTCTCGCAAGCGCAGATTCCAGAAGAGCCACATCTCGAATCCCCTCGGCACCACCGTGCTCAGCGAGCTGCCGTAAATGGATGGCGAGCGCGACATCGTCTCGAACCCAAACTGGCTCTTTCACGCCGCTTACTCAGCGAGCTTTCGGAGTACGTCGCGGTCGTCGCGCATCACATGCTCCGCCTCTTCCATTTGAGCCACGAACTCAGGGTCGTAGGGACTGAGCTCAATGCCTCTTGGCGTTTCAAGCACATAGAGCTTGTCGCCCCTGGAGACCTTCGAACCGCGTGCTGCGAGAGGGGCCGGAGGGATTCACCGGGGGGCTGAGCGCCGGCAACTACGTGAGCATCGCCAGGACCTCGCCCGCGACGGCGACCCGCGACCTGGCGAACCTCGTGGACAAGGGCGCATTGCGCCGCACCGGTGAGCGCCGTCATGCGCGGTACCACCTGACCATCCCGCTGCGACCCGTTTCTCAGGTCACGATCGACGGTGCGGGAAACATCGTGTGAATACACGATTCTGTGGCGATTTCAGCGAGAGGGGCTTGACATGATTGAACCGTCTGTTAGGATATTGTCAGGTATGAAGGCCGACGCAACAAACGCGATACGTCATTTGCCCTGCTTGGGACTACTCGCGGCTTCCGTGAGCCGCGGCAAGGGCAGTGCTTGTGAAGTGGCGCAATGCGCCCGTTCTGCTCTCCGGAGCCGGCGCGACGCCGAGCCCGGCTTCGCCGCATCACCGGCGAGTTTGTAGTGTCCCCGAAGTGGCGCAATGCGCCCTTCTTGTCGGCTCTACCAGGTGCATCCAGCATCAGTCGGTCGAAGGCGTCAGACTGATACGATTGCCGCCGATGGCCTTTCGACTGCACAACAGCCTTACACGGCGCGCCGAGGACTTCGAGCCGCTGGATCCGGACGGGCGGACGGTGACGTTCTACAGCTGCGGCCCGACCGTCTACGACTACGCGCACATCGGGAACTTCCGGTCGTTCCTCAACGCGGACCTGCTGCGTCGGGCGTTGGAGCTGGCGGGCTACGAGGTGCGGCACGTCATGAACATGACCGACGTGGGTCACATGACCGAGGACGACGCCGGCCAGGAAGGCGAGGACAGGATGGTGGTCGCCGGCAAGCGCCTGCTGGAAGCAAAGAAGTCCGGCACACTCCCGGCGGACGCCGGCGACATCGACCCAGGCGACCCCTACGCGATCGCCGACTTCTACTGCGACGCGTTCATCCACGACGCCCGGCGGCTCGGCTTGACCGTGGTGATCGAGGCCGACGATCGCCCGGAGTTACTGCCCCGGCCGACGCGGTACGTCCCACAGATGGTCGCGCTGATCCAGAAGCTCATCGCCACCGACAACGCCTACGTCGCCGATGACGGCGCCGTATATTTCGACGTCCGGTCGTTTCCCGACTACGGGCAACTGTCCGGCAACAGCCTCGACGACCTGCGCGAGGCGGCCGGCGGCCGCGTCGAGAAGGCGCACCAGGCGGTCAAGAAGCACCCGGCGGACTTCCTGCTGTGGAAACCCGATGCCCAGCAGATCATGCGGTGGCCGAGCCCGTGGGGCGAGGGCTTCCCCGGCTGGCACCTGGAGTGCTCGGTGATGGCCGAGGCGCTGCTCGGCAAGGACACCGGCGGCGAGATCGACATTCACTCCGGGGGCGAGGACAACATCTTCCCGCACCACGAGTGCGAGATCGCCCAGACACGCTGCGCGTCCGGCGAGAAGTACTTCGCGCGGTACTGGTTTCACACGCGGCACCTCACCGTCGAGGGGACCAAGATGTCCAAGAGCGCCGGCAACTTCTACACGCTCGACGACCTGATGGAACGCGGCGCATCGCCGGCCGCGGTGCGGCTGGAGTTGACAAAGACGCACTACCGCACGAATTCGAATTTCACCTTCCAGGGATTGCGCGACTCACAACGTCTTGTGGAACGGTGGAATCGCCTCGAAGAGGCACTGCGGTCGGGACACGCCGCCGCATCGGATCCGACGCCGCTCGCCGAAGCGTTGTGCGCGTTCCGCGAGGCGTTGTCGGACGATCTGAACGTCGCCGGCGCGATCGGCGCGCTCAACCAGGCCGTCGCCCGCTACGCCATTGACGGTCCCGCCGGTGCCCTCGACAAACAGGAACTCGACGCGTTACGCACGATGCTGCGGGCGCTGGGCGTCCTGGACCTCGACCGGACGGTCTCGACCGGCGGCGTGGACGAATCGGCCATCGACGCAAAGCTCACCGAACGTACCGCCGCGCGCGAGGCGAAGGACTGGGCAACGTCCGATCGCATCCGCGACGAGCTCGTCGAGATGGGAATCGCGATCAAGGACGGGCCCGACGGGACGACCTGGACCAAGATCGTCCAGGAGTAGCGCGCTCGGGTGGCACGGTTGAGCGAAGCTCGGCCGTGTCTTCGAACGTCGCACCACGGCCGAGCTCGCTGGCGCGAGCTCAACCGTGCCACCCGATGAATCCGGCGAGTCGTACGAAAGCGATGTCGGCCCGGAGGGCCGTACGGAGCGCTCAAACTAGCACGGTCCCCACAGCGCCAGCAGCGCCAGGAAGTCGTTGATCCCGACGTTGTCGTCGCCGTCGAGATCCTCGGGGCAGTCCACGCACGGTCCCCACGCTGCCAGCAGCGCCAGGAAGTCGTTGATGCCGACGCTGCCGTCGCCGTCGAAGTCGGCGTCGCACGTGACCTTGCCGGCGATCCAGACCGGGTCGGCACTGTCGACGACCGCTTGGTCCCCGAGAAAGCCGTCGTTGCCCGCCGGCGACAAGTCGGCAACTGTCTGGCCCGGTGCATCTTCGAACGTCCAGTAGCCGACCAGGCCGGCTGACTTCGGGTCCACGCCGACCGCGTACACGTCCTGCACTCGTGCCGTGCTGAGGGCGATGTTCCACATCGCCGGCTCGTCGATGCGTCCGGGGAAGAACCAGGTGGGCGGCTCGATACCCCCGGGCGGCGGACCCTGGATTCCGTGGGTGCAACCGATCGTGAGGTCCTGGAAATTGTCCGCCGAGGGAACCGCTGTCTGCACGCACTCTGCGACGACCTGCCCGTCGACATACATCACCAGCAGGCCCGACGCGTTGCGGGTTACCGCGACGTGGTGCCACGTGTCGTCGGCGACGTCGAGGCTGCCGGAGAGCGTGCAGGTGCTCTGCAGGTTGTCGCTGAAGCACACGTACGGGTAGCAGTGGTTCGCCATCGCCGAGGTCTCGACCATCAGACGCATCGAGCCGTCGGGCTCCAGGTAGAGGTGCCATGCGAGATCCCACGAGTTGTCGTCTTCTCCACGCGCGATGATCGCGGACCGATGCCCCGGCGGAGGCGCCTTGATCCACGCGCTGATCGAGAAGACCTCGGTCGGAAACGAGCTGTCGTACGGCACGGTCACGCGGTCGTCGCTGCCGTCGAACTCGAGCGACCCACCCTGTTGGGCCAGGGCGGCTTCCCCGGAAGAGGTCACGATCGCGGTGAGAACGGCGAGGGCTCTTGCGGGTCGAAGGTTCACTGCTTGATCCTCGTGGCTATGCGGGCGTGCAAGGATTGTACGAGGCGGCCCATCCGGGCATCCCCTGGTTTCCGGTCAACTGCACGGACCCCACTGTGACAGGAGCGCCAGGAAGTCGGTGATGCCGACGTTATCGTCGCCG
>Ga0209988_10003168_pt1 | contig 10898 bp, 8 predicted proteins | sample N075metaG_FD_183115 | JGI IMG/M metagenome (GOLD analysis project Ga0209988, IMG submission 183115) | Deep subsurface microbial communities from Kermadec Trench to uncover new lineages of life (NeLLi) - N075 metaG (SPAdes) (version 2) | ecosystem: Environmental > Aquatic > Marine > Ocean trench... | reverse complement strand
TATCTGGAATCAGAGAACCCGGAAAAGGATATCAACTTTTATATCAATAGCCCCGGTGGTTCCGTCAGTTCCGGATTTGCAGTCTATGACACCATGCAGTTCATCAAACCGGATGTCAGCACGATGTGTATCGGCCAGGCGGCCAGTATGGCCGCCTTGCTGTTGACCGCCGGTGCAGCCGGTAAACGTTATTGCCTGCCGCATTCACGCGTGATGATTCATCAGCCGTTGGGTGGTTACCAGGGACAGGCTACCGATATTGAGATTCACACCCGCGAAATACTCAAGGTGCGTGCCCAGTTAAATGAATTACTGGCACTGCACACCGGGCAATCGGTTGAGACGATTGCCAAGGATACCGAGCGTGATAATTTCATGAGCCCTACCGAAGCCATGGAGTATGGATTGATTGATAGTCTGATTAATTCCAGAAAGGATGACTCCAAGAGCGAAAAATAGTAATATTTTCCGCAGGATGCTGGATAAAGTGAAATGAGCGATCAAGAAAACACAAGCACGGATGGCAAAATTCTTTACTGCTCTTTTTGTGGTAAAAGCCAACACGAGGTCCGCAAGCTGATTGCAGGGCCCAGTGTTTACATTTGCGATGAGTGCGTTGAACTGTGTAATGACATCATTCGTGAGGAACTGGATGATGTCAGTGCCGGTGATCACGAAAAGCTGCCGACTCCCAAAGATATCCATGCCTTTCTGGACGATTTTGTTATCGGCCAGCAACACGCCAAGAAGGTTCTTTCCGTCGCAGTTTACAACCACTACAAACGACTTGAGCCGCAGAAATCAAAAGACGAAGTAGAGCTGGCCAAGAGTAATATCCTGTTGATCGGACCGACTGGCTCGGGTAAGACCTTGCTGGCTGAGACATTGGCCAGGATGCTCAAAGTTCCCTTTACCATTGCCGATGCGACCACGCTGACCGAAGCCGGTTATGTGGGTGAAGATGTCGAGAACATCATTCAGAAGTTGCTGCAGAAGTGTGACTATGATGTCGAAAAGGCACAGACTGGTATCGTCTATATTGACGAAATCGACAAAGTCTCACGCAAAGCTGAGAACCCTTCAATTACCCGTGATGTTTCCGGTGAAGGTGTGCAGCAGGCATTGTTGAAATTAATTGAAGGCACGATTGCTTCGGTACCTCCGCAAGGTGGTCGTAAACACCCGCAGCAAGAGTTCCTACAGGTTGACACGAGCCAGATATTATTTATTTGTGGTGGTGCATTTTCCGGTCTGGAAAAAGTGATTCAATCCCGAACCTCATCATCCGGAATCGGTTTTTCGGCAGAAGTGCACGGTCCGAGCGACAATAAGGACATTGGCAAATTGTTGCTTCAAGTTGAACCGGAAGACCTGGTCAAATACGGCTTGATTCCGGAATTTGTCGGACGCTTGCCGGTGGTCGCCACCCTTCAGGAGTTGGATGAAACTGCCCTGGTACGCATTTTGATCGAGCCGAAGAACGCCTTGGTCAAACAGTACCAGTTGCTATTCTCCATGGAAGGCACAGAACTGGATATCCGTGAAGAAGCACTGCAGGCAATTGCGAGACGGGCCATGGCCCGTAAAACCGGAGCACGCGGTTTACGCACCATTCTGGAAAGCATATTGCTCAATAGCATGTATGAACTGCCCTCCCTGGAGAACGTTTCCAAGGTGGTGGTTGATGAAAGTGTCATCGATGGCGAATCTGAGCCGTTTATCGTCTATGAGAATATACCCGCCAGTAGAGCTTCAGGCGAATAGCTCATTCCAGGGTCATTCCGGTTTTTATCCGGAGTGGCCTTACCATTGATTTTTCCAATCCCGCGCCCATATTTCTGCTTATCAACTGAAGGACGCCTTGTCCTGCATTACATATTGTTTTTAATCGCCGGTTTTTATGTACTATTGCAGTGACCGGCATGATTGATAAGGAAAATGATGACCAACCCAGAATCACCAAAAGCCGATACTGAAGGATTGGATACCGACACACCCGAACGCAAAGAAAGCATGCAACCGACACCGGTACTGTCATTGCGTGATGTGGTGGTTTATCCCCACATGGTGATACCGCTGTTCGTGGGGCGAGATCGTTCCATTCTGGCACTGGATCAATCCATGAATGTCGACAAGCGTATCGTGCTGGTTACCCAACGCAGCGCAGAAATCGATGAACCGACCGAGGCGGACCTGTTTGAGGTTGGTACCCTGGCGACGGTCCTGCAGTTGCTGAAGTTACCCGACGGTACCACCAAGGTACTGGTTGAGGGCGGTGAAAGGGTCAGGATCAATAATTTTATTGATGACAATGGCTTTTTTGAGGCCTGGTGGGACATGCTGCCGGCAGATGACAGTCACACCGAGAAAGAACTGGAGATGACCATGCGTTCGCTGGTTTCCCTGTTCGAGCAATACGTCAAATTGAACCGTAAAATCCCACCTGAATTGCTGACCACACTGGCCGGTATTGAAGACCCAAGCCGGCTCGCCGATACCGTCGCGGCCCACTTGAGCATTCGCCTGGAAGAGAAGCAGGCGCTGCTTGAAATCGGTAATGTTGCGGAGCGCATGGAGAAGCTGATTGATCTGGTTGAAGGTGAGATCGAGGTATTACAACTGGACAAACGAATTCGCGGCCGGGTCAAAACCCAAATGGAGAAAAGCCAGCGCGAGTACTACCTCAATGAGCAAATGAAAGCGATCCAGAAAGAATTGGGTGATATGGATGACGTGCCCAACGACATGGATGAGCTGGATCGCCGGGTAGAAAAAGCCGGTATGTCCAAAGAAGCCAAGAAGAAGGCCGTATCCGAGCTCAACAAGCTGAAAATGATGTCGCCGATGTCGGCCGAGGCAACCGTGGTCAGGAATTACATCGACTGGATGCTGAATGTACCGTGGAAGAAACGCAGCCGCATTCGCAAGAACCTGGAAGAAGCCGAGGCCATCCTTGAGGCCGATCACTACGGTCTTGAAAAGGTCAAGGAACGTATCCTTGAATACCTGGCTGTTCAGCAACGGGTCAAGGCCATGAAAGGTCCGATTTTGTGCCTGGTCGGGCCACCAGGTGTGGGCAAGACCAGCCTCGGCCGTTCAATTGCCCGTGCGACCGGTCGCAAGTTCGTCCGTATGTCGCTCGGTGGTGTACGCGACGAAGCGGAAATCCGTGGTCACCGCCGCACTTATATCGGCTCAATGCCGGGTCGTGTGCTGCAGAATATGGCCAAAGTGGGTACCCGAAATCCACTTTTCATGCTCGATGAACTGGATAAGATGTCGATGGATTTTCGTGGTGACCCTTCCTCAGCATTACTGGAAGTTCTGGATCCCGAACAAAACCACGCCTTCAACGACCACTACCTCGAAGTGGATTTTGATTTGTCAGACGTGATGTTTGTCGCCACCGCCAACTCGCTGAATATTCCCAGCCCCTTATTGGACCGTATGGAAGTTATCCGCATCCCCGGTTATACCGAAGATGAAAAGCTGAACATCGCGAGAAATTATTTGATGCCCAAGCAATTGGAACAGCATGGTTTAGCAGCCGAGGAAATTCGGATCAGCGACCAGGTTCTGGTTGATATCGTACGTTATTACACACGTGAATCCGGTGTCCGCAACATGGAACGGGAGATTGCCAAGATCTGCCGCAAGGCGGTCAAGAAACTGGCACTCGGCAAAAAACTCAGCAAGGTTGCAATTTCGGTTCGTAACCTGGAATCCTATCTTGGTGTAAGACAGTTTCGTTACGGTCTGGCAGAAGAAAGTAATGCAGTCGGCCAGGTAACCGGCCTCGCCTGGACCCAGGTGGGTGGAGAGTTATTGCAGATCGAGGCCATGATGGTACCGGGCAAGGGCAGGTTGGAACAAACCGGCCAATTGGGTGATGTGATGAAGGAGTCGATCCAGGCGGCCATGACAGTGGTCAGGAGTAAAGCCGAGAGTCTGGGAATTGACACCGATTTTTATCAGAAATTAGATGCACATGTGCATGTTCCTGAAGGTGCAACACCAAAGGATGGACCCAGCGCGGGTGTCGGTATGTGTACGGCGCTTGTATCTGCTCTAACCAGGATTCCGGTACGTGCATCGGTTGCCATGACCGGCGAAATCACACTGCGTGGGACGGTGCTTCCAATTGGTGGTTTGAAAGAGAAACTGCTGGCAGCCCATCGTGGCGGAATCGAAACGGTCATCATTCCTGCTGAGAACGAGAAAGACCTGGTGGAAATCCCAGTAAACATTCTGCGAAAACTGGAGATTCTCCCGGTATCAAGCATTGATGATGTGCTCAGGATTGCATTGGTCGAAGTGCCGAAGCCGGCGTCGGGCAATTTGGAATCAAAAGCATCACTGGCTGATATTTCCGAAAAGGAGGTTCGGGCCCACTAGGGCCTGTTAACCGGCTCTGGTACACAACTTTCTGCTAACGGCCTAAAAATAGTCTTCCGAGTCAAATGAATCGCTTGGGCGCAAATATTAATGCAAAAGGTTGTTTATTTGTTTAATACCTATTGCGCCAATACTGAGTCGTGTATTAACATGGTCATTCGGCTTGCAGGCCTTGATTTGTAAGGCCTCGCGAGAGTTTAGTCAACTTTCGTGACCGGCAGATATTTCAGTGGGGGTTAGACGCTGGAGGTCCTGCTCAAGTCTTCATCACCTACAATCGAAACATGAAAAAATGGAGTGTAAAAATGAATAAATCTGAGCTAATTGATGCAATTGCCGCGAATTCCGGTTTGAGTAAAGCAGATGCGGGTCGGGCCCTTGACGGCTTTACTGCAGCAATAACCAGCGCATTGGCGGGCGGTGATTCAGTGTCTATGGTGGGTTTTGGTACATTTGCTGTTAAGCACCGTGCTGCGCGTGCCGGACGCAACCCACGCACTGGTGAAACCATCCAGATTAAGGCGTCAAATAATCCAGCATTTAAGGCTGGTAAAGGTCTGAAGGATGCCGTAAACTAGCGCGCCTTCAACCGGGGGTGCTTAGCTCAGCTGGGAGAGCATCGCCCTTACAAGGCGAGGGTCGGGGGTTCGAGCCCCTCAGCACCCACCAATGTGATGTGGAGTGGTAGTTCAGTTGGTTAGAATATCGGCCTGTCACGCCGAGGGTCGCGGGTTCGAGTCCCGTCCACTCCGCCATATGAAAGACAAGGGCGCCTGCAAGGCGCCTTTTTCTTATCTGCTTATTTAATTTGAAAGGTTGTTAAAACATGGTGCTTCAATCCATACGTGAAAGACTGACCGGAATTCTTGCGTTTGCCATTCTCGGCATTCTGATCGTTCCCTTTGCCCTGGTAGGCGTAAATGAGTATTTCACATCCAGCACGAGCAACATCGTTGCCAGGATCAATGATAAAGAAATTACCTTTAATGATTTCAATCAAAGTTTTTCCAACTACCGCAGACGTATGCAGTCCATCATGGGCGCCGCCTATGATCCGGTTAAATTCGACCAGTTGACCGTTCGTCGTCAGCACCTCGACAGTCTGATTGATCAGGAACTCATCACCCAGGCAGCGCAATCAATGGGTCTGGATGTGGATGACGCCACACTGGCTGAAGAAATCCGCAAGATCCCGGCTTTCCTTGTGGACGGGGAGTTTAACGTAGACGTTTACCAAAGCAGGTTGCAGGTTCAGGGTTTGACACCAAAGCAGTTCCAGAATGAGATGCGCTTACAGTTTGTTGTCAGCCAGCTACCCAGAAATATCACCGCCAGCAGTATTGCTACATCCACTGAGTTAAAACAGTTTGTTGCCCTTCTCGATCAATCCAGATCCTTCAGAACCGCGATGGTGCCGGCTGAAGTAGCGGAACCACCTGTTGAATTCAGTGAAGAAGAAATACTCTCCTGGTACGACAAGCATAACGACGACTACCAATCAGAAGAGCGGGTTATTATCGAATACGTTGAGTTGGATGCGGCTTTCCTGCCGCCGGCTCAGCCGCCGGAAGAGGATCTGCTTCGCGAGCAGTTCGAGGCTCAAAAAAACCGTTTTATCAGTCCGGAACAGCGATTGGTTTCACATATATTAATAGAAGTGGCAGCCAATGCTGGTGAAGCTGAAAAAGAAACTGCGCGACAAATTGCCGAGGACCTGACAAAAAGAGCGCGCGATGGTGAAGATTTTGCCAGCCTCGCAAAAGAGAATTCCGAAGACCAGGGCTCTGTCGATTTGGGTGGTGATCTCGGTTGGGTAGAGACGGGTGTGATGGTGCAGGCGTTTGAGAACGCTATGTACGAATTGTCGATGGAACTCCCGATTTCTGAGCCGATACAAACCGGTTTTGGTTGGCACGTGATCCAATTACGCGAAGTTCGCGAGTCCACTGGTATGAGTTTTGAAGAGGCAAGGATGATTCTTGTTAACGAATATCAGGAAGACATAGCAGCACGGGCGTTTCTGGAGCAGGCGGATCGGCTTGTCGACCTTGTATATGAAGACCCGACCACGCTTGAAAGTGCGGCCCTGGTGATGGATTTACCGGTTAACGAGATTGGACCTTTCACGCGTGCTGGCGGCGAGGGTATCGCTGCGAATCCTGAGGTCATCGAGGCGGCTTTTTCTGACCTGGTATTGTTGCAGGGCTCGGTCAGCGACCCGGTTAACCTTGATGAAAACCGTCTGGTCATGATCAGACTGAAACAACATCTTCCAGTCGCGCTAAAACCACTTGAGGATGTTCGAGAGGATATTGCCACATCAATGAATGACAAGCTGGCGCGCGATAGCGCAAACACCAGGGCCACAGAATTTCTGGCCACACTACAAAATGACTCCACAGATTTTGAAGTCTTAGCGAATGAATCGGAGCTTGAGTACGCTTTTCATGAAGATGTCGGGCGAAACTCTTTCGTGCCGGATACCGTGTTGGTAAAAGAGGTGTTCCGCTTGCGCTTACCTGAAGAAGACACCCCGGTTCAGGCGGTGCTACCGACCAGTAATGGTTTTGCGGTTGTTTCCCTGGATTTTGTTGAGCAAGGCAAACTGCAGGATGGTGCTTTACTTGCCGGTCAGCAGTATGAGCGTTTGCTGGCGAACAGTAGTGCCAGTCATGAAGCATATGGTTTGATTCGACAATTAAGGCACTATGCTGACGTAAAGGTTTATGAAGACCGGATTAAATAAATCCGGTTTTTCCAAAACGAGTTAGCGGAATCGACCCGTCATCCCGGACCCGATCCGGGAACCCTTTTTTTATGCGTCCATACCAAGTTCGGCCATACCCAGAATATTGTAGCCGGCGTCAACATAGGTGATTTCGCCGGTAATCCCGGCTGCCAGGTCCGAGCATAAAAACGCCGCTACATTGCCGACATCTTCAATTGTCACGGTTCGTCTTAATGGTGCGGTACCCTGCACATGATCGAGCATTTTTCTGAACTGAGAGATACCGGCAGCGGCCAGGGTCTTGATGGGGCCTGCTGAAATGGCATTGACGCGGTGTCCCTCCGGGCCGAGGCTTTGCGCCATGTAACGCGTATTTGCCTCGAGACTGGCCTTGGCAAGACCCATAACGTTATAACTCGGCATGGCCCTGACTGAGCCCATGTAGGTCAATGTCAGTAATGCACCATTGCGGCCACTCATCATGCTGCGACCGGCTTTGGCCAATGCAACAAAACTGTATGAGCTGATGTCGTGGGCAATTTGAAAGCCTTCACGGTTTACCGCATCCATGTAATCACCCACCAGTTGTTCACGCGGTGCAAAACCAACCGCATGTACGAGGATGTCAAAACCATCCCAGTGTTTACCCAACTCGGTAAATGTATTTTCGATCTGTTCATCGAAGGCCACATCACAAGGGATGATGATCTCTGACCCACACACCTCCGCAACCTGTTCGACCCGTGATCTGAGTCTTTCGGTCTGGTAGGTAAATGCCAGTTCGGCCCCTTGACGGTGCATGGCCTCGGCAATACCCCAGGCAATTGAACGTTTGCTGGCAACACCGACTATCAGCGCGCGTTTTCCTTGCAGAAATCCCATGGACTTTTCTCTTCTATGTTTGAATTTGGGCAGATTAACACAAATGGTGCTGGCAACGGGTGGGGTGCGTAACTTGTTGCCCACCGTTTTGAAATCCACTAGCTCATTAGGGTCGGAATCATTGTAATGGTTGGCACTAGTGCCAATCCTGCGGTTATTAATGTCAGCGTAGGGGGTGGTTGAACACCAAGCGTTCTGCTGCGCCATGTTCAATAACCTGTCGCCCGTCGAAGGCCAACGCGCCGTTTACCCATACCGCGTCAATGCTGGTTTGAAATCGACGTCCTTCAAAAGGCGACCAGCCACAACGTGAAAGCACCCGCTCGCGGGTGATTTCCGTGCTGCTACTCATATCGACCAGCACCAGGTCGGCATGATAACCCTCGCGGATAAATCCGCGTTCCACGACATTGAAACGTTTGGCGGGGTTATGCGTGACAGCGCGTACGACGGTATGCAAATCAAGCCTGTCATCGTGCACCAGTTCCAATGCAGCCAGCAATGCATCCTGAACCAGGGGCAAGCCGGATGGTGCTGTGAGATAGCTCTCCTCGGCCTTCTCCTCGAGTGTGTGAGGTGCATGATCGGTTGCCAGGATGTTCAGACGGCCATCATTGATAGCTGCGACGATCGCATTCTGATCCGCTTTGCTCTTTATCGCAGGGTTACATTTGATCAGGTTGCCGTATTGTTCGTATTGGCTGTCGTCAAAATATAAAAAATGCACACAGGCCTCGGCGGTAATGCTTTTCCCATCGATCGGGCCTGCTTCAAATAAATCCAGTTCGCGAGCGGTGGATACGTGCAACACATGCAATTGGGATTGATACTGATTGGCCAGAGAAACTGCCAATTCGCTGGATGCATAACAGGCTTCCGCACTGCGAATGTTGGCATGTTCTGACACCGGGATGTTGTTTCCGTATTTGGCGGTTGCCTGCTTGATGTTGGCCATGATCATCGGTGTTGATTCGCAATGGGTTGCAATCAACACCGGCGCATCACGAAAAATGGCCGTGAGGGTTAATTCGTTATCAACCAGCATATTGCCGGTCGATGCACCCATAAACACTTTAAGCCCGCATGCTGCCGATGGATCCAGAGCCCTGATGTCATCGATATTGTCGTTGGTGGCGCCAAAATAGAAGCCGAAGTTTGCGGCGGATGTCTGCGCAGCCCGGGCGTATTTCCACTCGAGTTGTTCGGCATTGGTGGTCGGTGGTTTCGAATTGGGCATTTCCATATAACTGGTTACGCCACCGGCCACAGCGGCGCGCGATTCCGTGTAAAAATTACCCTTATGGGTCAGACCCGGTTCGCGGAAATGTACCTGGTCATCAATCATGCCGGGTAGCAGGTGACGACCATTGGCATCAACGACTTCAGCACCTGCGGGTGCATTTACGCTGTTTGCAATTTTTTCGATCCGACCATTTTTAAGCAACACATCGGACTCGGTAATCTGGCCTTCGTTGACCACTTGGGCGTTGCGGATGACGGTGATTTGGCTCATTTTGTGTTTGACCTGTTTGATTTGCTGTTTTTGTTTTCTATTATCATGGCTTGATTATAATGGATTGATAATCATGGTTAGTCCTGTTCAGGGCACTGGGTCGTGACCGCCGTTGCAGAGCGGCTGACAGCGAATAATTCTTCTGAATCCCAACCAACTGCCTTTGGCTGCGCCATATTTGTTGATTGCCTCGGTGGTGTATTGTGAACAACTTGGCGTGAAGCGGCAATGCTGTCCGAATATCGGGCTCAACACCAGCTGGTAAGCGCGAATTGTTGCGAGTAGGATTCGTTTCATTGCTACTGGTTTCAGGCCTTATTTGGCTGCCGGACAAAAAACACTTGCTGTCTCTATCAAGTTGGGATATAACACTGCACCTTGATCAGTCATCTTTCGACATGATTTTTATAAAAATATATAATAATCAATAGATTACATTATATATGCTCAGATTTACAAGGAGTTTTTGACCGCATATGAATGCGACTACAGAAAAATTACCCAATTCGTACATGCCTTCCGCCAGCGAAGAGTACATGAATCCCAACCAAATTGAATACTTCAAACAGAAATTGACTGTATGGAGAGATGAGTTGGTCGAAGAATCCCGCGAAACCATCAGTAATCTGCAATCCGAAGTCAGGGACGTCGGTGACGAGGCCGAACGCGCCACCAGGGAAACCGAGAACAGCCTCGAGTTACGCACCCGCGATCGCTATCGCAAGTTGATCAACAAGATCAACAAAACCCTGGCTCGCCTGGATGAAGGTGACTATGGTTATTGCGAGGAAACCGGTGAAGAGATCGGTCTGCAACGATTGGAAGCACGTCCAATTGCAACCTTGTGCCTCGACGCCCAGGAGCGTTGGGAAATTCGTCAAAAACAAATGGGCGATTCCAGATAAGTTGGAATGCGCACATTAGGGTTTCATTTTTTAATTAAGTAACTATTTGCTGCCTTGTGTATAGCTTGCAGCATGGCATGCAAACCGTTTGCGCGGGTTGCTGACAAGTGCTGTTGCAACCCGATTGCGGCGATAAATTCCGGTTTAGAATTCACTATCTGCTCAGCGGATGCGCCTGAATATGCGCGAATTAAAAGAGCGATCAGTCCGGACACGATTGCCGCATCGCTGTTGGCGCGTATTGTCAGCGAATCAGCATTGCCGTCGATGATCAGCCAAACCCTCGATTGACAGCCGTGTAACAAAATGTCATCTGTTTTTTCCGCCTCATCCAGTGGATCAAGAGCTTTGCCAAGATCAATCAGGTATTGATAGCGGTCCAGCCAGTTATCAAACAGGCTGAAGTCGCTGATGATATCTTGCTGGGCTTGTTGCGGGTCATGCATGTTCAATACTCTCCGATTCCGGGATACCA
>Ga0209988_10003167_pt1 | contig 10899 bp, 7 predicted proteins | sample N075metaG_FD_183115 | JGI IMG/M metagenome (GOLD analysis project Ga0209988, IMG submission 183115) | Deep subsurface microbial communities from Kermadec Trench to uncover new lineages of life (NeLLi) - N075 metaG (SPAdes) (version 2) | ecosystem: Environmental > Aquatic > Marine > Ocean trench... | reverse complement strand
TAGCTTTGAATATGCTACGTTTTTTATGCCTTTTTTTGCTGATTCTCAGGTAATTACGGAACTCCTGAAATTATCTCCGAAACTTGAGTTATTAATAATGCTGAGTATTAACCAGGCTTTAATTAATGTTCACTTTTTTTTGATATGAAAAACACAAATATTGTAGGTATCATATTTTTACTTTTTACTTCTTTTCAAGTGCATGCTCAAAAAAGTTCTTTGCGAATTGGATTTGGGATGAGTGAAAATGTTCATTTTGGTTTCACTCATGTAATTGATTCAATATTAATAAGCCCACACCCCGGATCAGATGGATTCAGACCGATGTTTATTGTTTCCTATAATAAAAGGATTAAAGATAGATTAGAAATGGAATTTGGAATAGGTTTTTCAAAAATATATCATAGTTATATTGCAGGACTATATAATCCAACCTTTGGCTATACAAAAAAGGTTGGGGGAAACACGGTATCCACGTTTACTTTTCCAATTAATATAAATGTGAGGTTGCTGAAGGGATTTTATGCCAAAGCTGGCTTGTCTGCAGCATTAGGAATTTCAAGTAAAAGTGAAGACACATATTTTAATGATACTCCCGGAGTCAATGATGTATATAATTCGATGCCTGATATATTTAAACCTCATTCGTTTGGATATGGCTTTGGTTGTGGGTATAAAATCGGAAGATTTGACTTTGTTTTTTATAGAAGAACATCAATCACTAAAATGACTTATCCCTTAAATGTAAATGGTGAGGAATATGATATGTATGGAGATTTTCATACAAACAGTTTGTTTGTAACCTATAGCATTTTTTTTAAGGAAAAACTAGAGGAGAAAAACGATTTGTAAATCCCCCAGGTCTGAACGTCCGCTACGACCTTTAATGATTGCAAATCCTGATTCAAACTGTAAGCTTATTGTTGATCATCGGGTCGTAGGATCACTTCGTTTAACCTGCGACCAGTATGGGCCGCTATATACATATCCTGAAAACCTGAATTTAATTCGAGGCAGGTAAATTCAACATGACTGAAACATCTGATTAATATTGGCTATTGCGCCTGGGATAGAGCGGCCTGTTTGAGTCCGAAGTGAATTGAGCGCAGGCCGGCGAGTAGCGATAGCCCGCCCGTGCGCCCAAATTATGATGATCTATTCTTCACTTTGATGATGAATCCTCCCCCTATATTTTGAATTGAGCCTATCACTCTTAAAAAAAGCTAAGGCACATTCCATCCATTGTAGTTTATTTATCCCACCCCGGCAATGAAACAGTGACCTGATAATTAGAATAGTTATAAAGTTTATTTCGAACAGGCTTATAAAGGGCTCCGGGTTGAGGATTATTTTCTTGTGTATAGACCCATATCGCATTGGGATCCCAGACTACAATTTCATCCCGGCAATCGCCTGTAATATCCAGGACGGCATTACACATATCGGGATGCCCATCATCAGGAAAATCCAACACTTTTCTACCCCAACCGTCAAATACACCTCCTTCATCAACATTTGGATTAAGCACAAAAAACTCTTCGGATTTTCCTGTCCAGTTTACCGGCAGGCACATACTCCCGTACTGATTCGGTTCAAAATCATGATAAATATCCCCTTTGGCATTATAAAAGTGAATGATGCCCTGATTCCCCCAGAAATTTATGGAAATCGTTTCGAGTCCGGGTAAATCATCCCTGAAGTTGGCAACTGCAGGATTCTGGCCATGGCCGATATAATGATGCTTAATAATTTTACCATCCAGGTTTGCAAAAAACACTCCTTCATCGCTGGCGGCGCACATGAGAATAGGATCATCGTCTTCCAAATATTTTACAATAGCAACCCCATCGGCATGATCATCCACTTCATTTTCAAGTGTCCAAATAGTACTTCCATTTTCATCTACCAGGGTATAACCAATCATGAGTTCATCTTTACCATCCTCATCGATGTCATAGGCAAAGGGGTAGTGTCCCGTGTTCAGATTTTTGTACCAAAGTAGATTTAATTGATCATCCATTGCCCAAACCCTTTGATACCTGTCTTTGATGATTATATCCCGGTCATGTCCTGTTCCGCGCAAGTCGCAGAAATAAAGGCAATCGCCCAATATATTGCCAAACCTGTTGTGCGTGCTCGGGTCAATCACTTCCTGGTCTTTAACCACAGGTGTGGATTTTTTATATTTAACCTGACCTGTTGCCCCGTCCGCGACAATTATTTCCATGTTCATGGTATAAACCACTTCAGATTTTCCATCATTATCCAAATCATGAATTTGAAAAGCCACATCATTTGTCAGATGGTTTTTCCAGGGATCCGGAGTACCGGTTTGCCAAAGTATTTCACCCTCAAAAGTCATGGCAGTCAGGCAGCTTAACTCGCTGTTTCGATCCTGCGGCCCAAAATGCATAACCTGTCCAATCAGAACATCTATCTGCCCATCGTTATTCAAATCACCAAAACGCAGATTTCGTCCGACTCCAAACCCGGAGGTATTGATTTTTTTCCAGGTTTTCATTTCCGGTATTGATGCCTTAATTTCGTTAAGTTCACGTGTATATTGCTCCCTGGATTTTTTAAGTCTTTCAAGTTCGCCGGAAGAAGTCTTGACTTCCACCTGGTGGTATTTTGTAGGAACATCTGCCATCAACCCAATTTTACCTTCAGTATATGTGTTGTCTTCAGCATTGATTTTTGCATTATTGATGCTGCATGATATTTGAGAATCTTCCACATCAATCTGCAAAGTCAGTAATTCGTTTTCATCCCATTTCAAAAAGGCTGATCCTAAAATCCTTTCATAAGGTTTATGAAATGCGGTCGCATGTTTTACCATTTTCAGGATCATGGAATCTCCTCTGACGCCTGCAAAATAATAACACCGGTCATTGCGATACCGAAAAACAATGCCACTCTGTAAGTCTTTTGACTCAGGAGTAAATTGCACTTTCACAACATAATCTTCCCAATCCTGTTCACCGGCAACTACCATGGGATGTGTATGTTTGTTAGGCTGGTTTTTCAATACCTGGATCATTTGCCGGTCGTCCCCTTCCTGCCTAATGTGCCAGGCACGCTGAAAGTCCGAATCCCAGGTAAATGTTGATACAGCCCATTGAGAACGCGGAGCGGCCTCATGTATATAATGATATTCGGTATGAGCGCCTACCTCAACGGAATAAGGGCCTCGCCGGATTGAGCTGAAATCATCGAATAGCAGTACTTCCGTAAATCGATTCGAAGGAAGGTGACAGCCCGATAAAATAGCTGTCATTAGGATGGAAATAAATACTTTGTTCATATAAACTATAATCTAAAATTCAATGAGTTAACTAATTTGCTTGGTATTTGCGACAATTAGCTTTTAATTTCTGCTGCATACAAGGTAATACATTTTCACATATCAGCTTTGTTTAGCATGGCTCAGATTATGGAAACTAAATTTTATTTTTCAAGTCATGCTGAACTTGTTTCAGCATCTGTTCCATACATTGTCAGATCCTGAAATACAGGATGACTCAGAGTATGTATTATTAATGTAAACAACTTTAAATGCGGTTGTCCTATGTTCCTGATAAATTAAGCCTGACGAGTTATTATAACTCTTTATCCCAATCCCAAATGATATCGTTATTATTCCTGATACCATTGTCGGGGAATGGATGATTTTCATCAAATGTGTAAAGAGCCTCAATTTCCTCAATGACAATCCCCTCTTCATTAAGCGTCCCATCCGGATTCATAGCTTTGGAAAGATCGAGATTCAGATGTTTGGCCAGAAACGGATAAACAGCAGCTCGTTTGTTATAATCGTAACCATGCTGATCATTGGGCAGATGTGCATTTTCTACCAACTCCGATTTACCAAATAATCCATAAATGTATTGGATAATCGGATACTCAATCTCAGGCGTAGTTTCTGTTGCATCTGTTCCGACTGAAACCAACAGCAGGGGATCGGGTGCAATACACGCAGCAATTTCAACATTATTGGTTTTGAAGTCTTTACTTTCATGAATGGGCATGCCAAGTTCACAAATACATCCTCCAAAGTGGCGATATGACACCATTACCACAGGAACAGAAACATAAATCCGAGGATCGACAGCCGTAAGATGGAATGTTTGCGTCCCTCCACCTGATGCACCCGTACAGGCAATCCGATCAGGATTGACGCCTATTGAAAGAAGAAAATCTACCGCTCGAATACCATTCCAAAGTTGCAGTTTCATTGTTTCAGGATGTTCATGTTGCCATCCAAATTCAGCAAGTTGTCCATAGCCAACCATATCGTAGGAGAAAACAATGGCTCCCATACGAGCCATTGCTGCGCACCGTTTTTGCACATCCGGTCGATATCGTCCATAATCCTCTTGATTGGGCCAATGTCCATGTGGGCTTAATATTCCTGGAGACATTCCTTTCACCTCTGTCGGGCTATACAAACTTCCTGTTACATAAACTGCAGGCAGGCTTTCAAATGCCACATTCTCAACTTGGTAACCATCAAATGTGCGTTTCTTGCCAAAAATGGGATTAAGCGGGCACTTTTCGGGAAACGGCTCCAGGTTTGTACCTTGTAAAACTTGAGAACGAATTTGTTTAGCCCGCTTTTCCCAAGCCTCAGGAGTAGTAATATTTTGGCGTATTTGGCGTAAAAATTCTTTGCCCTCAGCTTCTGACCATTGATAGATTTGCCCGGATTTTGATTTCTGAAATTCAACTGTTTTATCAGTATTTGAACCGTTGTTGGTGCATGAGACATAAAGGCCATTTACGATGATGGTTAACAGAAAAAACAAAAACAATATACTTTTAAAAGTTGACCTCATTATTAGTGATTCAATTTAGAAATTTATTTATCCTCTTTTTATATATTTTAAAACGAATATAATAATAGGTTAGAAATATTCATCATTTTGATCCTGCCCTAACAGTTCAATACCTGATAAAATCGCAAATACAGATGTTAAAGATTTTTGTATAACAATTTTCATTTTGAATCTTGTTTATTGGTGATAAAAACTTTCATTTTACTAATGCTTTTACAATTATTAAAAAATGGTTTTATTGAATATCTTATTCATCAAAATAAACCAATATGAAAAGAAGATCATTTCTCAAAAACACGTTGGCGACCGGAGCCATTTTGAGTATAAACGCTTGTCAATCGTCCAATAAAGAAAAGGAAATAAATCAATCAGAAAGTGTTGATTTCTCATTAAACGAAAAGACTATTTCAGCAATAATTTCAGCATATAAAAATGGAAGCCTCACCAGCGCCCAGGTAACCCAGCTTTATCTCGACAGAATTCAGGCGATAGATAGAAGCGGTCCTGGACTAAACGCTGTTATCGAAGTTAATCCCGATGCGCTGGAGAAAGCAAAATCACGGGATAAGGATTTGGGGAATGGAAAGGTAAAAGGCCCATTACATGGGATTCCAATCATGCTCAAAGACAATATCGATACTGCCGGTAAAATGATGACAACTGCCGGTTCGCTTGCTTTGGAAGGAAATTATGCTGCTGAAAATTCATGGGTAGCACAAAAGTTGGAAGAAGCCGGGGCAATAATCATTGCAAAAACTAACCTTAGTGAGTGGGCAAATTTTAGATCAAACCGGTCGAGCAGCGGCTGGAGTGGCCGGGGCGGGCAGACTCGAAATCCATATATAATTGATAGAAACCCATGCGGCTCAAGCGCAGGTTCCGGTGTAGCTGTTTCGGCAAATATGTGTGTAGCGGCCATCGGCACAGAAACAAACGGCTCTATCGTATGCCCTTCCTCCATTAATGGAATTGTGGGTATTAAGCCAACAGTAGGCCTGGTCAGCAGGGCTGGGATTGTGCCAATTGCCCATAGCCATGATACTTCCGGCCCTATGACACGAACCGTTGAAGATGCAGCCATTGTTTTAGGCGCTTTGACGGGAATTGATGAAAAGGACAGTTATACCAAGAGAAGCTCAACCAATTCCTATTCGGATTATACTTCCTTTTTAGATGCCAATAGCCTACAAAATAAAAGGATTGGAATTGCGAGGCATTTCTTTGGATTTCATGAAAAAGTAGATCAATTGATGGAGCAGGCAATAAAAGATTTACAAAATCTTGGAGCCGAAACCATCGACCTGGATAAGGAAGACCTTAACGGAAAAAGTGGCGAAGATGCCTATAGCGTATTGCTTTATGAATTTAAACATGATTTAAATAAATATTTAAAAAAATGTTCATCAGATATTAAAGTAAGATCTCTGGAAGAACTTATAAAATTTAATAAAGATCATGCTGAAAAAGAGCTGCCATATTTCGGTCAGGAAATTTTACTTAATGCGCAAGAAAAAGGTGATTTAAATTCGGAAGAATATAAAAAAGCGCTTGAACATGTGCTGAAATCAAACGGCCCGGAAGGAATTGATTACGTGATTGATAAATATGAAATCGATGTGATCATTGCGCCAACAGGTGGCCCATCATGGCCTGTCGATGTGATAAATGGAGACCACTTCATGGGAGGGAGTTCCTCTCCTGCTGCCCGGTCCGGGTACCCTAATATAACAGTACCAATGGGATTTATACATGATTTACCGGTAGGTGTATCTTTTTTTGCTGAAGCTTTTAGCGAGCCAAAATTGATTGGTTTTGCTTATGCCTATGAGCAAGCTACAAAACACAGGAAGCCTCCGGAATTTTTCCCTACTTTCGAAATCAAATAATTATTTGGGATTTCAATATCAACCATGGTGGATCTAAGAGCATTTGCAGATAATTCATTTTTTTATCCGATACGAGATAATACATATATTTGCTTCAAAACGCTAGGAAAAGATGATCGTGAAAAATTCATTGATGGATTTAAACGACTATCTCAAAAAACTGTGTATCTGCGTTTTTTTGGGTTCATGAAAGAACTAACAGATAAGCAGGTAGACGATTTTTTAAATACAGATAAAAAGGATCATATTGCCTGGGCTGCATTTGATATTGTCGGAGACGATGCTATCGGAATTGGGGTGGGCAGATTCAAAAGGTCAGAATTTAATCCGAAAGAAGCAGAAATGGCGCTAACCGTCCTGGATGATTATCAGGACAAGGGTGTGGGGTCCGTATTATTGGCCATTATGTATTACCTGGCCGGTAAACTGGAAATAGATGTTTTGACGGGAAATATATTGTCAGAAAATGCAAAGCTTATCCGAAGATTTATGGAGTTGGGAGCAAAAATGGATCGCATAAAAAACGAGTATGAAATGAGGCTGCCGGTATATACCGATTTTAACGCTATTCCGAAGACCAATTATTCTAGAATTATCAAAACAATTTTACAATTCTTAAAAGAAAATGATTTTTGTGCTTGATAACATATTGATTAAAGAAATATTAAGCAAACGAAAAATCCAAATTAAAAATTCCTCCCCAATCGTTTGAAAATATTTGATGATTAGGCTTTATTTACCTGCTCAATTCATAGGCTTTGGTAGTCGTGTAATATTTGGCAATCATGTTTGGAACTTCCCAATCCGGCAATTTTCCATCCTTCAAATATTTGAGGTACTTTTCTGTAACCTGGGTAAAATGCGCTTCATGTCCAACCTTGTATTTATCAGGAATATTTATTTTAATTACCTCACCATTTTGCTCAACTGCAACGCCGGGATAAGTGGATTGCAAATTATCGATAGCCGCATTTAAATTTGCCAGGAACTCATCATCGGATACGTTTTCAACTTTCTCCACATAAAGTGTAGCCTTGTAGTCTTCCTCTTTGCCCTGCTTGATGATCAGGTTTGCTTTGCTACCCCGCATGATGGAATAATGGGTATCTTTGGCGCCTTCTGGCGCTTCGTAATTCCATATTACCGAAGCCCTGGCATGAACTCCCTTCAATGTATAGTTTATCTCGCCATTGGAATAGACATTCAATATTGAATCATTTTCTATATCTTTATTTAAATATTCCGGATATTCATCCAAATGAGTAACTCTATTGAACATGGTTGGAGTAAGCTTGGTAGCCCATCTTTTGGCGCTCAATACTTCAATATCATTTTCATAATCAATGATCTGCTCAGGGAAACACTCCCATTGGATCAAATCCACCAAATGAGTATTCACATCTACAATTCCTTCTCCCTGTTGGGAAACATCAAAAAACCATGCCGGTCTCTTTATTGGATTTCCCGAAACGTATTTAAAAAAATGGTGTACAGATTCTTTTGTGACTGCTGGATTCTCCTCAGAACCTTTCTCCAAAAATCCAAATACTTCAGGCACCTGGGATAATTCCTTCTGAAAGAGGGTTGTAATTTCATGGCGTTCCGTCATAATATCGTACAACAGCACATTATTTTTTTCTGCCAGAGCAAAAGCCTCTTTTAATTTATTGAAATCTTCACTTTTAATAACCATTGGTTTATCCGCCAACACATGTATGCCCGCTTCAATGGCTTTTTTTATATATTCTGTTTTTTTAGCATTGTTACCCGAAACTACCATAATATTTCCTGGCTTATCCTCAATCATTTTTTCAAAAAAGTCAGTTCCGGTATAGACTTCTTCAATCCAATTAGTTGGGTTTTCAGGCCTGGTGTTAAATCCCCTGATTCTATTTAAGTGATCCTGAACGTCAGATCCTTCAGGAGCATATACATATACTTTTGGATCCACATCTTCCAACTCTTTTTTCTGAACCAATGCGGCGTGAAAATGACCCGGGTCCAGTGTCATGAATTGATAAGTGGCTTTCGGCGCTTCATTTTCCATTGGTTCCTTATTTGAAGGTGAGCATGAGAAAATAGTAGTAATACAAATTATTGGGAGAATTAAGATTAAGAATTTCATAATCAATTAAGGAAAAAGGGGTTTACAAAACTTGTCTGAGTATTTGCCTTGAAATTACAAAAAAATGCTGAATTGTAAGTTTCAGGAATTACTTTGAAAGGTAGAATAATTACTTAAAAACTACATGCATAAAGCTGAATTAAGTAAATATTGAATATTTTATCAGCAATATTAAAAAGTTTTAATTTTGATCAATAATTTCCAATTAGAAATGAAGCAAAAATCCACGTCTAAAAACCGTCGTTTTGTCAATTAGGCAAAATGGCTATCCAATAATTATAAATATTACAATTCTCATTTATTATTTCAAAATATCGCACCCATCTGATGAAATTTTTTAGAATATTTAAATCATTATCGTACTTTTACGCTCGATTTTCAATAAAAAGATCATTAAGTGATAATATTGAAAGTTACGGTTTTTTAAAAAGTATATAATTATTGATATTTTTTTTAAAAAGATTTTCTCAACTACAGCAAGAATAATAAACAGAATATAAAATGTGTGGAATTGTAGGAGTATTTGATTTAAAAATGGAATCTCAGAAACTGAGATCACAAGTGCTAAAGATGTCCAAAAAGCTTCGTCATAGAGGTCCTGATTGGTCAGGAATCTATTGTGGTGAAAAAGCAATTTTGGCCCATGAGCGCTTATCCATCGTTGATGTGCAGTCGGGCAATCAACCATTATACAGTAAAGACAAAAAACATATCTTAGCAGTAAACGGTGAAATATACAATCACGAAGATTTAAGGAAAGAACTTAACGGTTCCTATGAATTTCAGACACATTCTGATTGTGAAGTGATTCTGCCTTTATATCAGAAAAAGGGTGTTGACTTTTTAGAAGACCTGAACGGGATTTTTGCTTTTGCATTATATGATGAAGAAAAAGATACGTATATGATTGCCAGGGATCATATTGGTATCATACCTCTTTATATGGGTTGGGATCAATACGGCAACTTTTACGTGGCTTCTGAATTGAAAGCACTTGAAGGTTATTGCAATAAAATTGAGGAATTTATGCCCGGGCACTACATGACCAGTGATAAGCCAGGAGAATTAATTAGATGGTATAGCCGTGATTGGGAGGAATTTGATGCCGTAAAAGACAATCCAACAAGTATAGAAGATCTGCGTAAATCGCTGGAAGCTGCGGTTCATCGTCAGATGATGTCTGATGTGCCATACGGCGTATTATTATCCGGAGGTCTTGATTCATCGGTAATTTCTGCTATCGCAAAAAAATATGCCGCAAAAAGAATTGAAAATCATGATCAAAGCGCTGCATGGTGGCCTCAGTTACACTCATTTGCAGTTGGATTAATTGGATCTCCTGACTTGGCAGCAGCTCAAAAAGTTGCCGACCATATTGGCACGGTACACCATCAAGTCCACTTTACCGTGCAAGAAGGCATAGACGCTCTGCGTGATGTAATTTACCATCTGGAAACCTATGACGTAACTACCATCAGAGCATCCACTCCCATGTATTTGTTAGCTAGAGTCATCAAATCTATGGGTGTAAAAATGGTGCTATCAGGTGAAGGAGCTGATGAATTGTTCGGTGGATATTTGTATTTCCATAAAGCGCCAAACGCACGGGCTTTCCATGAAGAAACAAATAGAAAATTGAGTAAACTTCATATGTACGATTGCTTAAGAGCAAACAAATCTTTGGCAAGCTGGGGAGTGGAAGGTCGTGTTCCATTCCTGGACAAAGAGTTTATGGACATCGCCATGAGGATTAATCCGGAAGATAAACTAATTAAAAACGGAAGAATTGAGAAGTGGGTGGTCAGAAAAGCGTTTGAAGACTATCTTCCAAAAGAGGTGGCCTGGAGACAAAAAGAACAATTCTCTGATGGCGTCGGCTATAGTTGGATTGATTCCTTAAAAGAAATGACAAATGAGCGTATATCGGATGAGCAACTTGAGAATGCAAAATTCAGGTTCCCGATAAATCCTCCTATGTCCAAGGAAGAATACTTTTATCGAACCATTTTTGAAGAGCATTTTCCTTCTGATTCGGCAGCATCATGCGTGCCTT
>Ga0209988_10003164_pt1 | contig 10907 bp, 10 predicted proteins | sample N075metaG_FD_183115 | JGI IMG/M metagenome (GOLD analysis project Ga0209988, IMG submission 183115) | Deep subsurface microbial communities from Kermadec Trench to uncover new lineages of life (NeLLi) - N075 metaG (SPAdes) (version 2) | ecosystem: Environmental > Aquatic > Marine > Ocean trench... | reverse complement strand
CTTATAGAATACTCCGCTACCTGTTAAGAAATCGTGAATCTAGTGTTGCCAATTTGTAATTTACCTACTTAAATCAGGCTTGAGCCCGCATTTTGCGTGATTTCTTGAGATGGACCATTAGTAATGATATCGCCGCCGGAGTAACACCGGGGACCCGTGATGCCTGGCCAATGGTGTCCGGCCGGACTTTCTGAAGTTTTTCGCTGACCTCGGTAGAAAGCCCCCGCACACCAGCAAAATCAAAATCGCTGTTTATTTCCATACTTTCATTGCGCCGCCTGCGTGCAATATCTTCTTGCTGACGAACAAGATAGCCGGAATAACGGGCCTGGATTTCCAACTGCTGGGCTATTTGCTCGTCTTGTACACCAGGCCCTATGCCTTCGATATTGACCAGTCGTTGATAATCAATCTCAGGCCGCTTCATCAAGTCCAGAGCCCGCACCTCCTTGCTGATGGGGATCTCATAGGCGGCTTCAATCCTTCGGCCCAATGCGTTTCCCGGTGCAACCCAGATATCATTAAGGCGTTGACGCTCTGCATCCAGGCCCTCGCGTTTTCTACAAAATCTACTCCAGCGTTGGTCATCAACCAGGCCGAGTTCGCGACCTTTTTCGGTCAATCTCAAGTCTGCATTATCTTCTCGTAAATGTAAGCGGTATTCCGCCCTGCTGGTGAACATTCGATAAGGTTCAAGCGTACCCTGCGTGACGAGATCATCAATCATGACACCGATATAGGCCTGATCACGCCCCGGTGTCCATGACGACTCACCACGAACCATACGAGCTGCGTTCATTCCGGCAATCAGCCCCTGGGCCGCTGCTTCTTCATAACCTGTGGTTCCGTTGATTTGCCCGGCGAAAAATAATCCGCCAATGGGCTTCGTTTCAAGGCTTGCGTGCAAGTCACGAGGATCAAAAAAATCATATTCAATTGCATATCCTGGCCGGGTGATTCGAGCATTTTCGAAACCCTTGATGGTACGCACAAACTCGAGCTGAATTTCAAACGGCAGGCTGGTTGATATTCCATTGGGGTAAAGTTCCCGGGTATCCAGCCCTTCCGGTTCCACAAAAATCTGGTGACTGTCCCGGTCACTGAATCGAACAACCTTGTCCTCAATTGAAGGGCAATATCGCGGCCCGACGCCCTTGATGGCGCCAGCGTACATCGGTGAGCGATGTAAGGATTCGCGGATGATGTCGTGTGTCTTTTTCGATGTATGCGTGATCCAGCAACACAGTTGACGTGGATGGTCTTCCCGGCTGCCCATGAAGGAAAATACCGGTCGTGGCTCGTCGCCCGGCTGCTCCCTCATAAGCGTAAAATCTACAGACTTACCATCGATCCGGGGGGGGGTTCCGGTTTTGAGTCGGGCGACCCTGAACGGCATTTCACGCAATCTGTCCGCCAAAACATTCGAAGGTGGATCACCCGCGCGTCCTCCACCGGATTGTTCTTCGCCCATGTGGATTTTTCCACCCAGAAAGGTTCCGGTCGTGAGTACTGTCGTAGCGGAAATAAATTCCAATCCGGCGGAAGTACAACAGCCACTGACGCGGCCATCACTGATCAGCAAATCATCAACACCGGCCTGAAATATCGCCAGGTTTGCTTGCTGTTCTACAGTTTTACGAATGAATGCACGGTATAAACTGCGGTCGCATTGAGCCCGTGTGGCACGAACGGCCGGACCCTTGCTTGAATTGAGCGTGCGTAATTGAATGGCCGCGGCATCGGCAGCATGAGCCATTACGCCACCAAGGGCGTCAATCTCTTTTACCAGGTGCCCCTTACCTATCCCACCGATTGCGGGGTTACAGCTCATCTGGCCGATAGTCTCGATGTTATGAGTAATGAGCAGAGTGCTGGCCCCGCTACGGGCCGAGGCAAGCGCAGCCTCGGTACCGGCGTGGCCGCCACCGATTACGATCACATCATAAGATTCCGGATAAATCATCAGATCAATAAGTCACCATCAAGGAGCGCGTATTGTACTGAATTTTAAACAATTGTATAGATCAATAGACCAGAATTCATGCCATCAGTATACGCTGCTGGCTGAAATTGCAATGATTGCCTTGAAGGAATACGGGTGTCATGTCCCTTACTTAGTGGCCGTTAAGAGTCGCACAAAAGATTCGTTTAAGGCGCAGCCTGCAGTTTGAAAGCCACCCCTTAATAAGGGCTGTAAGGCGCAATTGAGTGTTTTATGGGGCTGCCTGCGGCTAACACAAGCAGGCATCATCTTTTGCGTTTCGAGGATGAGCGATCCCGGGACCGGCCAGCGGCTACCGGCCGCCCTGTAGCCCGCAAAGATACTGCAACTGTCCTGTTTGAACGGGATTGAACCGGCACCGTTTTCCGGGCGGCTGTTGTGCCTGAACGGATTTGAACCGGCACCGTTTTCCTGGCATCTGTTGCGCCTGAACGCCTCGGTTCATGCCGTCCAGGCGACGACCGGGCAGGCGCCGCATGGTACACCGGAGCAGCCGTTGCGGAAGCTGGCCTGACCACCGCTTTCATACCCGTTGAGCGCACCGGGTCAAGCCGGACGAGGTGATTTTTTTGACTTATGGGACGTACCTGTACCGACCGCTGATGAACTGGATTTTCGGGCGACCGCCTCGCAGTGCGGATGCGACTCCTGGTTTCACGTTCCTGACTTTGTTCATTTACTCTTTCTCGCGGGCCAGGGCCGGGCCGGCTTCCGCCAGTATATCTGCGGCCGGTTTGAACCGGCTCACTGTGCCTGTTGTCGCGGTGACGGTGACCTGAACCTGATTGAACCGGCTTACGGTGCCTGGGGCTGCTGCGATGGTGAGCCGAATACGACCGATTATGATGACGATAGCGGTTATGCCAGTAGGGATCGTTCCATGAGTAGTATGCGCCGTAACCGTTAGGGTGGTTCCAATGCCACGGCGAAAAATACATTGAAAAATAATGTGGATAAAAATAAGGGCTGTAATAGCTGTATCGCCATTGTGAATACGGCTGATAAGCCAGGTAAAAATAATCTACCGACCACCAGGGATAAACACCCATATCGGAATACTGGACCGAGCCGCTGCCATAATATATTCCATCGGATACCTGACTATCCTGAGCGAGGTAATAGTCATCTGTCGCTGGCACAAGAACAGGACTGTATACCGTAATACAGCCTGTCAGGAAGCCCATGACTAAAAGTAACAGCAAGATTGGAAATCGTATTTTCATCACGTTGATAGTATCGAATCAAATCACCAATGGAAATTTCTTGCCTCTAAGAATAACAATGCGTTCATGAACCAAGCCTGAATGGACGGGCGCGGACATCTGTTAACGAGGCTGAAGAGATCGTGTAAGCACGATAGGTGTTTCTCCGGTTAATATACAAGTCAGCCGGCCCACACCGGCATGTTGGCACAAGGAAAAAATATGGCTCGCTCTGTTTATGACCTGCAAGGTTACGCTGTCGTACTGGATAAAGTGGCTCTCATTACCCGCGTATTTAAAGCTGAAAATGAAGAAGGGTTTCAATTCAATTTGCGATTTGCCGGAGAATTCCGACTGACGCCCAAATTTCCGACACGACATGATGCAAACTTACAAAGGGAATTGCTTATAAAAGCCCTCGAGGAAAGTTGATTGATCAGTACTGTTCTTTCAGAAATTTTTCAAATCAACTGCGGAGACGGCACAAGCCGCCCGTTCACTGCACATCGGGCTAAGGTGACTGTTGAACCAATTTTGCACCTGCCTGACCCATATTGAAGATAATGATTTCGAGCCATGTCGGTCGGTTCGGGTCAATATTCTCTGGAATCTTAATTACAAATTCACCTGTTGACTGTGGCTGACCGCGCTCTTTCCAGGAAATCACAACCGCATTTGCAGTGTAGTTTCTTTCGGGAAAGGTGGTCGAGCACTGAGACCGTGCGATGATATTTCCACAGCTCACGAAGTTTCCATTTGCGGGCACCAGCAAGCGTACATCCGTGACTGAAAAAGACAGCTCATTGCGGATCATGACTCCTTCAATCATTATTCCGGTAGCCCGTGGAGTCGGGGCGGGTGAGCTTGAGCATGCGACCAGAAACAGGGCATGAATGACCAGCTGCGAAAGCATCGGAAAACGCAAAATTATTCCCCAGGGAATAGTACTTCGTACTGAAACAGCAATTCCAATTACACACCACTAATGGTCTGCAATCATCCGATTGTGAAGCTCAACCATCATTTGCTGGTTCATACTGAACAGGCTCTGTCTGGGCCGGTCAAGGTCCATGACCAGGGCCATCACGACAGAAAATGTAATGGCCAGCGTCCATGTTGCGATACCGCTTCGCGTACCGGTGAGTCCTGCCTGGTAACCCATGACCATCATCGACAACAGGGCCATTATGTACAAAGTAGCCCAAATCACCGGCGAAATGCGGTTGAACAAGGTCGCATGAACGCGGGCATCCTGCGCAACGATCATCGCAAGAACAGACTGGCTGAATATTCCTGTGCTTGTAAAGTTATCCGAGTTTTCCATTGAGGATTCAGCGATGGTCCATAAGTTGTCTTGCAGGCGTTCGGTTTCCCTTAAATGCTCAAACACCTCTGTTTTGCTGCTCCCGTCCATCGCGGTAATCATTTCCAGCCGAACCCCCACATATTGTTGCAAAAGATTCTTCGCGACAGGCCGAGTGGCATCATTGAGCAAATCAGCCCCACGATAAGCCGAACTGATTGCATTGACCTCCAACATGAACGACTGGGTCCTGACCTCGAAATGGCGCTGTGCCATGCTGAAACTAAAAGCCAGCATGAAAGCGAGCAAGCCGAGGGAAGCCCCCATAATGGCCCTGACCTGTGCAGTTTGTGCCTTGATTGGTTTGCCCTTTATGTTCAACCCGAGCTTAAGGCCAACTTCGATAAAAGCCACCATTAGTCCAACCGACCCAAGCAGAACCGCCCACAGGGGAATTTGATCGATTACAGACATAAAAATCCTTGTCCTCAGGCGCCTATTGCCTTACTCATAATTTCAAAAACACCGGCAGACAAGCCATCCACCGAAACAATTCTTTCCAACTCTGTTTTCATAAGTGCCTGCCTGGGCTCATCATATCTTCTCCACTGATTAAAAGCCGACGCCATGCGTGACGCTACTTGCGGGTTCAATGAATCGAGTTCAATAATCCTGTCCGCATGAAATCGGTAAGCAGCACCACCTGAAGCGTGGAAACCGGTCGGATTGGCCATGGAAAACGTTCCGATCAGTGAATAGACTTTATTTGGATTTGTGATGCTGAATGATGGGTGCTCGACCAGATTTTGTACCACTCCAAGGGTATCCGTGCCCGGCCTGGAAGCCTGAATTGCAAACCACTTGTCCATTACCAGAGCATCGGCTTTCCAGCGCTGCTCAAAATCCGACAGGGCAACAGCTGCCGATGATGAACCAGCCCATACCAGGCCGTGCAAGGCAGCCAAAGTGTCGGTCATATTATCGCTTGCGGCAAGTTGAGCCTCCGCTAATGCCTCACCACATTCAGTTTCCATCAAATAGGAAAGGCAAGTGTTTTTCAAACTTCGACGGGCAATTGAAACAGGCGACTTACTGTATGCCGTTCCACTATCGAGAGATTTGTATCTTTGCTGAAAAAAGCTCATCAATTCGGCCGCCAGAGTCGCCTTAACGAACACCCGGGCGGCATGAATGCCCTCCACATCAACCACATCCATTTGTTCAGACAGATAAACTTCACCCGGAACCATCATCGCCTCTGCAACCAGCGCCGGATCGGTACTTGTATCATTCAGCAGTTTCCTGAAAGCATCAATCAGGCAATCATCCAGCTCCATCGGTACACCACGGTTGACTCGATCCACGTTGGATAATACCTGGCCTTGTGCCAGTAATTGGGCCGCCTCCCAGCGCATGAATGAATCACTGTCATGGGCCATCAGGACAGACAGGTCATCGGCAGACCATTTGTAGTGTAATTTGACCGGTGCAGAAAAATCACGCAACAGGGAAGGCACCGGCATTTGCGGAATGTTCTCGAAGGTAAACGACTGGCTTTCCTTGTCCAGCAACAGCAGACGTGACATACCGGATGGTGCATCTTCACCACTCAGTTGCAAAGGGTATTCTTCCCCTGCCCGGGACAAAAGTCCCACTTTGAATGGAATAAGCAGGGCCTGTTTCTCTTTCTGATCATGCGTGGGTTGTGTTCGCTGAGAAAGATGTAGAGTAAACCTCGATCGGGTGGCATCATAATCTGCTTCAACTTTTACTTCAGGTGTTCCTGACTGGCCATACCAGAGACTAAAGTGTTTTAAGTCAGCCTCGTTCGCATCCTCCATTGCAGCCAGAAAATCATCACAGCTTACTGCCTGGCCATCGTGACGTTCCACATAAAGATTCATACCCTTCTGAAAGCCTGATGCACCAAGCAATGTATGATACATCCGGATGATTTCTGCGCCCTTCAGGTATACTGTCGCCGTGTAAAAGTTATTGATTTCAATGTATTTATCCGGCCGAATTGGATGAGACATAGGACCCGCATCTTCGATAAATTGCCGTGTGCGTAAACCACGAACATCCTGAATTCGTTTAACCGCCCGTGACTGCATGTCGGACGAAAATTCCTGATCCCTGAATACCGTTAACCCCTCCTTGAGTGTCAACTGGAACCAATCCTGACAGGTAATACGATTTCCTGTCCAGTTGTGGAAATATTCGTGCCCAATAACACCTTCTATCCCTATGTAGTCATCATCCGTAGCGGTATCCGGCCGGGCCAGAACATACTTTGAATTAAAAATATTCAGTGATTTGTTTTCCATTGCACCCATGTTGAAATCATTGGTTGCAACAACATTGTAGATATCGAGGTCGTACTCCAGGCCAAAGCGATCTTCATCCCACTTCATGGCGTTAAGCAGGGATTCCATTGCGTGCTCACAACGATCAATATTCTCGTGCTCGACGTATATGCGCAATGTCACTTTTCGACCGTTACAGCTCACAAAATGGTCTTCTATGTGTGCCAGGTCACCCGCAACCAGGGCGAACAGATAAGATGGTTTTGGATGGGGATCGCTCCAACAAACCCAATGACGGCCGTCATCCAGCGCCCCTGAACCCGTAGGGTTACCGTTGGAAAGCAAAACAGGGTAGCGCTTGAGATCTGCAGTGATTGTGACCTCATATCGAGCCATTACGTCAGGTCGATCCGGAAAATACGTAATCTTGCGAAATCCTTCAGCCTCACATTGAGTTAACAGGAATTGAGCGGAAGGATATAAGCCTTCCAGGGTGGTATTTTCCTTTGGCTTGAGCAAAACTTCGATCGTCAGGACACACGATTCGGGAGCATTATGAACAACAAGTTTACGGGCCGTAAGGGAGTAGTCGCCCGGCGACAATGCACCGCCATCCATCTGAATCGATACCAACTCCAACTGCTCACCGTCCAGCTCAATCTCACCGCACTGCTCAGCCAATGGATTCCTGAATATCTGTAACTCTGAAATCACGCGGGTCTCTTCATCCCCTATTTCAAAACGTAACTTCACCTGTTCCAGACTCCACGCAAAGGGCAGATAACTTTCGCGGTAAACAGTTTTACTGGCCGTGCTCTTTTTCATTTGCAGTTTTCCTGGATTTTTGCCTGTTTTGACTGGCACACGGCCTAATGAGGAACGTATTATAGGCCTAACTCAAGTGATGGACATTTGAAAATGCAGCAACGATCCGAAGCCGATATTCCTGATTTTGCCGATATCGCCCTGGCTCGCGCGCGTATCGATAGCCGCATCCGCTTGACACCTGTGCTACTCGACTCCGGATTGAACCGGGAATTGGGTTGCTCCGTCTATTGCAAATGTGAAAACCTCCAACGTACAGGCGCGTTCAAGTTCCGCGGCGCCAGCAATGCCATTTCAAGATTGCGCGAAATGGGTATCACTGGTGATGTAGCCACACACTCATCGGGGAACCACGGGGCGGCACTAGCCCTGGCTGCCCGATTGGACAAGCGTCATGCCCATGTGGTCATGCCGCAAAATTCCGTCCCAATGAAAATCGAATCCGTCAGACGATATGGTGGAATCATTCATTTTTGTGCCCCGACTCAGGAGGCACGGGAAGAGGAACTGGCGAAACTGGTGGCAGATGGGAAGATTCCGATTCCGCCGTATGACCATGCAGACATCATTGCCGGACAGGGAACTGCGGCCCTTGAACTGATTCAGGAGGTTCCATCCCTTGAACAGATCATTACCCCGGTAGGCGGTGGAGGCCTCATCAGTGGTACAGCCATTGCCGTCAAGGATACGGGGCAACAGGTATTTGGCGTAGAACCGGAAGGTGCCGCCGATACAGTGGCCAGCCTGGCGCAAGGTGAGCGGGTAAAAAGCTGGACATCTGACACGATCGCCGATGGCCTGAGGGCAATTATTGGTAAGCGCAATTTTTCCGTTATCCGGCGTGAAGTTGCCCAGGTATTCACGGTCAGCGATGAGGACATTCGCCGGGCCATGTCCTTGTTCTGGCAGGAATTGCGCCTGATCATCGAGCCCTCATCCGCCACCGTTATCGCCGCCATCCGGAACCACCCTGAAGTTTTTTCCGGTAAGAAAGTTGGTGTGATTATCAGTGGCGGCAACGTTGACCCCGGCGACTGGAAAGCGTTCACGACTTTCGATTAACGACCACGCGGGAGAGAGCATTTGAACTCTGAAAATGAAAACATGCAAACACTGATGATTCTGAGGCATGCGAAAGCGGAACCCTGGTACCCGGGGGTAAATGATTTTCACAGGCATCTGAGTGAAATTGGCAAGGAACATGCTCAAAAGGTTGCCGCCTGGATGTGCGAAAAAATTGAACCGCCTGAAAGCATTCTTTGTTCCCCGTCACAACGCACCAGGGAGACACTCTCTCCACTTCTGGCTATCAACTCCGAATTGGAGCCTGCCACCCGGTTTGAGTCCGAAATTTATGGCGGATCATCCAGCACTTTACGTTCATTACTTGATTTTGAATTTGCCGAATCCGGCCGTGTTTTGATCGTGGGCCATAACCCTGGTTTCGAAATGCTGGTATTCGACATAATTGCACCATCCCAGTACAACAAAATCAGGCGACTGGCGACTGGAACGTTAGTAGTTGTTGATTTTGAAGAAGGTTGGGATACCGGTTTGGGCCAGGGAATTTTGCGCGAAAAAGTACGTGGAAAGAAATTGTAGGCCTGCTTGATGAAGGCAGTCTGTCCTTCCGCACGATTAGGTCTTGCAACTTGAAGCCGGAACCATCAGCTACCCGGGTAACAAGCACGAGTGACGCAAATGGAGCGTACGACTATTCAATTGATTTCATGAAAATCCCGGTGATTTCCAAAAGCAAAATCTGGTCATCATCATCAAATCGGGCCGGTAATGGGCTATCAATATCCAGAACGCCCAGCACTGTGCCATTCCTGATCAGTGGCAAGACGATTTCTGACCTGGAAGAGTCCTGCTCTGAATTCATTCCTGCCGTCCTTTTTTCTTGAAAAGCAGAATCTGATTATTAGCCGGCATGGGAAACTGTTCGCGAAGAATCATTCCATTCTGTTCAGCCTGTAATTCGAGTGCTTCAACATCACGCAATCCCATTTGTGGGTCCTGGCTCCTGAGATGGGCATCAAAATTCCGGTTGGAGTCTGATGTGAACCGGCCATCCTGGTTAAAGGGCCCATAAAGACAAAACGTTCCGCCGCTGGCCAGGTGAGCCCCAACACCGGCAAAAAAAGCACGGACCGCGTCCCAACTCATAATATGTGCCGTATTGGCTGAATACACTGCATCAAAAACTTCATCTGGCCATTTCTCAAGTACATCCAGCTTGATCGGAGGGAGGGTATTCACGCTGCCTTCCTGCTCCACTCTGGATATCAGCCCTTGCAGGTATTCATCACGGTCTGAAGCTTGCCACGAAAGACGTGGGAACTGGGGGGCAAAATATACAATGTGCTGACCTGTTCCGGATCCAATTTCAAGGATTTTTCCACTGCCGGGCAGAATCTGCCGCAGGATCTCCAGAATAGGTGCGCGATTACGCTCACAGGATTCAGAGTACGGCAATGGAATCATAGGTTTGTCAAAACCGTTTTAACTGGAGGGTTAAAAGCAAACGCCCGGGTTATTCCCGGGCGTTCAGTACCTATCAGGATAAGCGCCCGCTTATTGTACAGGGCTGTCCTCCACGATGGTAGGCGTGACAAATATCAACAGTTCACGCTTTTTGGTTTCAGTGGCCCGCCGGCGGAACAATACGCCCAGACCCGGGATATCTCCCAACCACGGCACCTTTTCTTCTCTCGAGTTCTTTTCATCCTGGAAAATACCACCCAGGACCACGGTGTCACCGTTTGCAACCAGTACGGTCGTATTCAGTTCACGTGTGTCGATTGAAGGTACAGACCCGCCTCTTGCAGTCTGGAAAATTTCGCCTACCGTGTCCTGCTTGATTTCAAGTTCCAGCTGAATTCGATTATCGGGTGTTATCAGTGGGGTGACTTTCAGTTCCAGTACAGCTTCCTTGAACCGTACCGAAGTGGCGCCAGAAGATGTTGCTTCTTCGTATGGAATCTCCACACCCTGCTGGATGAATGCTTCGGCTTGATTGGCCGTGACAATACGGGGAGTTGAGATAACCTCACCTTCCCCCTGAGCTTCCAATGCGGACAATTCCAGATCCAACAGCCAGTCACCGCTTAGGAATGAAAGGCCAAGAGTCGCTGCATTCGTAGAAGGCGACGGCAGGTTGACCTGGTAACGATTCGGATATGCAGGACTGTCCAGCAAGCCATCGGTCCGAACGATATCTGCCGCTCGGCCATCTGCTGCAATCACCCCGATGTTGCTGCCGTGAT
>Ga0209988_10003162_pt1 | contig 10913 bp, 11 predicted proteins | sample N075metaG_FD_183115 | JGI IMG/M metagenome (GOLD analysis project Ga0209988, IMG submission 183115) | Deep subsurface microbial communities from Kermadec Trench to uncover new lineages of life (NeLLi) - N075 metaG (SPAdes) (version 2) | ecosystem: Environmental > Aquatic > Marine > Ocean trench... | reverse complement strand
CGCCTTTGAAACCACAGGCACGGGTTCTGCCATGGACCGTCAGCATTTGAATGCCAGAATTTTCTGCAATCCGGGCAATCTTCACTACATTTTTATTTTCTTTATTCCAGCCTGTCCGCAGCTTCAGTGTAACCGGTATATCAACTGCACCGACAACACTTTCAAGTATCTTTGTGACCAATATCTCATCCTGCATTAGTGCTGATCCAGAAAACACATTGCAGACTTTCTTCGCTGGGCAGCCCATATTGATATCAATGATTTGGGCACCAAGATCAGCATTATGCTTTGCTGCCTGTGCCATCGCCTGTGGATCCGCACCAACTATCTGCACCGAACGAGGACTCTCTTCCTCATAATGATCCAGTCTTAATTGCGATTTTTTAGTGTTCCAAAGTGCTGGATCGGACGCCACCATTTCGGACACAGCAAGACCCGCACCATACATTCTGCATAGCTGTCGAAATGGTTTATCTGTAACTCCCGCCATAGGGGCGAGCGACAAATTGTTCTCGAGTGTATATGGACCTAATCTCATAATCCTGACCGCTTCTAATTATTTTTGGCGGTTATTTTGATTGGGGGCAGAATGATAACATGATCATACCCAAACTACCTGAAAATACAGGCTTCAGGGTTCGGCTGATTAGAGAAAATGGAATTCGAAACTGACTGCACCTTCCGTTGGCCCGGCCACCTCTAACACGAAGTGGATTGGTGATTCCGGCATCATCCCAGCCGAAATATTAATACTGTCATCCAGATACTCATCTGGCCTGAATTCCCTGTAAGCAATTACTTCGCCATCAGGATTAAACAGGGCAAGCTGAATTAGTGGAAATGGTTGAATTGTTTCCGATTTATTTGCCATGGTCGCATTCACCAACAGATTACCTTCATACAGTGGGTGATTGCGCACATCACGGTTCAGCAATTTGATTGAGCTAATATCCTTATGCCTGAGTATTTCACACTGCAATCGATCACAGATTTTTCTAGCAACAGGATCCAGCTGTGGGTAGCGTAATAATAATTCATCGCGATTAAACCAGGCCAGCTGCGCAATGATCATGATTAATAATAATAATGCACCAAACCCCCAGCACATCGTCGCCAACAGGCTGCGTTTTGCCGGGGGCTTTTCGCGTAATTCATCAGGGATTTCCCCAAGAATTTCATCCGGGAATTCACTCAGCAAGCCTGTTTCTTCTGAACCAGCTTCATTTGTTTCGGCTTCTTCACTGTTTGCTACCTCAGAATCAACTTTTTTTTCATACGCTTCTTCAGGCATGGCTTGTTCAAAAATTTCAAATTCAGACTCTTCACCTAATTCTGCTTCTGCCGCTGAATGTTTTTCAGGTTCATAATCAAATTCGTCATTCATTTGATCAAGAGTCAGAGGAACATCGCTCAAGCGGGAAAGCGCACTAAATTGGTGATCACACACACCACACTTAACCTGACCGTCGGCAATGGATAATTGCGAGGCTTGAACACGGAATTGCTTATGGCAACTGGGGCAAGAGGTAAACATCCCTCCAGCTAACGACGATGATTCTGAATTTTGCATTAATATTTAATTACAGGATTATTTGCCCAGGTTTATTTGCCCAGATTTATTTCCCAGGGCCATTTAGAGAGCTTATCTTCTTGTTCCGTGTAGCAAAGACCACTCTTGTTTGAACACAGGTTCGTCCATATTAAACCAGCTTTGGTATGCCTCCAAACATTCCTCAACCTGGGTCGACAATAGGCCCGACAACACCAGTTCACCTGAAGGGAGTAGCAACTGTGAAAACAGACTGGCTAACTCCTGTAATGGATTCAACAAGATATTTGCAACCAGGATATCCACACCAGGCAGCTGAATATCATCAGGATGTGCTATGAGCAGGCGATCAGTAATTCCATTCCTTTTAGCATTTTCTTCACTAGCTTGTAACGCCTGTGGGTCAATATCGACAGCATAGACCTTTTCTGCGCCCAGTTTGACGGCGGCTAATGCCAGGATGCCGGAACCACAACCAAAATCAATCACGGTTTTGTCTTTGATATTGTTTTTGGCCAACCATTCAAGACAAACAGCGGTTGTTTCATGAGTGCCTGTACCAAAAGCCAGACCTGGATCTAGAATAATGTGAGGAATATCACCTCGCGGCAGTTCACACCAGCTAGGACATACGCATAATCTATCTGCAAATATTTTTACACCGTGAGCAGATTTAAATTCGTTGACCCAATCACGATCCTGCAGCATTGATATTTCATGCTTGCCAATCTTGCCTTCACCGACACGATTGCGCAGGCAGACAAGCAAGGTGTCCAGATCAGTGTCTTCATGAAGCAATGCGATGACACGTGTTTGTTGCCACAACACCGGATCTTTTTCTATTGCCTGGCCAAATATATTTTCATCAGTCATTGCCGTCAGGCTGACGGAAACTGCGCCAAATTGTTCGAGGAGTTCTGATAACTGCTCAGCACTTTCAGGATCACTCTCCAGTGTCAGCTGCAGCCAGGACATGTCAGGGCAACTCTTTTATTTTAAACCCAACTCATCTTCCAGGTAATGAATATCTGTCCCACCTGCCATGAAAGCAGCGTTGGTGATCAGTTTTTGGTGCAGCGGGATATTGGTTTTAATGCCATCGATAACAATTTCTGATAATGCCATCGACATACGTCTTATAGCCAAATTACGATCCTCACTATGTACAATTAATTTACCAATCATTGAATCGTAGTGCGGAGGCACTTTGTAGCCCTGATAGACATGTGTATCGACGCGCACACCCGGACCGCCTGGTGGATGATAATGCTCAATCGTTCCAGGCGAAGGCATGAAGGTTTCCGGATCCTCAGCATTGATTCTACATTCAATTGCATGACCTCTGATCTGAATATCTTCCTGCTTGTAAGTCAGCTCATCGCCGTTGGCGATGCGTAACTGTTCTTTAACAATATCGACACCTGTGACTAATTCAGTGACTGGATGCTCCACCTGAATACGTGTGTTCATTTCGATGAAATAGAATTTGTCATCTTCATACAAAAATTCAAAGGTTCCTGCACCACGATATCCAATACGATGACAGGCTTCGACACAACTCGCGCCAATGGTATTTCTGATTTCTTCTGTGATACCTGGTGCCGGGGCCTCTTCGATAACTTTTTGATGCCGGCGTTGCATAGAACAATCGCGTTCCCCAAGATGAATGACATTACCATGTTCATCTGCTAATACCTGAATCTCAATATGTCTTGGATGCTGTAAAAATTTTTCCATGTAGACCATGTCATTACCAAAGGTCGTTGCTGCTTCAGATTTGGTCAGCGAGATCGCATTCTTCAATGCTGCCTCACTGTTCACCACGCGCATACCTCGTCCGCCGCCGCCGCCGGAGGCTTTAATGATGACCGGATAACCAATATCTCGCGCGATCTGGAAAACATTTTCTGAATTTTCACTGATAGGGCCATCAGAACCAGGCACACATGGCACGCCAGCTTCTTTCATGGCCGCAATAGCAGAAACCTTATCTCCCATAATGCGAATGGTTTCTGCTCGTGGGCCAATGAAAATAAACCCACTTTCTTCGACGCGCTCCGCAAAATCAGCATTCTCTGAAAGGAAACCGTAGCCAGGATGTATGGCCACCGCATCGGTCACTTCAGCGGCACTAATCACCGCAGGAATATTAAGATAACTTTCAGTTGAGGCTGCTGGACCTATACAGACTGATTCATCTGCAAGAAATACGTGTTTTTGTTCCCTGTCTGCTTCGGAATAGACAGCCACTGTTTTAATGCCTAGCTCTCTACAGGCACGAAGTATCCGGAGTGCTATTTCGCCACGATTGGCTATAACGATTTTTTCAAGCATGATATTTCTAAAGAAAATTACTACGAATTATAATTATTCTGCTTAACTGAATTTCTAATTTTCATATAATCACTTAATAGCAAACAATGGCTGTCCATACTCAATGGGCTCACCATTCTCAACATAGATTTTACTGACTACACCGCTGACATCCGCTTCAATCTGATTCATGATTTTCATTGCTTCGATGATGCATAAGACATCACCCTTATCCACTGTTTGACCGATTTCGACAAAGCCAGGAACATCCGGTGAGGGCGATGAGTAAAATATTCCCACCATCGGTGACTTGACGATGTGCCCCTCATCTACCGCAGGCAAAGGCGTTTCCGGTGCATTCTGCATAGGTGTAGAGTCAACACCAGCCTGAACATTGGCCTGGGGAACCATCGCAGGTACCTGCGGTATTTGAACAACGGTTTGCTGTGCACTTGCCATGTGATGACTGGAAATACGAACAGATTCTTCGCCTTCATGCACCTCAATTTCAGAGATGCCTGACGCTTGCAATAATTCGATAAGTTTTTTTACCTTACGGATATCCATTAATTTATCCTAAATGATCTTAATTATTTTATGTTCCAGATTCCTTTGTGGCTTCTTACTTACGTCCCCTTATAAATCCTCATCTTCACATTTTTCTGCTTCACGCTCGGCCGTTTCAATTAACTGTTCGGCTGCCTGTAATGCAACTTCATAACCAAATGCACCCATGCCGCTCACAACTGCCACTGCGATGTCAGAAAGATAAGAATGTTTTCTGAACTCCTCTCGCGCAAAAACATTAGACAGGTGAACCTCGACAAACGGAATACTGACACTCAAAAAAGCATCACGTATTGCAATACTGGTATGTGTAAAGGCACCGGGATTGATAATGATAAAATCGATATTTTTTGTTTTTGCTGATTGAATTCGGTCAATCAGTTCATGCTCGGCGTTACTTTGAAAGGTAACCAGCTTGTGTCCCGCCGTTTCAGCGGACAATTTAATCTGCTCATTGATTTCCTTTAACGTGGTTGTACCGTAAACTTCTGGTTCACGCATGCCCAGCATATTAAGATTTGGGCCATGAAGCACGAGTATTTTAGCCATTCTTGATTCCTAAGCTTATTTCTTGTGATTTCAATGCAATTACCTACATGTTAGCAGGATTTAATGACTATTCCGAGACATTGACTGAAATTAAAGCGTTTACAATCTATTCAGCTAAAACGGGGCTTTTATAGGAGTGAAGTAATTACTCGCTCTGCTTCTGAGACAGATAATGGGCCTATCTTGATAAAATTTATGTTGCCACTTCGATCAAGGATCACTGTGTAGGGCAATCCGCCGATTCGATTGCCAAATTTGCCAGCCAGCTTGATCACCTCCTGCTCACCAACGAGTAGTGGGTAATTAATTCCAAGTTCATTTGCAAAACTTACTACATTGTCTACATCTTCGAGTGCTATGCCTAAAAATTGCAGGCCTTGATGACCATACTTGTCCTGTAAATCAATAAAATGAGGAATTTCCTCCCGACAAGGCGGGCACCAGGTCGCCCAGAAGTTAATCACCAGAACTTTGCCTTGCCATTCAGAAACATTTCGCGGCTGCCCTGATATATCCATCAGACTGAAACCGGGGGATGGCTTACCCATCAAGTCTTGCGTATTTGTTTGTAGAGCCGGAGGAAAATCCACAACTTGTTTTTTCGAACGAATATATTCTGAAATAAAAATTCCGGCAAAAAAACAAGTCGCAATGACGACCGCTGTTATTAATGTTCCCCGTTTCATTTATTCGCTAATCACTTCATTTACATGTTTCAAAAAATCTTCTGTCTTCAAGAAGCCAACCAGTCGATGTGATTTTTCCTCGACCCCCTCTTTATTGAAAAAAAGAATGGCCGGAGGTCCATATAAACTGAATTTTTTGAGCAAGGCTTTATCAAGTTCATCATTTTCTGTGACATCTGCCTGTAACAAGATAACGTTGCTCAACATTTGATGGACTCTTGAATCTGAAAACGCCTCATGTTCCATTTCCTTACAGGTGATACACCAGTCAGCATAAAAATCCAGCATCACATATTTATCTTCGTTGGTAGCTTGATCCAGAACAGACTGTAAACCATCGACGCCTTTAATCGTTTGGAATGATAATGTGCTGGATCTGACGTCACCCGCCTGATCTTTATTCAATAAACCTTGCAACGGCTCAAACATATTATTGCCGCCACTGGCAGCACCAACCATTAAGATGAGTCCGTAGGCCAGCATCGCTAGTCCCAGACCACGCCATAATCCTTGCCATCGTGATTGCCTTTCTGATCTATCCAGCGCTCCCATATAGATAGCAGTGACAATGAATAATAATGACCATAAAGCCAGAGCTAAGGACCCCGGTAATACACGCTCCATAAACCATACGGCCACCCCTAACATCAAGACGCCAAAAATGTGCTTGATGGATTCCATCCAGACACCTGTTTTCGGTAATAATTTTCCTTCTGAAGTGCCAATCACAATTAAAGGCACCCCCATGCCCATACCCATTGCAAAGAGCACCATACCCCCCAGTACCGCATCACTTGTTTGACTGATATAGAGCAATGCTCCGGCCAGTGGTGGTGCAATACATGGTCCGACAATGATGGCAGACAGAACACCCATGACGGCAACACCTGGCAATGTACCGCCCAATTTTCCACTCGCATGTGAGTGCTTACTATGCCAACTGCTTGGTAATTGCAACTCATAAAAACCAAACATGGAAAAAGCCAAAAAAACGAACACCGCACTGAATGCAGTAATCACCCAGCCATTTTGTGATGCAGCTTGCAGATTCAGTTCAAATGATCCGGCAATAACACCCAGCACAGCATAGGTTGATGCCATGGCAATCACATAGGTCAGTGATATATAAAACGAACGCAGGCTAGTCATGTTGCTACCTTGACCAATAATGATCCCGGATAAAATCGGTATCATCGGAAACACACACGGTGTTAACGCCAGTAATAAACCAAAACCAAAAAATATAAGAATATTTTTAAGAACACTGTCGTCTGATAAATGCTCTGTGATTACGTCCTGTTCAGAGAATTGTCTTGTCTTTGATTTTGATGCAGCAGATCCATCTGCTCCTGTAGTAGTCTCGGCAACCGCACTCGCTATCAAATTGATTGGCAATGTTTTACTTATCGGCGGATAACACAGAACATCTTCCTTGCAACCCTGATAGTTAACAAGCAATTCTGCAGTAGATGCAGCATCTTCTTTTCTCTGGATTGTTAGCAGCGCATCAACATCATGATAATTTACCCAGACACTTCCGAAATCAGGATCATTTTTCAACTTACCTTCGGGCAGCTTAACATTAGTAATAGTGAGATCATTGCCCTGTAAAGAGAATTGAAATTTATCCTTATAAAGATAGTAGCCATCTGCAATCTGCCATTGTACTTTGATTACATTTTCTGAAACCGCTTTGGCAGAGACAATAAATGCCTCTTCAGGATCCAGGAATTCTGGGTGTTTGGCCTCGGTAAGCTTGCCAAATATATTATCAATACCGTCAGAAAAAGTATTTGCTGACGCGATACTAAAAAAAGTTGCTGAGGTAGTTACTGCCAGGACGAACGCCAGTAAACGGAGTACTGCCATATTCATTTATTTTGTGCTGTCTTCAATCCAACGTAGATATTCTTCAAGGCCATCCTCAATAGAGACTGCAATAATCTCCGGAAGTTCGTACGGATGTAAGGACTTTATTCTCTTCTTAATAGCAGGAAAATTTGCAGAGGTGGTTTTTATCAATAGCAAAAATTCAACGTCTGATTCTACTTTACGACTCCATTTAAAATATGAAGTTAGACCAGGAATGATGTTGACACAAGCAGCGACGTCATTTGCAACCAGATCCTGTGCGATTTGTTTTGCGGTAATCGAACCAGGACAAGTGCATAAAACCAGCAGATGTTTTATTTCCTCAGACAAAATATCCTCAACTATTTTCCAAAATGACTTGAATTCCTCTATTCTGCCAATACATTATTATACAAACTAGTCAAATCAAACACTAAATTCAACCAAAGGCAGATACTCTTGTTTAGTTTATTCATTCTATTATTCATTTTTACCCCCCTGATTGAGATTTACCTGCTGATTCAAATCGGCAGTGAGATTGGGGCTTTACCCACCATCGCCTTATGTTTGTTCACTGCAGGGCTGGGTGTGACCTTGTTACGGATACAGGGATTCATCACACTGACAAAAATCAGACAAAGCCTGGATCGAGGTGTATTACCCGCAGCCACAATGCTTGAGGGCGTTATGTTACTCATCGCAGGCGCACTTTTATTAACACCAGGCTTTTTCACAGACGCCATTGGCTTCATCTGCCTGGTTCCCCCTATTCGCAGCAAAATCGCCAATTCTGTCCTGAAAAGAGCCATTGTTACCCAGCACAATAAGCGTGCTCAGACACAAGGACATCGTGAAAGAGTCACATTGGAAGGGGAACACTGGGAACATAAAGAGCCCTAAGGGCCTATTTACAGTGATTGTCCTTGACAGATAGAGATCTCGCCCTATAATTAGCACTCATTCGACTAGAGTGCTAACAAAATATTTTAACCCTTACTATTAACCCGTATTTTCAGGAGACAAATACATGAATATACGTCCTTTACAAGACCGTGTGATTGTTAAACGCATGGAAGAGGAAACCACCACTGCTGGCGGTATCGTGCTTCCGGATTCTGCCACAGAAAAGCCAATTCGTGGCGAAGTCATTGCCGTAGGCCCTGGCAAAATTCTTGATAGTGGTGAAAAACGCCCATTGGAAGTCAAAGTCGGCGACACCGTACTGTTCGGTAAATATTCCGGCACAGAGGTCAAGCTAGATGATGAGGAACTCCTTGTCATGCGTGAAGAAGACATCATGGGCGTCATCGAAGGTTAATCCTTCGCAACCGCAGAATTATTTTAGAGGAAATTGAAAAATGAGTGCAAAAGAAATTAAATTTGGTGATGACGCAAGACAGCGCATACTGAAAGGTGTAAACATCCTGGCCAATGCCGTCAGGATTACCCTTGGCCCAAAAGGTCGTAACGTGGTACTGGATAAAAGTTTTGGTGCGCCAACAGTCACAAAGGATGGTGTCTCTGTCGCCAAAGAAATTGAAGTAAAAGACAAATTCGAAAATATGGGTGTGCAGATGTTGAAGGAAGTAGCTTCAAAAACTTCCGACGTCGCAGGTGACGGCACAACCACAGCAACCGTTTTGGCCCAGTCAATCGTGACTGAGGGTCTGAAGTCTGTTGCCGCAGGCATGAACCCAATGGATTTGAAACGTGGGATAGACAAGGCAGTCATCGCTGTTGTTGAAGAACTGGAAAAAAACTCCAAGCCCTGTGACGACCAAAAGTCCATTGCCCAGGTAGGTACCATCTCTGCGAACGACGACTCGGCTATTGGCGACATCATCGCTGAAGCCATGAGCAAGGTGGGCAAAGAAGGTGTCATTACCGTTGAAGAAGGATCAGGTCTGGACAACGAACTGGACGTAGTTGAAGGCATGCAATTTGACCGTGGGTATTTGTCTCCTTATTTCATCAATAACCAGCAGTCCATGAGTGTTGAATTAGAAGAACCTTACATCTTGTTACACGACAAGAAGGTTTCAAACATCCGAGAATTACTCCCAATCCTCGAAGCCGTTGCCAAATCAGGCCGTCCACTATTACTCATCGCAGAAGATGTTGAAGGTGAAGCGCTGGCAACATTGGTAGTGAATACCATCCGTGGCATCGTTAAGGTTGCTGCTGTAAAAGCACCTGGCTTCGGTGACCGTCGTAAAGCCATGCTGGAAGATCTGGCAACGCTGATTGGCGGTACTGTTATCGCTGAAGAAGTTGGCTTAACACTTGAAAAAGCGGGTCTTGATGATTTAGGTACTGCAAAACGTGTCGTCATCACCAAAGATGACACCACTGTGATTGATGGTGCGGGCAAGAAAAAGGACATTAAAAGTCGCATTGACCAGGTCCGGCAACAGATTGAATCTTCTACTTCAGATTATGACCGTGAAAAACTGCAGGAACGTGTTGCCAAACTGTCTGGTGGTGTTGCCGTCATCAAGGTTGGTGCCGCGACTGAAATTGAAATGAAGGAAAAGAAAGCTCGCGTAGAAGATGCATTACATTCAACTCGTGCAGCAGTTGAAGAAGGCATTGTTCCAGGCGGCGGTGTTGCCTTGCTTCGAGCTTTGAAAGCACTTGAAGGCATGAAAGGTGATAATGAGGATCAGAGCATAGGTATCAATATCATCCGACGTTCACTGCAAGAGCCTCTACGTCAAATCGTTAATAACGCAGGTGGCGAACCATCAGTTATTGTTAACGAAGTGCTCAATCGTACGGGCAACGAAGGTTACAACGCTGCAACCAATGAATATGGCGATATGATCAAAATGGGAATTCTCGACCCAACAAAGGTCACGCGTTCAGCACTTCAGAATGCAGCTTCTATCGCTGGTTTGTTGATCACCACTGAAGCCATGATCGCTGAAGCACCTAAAGACGATGCTCCTGCGATGCCGGATATGGGTGATATGGGCGGCGGCATGGGCGGCATGGGCGGCATGATGTAAACAAGCTCGTTTCATTCGACGTACAACTTGTCGTAGTTTAAAAAAAGCCCCGCAATGCGGGGCTTTTTTTTGGCCAGAGATGACCTTCAGGATTAATGTTCCAGACGAATCCTAAGCGCACACATCCATGTATGCGATGCCGTGAAGCACAGGATGTGCGAGAGCGGCTATGTACAGGATGTACTGTATGCCGCGGGGTATGGATGCAGAGAAGCGGCGAGTTCTGTACTCCTTTGCATTAAAACGGGAATCCAGTAACGCCCTTTCGTCATACCGGCCTTGAGCCGGTATCCAGTCAATATTAGACATCATTATTTTTTCAAGTATTGATTCCACCTTCTAGCGGCGTGTACCTTTTCTTTGTGCGAACGAAAGAAAAGGCACGAAAAG